>Ga0308157_10000541_pt1 | contig 119751 bp, 108 predicted proteins | sample PhyBR1_FD_201035 | JGI IMG/M metagenome (GOLD analysis project Ga0308157, IMG submission 201035) | Phyllosphere microbial communities from UC Gill Tract Community Farm, Albany, California, United States - DLSLB.R1 | ecosystem: Host-associated > Plants > Phyllosphere > Unclassified | place... | reverse complement strand
TCACTTAGGTAGAACAGCTCCGCATAGAAAAGCAATGCTTTCTAACATGGCTTGTTCACTAATTGAACATAAAAGAATCAACACTACTGTTGCTAAAGCGAAAGCTTTAAGAGTTTACGTGGAACCAATCCTTACTAAAGCTAAAGAAGATACAACGCACAATAGAAGAACAGTTTTCTCTTACTTACAAAGTAAAGAAGCTGTTACTGAATTGTTCAGAACTGTAGCTCCAAAAATCGCTGAAAGAAATGGTGGTTACACAAGAATCATTAAAACTGGCTTCAGAGCTGGTGATTCTGCTGATATGGCATTAATTGAATTGGTAGATTTCAACGATATCTACAATCCAAATGCAGAAGAGAAGAAAACAACTAGAAGAAGTAGAAGATCTACTGCTGCGCCTAAGGCTGCTGCAACTGTTGAAGCTACAGAAGCTAAAGTTGAAGAAACTCCTGCTGCTGAAACTGCTACAGAAGAAAAAACTGAAGAATAAGAATTCTAAGTTTTTAAATATAAAACCACCTCACTTCGAGGTGGTTTTTTTGTGCATACTGGTTTCAAAAGTTTATTTTTGTAAATATATACAACCTTAAAATATTATTAATGAAAGTAAACTACAGAGATTTTCTCAAGATCTTATCTGTCGTCATCTTACTGTTTGGATTCTCTCCAACAGTAGATGCACAAAATCTTAAAAATGACATTGTCAAATCTCCGGACGGAAGCATTACATTAGAATTTGGGACCAATCAAGGTAAAGTGTTTTACAAAGTTTCCAAGGATGGGAAATCTATTCTGAATGATTCTTATCTCGGCTTTGAATTGAAAGGAAGTTCTCTTAAAGATAATTTTTCAGTCAAGAACATCTCTCACTCTAAGTTTGATGAAACCTGGCAGCAAGCTTGGGGCGAAGAAATCGATGTGAGAAATCATTACAATGAAATGAAAGTCTCTGTCAAAGAAAACTCAAAATTAGCAAGAGAGTTTGTTATTAATTTCAGAGTGTTTGATGATGGATTTGGTTTCAGATACGAGTTTCCAAAGCAAAAAAATCTGAATGAGTTTGTCATTATGGATGAGCTGACAGAATTTAATTTTGCTGATGACCATAAAACCTGGTCGATTCCTTATAATACAGAATTCTATGAAGGTTTATTTAAATCGAATCCCATTTCAAAGTTAGACACTGTAGCTACACCTTTGACAATGGAGACTAAAAGTGGACTATTCCTGGCTGTTCATCAAGCCAACCTAACCGATTATGCCTCAATGAATCTTGCTGGAGATAAAACCTCCACCAAACTGAAAGCATATCTCACACCGTGGGCAACCGGAGAAAAAGTGTTTGCAAAAGCACCTTCAGTTACACCTTGGAGAACAATGATTATTGCGAAATCTGCCGGTGATCTTATGCTTTCAAGATTAATGTTAAACCTTAATGAACCAAATAAATTAGGTGATGTTTCCTGGATTAAACCCGGAAGATACATCGGAATCTGGTGGGCCATCCATATGGAAAAATACACTTGGAAAGCGGGACCAAACCACGGTGCGAAAACTGAAAACGTCTTGAGATATATCGATTTTGCAGCTAAGCACAATTTTTCCGGAGTTTTAGTGGAAGGCTGGAACAAAGGTTGGGAAGATTGGAAAGACTTCAAATTCTCTGAACCTTATCCGGACTTTGATATCAAGAAAATAACGGATTATGCTAAGTCCAAAAATGTGACGTTAATTGGTCACCACGAAACTGCTGGTAATACTGTTAATTACGAAAGCCAAATGAGTGATGCATTTGCTTACTACAAGAAATATGGTGTCGATGTCGTGAAAACCGGTTACGTTGGTGGAAAACTAGACGGTAAACAACCTCACAGCAGTCAGTACGGTGTTCGTCATTACAGAAAAGTCATTGAGGAAGCAGCTAAGCACAAAATTATGATTGATAATCACGAGCCTGTGATGCCAACTGGTTTGCAGAGAACATTGCCTAATCTGATGACGCAGGAAGGTGTTCGCGGACAAGAATGGGATGCTTGGTCAAAAGATGGAGGTAACCCACCGGAACATACGACGATTATTCCTTTCACAAGAGGTTTGGCTGGCCCGATTGATTTCACGCCAGGGACTTTCAATTTCACTAATCCTGTATTGCCGAATACAAAAGTGCACACGACTTTGGCTAAGCAATTGGCTTTGTCTGTTGTCATTTACAGTCCACTTCAGATGGCGTCTGATATGATTGAAAACTATGAAAACAATCCAGCTTTTGAATTCATCACAAATTGTCCTACGGATTGGAGCAAAACTGTAGTTCCTGATGCAAAAATTGGTGATTTTGTAACCGTTGCAAGAAAAGATAAAGCGTCTGAAAATTGGTTTTTGGGAAGTATTACCAACAAAGATGCAAGAACCGTAAAACTAGATTTGAAGTTTTTAGATGCTAGTAAGAAATATAAAGCGAAGATTTTCCGAGACGGAAAAGGTGCAGATTATGAAAAGAATCCTTATCCAGTTATCATCGAAGAAAAAGAAGTTGATAGCAAAACTATTCTGTCTGTTGATTTGGCAAGAAGTGGAGGAGTAGCAATAATTTTTACTAAGCTTTAAAAAATATAATGATAAAGTTTGTATATTTTTCCTATATATTTTCTGCAGTCACATTAATTATTTTTTTTCAGTCGTGGAGATTTGATTTTATAAATCGTTTAATCTATGGGCTATCACTTTTTGTTAATTTAATTTCAATTTATCTACTTATAAGATTTCGCAATAAATTGAATAGATTTTGGCTTACTTTAAATATCATCATCAACATTAGTATTGTTATTGGAATGTCATATTTAGCAATTATGTATTTTTTATTACTAGATGCGTAATCTTTTTAAATAATTTTAAAATTTATAAATAATAAAGAGAGTAAGATTTCCTTGCTCTCTTTTGTTTTTCTCATCAATAAAACCATTAATTTTACGTTTTCAAATTTTATTAAAAATATTTATGAGTCTAATTCGAAAATTCGTATCCATATATTTTTTGGTGATAAGTATGATTGCTTTTTCTCAAGCAGAAAATCCGATTTATACCTTACCAAAAATCAAATCCAATATCACACTTCCCGTTTCACTCCCAATTTCAGAGATTAATAATCTCATTAATCAGTCTGTAAAAGGCGTTTTGTATGAAGATCAATCTTATACCGATAACAATAATGATCAGTTCAAAGTAAAGGTAGAAAAGCAAGGGAATATCGCGATAAAAGCTTTGACGAATAACAGATTAATGATTTCTGTTCCTTTGAAAATATGGGCGGAAAAAGGTTACGGAACTCTTGGAGTTTATTTATACAAAGACACGAATTTTAATTTGATAATGAATTTCATTACCAGTTTGACGGCAACGGCAGATTGGAAACTCGATACAAAAACAACGACTGCTGGTTTTGTGTGGACTCAGAAGCCGGTTTTAGATTACGGCAAAGTGAAAATCCCAATCGCATCTTTTATCGAGTCGACATTGAAAGAGCAGCAAGGAAAGTTTACCACAATTATTGATCAGCAGATTAAAACGAAATTCAATCTTCAGCCTTATTTGTTGATGGCTTGGAATCAATTCTCTAAACCGATCAATGTTTCTGAGGAATATAATACTTGGCTAAAGATTTCGCCACAAAATACCTATATGGCACCACTCCAGGTCTTTCAGGACAAAATCAAAACGACGATTGGAATTGATTTGTATTCGGAAACTTATGTCGGGCAAATTCCTTTGGCGACAAGAGATGCGGTTTCGGTTCCGAATTTCATTTTAAACCCCAATCTTCAGAATGTCTTCAATCTACAGACGACTGCCAATATTAGTTTTGATGAAGCAACAAGGCTGGCAAAGCAACAATTCCAAAATAAAGAATTTGCAATGAGCAGCGAAGACAAAAAGGTGAAGATTACCGATATCTCCGTTTATCAGGAAAAAGAAAATATCGTAATCGAAGCACATACAACCGGCGAAGTGAACGGAACAGCTTTCATCAAAGGAAAACCTTTTTACAGCGCAGAGGAGCACAAAATAAAACTGAAAGTCACAGATTTTAAACTTAAAACAAAAAACTTTTTCCAAAAAGCTTTGACTGTTTTGTTCGAAGGCAAAATCAGAAGAATGATTGAAAAAGATTATGGTATTCCGCTTCTTGATATCGAAAATACTTCCAGGAAAAGTCTCACGGAAAACTTCAATAAAGAATATGTAAAAGGCATCAAATTACAAGGTCAGGTTCTGGACTTGAAACCAACTCAATTCCTTTTATCTGAAAAATATATTACGATTGTTATCGATACCAAGGCGCAATTGCAAATGAATGTTTCGGGGTTGAGTTTTTAATAACGTTTGTTAGTTTTCTTTGTGTTTTATTGATTAATATGCTGTAGATATTGTATATATTTGTCAGCAATTAAATTTAATATGAAGAAAACTTTTACTCTGGCACTTGCTTTAGCTTATGTCTGCGGATTTTCCCAAGAATCCAAAGAATTGGCTCAACTTAAAAAGCAAACCAATGCCAACGTTACAATCAGTAACAGCACCTCAAACCCTAATTTTATTCTTTTCAACGATTCCAAAGCGCTTCAGCTGAAATCTTCTGGGGCAAAAGCAAAAGCTGCAGAATTCCTTGCCAACAACTTCAAAGCTTTCAATTTGAAGTCGGCAAATGATTTGGTTTTTGTAGAAGAAACGACCGACAATTACGGTTTGAAGAATGTAATTTATATGCAGCAACATCAAGGTGTGCCTGTTTATGATGGTGTTCTTAAATTCCATTTCAATGGCAAAGAAGAATTAACATCTATTAATGGTAATGCATTATCTAATATCAAAGTTAGTTCTACACCTGATATTTCTTTGGTAGAAGCTGAAAGTATTGCAAAAGATATTGTGTCTAAGCAAGATCTGAATCAATCCAATACACCTTTAGAAGCTTTGAAAACCAAGCTTTTGATTTTTCCAAAAAATCTTGCTCAAGGCGGTATTGTAACACCATATTTGGCATACGAAATTGAGGTTACGAACAAAAAAGATGTGAGAGAATTTCTTTTCATCAATGCTCATACAGGCGAATTGGTAGAGCAGTTTACTGGAATTCACCCGATTGATAGGAAACTTTATGAAACCAATACCAATTCTTCTAATCTGAAGTGGAAAGAAGGAGATGCTCTTCCTGGAACACTCAGCAGCTGGCAGCAAAATGAGGTTATAACATCTGAACACGTTTATAATTTCTTCAAAAATGCTTTTGGATATGTTTCTTATGATGCAGCAGATCACACGATGATTACTGTCAATAACGATCCTACGATATCTTGTCCTAACGCAAGATGGAACGGAACTTACGCTGGATATTGTGACGGAACTGCAACGGATGATGTGATTGCACACGAATGGGGACACGCTTATACTGAATATACAAGTGGATTGATTTACCAATATCAGTCAGGCGCATTAAATGAGTCTTACTCCGATGTTTGGGGAGAAACCATTGATTTGTTTAATAATTATATGGACGAAGGTGAGAATCTTAGTGTAAGAACTACTGCTTCTTGCTCAGGCTCTCTTCGTTGGAAAATGGGAGAAGATGCGACATCTTTTGGTGGAGCTATCCGCGATATGTGGAATCCCAATTGTAATAGTCAACCTGCAAAAGTGTTGGATGCAAACTACTATTACTGTGGATCGGCAGATAATGGAGGGGTACATACCAACTCAGGACCTACCAATCACTTGTATGCGCTTCTTGTAGATGGTGGAACTTACAATGGTTATACAATCACAGGAATCGGGTTTGTGAAAGCAGCTCATCTCTGGTGGAGAGCTCAGAAGAATTATTTGACGGCAACAAGTGATTTTGCCAATTTTGCAGATGCATTAGAAGCTTCTGTTAATGACTTGATAGGCGTTAATTTGCAAGGATTGTCTACTACAACTACTCCTGCAGGTTTAAGCGGACAGTCATTCACTTCTGCAGATATTCAAAATATTAAGAACGGAATTCTTGCTGTACAATTGAGATCTTCTCCGGCTACTCAATGTAATTATCAGCCTCTTTTGAAACCTGTTCCAGATCTTTGTGCTGTGGCAACTTCTAATCCTTTGTTCAAAGAAGATTGGGAAAATGGATTAGGAAACTGGACAGTCACAAATATTCCTACAAAAGCATCGACTTGGGAAGCCAGAGACTGGACGGTAAAAAGTGATTTGCCGAAAAGTAGAGCAGGTAAAGCAATTTTCGCAGTTGATCCAATCAATGGAGATTGTGCATCTAATCTACAAAACGGAATTCTACGTCTGGAAAGTCCAACAATTACCATCCCGACCTTCTCAACTGGGAAATACGAAATGGCTTTCAATCATTATGTAGCAACAGAATCTACCTGGGACGGTGGAAACATTAAGTATAGCTTGAACGGTGGAAACTGGACACTTCTTCCAATAACTGCTTTCACGCAGAATGGTTACAACAGTGTCTTAGACGGAACTTCTCAAAGTGATAATCCACTGAAAGGGCAAAGAGCGTTCACAGGAACAGATGGCGGTTCTCTTGGTGGAAGTTGGGGACAAAGTGTGATTGATCTTTCTAAAATTGGTGTTGTTTCCGGCTCTAATATCAAGTTTAGATTTGAACTGGGAACAGATGGCTGCAACGGGATCGAAGGCTGGTACTTAGACGAAATCTACGTTTATAACTGTAGTTCTCTACTTGCGGTAGAAGATGCTCAGAAACAAAATTCAATCAGTGTTTATCCTAACCCGACTTCCGGATTTGTGACAATCCAGAACAGCAAGAACTCCAACCTGAAGAATGTAGAGATCTACAATGTTGCAGGACAAATGATCCAAAGATTCAACATCAATAATGCTAAGAACGCTTCATTGGATATGAGTCAGTTAACAAACGGAACTTACATCCTAAAAGTCAATTCTGAAACAGAAAGTAATTCTGTAAAAGTTATTAAGAAATAATCTTTCGATTATTAATCATAAAAAAAGCTTCTGAATTTTCAGAAGCTTTTTTATTTCTAAGATGAAATTGATTAATATTTAATAGCCGTTTCAAGAGATAATTCCATCATTGTTCTCAATGCTTTTTCTCTTTGGTCAGCAGAGATTTGCTCATGTGTTGGGATGATATCAGAAACAGTTAAAATCGTTGCTGCATTTTTGCCAAGATGTTTTGCGTTAGCAAAAAGCGCAAAAGCTTCCATTTCTACTGCAGGACAATTGTGTCTCACTGCAATTTCCGGAACAGCAGGATCTTCTCTGTAGAAGATGTCGCTGGAGTGGATGTTTGTTGCTTTCGCTTCAAGACCTAATTCTTTTGCCGTTTCATTGATTTTATCAAAAGCACTTCCTTGGTTAGAAATGGCATCTTCTTCTATTCCCCAAGCAAATTTAGCATAAGTACTTTCACTTGCTGCATTTTCTACATTCAGGATGTCGAATAACTTCAAATCTGTGGAATAAGCACCACAAGTTCCGATTCGGATAATAGTTTCAACCTCATATTCTGTAAACAATTCGAAAGAATAAATACCGATACTTGGGAATCCCATTCCGCTTGCGCCAACAGTAATCTCTTTACCTTTATAATTTCCTGTGTAGAAATAGATATTTCTCGTTTGACTTACCAATTTGGCGTCGGTCAAAAAGTTATCAGCAATATATTTTGCTCTAAGTGGATCGCCGGGCATCAAAACCGTCTTTGCGATTTCTCCTTTTTTAGCACTAATGTGAACACTCATTTTTATGAATTTTTTTAAGACCGTGAATATAAAATTTATAATCCGATTACTGAAATTGATTCTGAAATAAAATTCACAAGCTTGATTAATTTATTTATATCTTTCAATAATTCCTGACAGATAGGTTTTGTACTTTTCACTCACCGGGATTCTTTCGTCGCCAATAGTTAAGCTGTTTTTGCCCACACTTTGCAAATGTTGAAGTGAAATAATATGCGAATTATGGACTCTGATGAAATTATCAAAATTCATCTTTTCCATGATTGATTTCATTGTTTGATGCACAATCAGTTTTCTGTTATGAGTATAAATCACAATGTAATCTTTCAGCGCATTGATTCTCATAATTTCATCCAGATTCAGTTTCACATCTTCATTATTGGATCTTACGAAGATGAAAGATTCTTTCAAAGCATTACTCGTTTCCTGCAGGATTCTTTTATTATTATAAAGATTAAAACACTTGTAAGTCGCTTTCAGAAATCTCTCGAAAGAGAATGGTTTGAGGAGATAATCAATCACATCCATCTCAAAACCTTGGATGGCACAATTATCATAAGCCGTTGTAATAATCACATTCGGGAGTTTGTTAAAGCTTTTCAGAAATTCTATTCCGGAAATGTTCGGAAGATTGATATCCAGAAAAATCAAATCAACAGTGTTATTTTGCAACACATTGATGGTTTCTGGGATGTCGTAACAATTCGCTACAAGATTCAGAAAAGGGATTCTGGAGATATATTCCTCAATCACGTGATGAGCCAATTCTTCATCATCTACTATTATACAATTCATATTTAATTTAATTGAAGTTTTAAACTGATTTTGTACTCGGTGCCATTATCATTAATATCCAATTGATATTTTTCAGGATAAAGCAAATCGAGTTTCATTTTTGTATTCTTAATTCCAAGCTGATTATTATCTGTTCTGTCACTCGGTTTGTTCTCGTAGAAATTTTTGACATTGAAGTCCAAAATGTGATCTTTCAAATAAACTTTGATATCAACGGGACCTTTTCCAAAATCTGCATATTTGAAAGCATTTTCTATGAAAGTCAGAAGCAATAAAGGTTCAATTTTATAAGCCTCGAAGTTGCCATAGAATTGCCAATTGATATTATTGAATTTGTTAAACCGAATCGACTGAATTTCGATGTATTTTTTGATATTGATGATTTCGTCATTCAGATTATTTTTCTGCCCGTTTTTATCATTCAGAACATAACGCATAATATCAGATAAAACCAAAATCACTCTCGGCGTATCTTTGGATTGTATGATTGATAACGAATAAATACTGTTCAGCGCATTGAAGAAAAAATGAGGATTGATTTGTTCTCTCAGGATCTTCAGTTCGCTGGATTGTCTTTCAAATTCCAAAGCTTTTATCATTTTCTGATTTTCCATCCATTTGTCAACAAAGAATAATAATGTGCTGAAAATGATTGAAAACAATCCGATTTTGAAGAAGATGTCGTGGAGATTCAGTCTTTTATGCATCATTCTTTCCGGTCTTGGGAAACCTTTTGGCGGAAAAGGCGGACGATGCATTGGTGGAAAAAATAAAATCGTCAATCCAATGTATATCACAAAAAACAAAATCACGATGATAAAAATGGTCTTTGGTTCTTGTTTGATAATATAAGGCAATGACCAATAATAATTGAGATAAAATAAAAAAATGGCTGCCACAAAAATCTGCAGATTGATTAGAAACAGAAAATTCCCAAAGACAGAATAATCCATTATCAATTTGAAAACGATAAGAATTATCCAGATAATCCAATGATAGATGTAGGTCGTTTGTATGCGTTTCAGAAACGTTTTCATAACAAGTATTTAAATTCTTTTTTAACCGCAAAATTCCTCCAATATCAAAATTGAAGGAATTATTGCTTAGTGAAATTTTTGGATTTCGTATTCAATCTTCATTGAGTCCAGTTCATCTATCGAAATCCGAGGAATGGATGAGTTTTCTATTTTTTGTACCACAAGACTGGCGGTTTTTTTAGCCTGTAAGCTGTCTTTGAAAACCTGTTCGCCAGCTATTGCCGGTATATAAGGCTGATCTATAAAGGTTTTCTTGTTTTTGATGATTTGATAACCATAACCTGCCTTTTGTTGAGTGATTTTGATGTCAATTGAATTGCTTTTTTTCTGACACGTTATTAAACATATTCCGGAAAAAAGCATCGATTTCCACAAAGTTTTAATCATCATCGTTTTGTGTTTCGTTTGGATGTAGAACCCAGATATCATCAAAGTAAGAAGAGCCGCTGTTGCCTGTCAAAACATAACCATAAGTTCCGAATGAGAATGCACAAGCACTTTCTCTGGAAGAACCCTCGAAAGCTGATCTTTCTGTCCAATCGTCTGTAGAAGGATTATATTCCCAAGTGGAGTTGGTAACACCGCTTACAGATCCTGTGGAAACATAGCCCAATCCGTTGGCTGAAAAAGCTGCAGTAGAGGCTCTGTTTTGAGTGTCATCATCATTGCTCGTATCTGCTTTTCTAGTCCAGGTTTCTGCCGATGGATCAAATGCCCAGAAATCTGCAACAAGACTGTTGTTATTGGTTCCGAATCCTACGTAAGCAATCCCATTAATAACGAAAGCTGCCCCGTCTCTTCTTTTAGATCCTCCTAAACTTACAATGCTGCTCCAGCTGGATGTTGCCTCGTCATATTTATAAAAATCTTTCAACTCACTTCCATCGTATCCTGTTCCTACAAAACCTTTGCTTCCTACTCCAAAAGCTAAAGCTGCGTATCGACCAGTTCCAGGAAAATCTGCAATCTGCGCCCAAGAATTAGAAGAAGGATCATATTTGTAAAAATCATTCAGCTTGTTAAGACCATCATATCCCGTTCCTACATAGCCATAAGAAGTGGTTGCGAAACCAACTGCAGAACTTCTTTTCACACCAGGGAAATCTGCTTTCTGAGTCCAGGAATTAGCATCCGGATCGTAGCTCCACAGATCATTATAATAATATTCGCCATCGTAACCTCCGGTTAAATATCCTTTGCCATTTACCACAAACGCAGAAGCATTGGAACGCGGTTTACCGTCTAAATCTGAAACCCTTACCCAATTTCCTACCAACTCATCATCATCATCATTTTTGCAACTTGATAATAAAAATATCCCTGCAAGAGCAAGGATTAAAACCGAAAGTCTTTTGTCCATTCTTATTTTTTGATGCAAATGAATTTCATTCTCAGGATATTTGAAAATTTTTTAGACGAACGTGCATTTTTTATCGTTAAACTCATTTATTGTTTCGATGCTTTTTGAATTTTAATTTAAAATCAAATTGGTCTATAGAAAATCATGACTTGTCGAAAACTAATAGTGAAAGGAAGAAAATATTTTAGCTCTAGCTTGTACGCCCGTATGTTTACAGAAAAAAATGTACAAATATGTCTTGTTGTGTGTTACAATTCTCCTTCTCTATTCCTGTGAAAGAGAAAGTAACACTTATGAAGTAGGAAACTCCTTGGTGTCTGCCCAGTCCAAAGTAGTTATGATAGATACGCTCACGCTGAAAATGTCAACTATAATGAAGGATTCTGTGATTACATCAGGGAAAAGCGCAATGTTGGTGGGGAATATCAAAGATAATACATTTGGTAAAGTGACATCAGCTTCTCTTTTTGAACTCACGCCGTCCAGTTATTCTTTGGCGACAACGACCAATGTTGTTTTTGATTCTATAGTAATGTATCTAACTAATAATGATTTTTATTACGGAGATACGCTCAAAACCTTCAAGATGGATGTTCATCCGTTGGAGAATAGAATCAAACTTAATAATGGTTATCTTTATAATAACAGTTATTTCAAATATTCCTCTACTTCAATAGGAAGTGCAGAATTTCTTCCAAGACCTAATACAGACAGTAGTTTTGTGAAGATCAGGTTGGATCAATCTTACGGTCTTGGAATCTTTAATCTATTAAAAAGTAAGGATGCAAGCAGCCAGGAATATTTTCTTAATTTTTATAAAGGTTTAGCATTGGTTCCGTCTTCTGATAATAATGCAATGCTCCGTTTTGGGATTAATTCTTCTTATCAGGTTCAGATTAGTAAAACAACCAAAGAAAAAGTATCAAACACAGTCAGACTATATTATCATACAGCTTCTGTCAACGGGACAGAAGAAGTAAAATATACATTAGATATCAATCCGAGTACATCTTATTCCTACAATAAAATCCAAAGTGATTTTTCAGGTTCCGAATTGGCTAATCTAAGTCCTACAAATCCCATCGAAGCTAAAAATCTGGGAAATAAAACTTATCTGATGGCAGGAATTGGTGTTTATACTAAAGTTGAGATTCCTTATCTGAAAAGTCTGAAAAGCCTTTATAACAATTATAAAATTATCAGTGCCAATCTTGCTTTGAGTCCTGTTGCTGGATATTATTCTAAAAATTTTTATAACCCGAGCCCACTTTATTATTACCTCGGAGATAAAAAGAATAATATAGCTTCCACTTTTTTACAAACTGATGGAACTACAGAAATTCAAGTTAGCCTATCCGATGAAAGCGAGTTTCAAAATGATTATGGTTATAGTTTCGATATGCTCAGTTATGTTAATAATATTTTGTCAGAAACTTCAGATTCCAATTATAATGTTCTGATTTATCCATCTTCTTATCTGGATGTCCTCTCTGGTAAAGTCGTGTTTGGGAGTCAAAAAAACAGCACCAATCCGGCAAAACTTAAACTTTATATGTTAGGTTATTAATTCAGAATTTTATGAATCAGAATATTAAAACATTGATGTTTCTTGCAGTTATTGTTATGCAGAAAGCATTGGCACAGGAGTCTTCTCCCTATTCTTATTTCGGTATTGGAACTATGAATAATGTAGATAATGCAAGGAATATTGCTTTAGGAAATACGGGTATTGCATTAGAATCACCAGATTATATTAATTCAAAAAATCCGGCGTCTATTACAACAATAGGGATGCAGAATGTTATTTTTGATGTCAGCGGTTTACTGAAAAGTAATACGATTTCCAGCAATCAAGGAAAAGACGGAAGAATTAACGGGAATTTTACCAATCTCGGTCTGGCTATGAGGATTAGCAATAGATTTTCTTTAGGAGCAAGTGTTCAACCTTCTACTTCTACAGAATATAAATTTGTTTCTACAATCCCAGTAGAAGGAACTTCTGGGACTTATCCCATTACTTATGAAGGAAGTGGCGGAATTACCAATCTTGGTGTTACTTTAGGTTATAAGATTGATAAAAATTGGAGTATTGGAGGAAAAGTTAAAAACAACTTTGGAACTATTATCCGCAAAGAAATCATTACTACCAATTCTGAACTCGAAATTAGTCGGAATATAAGATATACTGGCTTTAGCTATGGTCTGGGAACTCAATTCAATAAATATTTTCAAAAAGAAAGACTTCAGTTGACTTTGGGAGCTATCATTAATTTCAAAAGTAATTTAAATGCAAAAGGAGAAGCTGTTTATACAGAAAACAGAGATTATAACAATAGTATCACAACAAAGTTAACTTCAAAAGATTCTACACTTCCTCTAGAAATGGGAGTTGGACTAAGTATTTTGAAAAACGACAGATATCGATTCAGTTTTGATTTTACACAGAGTAATTGGAATGAAGTTAAAAACACAGTTACAAACGAAAAATACTACAGGCAGCAAGTCTATGGTTTAGGTTTTGAGCTTCTTCCGCAAAGAAAAAACAGTCAGATTCTTTCAGAGAATTTAATTTATCGAGTTGGACTCAATTACGACACAGGGTATTTTAAAGTTAATAACCGTGAAATCAATAAAATGGAAGCAACACTTGGATTAGGAATTCCGATGAACAAAATCATTTTGAATGTAGGATATGGCTATGGCAAACGAGGCATTTTTACTAATGCAGCCATAAAAGAGAATTATCATAGTTTAAATCTTAGTATAGATTTTCTAGACAAATGGTTTGCGAAAAGATATATTAATTAAGACAAGATATATCCATTTAAAAACAAAAACTCCATTGTAATCAATGGAGTTTTTGTTTGCCAATAGTGCTTTAATCTTTTAGACCTGTTTTTTTAAAGATAAAAACAGCACAGACAATTTGAAAATTAATTTATCAATACAATATCTTCTTCTGAAATACAACATTGATGTAGAATGAATGCCGAAAAAGAGTACTTATTTTGGCTTGTTTTTTATGAACTCAAAAATGTTATTTTACAAATTAAGAATATTGTAAATCAGAATTTTATTGAATTTTAGTGTAGAATTATATCAGAAAAAATTCTATACTTTTTTCGCATAAGGAAATTCATAATTATATTTTTGAGAGACAAATCAGTTTTAACACTGCATAATAAAAATATAATTAAAGAAATTATCTATGAGTCTGCGTCCTCTCTTTCCTATGAAATCTAATGTTTTTTCTTGGACAAGACAGCCTCACCAACCAAAATTAGGACTCAAATTTTCCCTCTTTTTCTTCTTCGTTTTTCTTTCATTTTTTACAACCAATGCCCAAAGTATAAGTCCAGAAAATAGAGATTGTATTAAGTTAATATGTAAGACTTTTTCTATCATTAATTATAAAAGTGAATTGGGTAGTGAAGCTTTGAAGGAACTCACAAATATTTCAAAATTTGATCATAATATCAGTATAAAAAAAGTAACTGTCCAAATTCCGACTCAGCAGATTATAAAAGATAATGACACGAACTCAAAAAAGACAATCACAAAATTAGTTTACACTGCAATAGGGATTCTTGTGTTGGGGGCAATTTTATTTTTTATTTATCGTAAAAGGAGCAATTCTTTATTACATACAAAATACAAAGGTCTTTTAGATAAAATTCAGATTCAACAAAAAACTGAAATTCCAGATCTATCAGATACTCAGGATGAAAATATTCCAAAAGAACAATCCAGTAATATTGCAGATGAGACTTTTAATGCAATTTTAAAAAAGATAATCAAGTTTGAAAATTCTGATAAATATCTAAAGAAAGATATCAACCTAACTTGGCTTTCCAACCATTTGAATACAAATACCAAATATTTATCAGAAGTTATAAAAGTCCATCGAAATAAAAGCTTCAATAACTATATCAATGGGCTTAGAATAGAGTATATCACCAGACAATTGTACGAAAATCCAGTTTACAGAGAATATAAAATCACTTATCTCGCCGAAGAATGCGGCTATGCGTCGCCGCAGGTTTTTGTGATTGCGTTTAAAAGGGAAACGGGCGTTACGCCATCTTATTTTATAGAGCAATTGAAAGATCAGTCAAACGAAAATTATCAGGAATCGATATCATAAAAAAACACTCTTCGTTGGAAGATTGTTTTTTTTGTGGAGTTGGAGGAATATGAACTATATTTCAGTGGCGATTTTCCCAGAATGCGAATTGAAATTATTGGTCAATTTCAGTAGGTTTTCAATCTTGATAAACAGTGTTCGTAGTTCTATTTAGCATAAACTTTTTAAGGTTATAAAAGAATTTCAGTAGCTTACTTTCTAAAATTTTTACAAGCAAAAATATTATGCCTGATGCGTAAAGGCTTTTTTTTTAAATATTGTGATGCTGACAAATGTTTTCCTGACTTCTCAAATGATGGTTTCACGATAATAGGTCAAATTCAATTTATATCAGCTAAGAATTATATTAAGTTCATCATTCTCCAAATGTATGTATGTTAGAGAACATATTAATTTTATATCTTTTTTGAAATCGAGGGAAAAAAAATTAAACATTATTTGAGCCAATTCTTAAACAATAAATTGGAGGTAACTGGCGTGGAGAAAGAAATGTTTTATCGTATTACCTTGTGATAATATAATGTTCATAAAACATTATTTATGTTAAATTAACATTAATAGTTTGTAATAATTCAAGTATTATATAAGAAAATTGAATTTATCAAAATTCTTTATTAACTTTAACACAAATAATTAACCAATATGAAAACTTTTTTAACAGCATTTTTACTGTGGACATTCCATTTTAATTGTACAGCTCAATGGGTAGAACTGAATGTGGGTAACGTGAGTGCAACGTTTACGGATGTTTATGCCATAACACCAGATATTGTGGTGGTTGTAGGCTCCAATGGAACTATTCTCAAAACGACGGACGGTGGCACAACGTGGCAACAGAAAACCTCTGGGACTAACCGATATTTACAAAAGATTCGTTTCTCTAATTCCAATATAGGATATATCATTGGCGACCAAGGGACTCTCTTAAAAACAACAGATGGAGGCGAAAGCTGGACTTCTATTAACACAGGTTACTCAGAGTATTTTGCATCCCTATCTCCTGTAGGTGATAATGTGGTATATATCGCTTATGAAGAACATCTACTGAAAAGTGAAGATGGTGGAATAACTTGGCAAAATTATCCTTTGGATTTTTATATTGGTGACATACAGTTTTTAACACCAGAAATTGGTTACTCATCAAAAAGTAACGGGGGAATGTTAAAATCTGAAAATGGTGGTGAAACTTGGCATGATACAGCAGGTTCATCTTCTTTTCATTTTATTAATAATACGACAGGATTTTGCTATTTGGAAGGCTTAAAAAAAACGAACAATGGGGGGGATAACTTTATACAGCTAGGTTATGGAAGTAAAAGCCTTAAAAAAATCTTAGCTATTAATGATAATGCAGTTTGGGGTATTCTTTGGCCAACAATGAACGGAATAGGTGCAGGTATAGTAAAAATGAGTTACAACCCTGAAAATGGATATACCGAATCTTATGAATATGATAGTGAAACACAAAGGAAGTTATCCTTTTATTTCAGTAATGAAAAGTTAGGTTATGCAGTAGGTTATAAAAATGATAAAGGTGCTATCTGGAAAAACACTACAGGAGAAATTATGACAACTAATGAGACTGCAATTAAAAATTTAATAAGCATCTATCCAAATCCTACTTCTAATGAGGTTAATATTGATTTGAGCAAGTTATCAACTGATAATGTGGAAGTTTCTATTGTTGATGTTACCGGCGGGTTAATGTATTTAAAATCAAATATGTCAGACAAAAAAATTAAAATAAATACTTCAAACTTCGTTAAAGGACTTTATGTACTTACAATTAAAACAAAACATCAAAAATTCTCTCAGAAGTTAATTATTAGATAAAATGAACTACCATGAAAAAACTCTACACCGTTCTTCTACTGTTGATCGCAATAGAAGTGTATACACAAGTCTCATATTCATATGTAACACAGTCTTCTGGTTTCCAAATCGTAACCGAAGGTTCTTACAAAGTAGTTAAAAATGAGCAAAGGGACGGCTTTACTACACAAGTGGGAGCGCCTTAATCATTACAATTTAAAAAAAGCCTTGAAAATCAAATCTAAAGGCTTTTTTTACACATACGAAAAAATATATAAGATTCATTTCGATGGTTTATAGTTAGATTTCAATAAGTGTGTAGATTGCTTAATAAATTATGCTCGGCGGTTTCAAAGGAAAAATGTAAAAGGAAACAAAGCATCCATTACGAGACAAAAACTGTCGTTTTATGGTGAAGAAAATAAATTTTTGCCTGAATCTTTTCCAAGGAGAGAAAAATGTTAAATCTATACTAGCGCCTAAAATGGCGCCTTGAAATAAAAAACCCTATAAATCAGTTGATTACAGGGTTTTTGGTGGAGTTGGAGGGATTCGAACCCTCGTCCAAACAAGCAATACGCAAGCTTTCTACATGCTTATTTTGCTATTAGTTTTCGAGCTTAAGCAGAGAGCAAACACCCAACTTAAACCTTAGCTTCTAAAATTTTCGAGTCTTGACCGAAGCTTCCAAGACCTTATTTCCGCATTCCTATATCCCAGAATCCAACGTCGCAGAATAGAACATTGGTGAGACATCTTGCTTCCTTACTATCTTCGGGAAACGCTTGAATCTACTAAACTTCGATTATTAAGCTGCAAGAGCGAACTCTTCGTTGCCAGTTAAAATTTTGTAGCAAGGGATTTAAGAGATCGCGCTACGGTTCTCTGCATGCTTACTTACCCATTGGTCTTGCTGTCGAAACCAGTCAACCCCTTTTTTTAAGATAAGACAACAAATTTACACAAAAAAAACAGTCAAACAAAATTGCTCATCATTTATCAGCTATCATTAATAATTATTTGGGCGTATCCCTCGCCAAGGCTGTCCATCCGCTCGGGTCGGGCTGTTCGTTACAATCTTTTTTGCGCCACCATTTGTCAGGCTGAGGCTCTCGAGCCTAAGCAAAAAAGGATTTCCACTACCATCCCTTACGCGCTGCACAAAAAACAAAAACTTGTCAACAACTAGAATCTGCCTTCAATACAAGTTAACTCAGAAAGAAATCTGCAAAATCATATAAATCTGTGAGAAATTTCAAAACCTTTCCTAGGCGAAGCGTCTTTGCGACCTTAAAAATATATTCAATACAGATGAAAAAAATCTTTGCGCACTTTGCGTTAAAAAAAATCAGCATAATGACTGAACATAACCAAAGCCAATAATTTTAACAAAATCCAAAACCCCAAATTCTAAAAAAATCACAAAACAGGTTAAAGTCGGTTAAACTATTAGTTAAGAAACCACACTTCACAATACAGAAGTTCATTAAGATTAATTTTGCACAAACTTCCGGCTATGAAAATAAAGTTATTCTCGCTTCTTATTCTTCTTTTTTCAATCAAGATATTTTCCCAATCAGATTATATTCTCGGAAATATCTCCAATGAAAGCGGCGACAAATTACCTTTCGCAAGTATTTATAACCTTCGTACAGATCAAGTTGTAGCTTCAGACAAAATGGGAAACTTTGCCATCGCAGCAAAACCTACCGATGAACTCAGGATTGTAAGACAAGGTTACGAAAGAAAAATGGTTTCATTAACAGCAGAAAGTTTTTCAAAAAGCCTTGAAGTTCGGCTTGTAACGATTCCTATAGAAATAGAAGAAGTAACTCTGGCATTCAAACCAACCGGAATTCTCAAAAAAGACATTGCAAGACTCAATCCTCCGGCAAAAGTCACCATACTTAATATGGCAATGAATAACTATATGCGAACGCCAATGAACGAAGTTCCCCCAACAGCCAAAATACCATCGGCATTTGCACCGAGAAATCCAGGCGAAGGACAAATGAATTTATTTTCCATCGGTTCTGGAGGTGGCGGCCTTTTAGGCGCAGTTGCTGGCTTGGTGACCAAAAAAGGAGAATCATCTAGAACAACCGCGAACTATGCCGAAAAACAGGAGTTTTACAAACGAGTGAAAGCGGCGATAGATTTAGAATATTATACAAAGTACGGACTGGACGAATATGATTTCGATATCTTCCTCGCTTATGCCGATGAACAAAAAGGGCTTTCCAAAAATTATAGAAACAATTTTAACAAAGCTGCAATAGAGTTTAGTCTCAAAGAGGTTTTCGCAGAATATCTCAAGACTCATAATTTTTCCAAGAAAGTTTCCGAAGGTTAATATTTTTAACCTTTTTTCGGTTTCTTAATATAAGGCTCAGAATGTTGATTTGTTTTGTTTAGTTGTAAGTTGTTTATTTTAAATGAATAAATATAGTGTTGTTTAATTTAATTTAAACGAATTTATAGTCTTTGAGAGTTGTATTTTCTCGCAAATTCCCTATTCATAGCTCTTTTAACATAATGTGGAAAACTTTTAAGGATGATTGTCAGTTTTTTGCCTTTTTTCCGCCTTCCGCTATTTTATTTTTAGACTTCAATCTCTACTTTTGTGTTACCGCTTTGGGGAAAAAATGTAATTCCGTTATGTGCTAAAAAATAACAGATTACGCGTTTTTCTACTTCACAAAATAAATTTAATAATTGATAAACTGCTGATAATGGGAATTTTTGATAAGAGAGTAAGCTATAAACCTTTTGAGTATCCGGAAGTTCTACAATTTGTAGAAGCCATCAACAAATCTTTCTGGGTGCACTCAGAAGTAGATTTTACAGCAGATGTTCAGGATTTTCATTCTCAGTTGGAACCTCACGAAAAAAATGCAGTTAAGAACGCTTTGTTGGCAATTGCGCAAATCGAAGTAAACGTGAAAACGTTTTGGGGAAATCTTTATCAGCATCTTCCAAAGCCGGAATTGAACGGTTTGGGCGCAACTTTCGCAGAGTGCGAATTCCGTCATTCCGAGGCTTATTCTAGATTGTTGGAAGTTTTAGGATATAACGATGAGTTCTTGGACGTTGTTAAGGTGCCAGCGGTAAAAAACCGAATAGAATATCTTGGAAAAGCGCTTCAACACGCTAATTCCAACGATCCGAAAGCTTATATGTCGGCTCTGTTGTTGTTCAGTATTTTGGTAGAGAACGTTTCACTTTTCAGTCAGTTTGCGATTATTTTGTCGTTCACGAGGTTTAAAGGTTATATGAAAAACGTTTCCAACATTATCGCTTGGACGTCTGTTGATGAGCAGATTCACGCGAATGGAGGAATTTATCTGATTAATAAAATCCGTGAAGAACAGCCAGACCTTTTGACAGAAAGCGATATCGAAGCGATTTATGACTTGGTAGATGAATCAATTGAAATGGAAGGTCACATTTTGGATTGGATTTTCGAACAAGGCGAATTGGACAAATTCTCGAAAAAGAACCTTCTTGATTTTATGAAATACAGAGTAGATGACTCTTTGAAGAAAATCGGGATGAAGACAAGATACAACGTAACGCCGGAGGATTACAAACCGATGATTTGGTTTGAAGAGGAAGTTTTCGCCAACTCTATGGATGATTTCTTCGCAAAACGTCCGGTAGATTATACAAAACACGATAAGAGTATTACAGCGAACGATCTGTTCTAAAATAATTTGGGCGCCTTTATCCGCCTTCCGCTCCCGCTTTTTTCTTTAAAAAAGAAAAAGAGGTCCACTCAAGTCGAGGCGCAACATTGGTAAAGAAAACAATTTTTGTCATCCATTAGAAAATCTAGCTTTCTAAAATGATAACAGAACGAAGGTCAAAGTGAGCAATCATTTTAAATTAATAAAAAGAAAATTTTAAGAAATAGTTTACAGATTCTTGGAGTTTTCTTTTTTATGTAGTAGAACCAAATATAAGTCTGAGTCCCTTTGGTTTTATTTAAATATTTAGTCATAAACTAAATTTAAATAAATATGAACTCAGAGATTATTTCAGAAATTGAACACATTCAGTCAGCGGATTTCCATTTAGGAGAATACATTTATATGGGAATGGGTTTGACGAAAGGACATAGAGTATGTATGTCCGTAGCCTACAAAATTGATTATTGCATCAAAAAAGCAAAGCAGTTTGAAGAGATGAATGAAGAAGTGACCTTCACTCATATCAACAAAGTAAAAGTAGGAGAATTGGAACGGAGCAAGAAAATACTTCTGACTAATTCAGTAAATTAAAAAAAAGAAAATTAGCAAGCAAAATAATAAAGTTATGATGGACGAAAATATAGATATCTGGTGGCTCAACGAAGAGTCTGAGCAAATGCTTAACAGAGGTTACCTTTTGAAAGGGGAAACTGTGGAAGGCGCAATCGACAGAATTACAACTGCAGCAGCAAAACGTCTTTATAAACCGGAGTTGCAACCGGCTTTCAAAGAGATGATCGTAAAAGGCTGGATCAGTTTTTCTTCTCCGGTTTGGGCCAATATGGGAACACAGCGTGGTTTGCCGATATCTTGCTTCAATGTTCATATTCCAGATAATATCGAAGGAATTACTCACAAATTGGGTGAGGTCATTATGCAGACGAAAATTGGAGGCGGAACTTCAGGGTATTTCGGAGAGCTGAGAAACAGAGGAACAGCGGTTACGGATAACGGAAAATCTTCCGGGGCGGTTTCTTTTATGAAGTTGTACGATACAGCAATGGACGTAGTTTCTCAAGGTGGAGTAAGAAGAGGTGCTTTCGCAGCTTACCTTGATATCGACCACGGAGATATCGAAGAATTTTTGAGTATCAAAGATATCGGAAGTCCAATCCAAAACTTGTTTACGGGAGTTTGCGTTCCGGATTACTGGATGCAGGATATGATTGATGGTGATGTTGATAAGAGAAAAATTTGGGCAAGAGTTTTGGAGAGCCGCCAACAAAAAGGCCTTCCTTACATTTTCTTTACAGATAATGTGAACAGAAACAAACCTCAGGTTTATAAAGATGCAGGATTGATGGTGAATGCAAGTAATCTTTGTTCAGAGATTATGTTACCTTCAACGGCTAACGAATCTTTCATTTGCTGTCTATCTTCAATGAACCTTGAATTGTATGATGAGTGGAAAGATACAAACGCTGTGAAATTGGCAATCTATTTCCTAGACGCCGTTTTATCAGAATTCATTGAGAAAACAGAAGGGAATTATTACCTGACCTCAGCAAGAAATTTTGCAATGCGTCACAGAGCTTTAGGTTTAGGAGTTCTTGGATATCATTCTTATTTGCAGAAAAATATGATTCCGTTTGAGAGTTTCCAAGCAACTCAATTCAATGCAAGAGCATTCCGTCATATCAAAGAACAGGCTGAAATTGCTTCCAAAGAATTGGCGAACATCTACGGAGAACCGGATATGCTGAAAGGTTACGGGCTAAGAAACACAACAACGATGGCAATTGCACCAACGACATCAAGTTCTGCAATCTTAGGTCAAACTTCTCCTGGGATTGAGCCTTTTGCTTCTAACTATTACAAAGCAGGTTTGGCAAAAGGAAACTTTATGCGTAAGAACAAATATTTGGCAAAATTGTTAGACGAAAAAGGTCTTGATAACGAAGAAACATGGAGAACTATTATGTTGAATCACGGTTCTGTTCAGCATCTTGAAGGTTTGACAGATGATGAGAAAGCAGTATTCAAAACGTTCAGAGAAATTTCTCCAATGGAGATTGTTTCTCAGGCTGCTCAAAGACAACAATACATTGACCAAGCTCAGTCTCTTAACTTGCAGATTCCTTCTACAATGCCAGTTAAAGATGTTAATTACGTAATGATAGAAGCTTGGAAAAAAGGCGTGAAAACTTTGTATTATCAAAGAAGTTCTTCGGTTTCCAAAGAATTGATGGTCAACTTCGTGACTTGCTCTGCTTGTGAAGCGTAAGAAAGAAGTAAATAGATAAAATTAACCGCAGATTTTTCTGCGGTTTTTTGCTAAATTTAAACCTCAATTCTAAAATCTAATTTCTAACCTCTAATTTCTTACAAAATGAAATTCGGACAAGTTGCTGACCCGTCACAGATAGACTTTACTTTGCCAAAAGACCATCCTCAAACAAAATTCATTCTCAATCAGAATAAAAAAGGTTTAGATAATATATCCATCGGTTGTGCAAAATGGAACAAAACCGACCTCAAAGGTTTTTATCCAAAAGGAACAAAAGATGAGTTAACATATTATGCAACACAATTTAATTCGATTGAATTGAATGCGACTTTCTACGGAATGCCAACAGCAGAGCAAGTTCAAACCTGGAAAGAAAAAACGCCGAAAGATTTCAAATTTTTTCCGAAGATTACCAACACCGTTTCACATTTCCGAAGATTATTGAATGTTACCGATGTCGTAACGCAATTTGCTTCAGCTGTTCTTAATTTCGATGAAAAATTAGGAATGGTTTTTCTTCAGCTTCACGATAATTTCAAACCTAAAGATTATGAACGTTTAGAAAAATTCGTACAGGATTGGCCAAAAGAAGTTCCATTGGCAATTGAATTGAGAAATACGGAATGGTTCACAGATGAAGAAGTGTTCAACACTATTTGTGAGTTATTTGAAATGAATAACATTACGAATATTATTGTGGATACAGCCGGAAGAAGGGATATGCTGCATATGCGACTGACAACGCCAAATGCTTTTATCCGATATGTTGGAGCCAATGCAGACAGCGATTATGCAAGACTGGAAGATTGGTTGAAAAGATTAACGCAATGGAAAAAAGAAGGTTTGCAGAATCTTTATTTTTTCGTTCATCAGAATATTGAAAAAGCATCGCCGTTATTATCGTCACATTTGATCAAGAAAATGAATGAAGAATGGGGAACAGATATTCATATTCCGACATTGGCGGATAGTCAGCCGACATTGTTTTAAAAATTAAAATTCCCTTCTAATCACGAAGGGAATTTAATTATCAGTCTGAGGCTCTCAAAGACGATACTAAATTAAGCCAAAAACTTCAGTTCTTTATCTTTAAAATTGTTGTTTTCAACCAGCTTGTGCATTGCTTTCATTGTTTTCTTGCGGATTTTGGCAAGAATGCGGACGTTTCTATCATCGCTGTAATCGAAAATGTCGTCCTCGAAAGAAAATACATCCCCTTTTTTGAACTTGATATTATTCTCTTTCATTTCCTTAAGAAGCATAAGATTCGTCATTACTCTTAGGGAAGCACTTTCTGCAGCTTCCAGATGTTTCAGAGATTTTAAGAGTTCCTTTTTATATTTTTTCTTTGATTTCATTTTGAATAATGTTAATCAATGAAAGTTATAAAAAATTATCGAGAATTTCTTACTTTTGGGAAAAATAAATCTAAGAAATGCAAGACCCTATTTTCGAACTAATTGAAAAAGAAAGACAAAGACAAACACACGGTATTGAATTAATTGCTTCGGAAAATTTTGTTTCCGAAAACGTAATGAAGGCAATGGGAAGTGTGCTGACCAACAAATATGCAGAAGGTTATCCTGGACGTAGGTACTATGGAGGGTGCGAAGTGGTAGATGAGGTAGAACAATTGGCAATTGACAGAGCAAAAGAATTGTTTGGCGTAGATTATGTAAATGTTCAGCCACATTCTGGTTCTCAGGCTAATGCTGCAATTTATCTTTCAATCCTTAAGCCTGGTGACAAAGTAATGGGAATGGATTTGTCTATGGGTGGCCATTTAACGCACGGTTCTGCGGTTAATTTCTCAGGAATCCAATACCAAGTTTGTTCTTACGGTGTTCAGAAAGAAACAGGTCTGATTGATTATGACCAAATGAGAGAAGTGGCTTTAAGAGAAAAACCAAAAATGCTGATTGCGGGATTCTCTGCTTATTCCAGAGATTTGGACTATGCTAAGTTTAGAGAAGTTGCTGATGAAATTGGAGCGACACTTTGGGCTGATATTGCACATCCGGCAGGGTTGGTTGCAAAAGGTCTTTTAAATAATCCATTCGAACATTGCCACGTTGTAACGACTACGACTCACAAAACATTAAGAGGTCCAAGGGGTGGAATGATTATGATGGGGAAAGATTTCGAAAATACTTATGGACACAAAACACCGAAAGGAGAAACTAAATTGATGAGTGCTGTTTTAGATGGTGCTGTTTTCCCAGGGATCCAAGGTGGTCCTTTGGAACACGTAATTGGCGCTAAGGCTGTTGCGTTTGCAGAAGCGATTGATTCAAAATTTGAAACTTATGCAAAACAAGTAAAAGCGAACGCTCAGGCATTGGCAAAATCGATGATAGATTTAGGCTTCGAAATCGTAAGTGGCGGAACAGATAATCACTTGATGTTAATTGATTTGAGAAACAAAAACGTTAACGGTAAAGAAACTGAAAAAGCGCTTGTGAAAGCCGATATCACTTGTAACAAAAATATGGTTCCTTTTGATGACAAATCCCCTTTCACAACTTCAGGAATTCGTCTTGGAACTGCAGCAATTACGACGAGAGGTCTTAAAGAAAATGATATGCAGACTATTGCGGGCTTGATTTCTGAAGTGGTTGATGATATCAAAAATGAAAATGCTTTGGAAGCGGTTAAGAAAAAAGTCAATCAATTAATGGAAGGAAAAGAGCTTTTCAACTATTAATACAAGATATAATTATTGATAAGAGAATGAGCTTTCGGGTTCATTCTTTTTTATTGATTCAGGATGGAGAAAAAGTCTTATACATTTGAGGAGATTAAACAGAAACTGGTGAATTATTGTGTTTACCAGGACCGTTGTCATTCTGAAATAGAACAAAAAATGAGAGATTTTCTTTTGATTCCGGAAGCTAAAGATGAAATTTTTCTTTACCTGATTAAAGAAAATTACCTTAATGAAGAACGTTTTACAAGAAGTTATATCCGAGGAAAGTTCTACATCAAACATTGGGGAAGAACTAAAATCAAAATGAATCTTAAACAAAAAGGAATTATAGAGAAATTAATTTCCAAATGTATGGATGAAATTGATGCTGATGATTACGAAAAAACTGTAAATAAGATTTATCAAGATTATTTTTCCAAACAAAAAGGACTGAAAGAGTATCAGAGAAAAAGTAAGGCAATCAAGCATTTGATGTCCAAAGGCTTTGAATATGATGTTATCTTAGATGTTATTAATAATGAATAAAATAGCATATTAAATTAAATTAATATAGCGTTTTACTATAAGGGTTTAAAATATTTCTTAAAAATTGATAAATAATTCTTAATTTCGTCGCAAATTAGATCAAACAGAATTCATGAAAAAAATAGTTATCATATATGCTTTGGTATTATTTGGTTTTGCAAACGCACAATCGGTAAAGTATGGATTAACAGGGAATATTCACAAGTCGTCCATCGTTGGTATTCATGACCGTTCAAAAGGTATATTTGGAGGTAATGTAGGGGTTTTTGCTGATTTTTCTTTGGTAACTAATGATATTTACGACTCTGCGTGGCTGTATTTTACGCCACAATTGGAGTTTGCAATGTTTGGCGAAAATTCCAAATATCCGAATAAAGATCTTCAGAAGTTTCATAATAATTATATCAGTATGCCTTTGTTTATAAAGTATTTTATAAAAAATCATGGTTATAAAAGTGATATATATTTAATGGCAGGACCTAAATTAGAATATTTAATTACGGATAAAGTTTCCGGACCGGCATCACTTACTGCAGATCAGGAAAAAAATCTGAATAAGTTTGCATACGGATTGGCTGTGGCAGTAGGTGTCAAAGTTCAAGAAAATTGGGATGTGTTTATTCGCTTCGACAGAGGATTCTCGAAAATCTATCCGGACTATACTAAATATACAACATACAACAGAATGTTAGGCATAGGTATTAACTATTACCTGGGCAGTACAAACTAATATTTTTAAAACTGTAATAGATAATAATTATCTTTGCAGGATTCCAATGAAAAAATCATTATTTTTTTTGATGATCATCTTGCTGCTTGTTTCATCTTGCAAACCGAAGCAGAATATGATTTACATGAGTAACAATAATTTTGAGCAGGAGGTGTCTCAAGCTCGCTATGAAGGACTTCATATTCAGGAAGGTGATATGCTAGAGATTATTGTAACGGCTTTAGATGACCTGGCTGTTAAGCCATTTAACAGAACTACGATGCAGCGAACAGGGGATGATGGTAGCGCAGGAGGTAATATTCGTTTAGGTGATAATGAATATCAGGTTACCTCTGAGGGGTATATTATTTTTCCTGTTTTGGGTAATATCTATTGCAAAGGGATGACAAAGCAACAACTGAAGGCAGAGTTGGATACCCGTTTAAAAGAATATTTGGTAGATCCGGTAGTTACGGTAAGACATACCAATTTTAATATTAGTGTTTTAGGAGATGTAGGTAGTCCTGGCCAGAAAACTAGTCCCACAGAGAAGCTGAATGTTTTTCAGGCATTAGCGTTAGCTGGTGATATGAGAGATTCTGCTAACAGAACACAGGTTAAATTGATTCGTTATTCAGAAGAATCTGGCAAAGATGTAACTTACACACTGGATCTTTCAGAAGCTTCTATAGTCAATTCCCCTTTCTATTATCTACAGCAGAATGACATTTTATATATAGAACCAGATCGTAATAAGCAGATTGCGGCCAATACAACCAACCCAAATAGGGCATTGTTTTTACAGCTTATGGGCGTTGTCTTAGGATTAGTTACATTTGTCATTGCACTTGCTAAATAAGAGTTATGGAGTTAATGGATAGCCAGCCGGCTGTAAGAAAGAAGAAGATGAATGTCAAAAAAGAGGTCTTCAAATATCTCCGTTATTGGTACTGGATTCTTCTTAGTATGCTGGTTTTTTATGCCGCCGCAAGGATTTATTTGCGTTATACAACACCACAGTATCTTTCCAAAACTACCTTACAGTTTCCGCAGTCTAAAACCAAGGGAGGGGTTCCGCTTAGTGATTTAACTACCTTAGGCAATGGTCTCGGAGGTGATATCGAATTACAGGGCGAGGCTACCGCTATTTTATCAAAGCCAATATTGGCGAAAGTTGTGGAACAACTTAATCTGAATGTTAGCTTTTTTGGCGTTGGTACCATCAAGGAGGCTGAGCTTTATACTTCTTCACCATTGGTGGCACAGATAGCTTCCATTTCAAATCCTAAATTTACGAAGGCAGCTTATGTCGTCTCGCCGACAGGTAAAAATACATATACACTTTCCGAAGGTCCGTTGTTAAAAGGTAAAAGCCAATTTCGTTTTGGAGAATTAGCCGAGTTGCCTTTTGGTAAGGTAAAAATTTCTCTTAAAGCTGGTAGAAAATCTTTCGAATCCATAAAAGTCGTTTTTACAAGCACGTCTAATTTAGTTTCTTCACTGGAAAATGGTGTGTCTGTTTTACTGCCTCCTAACAAAGGTTTGATGATGGAATTGAGTCTTACCGGAGAAGTACCAGGCAAGTCAGAGGATATTTTGAATAAGCTTACAGAGCAATATAGATTAGAGGGAGTGAAAGATCGTAGTCTAGAAGCGCAGAATACCCAGGATTTTATTAATGGTAGATTAGAAATCATCTCTAATGATCTTTCTGGTATTGAGGGAGAGAAGGAGATATTTAAACGGACCAATGAGATTACAGATTTGGATACCCAGGCTAATATGGCGGTAACTAATGCTAATACTAATAATCAGCAATTAGTTACTTATGCAACCCAGCTGGATTTGGTCAACTCTATTTATAATTTGACTTCTTCAGAAAGATTATTACCTTCTAATATGGGTTTGTCAAGTGTTACTGAGGGTTATATTGCGAAGTATAACGATATGTTGCTTACAAAAAATAAGACCCTTAAACAGGCTACGGTACAAAACCCATCAGTCATTCAGTTGAACAGAGAAATTTTGGAAATCCGTGATTTAATTCGCCAGAATATGATGGAGTCAAAAGCTGCATTACAAATTCAGATTGCTCAGCTTCAGGGACAATTAGCCGCAGATCGTACAAAGATTTACAATTATCCAACACAAGAAAAGGTATTTAGAGGGATAGAACGCCAGCAAAATCTAAAGGAGCAGCTATATATTTATCTTTTGCAGAAAAGGGAAGAGAATGCTATAACATTAGCAGTAGCGGCACCAATAGCGAAAGTAATTAATCCGGCATACACCATTGGTATTGTAAAACCAAATAAAGAGCAGATTACTTTGGGAGCTTTGTTAGCAGGTCTACTATTACCGCTGATAATCTTATATGCAACCTATGCCTCGGACAACAAGGTGCATACCAAAGATGATTTGCAAACTCGTATCCATAATGCATCGGTCATAGCAGAGATTACCGAAAATGATGACGAGGTAGCATTGCTAAAGCAGAATGACTTCACAGTATTTGCAGAATCATTCCGAATTCTTACCTCTAATCTCAAATTTTTACTGAGATCTAAAGAGAGTGATAACAAAAGTTCTGTTATTTTGGTAACCTCATCTATTAAGGGCGAAGGTAAAACCACAGTGGCAATGAATACGGCATTGACATTAGCAGGGTCTTCCAAAGTACTAATAATAGGAGCTGATATTAGAAATCCTCAGCTTCATAGATTTGTAAAAGAAAACAAAACCGGACTCACAGACTATTTGGTGTCAGATGATATCTCACCAGAATCTTATATTAAATCTAGTGGTCTGCACGACAATTTGGATGTTTTGTTTAGTGGTGCTATTGCTCCTAATCCTAATGATTTATTGGATATGCACAAATTTGATGAGATGATTATCAATCTTAAGGAGACATACCAATATATTATTTTTGATTCTGCACCTGTGATGCTGGTTAGTGATACATTGCATCTCACTGAGATTTCAGATGTAATTTTATATGTTATAAAATCCAATTATACCGATAATACGATGCTGGATTTTGCGCAGGAATTTAAGGATTCTCACAATATCCGAAATATTTCCTTCGTCTTGAATAATGTAAAACCAGAAGATAGCCGTTATGGTAATAAATATGGCTATGGTTATTATTCAGACGTAAAAGGAAAAAAATAACGGGTCAAGTATTCAGTATTCAAAAAAAAGTCATTAATGAATATCTTAAATCTTATTGGAAGACAATTGGAGTTATTTAAAGAAGATACCTTCAGGAATAACGATGAGTTGGAAAAAATAGTTTCGCTTTCTAAGTTTTTAGTAATAGGCGGTGCTGGCTCAATTGGTTCAGCTACTACAAAAGAAATATTCAAGCGCAATCCAAAAAAACTCCATGTTGTAGACATCAGTGAAAATAATATGGTGGAACTGGTGCGTGATATTCGCAGTTCTTTTGGATATATCGACGGTGATTTCCAAACCTTCGCATTAGATATTGGTTCGATTGAATATGATGCATTCTGGGAAGCAGACGGAGATTATGATTACGTTCTAAATTTATCAGCATTAAAGCACGTTCGAAGCGAAAAAGACCCTTATACATTAATGAGAATGATTGATGTAAATGTTTTCAATACAGATAAAACATTACAACAATCTATCGATAAAGGTGTTAAAAAATACTTTTGCGTTTCTACAGATAAAGCAGCTAATCCTGTCAATATGATGGGCGCTTCAAAACGGATTATGGAAATGTTTCTAATGCGAAAAAGCAAAGAAATTACAATTTCTACTGCCCGTTTTGCCAATGTAGCATTTTCAGACGGTTCATTATTGCACGGATTTAATAAAAGAATCGAAAAAAAGCAGCCGATAGTTGCTCCAAACGACATCAAACGTTATTTCGTGATTCCAAAAGAATCGGGAGAATTATGTTTAATGTCTTGTATTTTTGGAGAAAACCGAGATATCTTTTTTCCAAAATTAAGCGAAAATTTACATTTGATTACTTTTGCAGAAATTGCTGTAAAATATCTTGCAGAAATTGGATACGAACCTTACTTGTGCAAAAATGAAGATGAAGCAAGAGCTTTAATCGAAACTTTACCACAAGAAGGAAAATGGCCTTGTTTATTTACTTCAAGTGATACTACTGGTGAGAAAGATTTCGAAGAATTCTTTACCGATAAAGAAACTTTGGATATGGATCGTTTCGAAAATTTAGGAGTAATTAAAAACGAACTGAATATCGAAGAAGAAAAACTTAATTTATTTGAAACCAAAATCAATGAATTAAAATCCGTACGTAAATGGAACAAAGAAGAAATTGTAGATTTATTCTTTACAATGATTCCGGATTTCGGACATAAAGAAACGGGCAAGTATTTAGATTCTAAAATGTAAAGATGGAAAGTATTCAAAATATGATCTCTTTTGTAAGAGAACATTTTAACTCAAATCAATTCATTCCGCTCCACGAACCGCGTTTCAGAGGCAATGAAAAAAAATATTTGGCAGAAACGATTGATTCTACGTTCGTATCTTCTGTAGGTGCATTTGTCGACCAATTCGAAAATATGATGCAGGACATTACAGGTGCAGCGAAATCTGTAGCTGTGGTAAATGGAACCGCTTCTTTACAGGTAGCTTTGAGATTGGCAGGTGTGGGAAAAGATGAAGAAGTCATTACACAAGCACTCACTTTCATTGCGACTGTCAATGTAATCGCTTATAATAATGCTGTTCCGGTATTTGTAGACGTAGATTTAGACACAATGGGGCTTTCACCAAAAGCACTTGAAAATTTTTTAGAAGAATTTGGAGAATTGCGTGAGACTGGTTGTTATAACAAATCAACCGGTCGTAGAATTGCTGCTTGTATGCCGATGCACACATTCGGTTTTCCCGTTCATTTAGATGAATTGATGACGGTTTGCAACAAATGGCAAATTCCGTTGGTAGAAGATGCCGCAGAATCTTTGGGAAGTTTTTACAAAGGAAAACATACAGGAACCAAGGGGTTAATCAGTGGTTTTTCATTCAATGGAAACAAAGTGGTAACAAGCGGTGGCGGCGGCGCAATTATCACCAATGATATCGAACTTGGAACACAAGCAAAGTATTTGACAACCACAGCAAAACGTCCACATCCTTACGAGTTTTTCCACGATGAAATGGGCTATAATTTCAGAATGCCTAATTTGAACGCCGCTTTAGCTTGCGCACAATTGGAATCTTTGAATGATTTTCTTGAAGACAAAAGAATTTTGGCGAATAAATATGCTGAGTTTTTCAAAGAATCCGGAATCAAATTCAGACAAGAAACTGCTGACACAAAAGCAAATTACTGGCTAATGTGTGTTGAGCTTAATAATAAAGCGGAAAGAGAAGAATTTTTAAAAAACACCAACAACCACGGCATAATGACGCGTCCGATTTGGAATTTGATGTACCGTTTGCCAATGTATGCAAATTGTCAGCGTGATGCTCAGACAAATGCTGAGTTTTTAGAAGAAAGAATTGTTAATATTCCAAGTAGTGCCAGATAAAAATTCCATAGCAATAATAGGATATTCAGGACACTCTTTTGTTGTTTTAGATGCAGCAAAGGAAATGGGTTTGGATGTGGAATACTATTGTGAAAGAAATAAAGTTTCGTTCAATCCTTTTGAAATAAATTATTTGGGAGATGAAGGAAACGAATCTTTTGATTGGAATTCTGCAGATAAATTTATTTTAGGAATTGGTGATAACAGAATCCGTCAGAAAGTGGCAGATTTAATTTTATCTAAAAATAAAAAAATATTAAATGTTTTTCATCCATCTTCTGTTATAAGTAATTATGCGAGTTTTGGAACAGGAAATTTCATAGCTGCAAATGTTACAGTTAATGCTTTAGCAAAAATTGCTGATAATTGTATTTTAAACACAGGTTGCATTGTTGAACACGAATGTGTGATCGAAAGTGGAGTTCATATAGCGCCTGGAGCTGTTTTAGCTGGAAGCATTACTGTAGGTGAAAACTCTTTTATCGGAGCGAATACTGTGATAAAACAAGGAATAAAAATAGGAAGTAATATTATCATAGGTGCTGGGAGTGTCGTGACAAAAGATATTTTAGAAAGCAATATTTATTTTGGAAACCCCTGTAAACTAATAAATTCAAATAATCGAAATGAAAGTTAAAGATTTTTCTAATATTAAAATAAATTATTCTGATAGTTTACATAGGGCATTAGAAAAAATGACTAATAACAATCATAAGTTATTGATTGTTGTAAAAGAATCTAAGTATTATAGTTTACTTAGTATTGGTGATATTCAGCGTGCTATTTTACAAGGTAAAGACTTGAACGTAAAAGTAGAAAATGCTCTACGAACTAATGTTAAAATTGCTTATGAGTATGATGATGAAGATGTAATCAAAAATATGATGCTTAATAACAGAATGGAGTTTTGTCCTGTTATTAATTCTGATTCTGAAATTGTAAATATATTCTTTTGGGAGGATTTATTTGATAAAAAGATTGTTCATAATAAAAGCTCCTTTAATCTTCCTGTGGTTGTTATGGCAGGTGGTTATGGAACTAGACTACGTCCATTGACTTATGTCATTCCTAAACCATTAGTACCAATTGGTGAAAAAACAATGCTTGAAGAAATATTTGAAAAATTTAGTATATATGGTTCAGCTAATTTTTATTTATCAGTAAATTATAAGTCAGAGCTTATAAAATTTTATTTACAACAAAATAATCTTCCTTATGAGATTGAATACTTTGAGGAAGAAACACCACTGGGGACAGCAGGAAGTTTAACCTTATTAAAGGGAAAAATAAACACAACATTTTTTGTTACAAATTGTGATATTTTGATTGAAGAAGACTATTCCGAAATTTTAGATTTTCACAGAAAAAATGATAATGTAATAACGGTTGTTGCCGCAATAAAACAGATGACTATTCCATATGGAATCATGAATATTGGTGAAAATGGTGAGCTGTTAAGTATCGAAGAAAAACCTAATTTCAATTTTATTGTGAATACAGGATTTTATATCCTTGAACCTGAAATTTTTGATTTTATACCGGAAAATGAAATTTTTGATTTACCAACATTAATTGAGGAAATAAAGAAAAACCACAGGAAAGTAGGAGTTTTTCCTGTTGCCGAAAATTCTTGGACAGATATGGGGGATTGGGCGGAATATAGTGGAATTTTAAAGAAAAAAGGATTTAATTTAGGTTAAATGAAAATACTGCTAACGGGTATAGGACAAGCAAATTTTTTGAATCAACTTTATTCAAAGGTTATTCCTTTGGGTAAAATAGATGTTCATATAATTGATATGACGTTTAAGTCTGAAGCTGAAAGATTACAATCAGAAAAAATTTTTAAGATACTACCAACTTATAAATTAGAAAAAAATATTCTTTCGTACTTATTACCATTCAAGTCTAAATTCTTTTGGAAACTATTTTTTTTCTTTTCTATTTCTGGTAAATTCAAAACTTTCAAAACTTTTAAATTATTTATAAACGCACAAATCTATCAGTATAATTTGGCCAAAATGATAGATAGTTTAGGTTATGATGTAATACATCATCATTATTTGACTGTTCATTTTGGAAATTTTCTACTTTATTTAAAAAAAACAAAATTTATTGTATCTTTTTGGGGATCTGATTTATTTAGAGAATCTAGCTATATAGATTTATTTTTTAAAAAACAAATTCTAGATAATGCTGAAAAAATAACAGTTGCAACTTCAGATATGCAATATAATGTTATGACAAAATATGGTTTAAGTTTACGTAGTAAGATAAAAAAGCTAAAATTCATTAATAATAATCAATACTTTGATACAATAAATAAACTTACTCCAAGTGATATAGAAACTAATAGGAAGTTATTGTTTCCTCAGGTAGAACAAGAGCTTATACTATCTTTTGGACACTCTGGATTCAAAGAGGAGAACTACGAAGATCTGTTGAACTGTATTGAAAAAATTGAGAAAAATACAACTTCAAAATTTCATTTTTTATTTGTTTTAACCTATGGATTAGATAAAGATAATCTAGTATCAATGATAAATTCAAAAATGAGTAAATTAGAGATAGGTTATACTATTTTAAGCAAGTTCTTATCGCATTCAGAATTAGCTAATTACAGATCATGTGTAGACGCCTTTATATTTGCTCCACAGACCGATGCTTTTAGTGGTTATCTTACAGAGTGTTTTTACCAAAAGGTACCAGTTTTTGTAGGTTCTTGGTTACCATACAAAGAATTTATAAGAATGGGAATAAAATACCACGACTTTGACAATTTTAATGATTTAAAGGAGATGTTAATAAATATTGATGATTTTGTAAAGAGCGATTATAGAGGGAATAGGGAGATTGTCAAGCAATATTTTATTGAATCAAACGATAGTGTCGAATGGAGTAAATTATATATAAATGCCTGAAGAGAGTATTGGACAACCGAACTTAAATAAGAAAATTAAGATTGGTTTAAAGTGGAATCTTATAAACCAAGTCATTTCACAATTTATATTCATTTGGTTTAGCATATACCTTGCCCGGTTATTAGGCCCTCAGGCATATGGATTAGTTGGAATGGTTACAGTGTTATCTGGATTTGCTGTAATCTTTGTGGACTTCGGATTTACAAGTTCAATTATTTATTATCAAATTGAAGCGGAGAAAAAACTGTCCAGCATATTTTGGTTTAATATCTTTGCAGCATCAATTATTTATTTAATATTTTTCATTCTTGCTCCCACTATTGCTAAATTTTATAATGAACCACAACTGGTAAAATTGACTCGTGTAATCTGTTTTGGAATTATTATTTCTGCATTTTCTTCTATGCAGGCAACTCTTCTTAGTAAAGAAATTAATTTTAAAAAAAAGGTTATCATTCAATGGTTTAGTACAATTGTCAGTTACTCGGTAGGTTTTTTTCTAGCTTTTAAAGGCTATGGAGTTTGGAGTATTGTATTTATGTCACTTGTCAATAATTTTGTAAATAGTGTAATTCTTTGGTTGACCTCATCTTGGAAACCCTCTTTCTATTTTTCATTAGAGGAGTTAAAAGGTCTAACGAAATATAGTACAAATATCGGTGCAACCAGTATTTTTACTTATCTAACAAGAAATCTTGATAATTTCATTGTAGCTAAATTTTTAGGACAAACGGATTTAGGATTATACACCAATGCTTATCGTCTTATGATGCTGCCGGTTACTAATGTTGCCGGAATATTTGGAAGTGTTTTGTTTTCAGGATTCTCAAAATTAGGTGATGATTTAAATAAAATGGCTGATATATACCTAAAGACAGTTAAAGTCATATCATTTGTTACCTTTCCTTTAATGATTGGAATTTTTTCTATTTCACAGGATTTAATTATGATTATGTATGGCCACAAATGGATGGGGGCTGTTCCTCTAATAAGGATTTTATCATTATTAGGGGCTGTTCAATCAATTCTATTTTTAAATGGGACTATATTCAATGCTGTAGGTAAACCTAAGGTAGCTCTTTACACGACAATTGTTTTATATTTATTCTTAATTGTAGGCTGGATTATAGGTTTAAAATTAGATGGTATTATTGGTTTTACAAGAGCCTATTTAATTATTGCAGGTTTAGGGAGTGTTTTTATTCTCTATAATGCAATAAGATTTATCAATCTGAATTTGTTTAATGTTTTTCAAGTAATAAAAAAACAATTATTTGGTTCTTTATTAATGGGATGTTTAATTTATATACTTAACAGATTTTTTTTAATTCAGGATATAAATATTCGTTTTACAGTTAACATTTTGCTAGGTATTTCGTTTTATGTTAGCTATTCATTTTTATTCCAGAGAGATATGATAAGTATAATAAAAGGTTTAAAGAGTAAATCTGGATAAATTTATAAATTATAAATTATCACTTAATAATAGTAATTATTAAAATTAAATCATATGAAAAGTGTTTCTATAATTATAGTAACATATAATGCTGAAAAGTATATTTATAATTGTGTTAGTTCAATTAATGAATCAAAAATTAATGTGCATATCATCGTTATCGATAATGGTTCGCAAGATAAAACATTAGACATCATTAGAGCTAATTTCAAAAATATTGAAATTGTAGATTCCAAGAAAAATTTAGGATTTGGAGCTGCCAATAATATAGGTTATGAAATAGCTTTAGCAAGAAACTCAGATTATATTTATTTGCTTAATCAAGATACAATTAGTTACCCAGAAACATTAAGTAGAATGATTGAGATTTTAGATAGTGATAGTCATATTGGAGTTGCATCTCCTATGCATTTAAATGATGATGGACAAAAGCTTGATAAAAAATTTGAAGAATATATTTCTGCTGGATCTTGCCCAGAATATATTTCAGATGCTTCATTGAACAAAGTCTCTACTTTTTATGAAATTGGTTTTGTAAATGCTGCAGCTTGGTTGATTAACATAGAAATGATTAAAAAACTTGGGGGATTATTTTCTTCAGCATTTTTTCACTATGGAGAAGATTCAAATTTTTTATCTAGATTGAGATATCATAAAAAGAAATGTGTCATTATTCCAAATATTTACGTTCATCATCTTAGAGAGGAAAGATCTGGAAAGATGAGCGCAGCTTTTGAGAAAAGAAAACTTTCGATAAAAAAAGTTGAGATAATGACAAATATAAATAGAGATTATAAATCTACAGTAAAAATTTTATATAAATATGCCGGACAACAGATTTTTCACGGGAATTTAAAAGGAGGATTCGAATTATTATTATATCCTATAACTCACAGGACTGAAATTTTAAGATATAGAAATTCTTATACAAGTAGTAAAATACTCTAGAAATAGGTAGTCTGTGTTTTTGGCAACTAATCTAAACAATATTTAAAAATGATTACAATCATTATCCCTTTTTTCAATAGATTTTCTCAGTTACACAATACCTTGCTTTCTGTTAAAAATCAGTCTTTTCAAGATTGGGAGTGCCTGCTTATAGATGATGGTTCAGATCAAGAGGAGTTATTCAAAATAAACGAATCTATTTTGGATGATAAAAGATTCAGAATAATCTTAAGACCGGATGATCGGCTTAAAGGAGCCAATTCTTGTAGAAATATTGGAATAGAAAATGCCAAAGGTGAGTATATTGCACTTTTAGATTCTGATGACTTGTGGCCTGAGAATTATCTCTCGGATTATTTAAAATTTGTGAAATCAGTACCTGAGTTTAGTGGTGGTTTTGCAAAATGTCTAATACGAAACGGAGAGAAAGAATGGATTTCCGATTCTAGGGATTTGTTAGAAAATGAGAGTTGTTTTGATTTTTTATTAGATGATAAAGCTATTGCCCAAACATCCACGTTTTTTATAAAAACATCAAAAGCTAAAGATATAAAATTCGATGAGTCGTTATTACGCCATCAAGATTGGGATTTTTTTATACGTTTTGGTGAAAAGTTTAATTGGCAATATAATCCTGAACAATATGTAATAGTGATTTGGGAAAAAGGTGCGAAAAGAACTATTCATTTTCCGTCTTGTATTAAAGTTTACAATAATTTTCAGTCGCAGATTTCAAATTTAGATAATCGTAACAGATATCTTTTTTCAATGTATGAAAAGTCATTGCAGTACAATTCTGATAAAAAAATTAAAGATTTCTATTTGAAACAGCTTAAAATTAATAATTATAAAGTAAACACTAATAGAGAATTTCTAATGATAAAATATCCTTTTATTTATCAGTTTCTCAGAAATTTTGTAAAAAAGTAGCAAATGAAAATAATAAGATTAAGTACTTTTTTAAATTTTGGAGGAATAGAAACTAAGATGGTTAACCTATCGCATTATAATGATACCGAAAACGAATGGATTTTTGCAGCAGTTGGTAAAGGAGGGGTTGCCGAAGAACGAATTTTAAATAACAATAAAAGAACAGCAATCCTCAATTTAAATTATAAGATTCCTTGTTTGAAAACAATATGGGGGCTCTACAAATATTTAAAGAAAGAAAGACCAGATGTTTTACATACTTCGGGAGCCGAAGCTAATTTTTTTGGTTTCTTAGCAGGAAGAATGGCTAAAGTTCCGAAGATTATTGTTGAAGAAATTGGTATTCCGAATCAATCATATAATGCAAAAAAAATATTTGGCTTCATTTTTAAAAATGCAGATTACGTAGTTGGCGAGTCCCAGACTGTGGTCAATCATATTGTCTCAAATTATAAGTTAAATGTTTCAAAGACCAAAGTTATTCACAATTTTGGTTTGTTTAACTATAAATTTGATAGCCAAAAATCCCAAAATGATAATAATTATTTTCATATTGTGATGATATCTCGTCTAGAACCTGTTAAAAATATTGAAGCTGTTATTAATGTTATTGCTCATTTGAAAGATAGGATCTCCGTAAGAATTAAATTAACAATTGCGGGAAGCGGAACATTAGAAGAAAATTTGAAAAATAGAGTTAGTGAGTTAGAGCTTAGTGAGAATGTATTTTTCATGGGTTTTATATCTGATCCTTATCCTATTCTTAAAAACTCAGACTTATACATTTTAAATTCATTTTCTGAAGGATTTTCAAATTCATTAATAGAAGCAATGTATAGCTCCACACCATCCCTCAGTACAGACGTAGGAGCAGCTAGTGAAATTATTGATAACAATGTTAATGGATTCCTTATTCCTGCAGCAAATGAAAAAGTATTATTAGATAGAATAGAAACCATAATTTCTATGCCTAAAGAACGACTTCAGGAAATTGGTATGAAGGGGCACCAAAAAATCACGGAAAATTTCTCTTTAAATAATCATATTGCTGAACTAATGCAAATTTATAAGTCAAATAAGCTATAACCATTATGATTCGAGTATTACATATTATGTCAACAGTCATGGGGGGCGGTGTTGAAAGACGAAGGTTGTCTTTGGCAAAATATTTTAAAAACACCAATTTTGAGATGAAGTTGGTTGGGACTTATAAAGATGGTGTAATAGCTGAGCAAATTGAAGAAAATGGCGTGGAAATCATTGAGGTCGGGGATTTTAACGGGCCTTTTCACTGGGGAAAACATAAAGAAGTTCAGAAGATAATTGATGATTTTAAACCACACATCATCCACGGTGCTGTATATGAAGGTGTCACAATGGCGGCGATAAATGGTTTTATAAAAAGAGTACCCATAGTTCTTTTAGAAGAAACTTCCGATCCTCAAAATAGAAGTTCTAAAGCAAATTTTCTATTAAGAATTTTTTCTTTTGCAGCAGACAGATTCATTGCTATAGCTCCGAATGTAGCAGATTATCTTAAAAAAAAGGCAAAGGTATCTGCGAAGAAAGTTATTACAATTAACAATGGGGTCGAAATTCCAAGAACTGTTTCAGACTTAGAAATTATGAACTTAAAAAATCAATATTCTATAAAGGATGATGATTTTGTCGTAGGAACTGTTGGCAGATTGTTTAATGATCACAAAAAAATTACAGATATAATTGAAGCTGTTCATCTTTTAAGAGAACTTGATAAACTCAAATTAATTATTGTTGGGAGTGGCAAGGATGAAGAGTTGATTATGCAAAAAGCAATCGACTTGGGGATTCAGGATAGAGTAATTTTTACAGGCTATCAATTTGATACAGCACCTTTTTATAAATTAATGGATGTATTCTGTATAGCATCACAAAGAGAAGGTTTTGGATTGGTTGCTGCTGAGGCAATGCTTCACCATCTTCCGGTCATTGCTACTAAGGTAGGGGGGTTGCAAAATGTTGTAGTCGATGGAGAAACGGGTATGTTGATAGAGCCTCATCAACCAAGAGAAATTGCAAATTCAATTCAAAAATTATATAATTCATCAGAATTGCTAGACTTGTATGCAACAAACGGGTATAATAGGGCAATAGAGAATTATACAGAAGAAAGATACGTGAGAGAAGTAATTGCGTTATATATGGAATTATTAAAAAAGAAAAAAATACATGCCTAAAAACCTCCTCTTCATCACTTGGGACGGACCACAGACTTCTTATATGGAAGGTCTTTTTATGCCTATTTTTCAGGAAATTGCTAAGATAAGCGATTTCAAATTTCACGTTTTGCAGTTCACTTGGGCAGAGGAGAAAAAAATCAGTCAAACTAAAAAGAGTGCAGAAAAAATGGGAATCACATATTCTGCTTTGCCTATTCTTAGAAAACCTAATGTATCTATAGGAAGTCTTTTGACGGTTTTTACATCATCAAACAAAATCAAAAAATATATCAGGGAAAATAAGATTGATATCGTGATGCCAAGAAGTACTTTTCCTGCAATGATAATTAATCAAATCAAAAATAAAAATATTAAAATTACTTTCGATGCGGATGGATTACCTATAGAAGAGAGAATTGATTTTGCGGGTCTGAAGAGAGATTCTCTTCAATATAAACTGATGAAGTCTGCTGAAACCAAAATGCTTAAAAATGCAGATGCAGTCATCACTAGATCTCAAAAAGCAATTGATATTCATCTTAGTAATATTGGAGAAGTAAACATGCCAAAATTTTCGGTAGTATTCAATGGAAGAGAAAACAATCTTTTCAAATTAAATGATGAAGCCAGACTCAAAGCCCGCACAGAATTACAATTGGATACAGAATTCCTTTTTGTTTACGCAGGTTCTTTAGGTCCGCAATATTGCTTGTCCGAAATGTTGGAAATTTTTAAGAATTACAAGACAAAGCACCATTCCAAATTTCTAATTCTGACAGGCAATACAGAGTTTGCCAAACAGAATATCCCACAAGAACTGCATTCAGATATTATTTTGAAGTCTGTACCATCAGATGACGTTCCATTTTATCTCAACGCAGGAGACGCTGCTTTTGCATTGAGGCAGCCAAGTTTCAGTATGCAAGGTGTAGCTCCAATTAAATTGGGCGAATATCTTCTTTGTGGCTTGCCGGTGATTGCCAGCAAAGGCATTGGCGATACAGATGATATTTTGGAAATTTTTGAAGAATGTTATCTCTATGATCATTCAATGGGTTTGCTATCTCAAGCAAGTCTTATCACGAACTTTTTAGAAAAGTCTATATTTGCGGACAGAAATAATATCTCTAGAAAAGCTCAGCGATATTTTTCTCTGGAAGCTGCTGCAGAATCATACATCACAGCAATCAACAAAATTAAGCAATGAAAATCCTTTATCTTACCAAATACACAAGAATGGCTGGTAGCAGTAGAATGCGGAGCTATCAGTACTTCCCGTATCTTGAAAGGTCAGGGATGAAGATAACGGTAAAACCTTTTTTTGATGATGATTATCTTAAAGATTTTTACGCTGGAAAAAAAAATGTAAACACAGTTATAAAGTCGTATTTACGAAGGTTTTTTGTGTTGTGGTCAGTTTTGAGATATGACAGTGTAGTAATCGAAAAAGAAATTTTCCCTTTTCTTCCTGCTGTTGTAGAATGGATGTTAAAATTATTGGGAATTAGATATATTGTAGATTATGATGATGCTATTTTTCATAATTATGACCAAAGTTCAAATCCAATTATTAAAAAGTTTCTGGGGAATAAAATTGCCAATGTGATGAGATATAGCGGAATTGTTATAGCAGGTAATCATTATTTGGCAGAATATGCTTGGCGATCTGGAGCAAAAAAAATAGAAATCATCCCAACAGTAATAGATCTGGATAGATATCCAATAAAAGCAAATTTAGATTCTGAAAAATTCATTGTAGGCTGGATAGGAACTAAAACGACTTTTGAAAAACATCTCTTACCGTGCAAAAATTGGGTTAAAGAATTGCAAAGCCAAGATCCAAATATCCAGTTCAACATTGTTGGGATAAGAGAGGATATGGATCTCGGAAAAAATGTAAAGTACATCCAGTGGACAGAAAAGACAGAAGTGTCCGAAATTCTAAAAATGGATGTGGGCATTATGCCTCTTCAGGATTCCGAATGGGAAAAAGGAAAGTGTGCCTATAAATTAATTCAGTATGCAGCTTGCGGAATTCCCGGAGTAGCATCCGATGTGGGAATGAATAAGGATGTTTGTATTGATAATGTGACAGGACAAATTGCTTATGAAGATCAGGATTGGATAGATCATATTCTGTTTCTGAAAAATAACAGTCTTCAGAAAAAAGAAATGGGAAATAACGCACGGCAGTTGGTAGAACAAAAATATTGCATACAGGTCACTGCAGATAAATGGTGTAAAATATTAAGTAAATGATTCTAGATATCCTATACATACCATTATTTGTATTATTGGCGTTTCAGTTTCCAAAATTGTTGCTTGAAGATAAGGAACAAGCTTATTTGCCAATTCTGAATAAATTGGCTTTATTTCATTTTGTTCTAGGAATAGCGTATTTCTTTACCACCAATAATGGAGGTGGAGACGCTTGGGGCTATTGGACAGCCGCAAAAAATATGAATTATCTACAGTTTGTAAAAGACGTGAGCGGAGGCGAGGGAACCGAGTTTATGAGGGCCTTCAATTATATTCCGGGCAATATGATGGGAATGTCATTCTTGTCCAACACGATGTTTTACAGTTTGTTGGGTTTCATGGGAATAACCTATTTTTTCCTGATAGCCGCGCGTACCATTCCTTACAACAAAATGATAAGTGGTTATGTACTGTTTCCATTGATTTTCTTTCTCCCTAATCTTCATTTTTGGAGCGCAGGAGTAGGAAAAGATACAATCCTGTTTCTTTGTATAGGCATGTTTGTTTATGGATTGATGAAACCCTTTCAGAGAATTCCGCTAATTATAATTGCAGGATTATTAGCAATGGCAATCCGACCTCATATTCTATTATTCTTAATGGTAGGCTTTGGTTTGGCTTATGTATTTGGAGGAAAGGTGTCGCCATTCCAGAGATTCCTATTTTCTGCAGTGATGATAGGCGTTGGGATTGCTATTTTGCCAAGCGTAATGGAGTTTGCCAAGATAGAGGAAGCTTCAGCGGAAGGTTTTGATAAGTTTGCAACGGGGAAGGCTGCTGTTTTGAGCCGTGGAAGTACAGGTTCTGCCATAGATATTTCGTCATATCCATTTCCCCTAAAAATTCTCACGTTTTGGTTCAGACCTTTCTTTTTTGATGTCAGAAATATTAATGGTTTGATTGCCTCACTGGAGAATTTGGTACTTGTTATTGTCTTTATCAAAGCAATGAGAACAAGTCCTGTTATAGCTTTCAAGGCAGCACCTTTTGTAATAAAAGGGCTGGTGTTGTTTTTGATTATGGGAACACTTGCATTTTCGCAGTCATTAGGAAATGTTGGGATTATGATTAGAATGCGCAATATGTTTCTGCCGGGGATGATCATCTACCTGATGTGGGTGTTCTCCTACCAGCAGCAGAGAATTAGGGCTTTTAAAGATAGCACCGAAGTCAAGTAAGATAGTTTTAAATCATATAATTAAACCTGTCACGCTGACACTCTCGAAGCATTCTTAACATTAAATCTTAAAAATCCTTAACTTAGCATTCATTATTTTAGCATTAGATTAGAATATTAGCAAAAGCCCTGATATGAAAAGCAAAGAGTGGTTATTCCCCGTTATTTTATTGGTTTACCACCTGACCTTTGCCATAATAGCCTGGGAGTACAGCCAGCAGCACCCCAGTGATGCTGTTAGATATTGGATGCTGGAAGAAGAATGGTCAGATTATCTTCATTGGGGAACAGATGTTATTAAACTGATCAGTTACCCTTTTTCATCCGTTTTGCAATGGCCATTTTGGACAGGTTTTTTGCTGTACAGCCTAATCGGTTTCTTTGCAATATGGGAATTTTATAGTTTCTCATTAAGATACATCAAACCATCAGGGAAGTGGGAAAAAAGATTGTTAATTTTAATTTTCTTACTGCCTAATCTCCATTTTTGGACTTCTGTTATCGGGAAAGAACCTGTTGTTTTTTTGGCAATTACATGGATCATTATACAAAATAGTCATAGGAAATACGTCAGCATTAAAAATATTTTGGGCTGGTTGCTTCTGGCTTCTGTTAGACCGCACGTCGCAATGTTTCTCCTCATGGCAGTATTATTAGGAATGCTTTGGGAGAATAGAAAATGGAATTGTAAAAAGTCAATAGCGATAGTTGCGAGTGTCTTGACAATATCCGGATTATACCTGATGACAATGCATTTACTGAACCGAAATCCTGTGGATATAGCTTATATTCTGGAGAGAAATAGAGCCTCATTAGTAGCTTTCAAAAGAGCAGGATCGTACATCTCAATGATAGATTATAATTGGATAGAAAGAGTATTTGCACTCAATTTCAGACCATTGTTTTGGGATGCCCGGTCAACCTATGATTTTATTTTAAGTGTAGAAAACCTTTTGGTAATAGTATTGTTGCTGACATCAGTAGTTGTTTGGGTTAAAAATGCTAAACATATAAAATGGGATTTTTTTGCAAAGATTTCCATATTATTTTTCGTCATCGCTTCTCTGTTTTATATCCAGCGTTATGCGTGTCTCGGAATCTTCGTCCGAACCAAAATAATGTACTTGCCATTTTTGCTAATCGTTGCCATCAAAATAATAGTCAAAACTGCAAAAAAAAAAATATTTACTAATCAAAAAAGAATAATGATAATGTCATTTTGATTAGGGATTTAAAGAATCAAACTTAATTCATATGTGATAAATATTTGGAAAAAAGTGTTATGCAATTTCCTATTTCGATTAAGGGTAACTCTTAGTGTAATTCCTTAATTATCTTTTGCAGAATTAATGTTTAATAGAATTCTAGTTGAGATTGGGTTAATTTTAATAACTTTTTATTTAATGAACCAAAGGTTTAAAATGAAAAACTTTATTATCGCGTAAAAGACAATCAAACTTTCCAAGGTTACAACTCTCAAGCCCTGCAACTCACATCTCTCAACCCCAAAGCCTTTTCCTATCTTTGTGAAAAAATTTTTAAATGGCAAAACTCTTCCGCATTACCACAGTTCCCATTTCTGTAGAAAAATTATTGGGCAATCAGCTTACTTTTATGAACCAACATTATGAGGTAACTGCTATTTCATCCGATAAAGAATATCTAGATAGAGTAGGAACCGATTTGGGAATAAGAACCCATGCCATCGGAATGACGCGTCAGATTACACCTTTTCATGATTTGAAATCTCTTTGGCAGATGTACAGGTACATCAAAAAAGAAACCCCCAAAATTGTACATACCCATACACCCAAGGCCGGATTAATTGGGATGCTGGCAGCCAGACTCGCAGGCGTTAAAATCCGTCTTCATACGGTGGCAGGCTTGCCATTAATGGAGGCAGAAGGTCTTAAACGAAAAGTGTTAAATGCAGTAGAAAAATTGACCTATGCTTGTGCAACAAAAGTTTATCCCAATTCTCAGGGATTATATGATTTTATTATAAAAGAGAAATTAGTCAAAGCAGAAAAACTGAAAGTAATAGGCAACGGAAGTACTAATGGTATTGATACTAGCTATTTTGATCCGGCTTTATATTCTCATAAATCCAAACAGGATTTGAGAAAAAACCTTGCTATAAGAGAGAATGATTTCGTCTTCGTATTTGTAGGAAGATTAGTTAAAGATAAAGGAATCAATGAGTTGGTTTCGGCCTTCAGATCCCTCCAGCCTCCAAATCCTCCAGCCTCCAAATCCTCGCATCCTATCACCCTTGAACCATCACCCCTCCGCACCCTTAAACTCCTTCTCGTAGGTCCGTTTGAACAAGAATTGGATCCTTTATCCGATGAGGTGCTTCAAGAGATAGAAACAAATCCGGATATCTATTGCGTGGGCTATCAGAGTGACGTTCGGACATATTTTTCAATAGCAGATGCATTAGTTTTCCCAAGTTATCGGGAGGGGTTTCCTAATGTGGTTATGCAGGCGGGAGCAATGGGACTTCCATCTATAGTTAGTGATATCAATGGCTGTAATGAAATTATCGTAAATAAGGAAAATGGACTGATTATCTCTGTCAAGAATGAAATCGCAATTCAAAGCGCGATGAAACAGTTGTCATTAGATAATCAGATGTACAAAAGAATGAAAAATAACAGCAGGACTATGATTAAACAGCGTTATGAACAGAAAGTAATTTGGGAGTTGATTCTTAAAGAATATAAAAGTTTTCTCTAAGTTTTTTTTAGAATCATATTTTATGGAATGGAATAATTTATATAAACATATTATTTATAAATTTGCAAAAAAAAGTATGGGGAAAAATATACAAATATGGATAGCCTTGTTGCTGGTCGTTGGACTTAAGGGGCAAACAACGACTTGGAATGGGACAGCGTGGTCTGCTGGTGTTCCTAATGCGAATGTAGATGCGATAATAAATGGTAATTATAATGTCAGTGCAAATATAGCTGCGAAAAATTTTACAATTAATTTTGGACATACTTTTACAATTGCAGAGGGATTTCGCCTCTTGATTTCTGGTGATTTTGTAAATAATGGAACAATTGTTGTCAATAATGATGCAATACTGACACAACTTTCTGATACTTCGACATACTCTGGATCAGGGAATGCAATAGTTAAAAGAGAATCCAATTTAAGAAAAAATGATTATACTTTTTGGAGCTCACCAGTAAGTGGACAAAATTTATATAATTTTTCTGTAGGTACTCCAACTAATTATTTCTTCAGGTATAATGAGCCAGATGACAGATTTGTTACCTTAGGTCTTAATACAACATCGGTTTTTGAACCGGGAGTTGGTTATGCTATTAAAGGAAAAAATACATACTCTACAACAACACCTGTTAATGAAATTTTCACTTTTAATGGTATACCAAATAATGGAAATATTAGTGTTACTTTAAGACGAAGCACAGGACTGGATAAAGGTTATAATTTAGTAGGTAATCCATATCCTTCTAACATTGCCTTCAAAGTTGTTTATAATAATGCGGGTAATAAAAATTCTATTTTTAATAAACAATGGTTTTGGACTAATTTAAATGAAATTATTAGTCAGCAAGGTTCTAATTATTCTGGAAACAATTATGCCACTTTTGTCTCTGGTGTTGGAGGTGTTGGGCCAACATATATTTCTGGTAGTATTGAAGAAATTACCTTAAGACCGTTGTCTTACACAAAAAGTAGTCAAGGTTTTTTAGTACAAGCAAGACGAAATAATGCTATATTAACTTTTACAAATTCTATGAGAGTATCTACAACTACGGGTTCTATTTTTTATAATAAATCAGAAGATGATGAACCAGAAGAGGAAATACTAAATAGATATTGGTTAAAATTTATCAATCCTGACAATATTGCAAATAATATTTTAATTGCTCATATACCAGAAGCTACAAATGATTTTGATGAAGATTATGATTCATCTCTGTTTACTCTTGGTAGTGATTCATTTTATTCAGTTATTGGTACTAATAAATTACAAATTCAAGCACGTGCTTTACCAATACAAGATTCTGATGTAATCATATTAGGTTATAAAAATTCGAAACAAGGAACTTGTGTAATAGCGCTTAATGATAAGGAAGGAGTTTTCAAAGATTCTTCAAAAGCAATCTACCTGAAAGACAAGTTAACGGGTACGGTAACCAATCTACAACAAGGATACTATACGTTCACAAGCGATGTAGTAACCGTAGAAAATGAAACTAGATTTGAAATTCTATATGCTAATGATGTACTTGCTGCTGGAAATGTAACTAAAGAAGATTTGCTGGTTTATAAGCAAAATGATGCATTGATGGTTAAAAATAATTTCAATATTTCAAAAGCAGAACTATTCGATGCTTCAGGAAAATTGATTACTTCGCTTTCTGGAAATAACACTAAAGAAATCAAACTTAGTACAGTTGGGTTCGTGAAAGGTGTTTATATCTTGAAGATTACTTCTGAAAAAGGTATTACAACTAAGAAAGTTATCTTATAACAAATCATCAAATTATAATTAAAGCCAATCTGAAAAGATTGGCTTTTTATTTTGATAAGAAAAGCTCTTTATTTTTAAATATTTTGTTTCAAGTTAATTTTCATTAATACTTCTTTTAACGATTTCTAAAGCCAATTTCTTCTAATGGCACAAGGTTTGTAAAATTTAAAAAAGATAATTATTAATGAAAAAATTTAACAATATGAAAAAATTATTATTAGGAGCATTTGTGGCCGGAGCAGGATTGTTATCAACAGCTAAAGCACAAATACAGGAAGGAAACTGGATGGTTGGTAGCAGCTTAGTTACAAGTAATTTCGGATTGAACACTGGCGCGGGTTACGACTTCTCTATTCAGCCAAAAGCAGCTTATTTTATTAAGGATAATGTAGCACTTGGGGGTTATGTGAATTTAGGATTTGCAAAGCCTGGTAAAGGAGAAGCTACACAATTCAATTATGCTGTTGGCGCTTTAGGAAGATATTTCTTATCTCCGAATGAGCAAGGTGTTGACAATCTATTGAATCACGGACGTTGGTTCTTCGAAGGTAATGTAGGGATTGGAGGAACTTCTGTAGAAAACGGAATTTCGACTAATGGCCTTGATTTCGGAGTTGGACCTGGATATTCTTACTTTATTACACCAAACATAGGCGTAGAAGGATTAGTGAAATACAATGGGGTTACAGGTTTTGGTAATGAAGGCTTGACTTCCAAAATTACTTTCAATGTTGGTTTCAGTATTTATTTGCCTTCCGGTCAAGCGAAAAGAATTGCCAACGAAGCAAAATAAAAACTTATCTTTATAAAATATATCAAACCGGCTTTTGTCGGTTTTTTGTCTTAAATTAGTAGTCGTTATGGAATATTTTCACACCGTTTATGCCGTTTTACAAAGATGGTATATCAGTTTCGCAGAACTCACACCTAGGTTGATTTTCGGGATTTTAGTTTTTCTATTCTTCCTGATGACAAGTACATATCTAAGTAGATGGTCTGTGAAGTTATTTCACAAATTTTTTCCAAAAACAAAGAATGAATCTGTAGTCACTCTCATATCGATATTCAAATTTCTGATTATTCTGATGGGAACTTTTATCGCATTAGAAATAATGGGATTCAGCGGATTTTTTATGAAATTCCTCGGAAGTTTAGGCGTAGCGGGGGTGATTGCTGGGGTTGCTTTGAAAGACTTAGTTTCAAGTATTTTCTCAGGAATGTTGGTAAGTGTTGACAAAGCCTTTAAAATAGGAGATTATGTAACGATTGGAGGTAATTCCGGAACAGTTCAAGATATTGGATTATTAACAACCAAATTGATTACTGATGATGGTAAGAAAGTTTATATTCCGAATCAGGTGATTTTTAATTCGCCGTTTTTCAATATTACAGCATCGCCGCAGCGTAGAATTATATTTAATTTAGAAATTCCTGTCGGCGAAGATATTGATAAAGCTAAAAATGTCATTTTAGAAACAATCAAAACATTAGAACACGTTGATAAAGCTGATACAACGGATGTTCTTTTAACAGATGTCAAACAAGGCGTGTTCACATTGCAGGTCAAATTCTGGCTGGAAATAGGAAGCGATTTTGGAAGGCTGAAAAGTATCGCAATTATCAAAATCAATGAAACCCTAATGAAAGAAGGAATCAATCTTGTCACGCCAACGAGCATTAATATTACCAATGTAGAACAGAATCCATCAGAGCATAAAGAATAATTATAAATCTAAATTTTACAAAAAAGAAACCCGACTCATTACTGAATCGGGTTTTCTATTTTATTTTAAAATCTCAGCTTAAGCTAAAACTTCTTTTACTTTGTTTGCAGCTTCTTCCAAAGTAATTGCAGAGTGGATTGGCAATCCAGCTTCGTCAATCAGTTTTTTAGCTTCTACAGCGTTGGTTCCTTGTAATCTTACGATTAATGGAACAGGAAGGCTTCCCATAGCGTTGTAAGCATCTACAACACCCTGAGCAACTCTGTCACATCTTACGATTCCTCCAAAGATGTTGATTAAGATTGCTTTTACGTTCGGATCTCTCAAGATGATTCCGAAAGCAGTCTGTACTCTTTGTGCATCAGCCGTTCCACCAACGTCCAGGAAGTTTGCAGGGTTACCGCCAGATAATTTGATGATATCCATAGTTGCCATTGCAAGACCAGCACCGTTTACCATACAAGCAACGTTTCCGTCCAACTTCACGAAGTTAAGACCAGCTTCGCCAGCTTCAACATCCAAAGGATCTTCTTCTCTTGTATCTCTCAACTCAGCAAGGTCTTTGTGACGGAACAATGAGTTACCATCCAAAGTCACTTTAGCATCTACAGCGATAATTTTGTTATCAGAAGTTTTCAAAACCGGGTTGATTTCGAAAAGAGAGGCATCAATTCCTACGTATGCGTTGTATAATGAAGTGATGAATTTTGTAAATTCTTTAAAAGCGTTACCAGAAAGACCTAGGTTGAAAGCAATTTTTCTAGCCTGGAAACCTTGTAATCCGTAAGCTGGGTCAATCACTTCTTTGTGAATCAAATGCGGCGTTACTTCAGCAACGTGCTCAATATCCATTCCACCTTCTGTAGAATATACGATGGTGTTTTTACCTAGTGCTCTGTCCAAAAGGATAGAAACATAAAATTCTTTAGTTTCAGTTTCACCAGGATAATATACATCTTCTGCAACCAATACAGAGTTTACTTTTTTACCTTCAGCAGAAGTCTGCGGCGTGATTAGCTGCATCCCGATGATGTTTCCAGCGTTTTCTTTAAGTTTATCCATATTCGGAGAAAACTTAACACCTCCACCTTTTCCACGTCCACCAGCGTGGATTTGAGCTTTTACAACCCAACCTTGTGCACCGGTTTCAGCAGTTAATTTTTCAGCGGCAGCAACTGCCTCATCTACGTTGTTTGCAACAAAACCACGTTGGATGTTAACCCCGTATTTTGCTAAAATCTCTTTTGATTGATACTCGTGAAGATTCATAATATATTAATGATTAATTTTTAAATTTTATAAGACGCACAAATTTAAGAAAAAGTGACGAATTACTTGATATAAATGTCTGATTGAAATCAGTTTTCAAAATAATCTGGGTGTGTCCCTCGCCAGCGCTTTTTCCAGCCGCTCGGGTCGCTACGTTCGCTGCAATTCCTCATTCCGAGGCTTGCCCAAAGCTTATTGCGGGATTTCCGCTATCATCGCTCACACATTAGAATTTCGTCTTAGCAAAATACCAAATCAGCATTCCCCAAGAGATGATCATAAACAAACCTCCAAGTGGTGTGATTGGCCCCAAAAATTTCAAATTTACGCCCCAATAATCCTGAAAACTCAAGAAATAAATACTTACCGAAAACAAGAAGGCACCAGCAATCATCAAAATCGAAATCCACTTTTCAGATGAGGTTTCAAATTTCAAAATGTAACCGACAATCAACAAAAAGAAAGCCGCATAGATTTGATATCTAACCCCAGTTTCAAAGCTTTCCAATCTTTCTACAGATAATATTTTCTTGAAAGCATGTGCGCCAAATGCACCAAGAATCACAGATAACAAACCGTAAATTCCGCCGATGATTAAAGTAAAGTTTTTCATTTTTTATAATTCTCCTTTTTGATTTAAAATAATAATTCTTCCAACCAGCGTAACGATTCCTAAGATGATAAAAAGCCAAGCAAATCTTTTGGAACTAGCAAAACCTTGATTTTTTGTAAACTTTAGAAATATTCCAAAAACAAGCATAAAAGCTGAAAGTGCAATTCCAAACATAATTTTATTTATTTCTCAATTTTTCCAATTCCGAAATCACCTCGTGATGACTCACCGTTTTGTCTTTGAAATAAGTCACAAAATGCTGTTTTTCTTCTTCCGTTGCACCAAACTGATTCAAGATATTGAAGAGGTGCATTTTCATATGACCTTTCTGGATTCCCGTCGTCACCAAAGAACGAAGCGCGCCAAAATTCTGCGCCAATCCGGAAACCGCCAAAATACTCATCAATTCCTGAGCAGATGGTTTTCCAAGTAGAGCCAAAGAGAATTTTACCAACGGATGAAGATTCGTCAAACCACCAACTACACCAACCGAAATCGGCAAGTCAATCCAGAATCTGAAAATCCCATTATCTGTTGTACAATGCGTGAGTGAAGAATATTTTCCGTTTCTTGCAGCATAAGCGTGCGCGCAAGCTTCAGTTGCACGGAAATCATTTCCTGTCGCGATGACCACAGCGTCAACACCATTCATAATCCCTTTGTTGTGCGTCGTCGCTCTGTAAGGTTCGATCTCTGCAATCGTCACAGCACGTTTGAATTTCCAAGCAAATTCTTCATTGGAAATTCCGCTGTCGTCTTTCAAATCTTCAATTTTGCAGGAAACCTCGGCTCTTACGATGCAATCCGGCGTGTAATTGGAAAGAATATTCATCACGATTTGCAACGAATCTTTTTCTTCCTGAGAGAAACTTTCTTCCTTATTAACTTCTTCCTTCAAAGTTTTGCCGAATTGTTCCAGACAAGAATTAATGAAATTGGCACCCATAGAATCTACCGTGTCAAAACTCGCTTTCAGCTGGAAATAATCTTCCAATTCCGAAGTTTTATCAATAAGTTTGATATTCAGGATTCCGCCACCACGGTTGCGCATATTTTTGGTAATATCTTCCGTTGCTTCCAACAATTTTTTCTTCAGTTTAAAATTGAAAAAATGAAGCAGTTTATGAGCCTCAGTTTTGAAGATAAAATGCGTGTGACCCAGTTTTTCTGTGTTAATAATGGTTGTTTTGAAGCCACCTTTGTCAATCCAGAATTTCGCTGCTTTAGAAGCCGCTGCTACCACAGAACTTTCTTCAACCGCCATTGGGAGTGCTAGTAATTTCCCGTCAATCAGGAAGTTGGGAGCAATTCCGTAAGGCATATAAAAATTGGAGATTGTGTTTTCAGAAAACTCGTCGTGCATCTTTTGCAGATTAGAGTCGTTGTTCCAATATTGCTGCAGAATCTGCTCGTAACTTCTGTCGTTGCTTAGATATTCGCTGATTAGCCAATCGATTTTTCTTTGTTTGGAAAGTTTTGAAAATCCTTCAACAGGTTGATGGTTCATAGGGAAATTTTATGTTTGTAAAGATAAGGATTTTGGGAGATTGTGGTGGGATTGGTTTTATATAATTCGCAATTTTATAAACACGATTTCGTTTAAGTTAAAAATAACTAATGTCACGATATCTCAAAATAATTAAATATACAGCTATAGGAATTTTAGGAGTGTTTATAATTCTAATTTTATCCATTTTTATTTTCTATAAATTTTTCTATTACAGTGAATTTAATTCGATTAAAAAAAATCTTCAAAAAAATGATAAAGTAGAAATCATAAAAATGTGGGGAAATGAAGATGTAACATTTGAAGATATAAGTGTCGTTTTAAAAGTGAAAAATAAAGGGATATTATTAATATATGGGATAAGCAAAGACGTTAATAATTTTCCGAAAAGTGTTTACATAACCGAAATTGGAAAATTCTCATTTGTTAATTTTAGTTGCCAAAATTCAATGAGTTGGAACTTGAATGTTGGAACAGAATCAGATTTTGGAAAGAAAACAGGGATTGTATTTAATAATGTTGATGACGTAATTAATCACTATGATGACATTAATAAATATGTTGAATCTTTTAAAATTTTTCCTGAATATAATTACCTAAAATCAAATGGAAATCCTGAAAGCATTCTTTTTATAAATAAAGGTAATAATATGAATTATGAGAATTTAAAAAAATATTATAATTCTGAATGTATTGCCGATTTGCAAAATGAGATAAATAAAATAGGGATTACTAAACCGTGTAGATAATAAGAGATTGAATTTAACAAAAAACAAAATTTCTGTTAGTAACTTAATTCAAAATATCTATCAATATTTCCCTCAAATGGTTTTATTTTTGACATTCATTTAGAACATAATTCTTCTAAATAAAATTCCCAAAATATGAACTTCGACCGCACAAAAGAAAAACTTGAAATACTTGCCGATGCTGCTAAGTACGACGTTTCGTGCTCATCAAGTGGTGGGAAAAGAAAAAATAACGGTGGTTTGGGCGACAGTTCTGCCAGCGGAATTTGTCACACTTATACGGAAGACGGGCGATGCGTCTCGCTTCTCAAAATTCTTTTGACCAATCATTGCATTTACGATTGCATCTATTGTGTTTCCAGAAAATCGAATGACATCAAACGCGCCGCTTTCACGGTGGAAGAAGTGGTGGATTTGACCATCAGTTTTTACCGCAGAAATTATATTGAAGGTCTGTTTCTGAGTTCGGGTATTTTCAAAGATGCGGATACGACGATGGAACGTTTGGTTCGTGTCGCGAAAAAGCTGAGAAACGAACATAATTTCAATGGCTATATTCATCTTAAATCAATTCCTGGAGCAAGTGATATTCTGATGCAGGAAGCGGCACTTTACGCTGACCGACTTTCCGTAAACCTAGAAATTCCGACTGAATGTGGACTTAAACTTTTGGCGCCTGATAAAAATCGTGAAGATATGCTGAAACCGATGAGAATCGTCCAAAAAGGAATTCAGCAATACAAAGAAGAAAAGAAAATTATCAAAAGCGTTCCGAAGTTCGCTCCGGCAGGACAATCCACGCAAATGATTGTTGGCGCAACCAACGAAAACGATTTGCAAATCATCAAAGTTGCTGACCATTTTTACCAAAATTATGGGATGAAACGCGTTTATTATTCAGGTTATATTCCTGTGACGTCAGATAATCGTTTGCCGGCAATTACGGCGGAAGTTCCTGTTTTGAGAGAAAACCGTTTGTATCAATCCGATTGGCTGATGCGTTTTTATGGTTTTAAAGCGGATGAAATTTTAGATTCTGGAATGCCATTTCTTGATTTGGAAGTTGATCCGAAATTGAGTTGGGCCTTACGACATTTGGAACAGTTCCCAGTCAATCTTCAAACTGCAGATTATAAAATGATTCTCAGAATTCCTGGAATTGGTGTGAAAACTGCGATGAAAATTGTAAGCGCAAGACAGTTTCAGGTTTTATCCATTGAACATTTGAAAAAATTAGGTGCAGCGGTAAATCGCGCCAAATATTTTATTGATTTCACTTATGGTAATCCATTTCTGAAACATTTAACCGATTTGAATTTAAGAAAATTAATAATAGGTGGAAGTCAATCTAAGTTTCAGAATCAGTTTTCTCAGCAGTTGACTTTGTTTTAACATAAAATACTTACAAGAAGTATTTTATGGAATACGATTATATTTTTTCAATAACTCTTTCAGTTTATCCAAAGGAATTGCTTCAACTTGATGACCATCGTTTCCTTTCATCGTAGTTGACATTGTAAGAGAATTTAATATCGCTTCTTCTGTTGCTTCTATAGCTGCCAAAAATAATTGTGATGTATAATCATTGTGTAGATTTGGAATATTCTTCACCGAACTTTCAGGTTGGTGCTGAATTCTAGATTCTAAATCTGTAGAAAAAGCAATTGCATATTCTCCGCTTCCATGAGACATTATTCCTCCGGTTCTTCCCACTCCAATCATTGCTCTTGCCGCTAATCTTTCAAGATTACGACTATCTAAAGGAGCATCTGTCGCCACAACAATCATACAGGAACCGTCAATATTATTCAGTAATTGATTACTAAATGAAAACTTTTTCAATTCTTTTCCAACCGGAACACCATCAACTTGTAAAACACCTCCAAAATTGGTCTGAACAAGAACTCCAACAGTATAACCGCCTAAACTTTGAGGAAGCTTACGGGATGAAGTACCGATACCACCTTTGAAAGCAAAACATGTTGTACCTGTCCCAGCTCCCACATTTCCTTCTTCGACGAAACCGTTCGCTTTTTGAATTGCTTCCAGGACATCGTTTTCTTGGATATGCTGACCACGAATATCGTTGAGCCATCCATCATTTGTTTCTCCTACGACAGCATTTACAGACTGAATTTTTTCATTCCCTTTTTGCTGAAGAGTGTAATTAATTAAAGCATTTATTCCCGTACTTACATTTAAAGTATTTGTAAGTATTATCGGTGTTTCAAGATTTCCTAATTCCATTACTTGAGTAAATCCTGCTAGTTTTCCAAATCCATTACCAACAAATATAGCAGCAGGTACTTTCTGTTGGAAAAGATTTCCGCTGTGTGGTATGATAGCTGTAACTCCTGTTCTGATATTTTCACCCCTAATTATTGTCTTATGTCCTACCAAAACACCAGCAACATCTGTAATACTATTTTGTTTACCTGGTTGTAAAACTCCCGGCTTTAATCCCAATTCGCGAATTCTTTTTTGAGCAGACACGCCACTGAATAAAACAACAAGCAATGAAATAATTAATTTTTTCAACATTTTATCTGAATTATATTAAGGTAATTTTTTAGTATTTGTACATTTGAATAACAATATTAAAATATAAATTTTAATTGAGTATCTCTTTTTAAAAATTTTATTTTTATTTTATTTTACAATGACAAACCTTCTCTACGACGGAACTTTCGACGGACTTGTAACTGCGATATTCGAAGTTTTCGAATACCGTTATCAAGACGTGGAAATCAAAAACAGAGAAAATTTCCAGCAGGAAAATATGTTTGCAGAGATTCACGAGGTTGTAACTCAAACCGAAAAATCTGAAAGAGTTCTCAATAAATTAGAACAAAACATCGGCAAATCAGGAATCAATCAATTAATCAAAGTCTATCTTTCCGAGGATTCAGAATTAGAACAACTTATTTTTTCTGCAGTAAAACAATCCATCAAACATCCAAACGACAATATTCTCCAAAATTTCGCCAACGATGACATTCTGAAAATCTCAAAAATCTGCAAATCCGTCAGTCGAGAACGACACAGAATGACAGCTTTCGTAAGATTCGAGAAAATGCAGGATGATATTTATTTCGCAAAGATTGACCCAGATTTCAATGTCTTGCCTTTGATTCGAAAACATTTCAAAGACCGATACGCAGACCAGAAATGGATGATTTATGATTTGCGCAGACATTACGGATTGTTCTACGATTTGGAAGACTGCGAATTCTTTTATCCCGATGAAAAACTGAATCTCAATCAATACCAAGAAAAATTCCACGACGAAGAGAAGAAATATCAAACGCTCTGGCAAAGCTATTTTACCAAAACGAATATCAAAGAACGCAAAAATACAAAGCTCCACATTCAGCACGTTCCGAAACGTTATTGGAAATATTTGACCGAGAAATACAATTCTTAACTTACATCAATGTGAGGGAAATCTGACCAGTCTAAATTTGCATCATAATTAACAACAAAATATTAAAAATTATGGCAACTAAATGGTTATTAGACCCAACTCATAGCGAAATCACTTTCAAAGTAAAACACTTGATGATTTCCAACGTGAAAGGAGAATTCACAACTTTCAACGCAGAGATTGATGCGGAAGATGATACATTCGCAAACGCAAAAGTTTCCGCTTTCATCGATACAGATTCTATCTTCACAAACAATACAGACAGAGACAATCACCTGAAATCAGCAGATTTCTTCAACGCAGAAGCTAACCCAAAAATCACTTTCGAAGCTTCAACTCTTAACGGAGACGTTACAGGAAACCTAACATTGAACGGGATTACAAAAGAAATTACTTTGGACGTTGACTTCGGAGGAATCAATTCTGACCCTTGGGGAAATACCAAAGCAGGTTTCTCTTTCGAAGGGAAAATCAAAAGAAGCGACTTCGGTTTGACTTGGAACGCAGCATTGGAAACAGGCGGTGTGATGGTAAGCGAAGAAGTTAAAATTGCAGGAGAATTGCAATTCGTAAAACAATAATACATCATAGTATTTTTATAGTTTGAGTTTTTAAAGTGTGAACAAGGGCAACTTTGTTCACGCTTTTTTGATTTTGAGAATAATTATTTGGGCAGCTTAATCCGCCTTCCGCTCCCAATCTTTTTTGCAGATGATTTCAGTTTAAAAAGAACTTGAGTACACGCAAAAAAGGATTTCCGCTCAAGTCGGGCTGCAGATTCTACATAAAAACAAGATTTGTCAAAAACACAATATTGTCATTCCGTAGGAATCTAGACTGTTGAGATTCCTACGGAATGACAATGTGTTGCTAAAAAATCTGCTCAATCCACCAAATCTGCGAGAAACAAAAACTTAATCAAAATACTTTGTACATCATACTTAATACATTCTACAATGAATCTCAACGACCTTTCAAAAATATCTGACAATTTCCGAACCACACAAAAAATGCCTGTCCTTTTCCTAGGACACGGCTCTCCGATGAACGCCATCGAAGAAAATATTTTTGTACAAGGATTTAGAAATATCAGCAAAGAAATCCCAAAACCAAATGCCATCATTTGTATTTCTGCGCATTGGTTTACCAATGGAACTTTTGTCACGGCGATGGATATGCCCAGAACCATTCACGATTTTGGAGGTTTCCCGCAAGCCTTGTTTGATGTTCAATATCCCGCAAAAGGGAATCCAGAACTCGCTAAAGAAACTGCGGAATTACTAGCTCCGGTTTTGGTGGAAGAAGACCACAATTGGGGATTGGACCACGGCGCTTGGTCGGTTTTGCGACATCTTTATCCTGATGCAGATATTCCGGTTATCCAGTTGAGTATAGATTATACAAAACCGCCTCAATATCACTTTGATTTGGCAAAAAAATTATCCAGACTTCGCGAGAAAGGAATCCTGATTATCGGAAGCGGAAATATTGTTCATAATCTCCGATTGATTGACTGGAAAAATATTGATACCGTTGGAGCAGGCTGGGATTGGGCAATAGAAGCCAGAGAAAAAACTAATAATTGGCTTTTGGACGGCGATTTTCAGAAACTCATCGATTATCAAAAACAAGGTTCGTTTCTCCAACAAGCTGTTCCGACACCTGACCATTTTCTGCCAATGATTTATAATCTTGGTCTGAAAGAAAAATCAGAAGAATTATCATTATTCAATGACTCGTTAATTGGCGGTTCTTTGAGTATGACATCGATAAGAATTGGTTAAATTTTAATTAATTCTTTTTTATAACTAAAAAATTAGTAATATTGTTTTAATGAAAAGAATATTACTTTTTTGCGTTTACTTTAGTTTTGTCTGCTGTTATTTTGCTCAGATTATCTCAGGAAAAATCCAAACTGAAACTGGAAACGCTATTTCTGATGTGAATGTTTATCTTGACGGAACTAAAATCTCAACCAAATCTACTAATGACGGAAGTTTTCAATTAGATGTTCAAGGACAGAAAAGCGGAAATCTGATTTTCCAGAAAGACAGCTACGAAACCAGTATTTTTCCACTTAATCAAGCGATTGGAAAATCAGTAAAAGTAATTATCAATCCAGTTAAAGAGATTGAAGAGGTTGTTATAATTCCTTATACAGAACAGGCTTACAAAAATTTTATTAATTATTTTCTGGATAAATTTCTTGGGTTTGATAGAGAAGATGTTACGATTAAAAATCAACGAACGCTCAAATTTTCTTATGATAAAAAGAATCAATTTCTGAAAGTGAAAGCACCGCAGACTTTGATTATTGAGAATAAAAATCTAGGTTACACGCTTCAATATAATCTTATCAATTTTGAGACAGATTTTAAAAATAAAACAACAAGCTATCTTGGAACTTCATTCTTTAAAGAAAATAATAGTAAAAAAAATACCATTCTGAATCGGATGAATGCGTACAAAGGAAGTCTGATGCATTTTCTGCGAAGTCTTTATAATAACGAATTGGAAAAAGAAGGTTTCATCGTAAATCACGCCAAAAGAATAAAAAATCCATCTTATCCCACTGAAGCTGAACTGCAAAAACTGCAAGACCATTTCGAAATTGTGAAAGCCCAAAGAATCTCCAATGTTCCTTGGACTGATGAATTAGAAGCTATTTCAAAAAAGAAAAGTAAAAATCCCGAGTTTGTGATGGCGATTCTTAAAACAAAAATCAAAGAATCCGAGTTTACTAAACGAAAAGATGGTAGGTTATTTATTGATTTCGAAGATTTGCTGATGGTGAATTATCAAAAATATTTTTACGAAATCAAGAAAGGCGAATTTGTAAAAGCCAACACATTCTCCACACAATCTTCAATCATTCATCCGGAAGCTTTGGAGTTTGAAGTGTTTCCGGAAGGCAACATTTCCGAGCCGGATTTGCTGATTTTAGAAGAGCATTTTTCTAATCAGAATGTTTCGAAAATGTTGCCTTTGGATTATACTTTTGGAAATTAAGTAGAAATTTCATTTCTCGCAGATTGAGCTAATATTGCAGATTTTTTAATATAATAATCAGCCAAATCGGCACAATCAGCGAGAGGAAAATATTTTACAATTCCTTTTCAAAACAAACGCTGTTATCAACTCCAATATATTGACCATAATTTGGAATGACTTTGTAACCACATTTATTGTAAAGAGCAACAGCTTCGGTTTGTCGTTTTCCAGTTTCTAAAACTGTTTTTTCGTAACCCAATTCTTTTGCCCAGATTTCCAATTCTTTTAAAACTAAAGAAGCCAAACCTTTTCCACGTTTCTCGGGAAGCGTGAACATTCTTTTTACTTCCATCGATTTTGAATCCAGCTCTTTTATTGCCCCACAAGCAACCGCTTCGTCATTATCAAAAATCACAACACAATTTTTCAGCAAATCAATTTTGTTATATTGATGATAGAAAGCGTGTTCTTCGCCATCCATTACAGCGAGATAAACGTCCAGTTGTTTTACTAAGTTTTGGAAGTCTTGGTTTTCGGAAGTTGTTCTGAGGGTTTGCATTAATAATGTTTGTATAGTGAAACGCTTCGACTCCGCTCAGCTTGACATTTCTAATACTAAACTTTGTTAGCCATTGTCAGTCTGAGCGGAATCGAAGACTTTAATTTAGTTAACTACAAATTTCCTTTCTCTAATCAGCTCAGCAATTTTCAAAATATCTTCGCCAATCAATCTGTCATTTTCTAATTTCGGAACCACAGAACGAATAATAGCATAATTTTTCTCAACAATTTCTGAGCAAACAGCTGGTCGTCTGAATTCCAAACCTTGCGCACCAAACATTAATTCAATAGCTAGAATATTCTCAAGATTTCCAAGAATCTGATTGAATTTTCTCCCAGAAATACTTCCCATAGAAACGTGGTCTTCCTGACCTAAACTTGTCGGTATAGAATCGGCAGAAGCTGGGAAACAAAGGGTTTTGTTTTCTGTAACCAACGCTGCACTCGTGTATTGCGGAATCATAAAGCCGGAATTAAGACCTGAACTTTCTACTAATAATTTCGGTAAACCGTATTTTCCTTCTAGTAAAAGGTAGCTTCTTCTGTCTGAAATGTTTCCTAATTCAGCAGCAGCTAATGCGCAATAGTCTAATGGTAAAGCCATCAATTGTCCGTGGAAATTACCTCCGGAAATGGATTCTTCAGCACTTAAAATAATTGGATTATCAGTTACAGAATTTAGTTCTGTTTCTGCCATCTGTTTTAGATGTTCAAAAGCATTTCTACTTGCACCGTGAACCTGCGGAACACATCGCATAGAATATGGGTCTTGAACTCGGTCACAGAATTCGTGAGATTTTAAGTTATCAGAATTTTTTAGGAAATTTCGCATTCTTTCTGCTACTTTTTGGCTTCCATCAAACGGACGAATCTCGTGTAATTCTTTTTTGAACGGACTTGCAGAACCACGATAAGCTTCAAGACTCATTGCGGCGGTCAGGTCTGCCAAATCCAAAAGGTATTCGAATTTTGATAACCCGATAATGGCGTGAGCAAGAATAAACTGCGTTCCATTGATTAAACCTAGACCTTCTTTTGGGCCAAGTTTCAAAGGTTGAATATTATGCTTTTCTAAAACTATAGATGTCTCAACCGTTTTATCATTTTCCCAAACCTGTCCTAATCCCAAAAGTGGCAAAACCAAATGTGCCAAAGGCGCCAAATCTCCTGATGCGCCCACAGAGCCTTGCTCCGGAACAACTGGAATGATGTCTTTTTCTAACATCAATATCAAACGCTCAATCACTTCCAACGAAACACCCGAAAACCCTTTCGACAAAGCGTGGATTTTGGCAATCATCATTATTTTGGAAATGTTCTTATCAATCGGTTTTCCTACACCTACAGCGTGAGAAATAATCAAATTATGCTGAAGTTGCGCTGTCTCCGATTCTGAAATCTTAGTGTCGCAAAGTGGTCCAAATCCTGTGTTGATACCATAAACAGTTCGGTCAGATGCTACAATTTTCTGAACATTCTGTTGGGATTTTATGATTTGTTCTTTTGATTTTTTATTGAGTTTTGCTTTGGAAGGATTTTTTAAAATCTCTAAAACATCCTGATATTTAAATTGGTTGATTCCGTAAATCATCACTGAAAAATTTTGCCTAAAAATACACTTTTCGGAAGGAATTATAAAAAGGATTTTATCTTGAATATTAGATTTATTTTATATTTTTAAATGATGAAAAACTATTACCTATTAATTCTCTTATTTAGTCAGCAGATTTTTGCTCAGACAATTCATAACAAAAGTAAACTTGATAGTGTCTATGACGCATTTGGAACTTATGACAAAGCGATGTTCCGAATCAAAGTTCAAAAAGAAGGAAAAGATATTTATGAAAAGAATGTTGGATTTGCTGATTTGGAAAATGAAACCATTCCGGATGACAATACCAAATATAGAATTGGTTCTGTAACCAAAACTTTCACTTCAGTTTTGATATTCAAAGCAATTGAAGAGGGAAAATTGAAGCAAACAGATAAATTGTCCAAGTTCTTTCCAAAAGTCAAAAATGCAGATATTATTCAGATTTCTAATTTATTAGAACATACAAGTGGAATTAGAAGTTATGATAAATCGAAATTCTATGATGAATTGAAATACAAAAGCTATTCAAAAGAATTGCTATTAGAAATGATTTATAGACTACCTTCGGATTTTCCACCAGATTATAAGTTTTCTTATTCTAACACAGGTTTTGCTCTTCTAGGATTAATTTTGGAAAATGTTTATGGAAAAAATTATTCGGAAATTTTAAAAGAGAAAATTATAAATCCGCTGAACTTACAAAATACTTCTACAGGAAATTTGGCAGGCGAAAAAAATAACGAAGCCAAATCTTATGTTTATTATAATAACTGGAGAAAGAAAGAAAATTTAGAACTTAACAATTTTCTAGGAGCAGGAAATATTGCTTCCACGCCTTCGGATATTAATACATTTTTGAAAGCTTTATTTGATGGAAAATTAGTTTCTGAAAAATCTCTTGTCCAAATGAAAAATTTGCAGAAAGGATTGTTTCGCTATCCTTACGAAAGCAAAAATATGTATGGACATACAGGTTCTATTTTGGGATATTTGACATTTGCCCTTTACATTCCGGAAGATAAAATTGCCATTTGTATCACAGAAAATGGTGTGAGATATGACATTGATGATCTTCTGGAGTATGTTCTTAATGATTTGTATGATGACAAATATGAGATTCCGGATTTCAAAAGAATTAAACTTGAAAATCAAGAATTACAGCAGTATGTTGGGAAATATAAATATACAGATGAGCCAAAAGATTTGAATGTTTATATAACTAATAACAAACTGTATATTCAACAAGGAGATTCTCCTGAAGTTTTGATTGAAGCCAAGGAAAAGAACAAATTTGTTTACGATACAAATAAAGTCGAATTGTTGTTTTCTCCCGAAAAGAAGAAAATGACAATGATTACCAAAAGAAATACTTACGTTTATAAGAAAGTAGATTAATTACATTTTGGCTTATCTAATAATCAAATTGTTCATCATATTCCTTCAGTTGCAACGCTCTTTCTTTGATGATTTGTAACTTTTTGTTTTCAGAAATCACTTGAAAAATTGTTCCTTTTTTGACGTCATAATAATAATTATTGATTAATTTGAATTCGGAATCTCGGAAAGAAATCCAATTTCTCTGTGCTTCCAACAATTCCTTTTTTGCTGTATTGTTTAATTTATGATTTAGTGAAGTATAAGACTTATTCAGTTCCTTGTCCCAAGATTGTTGAGCAGAAATGATACAGTTTCTTTGACCGGCCGTCGAGTTATCCTGGTTAAGGCATTTTTCCAAGGTATGGTCTATTTTGTTTTGAGCCAAAGGAAAAATAGTTGCAAATAGAAAAAAAATGACGATTGACTTTTTCATAATTTTATTTTTAGATTCACTCAAATTTTAATTCTTTTGCCTGACGAATATGCGCCAAATGATGCTGACAATGCCAGCCGTAAATCAAGATATTTTCTCTGAGCGAAATTCTTTCCGATTGTTCAGGATGAATGAATTCTTTATTCAAATCTTCTTCAAGCAAAGTTTTCAAAAGATATACCCATCTTGTATGCAAAGCTTCCAAAAGCTGTAAAGAAACCAAAGGCGAAAGCTGATTGTCCGGTAATTCTGCCCAAAGACTTTCCTCGTAAGGTTTGATGGTTGGAACATTTTCCGTCAATGCTAATTTGAACCTCATATAGCTATTAATATGACTGTCAGCGCAATGATGAACCACTTGAGTAATTGTCCAACCGTCCGGTCTGTATCTCAATTTTAAATCTTGTTCATCGAGATTTTGAATCTCAGCTTTGACAACATTGGGAAAGTTTTCGATTTCAAAAATAGCAGAATCGATGACTTCTTTGGAGATAGATTCTGACTTGATGAATTTTCCGACTGGATATTTTAATTCTTCTAAATTCATTATTTCAAATTCTTCATCAGGATTGCTTCCATTTTTTCATAACCTAATTTGTTCGGATGGATTCCGTCCTCAGCAATTTCTTTAGGCAAACCATTTTTTTCGTCCTTTAAAACTGAATGGTAATCCACGTAAGTGATATGATTTTTCTGAGCGTAATCTTTTATCATTTTATTCAATGCAATGACTTTATCGGCTGGTTGCATATCTTTTCTCCAAGGGAAATCGTAAGCTGGCAATGCAGAGCATAAAACTACTTTGATGTTATTAGCTTTTGCCAGTTCTGCCATAGAAACAATATTTCCGAACACTTTATCCAAAGAAATCGGACCTTGATTTTCTGCAATATCATTAGTTCCGGCAAGGATAATAACACGTTTAGGTTTCAGTTTGATCACATCTTCCCGGAATCTCAAAAGCATCTGCGAAGTCACTTGTCCGCTGATTCCTCGTCCTACAAAATTATTTTTGGTAAAAAATCCTGGGTCTGTGAAGAACCAACCTTCTGTGATAGAATCTCCCATCAAAACAGAATTTGGAGCAATATTTTGAGAAAGAACTTCTTGGTTTTGTTTTTGATATCTGCCGAAATTGGCAAAGTCTTGAGCTGATAGCATTGTGGAAAGTATAATAGATGCGAAGGTTAAGAATTTCATATTTTCTAAATTTGATTATCAAATATATGAAATAAGAATAATGATAAATTTATTTCTTAACATTTAGCTGAGCAAAGCACTTGGCGACCTTAAAATATTTTAAATAATTATAAAAAAATCTTTGCTGACTTTGCGTTCAAAATAATATCAATAATTTTACAAAATGGAAAACACTTCGAAAGACCCTTTACATGGCAAAAGACTGGACGCTATTCTGGAAGAATTGCTAGAATACTACAAAGGCTACAGCGAATTGGGAAAACAAATCAACATCAAATGTTTTACTGGCGAAAATCCAAGTGTCAGTTCCTCTCTGAAATTCCTCCGAAAAACCGATTGGGCAAGGACAAAAGTGGAGAGTTTGTATCTGTATGTTTTGAGACAGAAAAAGAAAAAATCCAAAGAATAATAAACCACAAAAGTCACAAAAGAATATTCAAGGTCTTGATTTTTTATCAGAAGGATAAGAACTTTTGTGACTTTTGTGGTTGAAAATAATCAATCCAAAAATTCTCCGGTCACATAAAACCAACGATTCTGAATCATCTTGAATTGTGACAATTCGTGATGAAGCTGTTCGTTTCCGTCTTCATCGATATAAAATGCTTTGAACTCTACTTTATTAGTTGAAGGTTTGTCGACAATTTCCAACTTTGTCCATTCATTGATTTCGCCCCATTCCTGTAAGCTCTTTTTGTTATGAAATTGTCTTTTGTTTGGCGAGGTCGTTTCCCAGAGATATTCACCGTTTGGGATAGCGAAAGCCGAGAATCGAGAACGCATCAAAGCTTCCGCTGTTGGTGCAAATTTCTCTTTCAGATGATAAGGCTGGCAACAATCTTCGTACGATTTTCCGGAACAGCAGGGACAATTCATTTTTAATTCAGATTTCAAACTTCGAATGTACTAAAACTTAAAAACATCCAAGAAATATTTCAACGATTTTCAGAAAATTAAAAACTGATATTTATTAGCCTCCAAAACTTAAAAATGTCCTTATTGTACTATTTTGTAAGCCAATGTCATTAGACTGAATTTGCAAGGAGAAGTAATTTTGTTTCGGGAAATAATGTAATGGATTCTTACTTTAAAGGTTAAAAATAAGAATGTCTATTCAGTTCATTTTCTATGATATAAAATTATGGATACAAAAGAAAATAGTATAAAATTTCCAGAGAAAATAGAGGAGACATTCAGAGATTCTGTTGGGACAATGGACGAAACAGGAACCAGAAAATGGGTCTTCCCAAGAAAGCCAAAAGGAAAATATACCAATTATAGAGAATGTGTTGGTTATTCCTTAATTTTTTTATTTGTGATAATGCCTTTCCTCAAAATCAGTGGAAATCCTATTTTGCTGATTAATATTATAGATAGAAAATTTTTCATTCTTGGACAACCTTTCTATTTGCAGGATTTTTTCATTTTAGCTTTGGGGGCGGTGGCTTCGGTCATTTTTGTAATGCTTTTTACTGTGGTTTTTGGCAGGATTTTTTGTGGTTGGATTTGTCCTCAAACTTTATTTATGGAAATGATTTTCCGTAAAATCGAATATTGGATAGAAGGCGACCGAAACAAGCAAATGAAATTGAATAAACAAGCTTGGGATGAAGAAAAAATAAAAAAGAGAGCGTTGAAATGGTCTGTATTTTTACTGATATCATTGCTGATAAGCCATATTATGTTTATGTACATTGTTGGCTACGAAGAAACGCTTAGAATTATTTTGAGCGGACCAGCTAAATATCCAACCAATTTTATTGTGATGTTAGTTTTTACAGGTATTTTTTATTTTGTTTTTGCTTGGTTTCGGGAACAGGTTTGTACCTTGGTTTGTCCTTATGGAAGACTGCAGGGTGTTCTTATGGACAAGCATACAGTCAATGTTTATTATGATTTCAAAAGAGGGGAGGGAAGAGCAAAATGGAGAAATGGCGAAAATCGTTCTGCGGTTGGAAAAGGCGATTGTATAGATTGTCAGCAATGTGTGGTCGTTTGTCCAACGGGAATCGATATCAGAAACGGACAGCAATTGGAATGTATCAATTGTACAGTTTGTATCGATGCCTGCGATGAGGTAATGGAAAAAGTGGGAATGCCGAAAGGACTTATCCGATATGCGACCGAAGCTGAAATAGAGAATCAGGAAAAATTCAAATTTACGGCTAGGATGAAAGCGACCACTGTTGCACTTTTTGTATTAATTGGTGTTTTGTGTGGATTGATGTACGACAGAGGTTCGGTTGAAGCTAAATTCATACGACCAGCTGGTTCTGCTTATTTTGTAAGAGACGGAAAAATTACCAATACATTTACTTATACGATTCTAAACAAGTCCAATGAGAAAAAAATGATGACCATAAAGGTTCTTTATCCAAAACATTCGGAGATAACTTTTGCTGGTAAAGAAGGTATTATTGTGAAAGGAGATGCGATAATAAAAGGAAATGTCAATATCAGTTTCCCGGAAAATGAAGTGAAATTATCAAAACAAAATATAGAAATAGGCGTTTTCGATGCCGATGGAGAAATGCTGGATTCTTACAAAACTTATTTCGAAGGGCCTTTCAAATTCCAGTTTTAAAACTTTGAAAATTTATAAAAACCCCATAGTCACATAGAAAAATGAAATATTCACTTTCAAAGATAAAATAGAAATTATCACCATTTTATCTTTAATTTTAATGAAAACTATGTGTTTATGTGGTTGTAAATTAGTTTAACCAAATTCTTAATGTTTATGCTCTTTAACAAAAGTCGAAGGCGTTTGCCCCGTTTTTTTACGGAATACCCGAACGAAATAAGAATATTCCTCGTAACCCAAACGGAAAGCAATGTCCACAAGACTCTCGTCAAGATAGATTAGCATTCTTTTGGCTTCCAAGATTGTTCGGTCGGTTATAATTTCCGAAACGGTTTTCTGAACCACGGTTTTTGTGATTCTATTGAGATGTTTGGTTGTCAGATTCATCCGTTCAGCGTATTGAAAAGCAGATTTTTCTTTGATGAAATTTACTTCTAATAATTCTTCAAAATGTTGATAATGCTGGATGTAAGACGTATTTATGTTTTGTGTTCCAATGATTTTTTCTTCGGAGAATAATCTGACTGCTTTTATATACAATTGAGAAATAAAAGCTAAGATTAAATTCTCCGATAACAAAGCCGATGAAGAATTCTCATTACCGATTTTGATAAATAGATTTGAAAATTCTGTAAAATTATTTCCTTCCAACTGAAGTTTCCGAGGATATTGAACAGAACTGAAAAACGGATAATCTCTTAATTTTTGATTGACAAAATGAAGGTCAAAAAATTCCTGAGAATGAAAAAATATAAACCCATCGGCATCTTCTGACAACTTCCAGCTGTGAACTTGTCCAGGTGACATAAAAAATAGTGAACCACCAAAAACGTCATATTTTCTAAAATCGATTTCGTGAGTTCCTGTCCCCTTTGTGAAAAAGATGCAGGCATAAAAATCGTGGCGATGAGGTTTTTCGATATGCCTGTGACTTCTTAATAAATGGTCTTTAATCGAATTGAAATAAAAATCGGAATGCTTTGCTCCAGATTGAAACAAATTGATATTCAAAACCGATATTTCGTTGTGACCCATTTAATTCAGAAAATTTACATCGGGTTTTTGTAAAGACCAGAGAATCATTCCGTTTTCTTGTTTTTCTTTTGTGAAATTTAATTTGTTTAAAAGATTGATGGAATTGAGATTATCGAATGCGCATTTTGCAGTAATTTCCTTTACAGTTTCTTGTGAAAATGCCCATTTTATAAGTTCTGTTACAGCTTCTTCAGCATAACCATTTCTACGTTCTTCTTTTATGATACCGTATCCAATATCTGCATTTTGCTCTTTTTCATTAAAACCTTTGAACCCCGCATCACCAATTATTTCCAAAGTATCCGCTTTGATAATCATCCACGATTCGAATCCTGTAGGTTCGCCGACTTTTGACAAATTATCAATGATTTTAGGAAGCGTTTCGATAACATCATTGTCCGGCCAACTTTTTCCCTTTTTAAATCCCAATTTGATTAAGTCATTAAAGTCCCAATTCAAAATATTTTCACAAATTTGCTTTGTAAATGGAATAAGAATTAATCTTTTCGTAGTAAGTTTGCTTATTTTCAAAGGTTAATGTTGTTTTTTATTTGTTTAGATTTTAGACACGAGAAATAATCTAATATCTGTTATCTCGTGTCTAATGACTTTTTTAATTATTCTCCAAACGCCCTTTTCAAAAGACTCTCGACTTTCGGTTCGCTTCCACGGAAGTTTTTGTACAATTCCATCGGGTCTTTTGTTCCACCGGAAGACAATAGGATTTTGTATTTTGCAGCAATCTCCGGATTGAAAATTCCATTTTCTTTGAAATATTGAAACGCATCGGCATCCAAAACTTCCGCCCATTTGTAAGAATAATATCCTGCTGAATATCCACCTTGAAAAATATGAGAAAAACTCGGACTTGCTGCAGTTTCCGGATTTGAAGGATAAAGGTTGGTTGCAGCTGTTTTTTCAACTTCAAACTCTTTCACAGTCTTATTCTCCAGCGCTCCAACTTCCGAATGATAAGCCATATCCAACAACCCGAATCCAAGTTGTCTCAAAGTCTGGTAGCCTTCCATAAAAGATTTGCTTTGCGACAATTTTTCGATTTTTTCATTTGGAAGAATTTCTCCCGTTTGATAATGTTTGGCAAAAGTTTTCAAAAACTCCGGTTCATAGCAGAAGTTTTCCAGGAATTGAGAAGGCAATTCTACAAAATCCCATTTGACTGAAGTTCCGGAAAGGTTCGGATATTGCGTGTCTGCCAAAACGCCGTGAAGTGCGTGTCCAAATTCGTGGAAAAGCGTTGTCACTTCTTGGAAAGTTAACAAACTTGGTGTGTCCTTTGTCGGTTTTGTGAAATTACAAACCACGGAAATATGAGGACGAGAATTTTCGCCGTCTTTTTTGTATTGATTTTTATAACTCGTCATCCAGGCGCCGGCACGTTTTCCTTTTCGAGGATGATAATCGGCATAGAGTAGGGCTTTTACATTTCCATTTTCTGTGATTTCGTAGGTTTTCACATCTTCGTGATATTTCTGAACGTCGTTGATTTCTTTAAATTCAAGTCCGAACAATTTACCGGCTAAACCAAAAACAGCTTCCTGAACTTTCTCCAATTGGAAATAAGGTTTCAGTTCTTCATCATCAATATCGAATTTCTGCTTTCTTAATTTTTCTGCATAAAAAGCGTGGTCATAACTTTGGATTTCTTCGATTCCGTCGGCTTTTGCTAAAGATTTCAATTCTTCGATTTCTTTTTGAGCGTATGGTTTGGCTTTTTCAAGAAGTTCATTTAGGAATTCAAAAACCTTTTCAGGCGATTTTGCCATTCTTTCTTCCAGAACGAAATCTGCATAGTTTTTATAACCTAATAATTCTGCTTTTTCCTGACGAAGTTTGACGATTTCTTTAATCAAATTCTGATTGTCAAATTCTCCTCCGTCAAACGATTTTTTGCCGTTTGCCAAAGCTAGTTCTTTTCTCAATTCACGATTTTCGGCGTAAGTCATTGCCGGAAGATAACTTGGATATTGCAAAGTAATCACATAACCTTCCAAATCTTTTTCCTTCGCATCTTCTTCGTATTGCTGAAGAATGGCTTCCGGGATTCCTTTTAATTCGTCTTTATTGGTAATGTATTTGAAATACGCGTTGGTTGAAGCTAAGGCATTTTGTCCGAATTGAAGTGATTTGATAGACAAATCCATACTGATTTTCTCCAGTTTCTTTTTATCTTCTTCATTTAATAAAGCTCCACTTCTCACAAAACCTTTGTAAGTTTCGTTGAGCAACATTTTTTGTTCGTCGTTCAATGACAAGCTGTCTTTTTGGTCGTAAACGCTTTTGATTCTTTCGAATAGCTTTTCGTTTTGAGAAATTTTGGAAGAGAATTCTGTCAAAAGTGGCGAAACGTCTTGAGCGATTTTCTGGATTTCGTCATTGGTTTCAGCAGAATTTAGGTTGAAGAAAATACTGGAAACTCTGTCCAATTGTTCGCCAGAAAATGCCATTGCCTCGATTGTATTCTCGAAAGTAGGTGCTTCTGGATTGTTGGTGATTTCGTCGATTTCTTTCTCAGCAGTTTTTACTAATTCCTGAAAAGCGGGAAGATAATGTTCTTCTTTGATGTCGCTGAAAGGCGATGAGGTATATTTGGTGTTGAATTTTTCTAAAAGTGGATTCATAAAGATGAATTATTAATGATAAATTATAAATGATTTTCTGTGTGTCGTAATTGACAAATTTAGTACCTAAAGTTGAAAGTATGACAAAATTGCGCCCCGACTTGAACGGAGCTCATTTTTTTATTGCAATGTCCGAAATTTCTATTGTCGGATTAACTTTCTTTGCAATAAAAAGATAGCGGGAGCGGAAGACGGATAAAGGCGCCCCAATAAATATTATCATAGAAAAAGTTTTTGTGTTCAAATTCTTTTTAGATTTGTTTTCAACTTAAAACTAACTTATTATGAAGAAATTTTTAAAAATCATTAGCGTCATCGTGGCAATAATCATTGCTTATTGCGCAATTGCAATGTTGTTTTTTGACAGCAAATGTCACAACGAACAATCTCTCGTTATCAATGCTCCGAAAGAGAAAGTGTGGCAAAATGTGAATTCTATGAAAGCTTTTAACACTTGGAATCCTTGGATGAAAATGGATCCGAACTTGACAGTAACTTACAGAGGAACGGCTGGCGAAGTGGGTGACGGCTATCACTGGAAAGGTAATGATGATGTGGGCGAAGGCGAACAGGAGATCACGGCGATTGCTCCGAACGAAAAAGTGTCCACGAAAATGCATTTTATCAAACCAATGGATGATAATGCGACTTCGGACTTGCTCTTGACGTCGGAAGGTTCCGGAACCAAAGTGACTTGGAATATTGATTACGAAATTGAAACGCTTTTCAAACCGATGAAACCGATGATGACCTGGCAAATGAACAAATCATTCTCGGAAGGTCTTGGAAAACTGAAAGAACTTTCTGAAAAATAGTAAACAAAAATCGCCTCAGCTAGCTGAGGCGATTTCATTTGATTTGAAAATTTATTTTGTATTATTTGATGATCAGTTTAGAAACTGCCAAACCTTCATCTGACCTTAATTGTACTAAGTAATTTCCTGTTCCAAATCCGTTTACAGAGAATGTTTCGTCTCCTTTAGCAGATTTCAGTCCGAAAGATTTTACCAGTTTACCGTTAAGGTCATAGATATTGATCTGTCCGTTTTTAGCTTTGTTGTATCTGATTTTCAATAATCCGTCAGTAGCAGGATTCTGAACGATTTGTAATGATGTTCTGTTGGCATCGATTTTCGTTTCATCCGTAGCCAAAGCAGTTTGATTACCAAAAATTCTGAACTCTCCTGGCTGAAGAACTACTGTTGTAGAGCCGTTAGCGTTCATAGAAGAATTGTCCATTAGATTGTACCAGTTTCCGGCATAAGGGAAATTAGGCGTTACAGTTTGAGCTGTTGTTGTAAAGTTGGCAACTACCACTACGTTTTTCAAAGAACTTGCAGGTAAAGCATCATTCCAAACATAGATTCTAGGTAAAAGATTTCCGGACTCTACAGTAAAAGTAGTGGTGTCAAAAACCTGACTTGATAATCTGATGGCCAGGATTTTTGACCAAGTGTCATAAACTGCTTTTCTATTGGCATTGGTGTCATATCCCAAAGTAAAAGCTACTGGTTTTGGAGCAGTTCTACAATCGTTGCTGATGGTTCCATTCTCACATCTGTTGATACTGAATTCGTAACCCAATTCTCCAAACTGCCAAATCATCTTAGGACCAGGAACTGTAAAGAAAACGGCACCGAATGCTTTTTGTCTTTCCAGTGCGGTATTCAAATCTTTAACACTGTAAGAACCATTAGCATTTCCATAAGCTAAATTTTTAAACATTAGTCTTTCCTCGTCGTGACTCTCGCCATAGCTCATATTTCTTCTTTCAGAAAAAGTATGGTTTCTAAAATCAACTCTGTTGAAGTTGCTGTCAGAATCGTAACCCATTGTGTTTTGATTGTAAGGTCCAACCAAATTATCCCACATCATTACACCTTTCCCTTCGTTCAATCTGTAGTCAGCCCATTGTTTTTCTTCAGCATTTCCTCCCAAATGTTCGAAAATAATATAAGAAGTTGGATCATATGACCATTGATAGTCTGAATATAATTTCAATACATCCACTCTGTCTTGCTGATAAGAACCTGTACAGTTTTCATCTGATGCAGTACAATTTTGTGTAAATCCTTTGGTCAAATCCCAACGGAATCCATCGATTTTATATTCACTGATCCATTGTTCCAAAACTCTGTTTACATAATATCTTGTTTCAGGTTTTGAATGGTTGAAATCATAGAATACACTATAAGCATGTTTTGCAACCTGATTGAAATATGGATTGTTAGCTGCAACATCCCCATAACCACCGGATGTACTTGTTGACCAAAGTCTTTCCAATGGAGATCTGCCAGAAGCGTGATTAAGCGCCACATCAAGAATTACAGCAATCCCATTTTGGTGACATTTATCAATAAATTCTTTGAATTTTTCCGGTGTTCCGTAAGCTTTATCTAAAGCCAAATGGAATCCAGGGTTGTACCCCCAAGAATTATTTCCATCAAATTCCATTACCGGCATTAATTCGATGGCATTAACATTTAATCCTTTGATATAAGGGATTTTGTCAATCATAGATTGCCAGTTTTTCTGCTCTGTAAAATCTCTTACCAGAGCTTCATAGACAATTAGATTTTGTTTTGCTGGTTTTTGGAAATTAGTTACAGTCCAGTTGTAAGTCGGTTTCGCTGTCTGAATTACTGAAACGTCATATTGTTGTCCAGCAGGATAAGCTGGTAAATTAGGATAGGTAGATGATGAAATCCAAGGATCGTCATCCGGAGATAATACCAAAGTTGAATACGGATCCGCAACTTTCACTCCGTCATTGGTTCTATATTGGAAAGTATAAACCTGCTGAGGTGTCAATCCTGTGATTTCTAACCAAAAAAGATCAGTATTATTGGTATCTCTTTTCATTATGTAATTAGAAGAAATCTGCCAATTGTTGAAACTTCCAAGCACATGAACATAATTCTTAAAAGGCGCATATAAAGCTAAGCCAACTTTTGTAGGATCATTTGGATCGTAAGTTATACCCTGTCTCATGTAAGAAGGCATTGCAGCCGATTGAGAAGCTGGAGTAGGGGAAACTACAAAATTGGAAGTTAAAGTCGTTCCAGATGCTGTCGCAGAAACTTCTATATTATTATCAGTAGTAATGCTTGGAGAGGTGGTAATAGTTGATACATTACTAGCTGTGTAGATTGTATTACCATTAGATTTCACAACATAATTAGCAGGCAAAGAAGTGCTGTAAGTAATAGGGAAAGTACTTCCTGAAGCTACAAAATTAACAGTTCCGTTTTGCGGAGTAGTGTTTGTAAACTGAAATCTTCCAACTTCCGAATAGATATCCTGAGATTGTCCGTTTCCAGTTTTAGTTTTTAAAAGAAAACCAATTCTTCCGATTCCTGTTCTGTTGTAAAAAGTTCTAGGAACAAATGTAATTGTGTATGTATCTGTACCAGAATTGTAAGTCAGCTTATTGGATTCATTAGATGAAGCCCAGGTTCCGTTGGTTGGACAGTCTTGGCTGTTAGCATCATTGCTGTCGTAGGACCAAGCCCAAAGGTATAATGCATTGTTGGTAACACCCCAAGTGGATTCGTTAATACTGCTTCCATTAAAAGTAATGGTAATCGATTCGTCTTCGTTAAAAGTCGGAGGACTGATAGAAGAACTCACAGTTTGCTGCTGCGCAAAACTTGTAATCGCAATGAAAATTGCGATCAGATTGTAAAAAAATTTCATAAGGTCTATATATTAAGTGATAAATATATCATTTTTTAATTCACACGATATATTTTTATTTGAAATGAAATTTTTATTTTTAAATAGTTGTAAATGAATGAGTTGTTGTTGTGGCTTGATTTGAAGAAAATTAATTTATTAATTTTAGTTTAACCAAAAATCAACATTGTGCAAGAATTTGATGAATTTTTTGCTTTAAATGATATTTGTATTATTTTGTAAAATAATCAACAATATATTTTTATAGTTCGTATAAATTTCTATAAATTTACGGACACAGTAAAAAATAATGAACATTTAATTTGATTAAATGCGAATTTTAAATTTAGTATTAAACCTTAAAGTTCGTTAATTGTTTTTGATTAATTAAATGTTTGTTTTAAATTGCAAATAAAATTAATAATTAAAATTATGAAGAGTGCATCTGAAACCGGTTATCATTTAGACGGAGTTGACAAAGAGATTATTTATATGTTAATGGACAATGCTAAAACTTCTCTTGCACATATTTCCAAGCACGTGGGTATTTCTACAACTGCGGTTCACCAAAGAATCAAAAAACTGGAACAGGCGGGCGTAATAGAAAATTCTATTTCTTTTCTTAATCCAAGAAAAATTGGTTACAAAGTCGTTTCTTACATTGGTGTTTTCTTGGAGCAACCAAGCCATTATCAGGACGCTATCAAAAATCTTAATTTGGTAAATGAAGTAGTAGAAGCGCATTACACAACAGGAAATTACACGATTTTCTTAAAAGTACTTTGTAAAGATAATGATCACCTGATGCAGATTCTTAACAAAATCCAAAAGCTGAAGGGCGTTACGAGAACAGAAACAATTCTTTCTCTTGAGCAAAGCATCAGCAGACAATTGAAAGTTTAAAAAATTTTATATAATCGCGAAAGGATACAAATTATTTGTATCCTTTTTTTATTTTTGTAATTATGGAAATCAATCAATATTTAGACTCAACATATCTGAAAACGCCGGAACAATCTGGGCTGACAGAAGAACAGACTTTTGAAAAAGTTAGAGAATTGACAGACGAAGCGATTGCTTACAACTTCAAAGAGGTAATGATTCGCCCGAACTATGTTAAACTAATCAAAGATTACTTAGTTTCAAAAAATTCTGACGTTTTGGTGGGAACAGTTATTGGTTTTCACGAAGGAACATATTCTATAGAAGATAAATTGAAAGAAGCTAATCAGGCAGTTTTGGATGGCGTAGATGAGTTGGATTATGTTATCAATTATGAAGCTTTCAAAGCCGGAGAATTAGAATTGGTAAAAAAAGAATTTGTTGAAGGAACCAAATTAGGTTTGGATTTCGATAAAACAGTGAAATGGATTATAGAAATTGCTGCACTTTCAGATGCTCAAATTGCCGATTTGACTTCAAATATCTGGAAATGGGCGCAGGAAAATTTTGAAGAAAAAGATTTCTCCAGAATCTTTGTTAAGTCCTCAACAGGATTTTATGTAACCGAAGGCGGAAAACCGAATGGCGCAACTTTCGAAGGTGTAAAAATTATGCTGGATAATGCCGGAAAACTTCCAGTGAAAGCTGCTGGTGGTGTGAAGACGCCTGCCGATGCAGAAAAAATGATTACAATGGGAATCCAGAGAATCGGAACTTCTGCAGCCAAAGCACTTCTTGGAGAAGGCGAAGCTGGAGTTGGCTATTAAGTAATCTCTTTAAAGAAAATATAAAACCCTCTTGAATTTTCAGGAGGGTTTGTTTTTTACTTCAAAGATTTGATATAATCAGCATATCCGCTTTTCTCGAATACAATTTGAGAATCCATTTTATAAATATCTTTCCAGCTATCCTTTCCGTGTTTTTCAACGTATTTTTCTATAATTCTAAAACCCATCCAATAGTTTAAACTTTTGGGAGCGTCTGCAAATAGTTTGAATTTTTCATTTCTCAGCAAAGGATTATTACCACTTTTATCGTAAAAATATTTCTCTAATTCCTGATAAAGCTTTTTCTCATTAGTCAAATACCAAGCCCAATCTTTTTCGGACATATTTTCAACAGCTTCGTTTTTTGCAATTTTCTTGTCAAAAAATATCCAAGTAAAATAGCACGCAAAACCTTCATCAATGGTTTGTGCTAGAGCCGTTTCTTTATTAGAGTCATTGGTACGGAAAGGTTCATAAACCAAATGATTGAGTTCGTGAGGAATTCCTTTTTCGATCGTGTAATTGACGTTGTATTCTTTATTATTCAATTCAAAAGCAAATTCTTCTGCACTGCAACCACCAAAACCGATTCCTTGTAACGGCGTAAACAGAATGCTGATTTTGGCTTTCGGTTGATAAGGAACTAACTTTTCAAATCTTTGAAGATTCTGTTTTAAAGTTTTTTCTAAATTAATGTTCAAAAGTTCTGAAGCCTGATTGTCAAAAAAGTCTTTATTATCAGGATAAAGCTTTTTATTCCAATCAACCATTCCTTTTGAATTATTGAATTTTGAAGCATTTTCTTCTCCGAAAATCATTCCGTAACAGTTGTTCCAAAGTTCTTTATGTGGCTGATAAACCTTTTGAACAATTCGTAAACTGTCATATTGGGATTGATGCGCTAAAATTTGATTTTTGAAAAGATTAAGAATAGTGATGTTTCCAACTTTAACGCTGTCTGGGACTTTTTCTAATTTTTCAAAAATATTTGATGATTCATTTTGAGATTTTGAAACTTGATTTTTACAAGATATAATTAAAAACGAAATGAAGATGGATGGTAATATTAGCTTTTTAATCATACAGAATTCTTACAATTCAAATATAATTAAATTCACTCCGCCACCCAAACACTCACATTCCCTGCTGGACAAGGGAAATTGGCCCAGCCATTCTCATCAATTGTAATTTTATCTTCGAGATGTCCAGTGAAATCATAAAATGTTTTTCCCGCGTATCGTTTTCCTATTTCCATAGATTTTTGATTCACATCCTTGTTACTCAAAACAATGGCACAACCTTGATGTTCATCGTCACCTTCACGAGTCCAGCCAATACAATGCGCATCATCAAAATAATCTCTTTGCTCGCCATAAGCAAAATCCTTTCTGGCTCGGATGAGTTCTTCAATCGCATCTACTTTGTCGAGGAAGATTTCATATTCGTTGCCATCTTTTCCTTGGTCTTTGTAGCTCGCGCCGTATAAATCGGGATAGAAAACGCAAGGATAACCATCTTTTCTCAGCAAAATCAAAGCATAAGCAATCGGTTTGAACCAAGTTTCAACCGGAGCTTCCAAAGCCTGAAGCGGCTGCGTGTCGTGATTGTCAACAACTGTTACAGATTTATCAGGATGAGAACCGACAAGCGTTTGATTGAAAATTTCTCTCAAATCATAATCTGGATTTTTGGAGGCCTGATGCAAATTATGCTGCAAGGAAGAATCAAACAAGCTCATACAACCTTCGGTAGAATCTATGTAAGCTTCCAAAAGTGGCAATTCCCCAGGTGCCCAATATTCTCCAACCGCAAAAATATTTTTTCCGGAGTTGGAACGCAGAAGCGTTAACCATTCTTTATAAAAATCAGGCGAAATATGTTTCACAGCATCTAGTCTCACGCCATCAAAATCCGTCTGGTCAAAATACCATTTTCCCCAATGATTCAGTTCTTCGCGAACAAAAGGATTACGATGTTCGATATCATTATACATCAAAAAATCATAATTTCCTTTCTCATCCGAAATAATATCATCCCAGCCATCGGCGTGTTCGTGGATAAGACGAAAAATGCCTTTTTCCTTACCTTCCGCATAATCTACACCTGTAAAACAGTTGAAATCCCATTTGAAATCAGAATAAGTATCGCCTCTTCCAGGAAAGGTGAATTTGGTGTAAGATTCGATTTCCATAACATCAGAAATATCTTTGTTGCGGTCTTCCTCATCCACTTGTATAACTTTGAATTTCTCCAGCTCGTCGCCGCCAGCTTTGTGATTCAGAACGACATCTACTATGACTTGGATGTTTTTTTCTTTCAGAGATTTGATGACATCCAGATATTCATCCTTCGAACCATATTTTGTAACAGTCGTTCCTTTTTGATCAAATTCTCCCAAGTCAAAAAGATCGTAAGCATCATAACCAACGGAGTAGCCACCGTTCGTGCTTTTGTAAGCCGGAGGAAGCCAAACTGCTGTGATTCCTAAGTCGGAAAGATATTGTGCAGAGTCTTTGGTGTGTTTCCAAAGGAAAGAATCCCCATCGGTATACCAATGGAAAAACTGAATCATAGTCCCGTTCATAAGATTGTAGATTTTTTCAGATTGTTTGATTTGATGTTTCATTCTATGAAAATATCAAGCCACTTCAAAAATTCAAGATAAAGTAAAAAGAATCGAGGAGAATTATTTGGGCGCCTTTATCCGCCTTCCGTTCCCGCTTTTTTCTTTTTTTTCTCAAAAAAGAAAAAGAGCTCCACTCAAGTCGGGGCGCGCTTCGCGAAGTTGAAGATTTGTCATAAATCCAAACTTAACACAAACACAATTTTGTCATTCCGGAGGAATCTCAACAGTCTAGATTCCTCCGGAATGACAAAATGAACTTTAAAACTAAATTATTTGCTGAGCAAAGCGCCTTTGCGGAATTTGCGTTTAAAAAACTTAATCACCAAACTCCTCAAAAGGAATTTTCAACTGGACAGAAATCTGTTTTTTTTCTTCTGTATTAAGATTGGAAAGTGATAATCCAAGCAAGCGAATCGCTTTGTCAAAAGGCCTCAATTCCCAAAGTTGTTTTGCTGTGTTGTAGAATTTATCCGCATTTTCAAAATATAATTCCTGAGTTTTGCTTCTCGTATAAAGTGAAAAATCTTTGTACTTGATTTTAAGCGTTAAGGTTTTTCCTTTGATTTCTTTTCTCCCGAGACGTTCTTCCAGTTCCTGACTCAGGGATTTTAGTTTTTCATCAATTTCCTCATCTTCATTGATGTCATCCCAAAACGTTCTTTCAACTGCCACGCTTTTCTGGATTCGGTTGGGTTTTACTTCACCATTATGAATTCCACGCACAACATTATAATAATAGATTCCGGATTTTCCGAAAAGACCTTCGAGCTGTTCCAATGTTTTAGCTTTCAAATCAGCACCTTTGAAGATGTGAAGCGTGTGCATTTTATTAGCAGTCACTTTTCCGACACCGTAGAATTTTTCAATAGGGAGATTTTCCAGAAACTCATCAATTTTTGTGGGATGAATGGTTTTCTGCCCATTCGGTTTATTGATATCAGATGCGACTTTTGCTAAAAATTTGTTGACGGAAATGCCTGCAGAAGCGGTTAATCCGGTTTCTTCAAATATTCTTTTTCGGATTTCTCTGGCAATATCGTTGGCAGATTCTATATCTTTTTTATTTTCCGTAACATCCAGATAAGCCTCATCCAAAGAAAGTGGTTCGACCAAGTCTGTATAATCGTAAAAGATGTTTCGGATTTTGTTGGAGATTTCTTTGTAACGTTGGAATCTCGGCTTTACAAAAATGAGATGTGGACATTTTTCTTTGGCAGTCTTACTTGGCATCGCAGAACGTACCCCGAATTTTCTTGCCTCATAACTTGCTGCTGCAACCACGCCACGATGCTGTCCGCCAACAGCAATAGCTTTCCCACGCAGGCTCGGGTCATCAAGCTGCTCCACGGAGGCATAAAATGCGTCCATATCTACGTGGATGATTTTGCGTTGCGATTGCATCAAACAAATTTAGGCAAAAAAAATCCCGAAATTTTCGGGATTGTCAATTGTTATTTTGTCAGCTTATCTATTGTCGATTGGATTTCCGGGTCTTCCGGAGAAATCGCATAATATTTTGCAATATCCGATTCTTGGTCAACCACAATGTATCTCGGAATCCAGTTGAGGTCCACATAATTGTTGAAGTCATTTTTCCAACCGGAAGCAAACCAATAGTTTTCTTTGTCAGTCATTCCGTGCTTTTCGAGGCTTTTATCAAAACCTTCTTTTGAGCGTTCCAGTGAAAGGAAAACAAAATCGATATTGGGGTTGTTTGCTTCCAGTTCTTTAGCTTTTGGAAATGCTTTTAGACAGTCTCTACACCAACCGGCCCAGAAATCTAGTATCAAAACTTTTCCTTTGTGCTTATGCAAAATGTCTTTTATGGAAGTTTCTTTTCCTTTTTCATCTTGTAATTTTTGAGCGAGTGCTTCTTTGGAAAATTTGGTTTTCAGAACTTTTGGAACTTCCTGAGAAAATCCCAATTGAAACACAAATAATAAGATGTAAACTAATATCCTCTTCATTTTTTTTAAATTTTGATGAACGAAGTTAGTAATTAATATCGAATTTGTAAGTGTTAAGAATGTTTGTGTTTAAAAATGATTAATCCGTAAGATATTTTTAAATTTGTTTTGAATTTGATTGAAATTATCAAAATATATTTAATTTTGATTAAAAATTATTAATGGGAAACTCGGATTTTATTAAAAGAAAATTTGAAAAATTTGATGAAGGTTTTTATCAGGAGCTCAAAGAATACGGTATTTTTACCTCGGTCAATGCTAAACAAGAATTGATTGCTGAAGGTGATAAGGTAAAATTTATCCCTATACTTATAAAGGGTTCGGTAAAGGTGTATAATTTGAATGACGGAAAAGAGCTTGTTTACTATTATATATCACCAGGTGAGAGTTGCATTATGACTTTTTCTACGATATTCACCGATAAAGTGAGCCGAATCTACGCCGTCTCTGAGGAAAAATCCGATGTTCTCCTTCTGCCTGTTTCTCAATTTTTAATTTGGCTTCTGAAATATCCCATGCTGAACCAAATGTTTTTCCTGGAATATGATTCCCGATATAAGTTTATGATGGAAACAATTAATAAAATTGTTTTCCAAAAGCTTGACCATAGGGTGTTGGAATATCTCCACGAACGAATCAGAAGAAATGGGGCTGATGCTGTGAAGGTTTCACATAAAAAGATTGCTGATGAATTGGGAACGGCGAGGGAAGTCGTAAGCCGTATTCTGAAAAAATTTGAAAAAGAAGGGTTGATTACACAAAGCCCATTGGGTATAGGAATAATTGAAAAACGGTGACTTTAGTCACCGTTTTTTTGTGGAGAGACGTTATAATTTTGACATTAAAAGGTTAATATGTCAAAATTTTTATCATTTATTTCTCTGTTTGTTTTAATTTTCTCTTATGCACAGGATGATTTGTTAAAAGAAATTGATACTGTGAAAACAGAGAAGCCATATTCTCCCAGTTTCAAAGCACTGCAGGTTGTTACTGCACAATCCACAAAATTACCTGCAAGAAAAGAATTCTATCTTGACATCTCTCATAGATTCGGAGATGTAAGTGATGGGTTCAAAAATTTCTTCGGATTAGATAATGCGACCACAAAATTAGGTGTCATCTATGGACTGAAAGATTGGCTTGCTTTGAGCGCTTCCCGACATACTTACCAAAAAACTTATGAGTTTGGTGCAAAATACAGACTTTTCAAACAAGAAAAAGAATCACCATTTGATATTGTCGGGTACAATGTTTTGGATATTAATTCTGAACTTAGAAAAGATGATTTTCCAAAGCTGGAATTCTCGGACAGATTTGCCTATCTATCTCAATTATTGATTTCAAGAAGATTCACAGAAAATCTGACGTTACAATTGATGCCAAGTTTTGTTCATAAAAATCTCATCAAACCAACCATTGACAGCAAAAATCTCTTTTCTACAGGCTTAGGCGGACGATATAAAATCTCGAAACGCGTTTCTATCAATGCGGAATATTTTTACAATTTCGAGGATAAAAACTTTTACAAAAATCCTTTGTCTGTAGGGATGGACATCGATACCGGCGGACACGTGTTCCAGTTGGTTTTCAGCAATTCTCAGGCTAATACGGAAACTGGTTATATCACCAATGCAACTGGTGATTGGGGAAAAGGGCATTTCTTTTTTGGATTTAATCTTTATAGAGTTTTTTAAAAATGCTGATTATGAAAAAAACAATAAAATTAGTCATTCCGGTTTTAGGATTTTTGATAGTGATGAGTTGCGATACCAAAACTTATGAAGATATTTCTGATGCAAAACCAATTACAGAAACCGTTACGTACAACAAAAATGTGAAAACAATCATTGATAATAATTGTGTTGTTTGTCATTCTGCAACAGGTTCTAATCCCTATTTCCCGCTGACAGATTACAAGGCTGTGAAAAATTCGATTGATAATATTATGGACAGAATCCAGAGAGCTAATGGCGACCCTTTGAAAATGCCTCAGGGCGGAACATTGTCTCAGGATAATATCAATATGATCATCAAATGGAAAGCAGACGGTTTACTGGAAAATTAATCTATAAACAAATGAAAAAATGAAAGCTTTAGTTTTTTTAATGGGCATTATTCTAACCTCGAATTTTGCTTTTGCTCAAAAATATTCTACCAAAACCGGGAAGATTACTTTTGAAGCTTCAGTCCCGCTATTTGAGGATGTTTATGCTGAGAATAACAATTCAACAGCAATTCTAAATTCTGATACAGGCGATATTGCCTCGCTTGCAATGGTTAATGGATTTACGTTTAAAGTCACTCTCATGCAGGAACATTTTAATGAAAACTATGCAGAATCTGTCAAATATCCCAAGACGAGTTTCAAAGGAAAAATCCAGAATTTTAATAAAAGCGATTTGTCAATCAAACCAAAAGCTTACACCATTTCCGGAACATTGAATTTCCACGGTGTTGACAATGCGGTTCAATCAACGGCTAACATCTATCTGAAAGATGACAAAATTATTGTTCAGGGAAAATTTGTCGTAAAAACAGCAGATTATAAAGTTAAAATTCCAAAAATGGTGGCTGCAAAAGTAGCTGAAAATGTGAATGTCAATTATAACTTCTTACTTCAGAAATAATGAAAAAGTATTTTACAGTAATTCTTTTAGTAATGTTTTTCGGGTTGAGTTTTTCTCAGACTAAAAATGTTTTTGATATCGCCCGAAGCGGAACTCTTGACGAAATGAAAGCTCTGGTTAGTCAAAATCCAGAGATCATTAATTCTAAAAATGAAAGAGGTTTTACACCCTTGATTTTGGCTTGTTACAGAGGAAATACCGAAGTTGCAAAGTATCTGATTGATAACGTAAAAGACTTGAATTATCTCAGTCAGGAAGGAACAGCACTTTCTTCGCTTTGTATTAATTATAATAAAGAACTTGTAGAAAAAATGCTATCAAAAAATGCTGACCCTAATATTCAGGATTCTTTTGGAAATACACCACTTTTATGGGCCGTAAAAAGAGGAAATCTGGAACTCGTAAAAATACTTTTACAAAATAAAGCGGACAGAACTATAAAAGATTCGCTTGGAATTTCGGCGTTTGAATATGCCGTGAAATCTAATAATAATGAAATGATTAATCTTCTAAAACTTTAATAATATGTTTAAAAAAAATCTACTTTTAGGAATTCCGCTTTTTATCAGCGGTATGTTTTTTTCTCAGTTTTCTACTGGGATGGTCAGTTTGCCCACAACTTCTATGTCAGTAAAAATTGATGTTGATGCTACAAATGTCACTATGACTTTAACGGGGAGTAGTACCAGTTGGTTAGGAATTGGATTCAGTGATGAAGGGATGAAATCAGGAGCAGATGGATTTATTTACAATAGCAGTGCTGATAGAGACTACACTTTTAATGGAGTAGGAGTAGCTCCATCGGCAGATGCTGTACAAAACTGGACAGAACTTTCTAATACAGTCGCTTCCGGAATACGGACTTTGGTTGTAAGAAGAACTCTTGCAGGAGGAGCTGGTGATTACGCATTTACGAATGCTGCAGGAAATCTTCCTATATTCTATGGTAAAGGAACTTCCACAGCTTTGGCATACCATGGCGTAGGAAATAAAGATTTTGCAACCTTGACATTCTCTCCTGCTTTGGCTGTTGATGATGTTAATTCTTCAGCGAAGAAAATAGGCGTTTATCCTAATCCGGTAAATGATATCTTGAATTTTATTAATCCGGATAAAATCAGTTCGGTTAAAATTTATGATTCGACTGGAAAACAAGTGGTGTCTCAAAAATCTGTTGTAAGTCTGGATGTTTCTCAATTGATGAAAGGCGTTTATTTCATAGAATTTGAAAATATAGACGGCTCCAAGAGTTATGAAAAGTTAATCAAGAATTAAAACAAAATCCTCAGAATTTCTGAGGATTTTTAATTTTATTTAATTGTAATTTTTTACGAGACCTTTTACGATTTTGATGACTTTAGGCATTGCTTTATTGGCTGCTTCCAAAACTTCTTCGTGAGAAACAGCGAAGGAAATATCCGGACCTCCTAAATCTGTGATGATGGAAAGACAGAAACAATCCATTCCCTGATGTTTTGCAACAATGACTTCCGGAACAGTGCTCATTCCAACTGCATCTCCGCCAATGGCTTTTACCATTCCGTATTCTGCAGGTGTTTCAAAAGTTGGTCCTGTCAAAGCGACATAGACACCTTCTTTTAAATCTATGTTTTCCTGAACAGCAATGTTTTTAGCTAATTCAATCATTTTGCGATTATAAGGCTCACTCATATCCACAAAACGAGGTCCTAATTCATCAATGTTTTTACCTCTCAAGGGATGCTCGGGCATCATATTGATATGATCGGTTAAAACCATAATATCCGCTACTTTGAAGTTGGGATTCACGCCCCCACAAGCATTAGACAAAATCAAATTCTTAATTCCTAACAAATGAAAAACTCGGAAAGGAAAAGTGATAGTTTCCATAGAATGACCTTCATAATAATGAAAACGACCACTCATCATCAAGACTTTTTTGCCTTCTAGGATTCCGTAAATCAATTTTCCGCCGTGACCAACAACTGTAGTTTGGGGAAAATTCGGAATGTCTTTATAATCTAAAGTATGAATAGCCTCAACCTCGTGTTGAAGTTTTCCAAGACCAGAACCCAAAACAATAGCAAAATCAGGAGTTTCCCCGATAATGTTTCTGATGAATTCTGTTGTTTCTTTAAACTTTTCTAACATAATTCTGAATGATATTGTTGAACTCCTCCGGTTTGTCTATCTCCACATTAATTGGCCAATAATATATTTTATTTCGAAGATAATCAAATGTTTTCAGGCGGACATAATCTTTCTCGGTTGTTAGAATGACTTTATATTCACCCAATTTTTTGTACTCTGCAGTAATCTTTTTGATGTCATCATCAGTAAAATTATGATGGTCTTTGAACTGGAGATGTTTAATCTTTTTGTTGTATTTGGAAATCTCTTTCAGAAGTTGAGAAGGATTTGCAATTCCGGTAATCAGTAAAACATCATAATAATCCAAGTTCTTTACAGGCATCATTTTATCAATGCCAAGAATATTCTCATCATAAGAAATTGATGAAAAAAATACTTTCTGGTAATGTTGTGGTCTGATTCTGGAAATATAATATTGCTTTTTTTCTTCAGTCAAATCATCCGGACATTTTGTAACCATTATTACATTCGCACGGCTCATTCCGTGTCGGCTTTCACGAAGATCACCAGCAGGTAAAATAAAATCTTTAAAATAAGGATCGTTGTAATCTGTCAAAAGAAGATTCATCCCAGGTTTTATCGCACGATGCTGAAAGCTGTCATCCAGAAGAAGAACATCCAGATCCATATCTTCGATGATTTTTTTTGCACCATAAACACGGTCTTCACAAACACCAATAACGAAACGATTACGAAAACGTTCGAACAACTGCATAGGCTCATCGCCCACCAACTTGTAATTGCTGTCGTAGTTAACAATGCTGTAGCCTTTTGTGATTCTTCCGTAACCACGTGAAAGAACACCAGTTCTGTAGAATTTGGATAGATAATCAGCCAAATACATAACCATTGGCGATTTTCCGCTGCCACCAACTGACAGGTTTCCGACGCCAATTATTGGTGTTCTGAATTTCGTAGAAGAAAAAATTCCCCAATCATACATTCGGTTTCTAATAGAAGTTCCCAAATGATAACCCAAGGAAAAAGGGTAGAGATACCATCTTTTCATATGTGGCAAAAATAAGGATTTCTATGGAATTAAAAGTATGTTTCTGACTGATGAAAATTTATCTAATGAAAGATTATTATTTATCAATAATCAATTTGAAACTTTGCTTATAACCAGAATTGGTTTTGATATTGAGAATATAGTTGCCATCCGATAAATTGCCAATAAAAACACTTTGATCAATAGGGTTTTGATTAATAGTTTTCACAATTCTTCCAGCTTTAGAATAAATTGTAATATCTAAAAATGACTTTTCAGTTTTATTATTTTTATCAACGAAATAAATGTAGTTTTTTGCTGGGTTTGGATAAAGAACAAATTTCGAGTTTTGTTTTTCTTGTTCTACAATGGGTGGTGTTCCGTTCGACCCAAAATCAAATATTTTGTCAAGATACTCTATTCTTTTCGTCAACCATTCACGGATGTAAGCAAATTCTTCATACTCTGAGGATATTGTACTTCCAGAATTCGCAATTTGATCTCTTTCTAGAGCTCCATTATCTTTTAATTGATTGAAGTTGTCAATCAATATTTGCATAATCTTATCAACAGTAAAAGAGCTAGATCTTAATTCTGTCCATCGATTTTTTAAGTCTAAGCGGAATCCATCTGTTCGTGTATCATTGTAAAGACGGTTAAATAATCCATTACTCATCAAATCATCTGTAATATTAGATATAGAAGATTCATATGCTCTACCAAATACTGCATCTAAATCCCAAGGAATGAAAAAATATTTTTCATTTTTATTATATCTCGCTGTATAGAGATTTTTACCCATATTGTCTGATGCTCTAATTAGGTTGATGAAGACAAAATAATCAATCAGGTTTTGACTGTCATATTTTTCATTATAATGATTATAAAAATCATCACTTGTACTGTTAATAACAAAATCATGAAGATTATAAAAAGAACTCCAGTCTCTTAAGTCTTTTGGATATTTATATTCGTATCCTCCCCATATTTCAGAATTGTTATCAAAAGCATCTAATCCTTGATAAATCGTATTGGCCTCCCATTGGCTTCCTTTGTACAACTCTCCGCCTATCTCATCAGCAGTATTTTTTTTAAGTTTAAGTTGCTTTCTGTCAATTTTTTCTGAAAGAGCATATAGACCTTGATATTTATTGTTAATGAAAACTTCGACATAATTAATAGATATTCCTGTCTTTCCATCAGGTTCTTTGTCTTTATAATATAACTGGCTAATATTATTCCAAATATCCCAAGCACTTTTACTTGCTATTTTAAGAGGTTCATTATACATTGCCTGTAGATTCCAATCTTTATCCTCTCTCATGCCTAATAGAGAAATATCAGTTGTGTCATCTCCTGTATTATCATTCCAGAATTCAAATTCATAAGATTTTTTAGGATAAAGTTGTGAGGTATCCCCTCTGTATTCTATACCTGCATTGGATTGAGTTATAGTTCCGTTATTTTCAATAAGTTGTATTGTGGATAATACTTTAGGTGTATCGACAATATCAAACGTAGTATCAATATGTAATAATGGAAGATTGGTAAAATAAATAGAATATCTGTTGAACTCCCAATTAATAGTATATCTAATGCCGATTTTCAAAACTGCAACATTATCAAGAACTTTGAAATCATTACCATTGATGTTTATAGTAATTGCCTGTCCGTCAAATTCTAATTTACTGAGATCCGTATTGCAAACAATCAGTTTTTTTTCTTCATCTATTCTGTAACTGTCTTTAGGAAGTTCAATTGTTGAGGCATAAGAAAAAGTACTCAACAAAATTAGGAAAAGGGTTATTAGTTTATTCATACTGCATATTTTTAAGGGTGCAAAGATATTATTTTTCAAAAATTTTAAACACTCATTTGAATTATTTTCTACAAAACAAGATCAATATCATTAAGATCTTGCCAATAGTTTTTTAATTATCTTTGCAATCTTATATAGAATCGTATGATATTATCTATGACAGGTTTTGGGAGAGCCGAAACTGTTTATCAAGGAACAAAGATTACCGTTGACATCAAATCGCTGAACAGCAAAAATTTTGATTTGAATGTTAAAACACCACTTAGGTATAAGGAAAAAGAATTTGATATTAGGAAATTACTGAATGATAAAATCCTTCGTGGAAAAGTAGATTGTTACATCAACTGCGAAAGTCTGGATGACAGCAATGATGTGAAAATCAATCAAGATATTGTCAAAAATTATATTGAACAATTGAGAGCGGTTGCTTCTGATGCTCCAGAATTCGAATATCTGAAAATGGCGGTAAGAATGCCAGATGTTTTATCAACAAAAAGTTCTGAGTTGGAAGAAGATGAGTGGAAGGCGCTTCTTGCTGTTGTGCAAGATTCAGTAAGTAAATTTATCGAATTCCGCCAAACAGAAGGTAATAATCTAGCCGAAGAGATTGAGAAAGTTGTCCAGAATATCGAGTATAACCTAAGTCAGGTAGCCCAATACGAAGAAGAAAGGATTCAGCCCATTAAAGATAGATATCAGACGGCACTTAAGAATTTTGAGAATGTCGATGAGACAAGGTATTACCAAGAAATGGTTTATTTTGTTGAAAAACTGGATATTTCCGAAGAAAAAGTTCGTCTTTCTCAACACATCAAATATTATCTTGAAGTAATGAAAAACGAAGATTTCAACGGAAAGAAATTGGGTTTCATTGCTCAGGAAATGGGAAGGGAAATCAATACTTTGGGTTCAAAAGCCAATCATTCTGAGATTCAGAAATTGGTGGTTGAGATGAAAGATGATTTGGAGAAAATCAAGGAGCAAACACTGAACGTATTATAAGTGATAAATTATAATTGATGAATAATTCGATTATCGCTTATCATTTATCAACAATCAATTATTGTAATGGAAAAAGAATCAAGTTTTTCAAACTTCGAAGAAGCGAAATATTGATAGAAAATTGAACGATTAATCAAAAGCTCCGAAGGAGCGATATATCAATTATGAATGTTCTCTTCAAAATTTTGTTTATTTTTTCAATAACACTTTTGAAATCTCAAAATGTAGATTCACTAGCAAATATTCCGTCTGAATTAAAAGAAACTGAAATCAGAATTTATAAAGACAGAGGAATTACAAATAGCGGTTTTGTTTTCAGAGTTTATAAAGAAGATAAAACTTGGAAAGCGAATTTAACCCAGTGGTTTTTGCCTAAAGAAATCATCAGAGATGAGGTTGAATGGATAAAACCAAACATCACAATTCTAAAATCTGAAAAGCCTTTAGAACTGTTATTTCTAAATTTACAAGCATTACATATAGAATTTCTTCCAAAAGAAGAATACTTCCAATACAAAAAGAATAAAAGTAGGGTCGTTTATGATGAAAAGGAAAAAGATTGGGTATTTGAAACGACAAATTCAATACAGATTTTGGACGGAACAGATTACTTAGTAAAATATCAATCAGGAAAACAGCGAAATGAATTCAATTATAATAATCCTGAATCTTATTTAAAACATTATCCAGAGATTGATGAGCTCCAATATTTTGTAGATATTTTAAAATATATCAGAAAAGAATTTAATATAGAATTTTAAAAATCAAATTTTGAAACAAAAAGTTATCATATTCTCCGCACCATCCGGAAGTGGGAAAACAACATTAGTAAAACATGGGCTATCTGTAGTTCCTCAATTAAGTTTTTCAATTTCAGCAACTACAAGACAACCAAGAGGCGAAGAAGAACACGCAAAAGATTATTATTTTCTGACGCCGGAAGAGTTCAGAGCCAAAATATCACAAGATGGTTTTGTAGAATTTGAAGAAGTTTATACAGATAAATATTACGGAACTTTAAAATCCGAAGTTGAAAGAATCTGGAAAGAAGGAAAAGTCGTAATTTTCGATGTCGATGTAAAAGGCGGAATCCGATTGAAAGAGATTTTCGGAGACAAAGCCTTATCCATTTTCGTAATGCCTCCGAGTATTGCAGAATTGGAACAGAGATTGATAAAAAGAAATACCGACTGCGCAGAAACCATCAAAACCAGAGTGGAAAAAGCAGGCGAGGAAATGACTTATCAAAAACACTTCGATAAAATTATTGTTAATACAGATTTGGATACTGCAAAAGCAGAAGTCGAAGAAATTATTAATAACTTTATCAACGAATAAAAATCTGAAACATTTGTAATGGAAAATACATTAGACGTTGCAATCAATAATATGCCTGTAAAAGGTTTTCTTGACCTTAAGGAATTTGCGATTCCAACAGGAGACGACCTTGTAAAAGCAATTCTTGACCTTAAAAAAGAAAAAAATGCGGTTATTTTAGCGCATTATTATCAGCCGGGTCCGATTCAGGATATCGCTGATTTTCTTGGTGATTCTTTGCAATTAGCAAGACAAGCAAAGGAAACCGATGCAGATATGATTGCTTTTTGTGGCGTTCACTTTATGGCAGAAGCCGCGAAAATCCTTAACCCGACCAAAAAAGTGGTTCTTCCCGATACTTTGGCCGGTTGTTCTTTGGCTGACGGTTGTTCGGCGGAAGGTCTTAACAAAATGCGTGAGCAACATCCAAATGCTTTGGTAGCGACTTACATCAATTGTAATGCGGAAACCAAAGCTGCTTCTGATATTATCGTAACAAGTTCCAACGCAGAACAAATCATCGAGGCTTTGCCAAAAGACCGACCAATTATTTTCGCCCCAGATAAAAATTTAGGAAGATATCTTAGCAAAAAAACGGGTCGAGATATGATTCTTTGGGACGGAAGCTGTATCGTTCACGAGGCGTTTTCTATGGAACGTATCGCAAAACAGCTAGCTGACCATCCTAACGCAAAATTAATCGCTCATCCGGAAAGCGAATCTCCGGTTTTGGAATTGGCACATTTCATTGGCTCAACTTCTGCACTTTTGAATTATGTTGAGCAAGATGATTGTCAAGAGTTCATCATTGCAACAGAAGAAGGAATTCTTCACGAAATGAAAAAACGTGCACCACACAAGTCTCTGATTCCGGCTTTGGTTTTTGACGAGAGCTGCAACTGTTCAGAATGTTTTTTTATGAAGAGAAACACTTTGGAAAAACTCTATCTGTGTATGAAGTACGAACTTCCGGAAATCATAATGGATGAAGAAATTCGTCTCAAAGCACTCAAACCAATCGAAGCAATGCTGGAACTTTCCAAAAGCATCAAATAAAATCAAAACCTTGTCTTAATAGATGAGGTTTTTTCATATAATTATTTGGGCAATCCCCTCGCCAATGCTTTTCCAGCCACTCAGGTCGGGCTATCCGTTGCAATCTTTTTTTTGCAAAAAAGGATTTCCACTACTATCCCTATTGCAGCTTTGCAAGAAAGAAAGTTCCTACAAAAAATTCAACATTTTTTAATTGCAATATTTGTCACTCGGAATGAATCTTGGTAGCTTCGTTTAGATTCTTTCGGAATGACAAACTTTATGTTTAAAAATATAATTTTCTTTTGCTGAGCGAAGCGCCTTTGCGAACCTTAAGAATATTTTCAGTTTTGATAAAAAACCTTTGCCGACTTTGCGTCAAAATATTTTTCTATTTTTAAAGAATGAAATCAAAAATCATTTTAGAAGACATAAAAATCTACGGCTATCACGGTGTTCTGCCAGAAGAAGCTTTAATAGGGAATTATTATATCATCAATGCAGAATTACACGCCGATTTAGAAAAAGCATCACAAACCGATAATCTGGATGATACTATCAATTATGCTGAGGTCAGTGCTATCATTCATCAAGAAATGGCAATCCGTTCTGAGCTTTTGGAGCACGTGATTGGAAGAATCATTAATAAAATTGAAAATACATTTCCTCAAATCACTTTCATTAAAATCAAATTGACGAAAACAGTTCCACCAATGTCGGGAGAAATGAAAGGTGTAAGCTTAGAATTTGAGAAATCGATATTCTAATAAAAGATACTAATCAACCCCTTCAGAGTTTTAAACTCTAAAGGGGTTTCAATTAGACAAATAATGTTAATAAAATCTTAAAATTTGGTATCAAGTTTGATGCAAAGAACTCAAATATAAAATTTTATGAAGAATTATATTGCTGTTGGAATTGCTGCTTTGGGTTTTATTATTGCGGCTGCTTTATTGGGAAGCGCAGTGAAAAACAGAAATAAATCAGAAAATACGGTTTCTGTAACTGGACTTGGTTCCAAAACCTTTACTTCAGACTTGATTTCTTGGTCCGGAAGTTTTTCCAAAAATAGTTTTGAGTTGAAATCGGCTTATGACGCTTTAGCAATTGACCGACAAGTGATTTCTCAATATTTGAAATCAAAAGGAGTGAAAGAAAATGAGATGATTTTTTCCGCTGTAGATATTCAGAAACAATTCAGAAGTTTTACAGATTCTAACGGCAATTATCAACAAGGCGAATTTGCAGGTTATAATTTGACTCAAAGTGTTTCCATCAAATCCAAAGAAGTGGCGAAGATTGAGAACATCTCCAGAAACATCACAGAAATCATCAACCGTGGTATTGAATTCACTTCTTCATCACCTCAATATTTTTATACAAAATTGTCTGATGTAAAACAGGAGATGATTGCCAGCGCTACAAAAGATGCGAAAGAACGTGCAGAAAAAATTGCGGAAAATGCTGGAAGTAGTCTTGGAAATCTTAAGAAAGCGACAATGGGCGTCATCCAAATCACAGCGCCTAACTCCAATGAGGATTATTCTTACGGCGGAACTTACAATACAACTTCCAAAGAAAAGGAAGCCAGCATTACCATAAAACTTGAATATGAAGTCGATTAAAAGTAAAGGAGCAAATATTTGCTCCTTTATAATTTGGTCTTACTGTCAAAAACTAAGGTGACAGGTCCATCATTAATTAGTGAAACTTTCATATCTGCCCCGAAGATTCCGCTTTCGGTTTTCAAGCCAGATTTTTTTATTTCATCTTTAAAATATTCGAATAATGGGATGGCTTTGTCTGGTTTTGCGGCTTTTATATAAGAGGGGCGATTGCCTTTTTTATAATCAGAAATCAAGGTGAATTGACTTATGCAAAGGATTTCGCCATTGATGTCTTTTATTGAATGATTCATTTTTCCTTCATCATCAGAAAAAACTCTTACATCAAGGATTTTCTTTACAAGCCAATCTGCGTCTGTGTTTTCATCACTTTCATCAACGCCAATTAAAAGCATTAATCCTTTTCCAATTTCTCCGACAATTTCGTTGTCAACTTTTACGCTCGCTTCAGAAACGCGTTGGATTACGACTCTCATTTTAATTATAAATATCTAAAATATTGGACGCGGAATTAAAACTATATCCATAAGTCTTAGGTGCTATTTTTGCGACGCTATTGTCTGTCGGCTGACCTGTGATTAATATCCATTGTGAACCATCTTTCGGACAATAAATAGATGTGTCATTCTTAACTTCCAAGGTTGTATCTGTATCTGGACAAATATGCGGTGCATTTCTATCATAAACCTTGAATCCTGTTGTTGTTCTTACCACAATTAATCCTCTTGTTCCGGCTCCATCTACACTAATATATTCCCAAGCTCCTACTGTTTGTAATTTATAATATAAAGGTAGCCTGAGGTCAAGTTGGACTGAAATAATTGAGTTCGGAAAACAGCTTACGGTTTCATTTCTTTCACTACAAGAATTATTGATGGTTAAAATACTGATAATCAAAAATAATGCTAATGATGATGTGATTTTTTTGGCTTTCATTTCAAAATAAATTATATATTTGTAAACTCGATTCGAGACAAATTAGTATCCGGCAAAGGTCGGATTATTTTTTTATACAAACGATAAATTTTATTGTTATGAACTATGTGACCAAAGAAGGTTTGGAGAAAATGAAATCCGAGCTGGAACAACTAGAAACGATTGAAAGACCAAAAATAACGCAGCAGATTGCTGAAGCAAGAGATAAAGGTGATCTGTCTGAAAATGCAGAGTACGACGCAGCCAAAGAGGCGCAAGGGATGTTGGAAATGAGAATTTCTAAACTGAAAGATGTTATTTCTACATCCAAAATCATCGATGGAAGTCAGCTTGACCTTAGCAAAGTATCTATCCTTACAACGGTTAGATTGAAAAATAATGCAACTAAAGGAGAACAAAAGTTTACTTTGGTTCCTGATAACGAAAGTGATATAAAATCTGGAAAAATTTCTGTAAATACGCCAATTGCTAAAGGTCTTTTGGGTAAAGCTGTTGGTGAAACTGCAGATATTGTATTACCAAATGGTAACAAGCTTTCTTTTGAAATTTTAGAAATTTCATTATAAAATAAATGTGGTATGTTGGTTTAATAATTGCTGAAAATTAAAATCAATATTAAAAAAATTATGAGCACTATTTTTTCTAAAATCATCAGCGGAGAAATCCCAAGTTATAAAATAGCAGAAGACGACAAGCATATTGCTTTTCTAGATGCAATGCCTTTGGTAAAAGGTCATACTTTGGTTGTTCCGAAAAAAGAAACCGATCTTATTTTTGATTTAGATTCTGATGATTATAAAGAGCTTTGGGCTTTCACCCAGGATATTGCAAAACAAATCAAAAAAGCTATTCCTTGTAAAAGAGTAGGTGTGGCTGTTGTTGGGTTGGAAGTGCCTCACGCTCATATTCATTTGATACCACTTAACAGTATGGATGAGCTTAATTTTAAAAATGTCAGGCTGGTTTTTACGCCAGAAGAGTACAAAGAAATTCAGGAATCCATAACAAAAGCATAAAAGAAGTCTTGAACTTCTTTTTTTAATTTTAGAACTTAAGAAAATTATGAATCCAAATCAGTGTTCATTTTGTGGAAGAAAAAAGGATGAAGTTCAAATCCTGATTTCTGGACAGAATGGCTTTATATGCGAAAATTGTATTGAACAAGCACATTCTATCGTAAAGGATAGTGTAAATAAAACTTCAGACTCTGCTTCTATGGCAGAATCTCTGGAAGAACTTAAAAAACCTAGAGAAATAAAAGCTTTCCTTGACGAGTATGTGATAGGTCAGGATCAAGCTAAAAAACAATTGTCGATTGCAGTTTATAATCACTACAAAAGATTATTACATGCGCAAGACGAAAACCGCGAGGTTGAGATTGAGAAATCGAACATCATAATGATTGGCGAAACTGGAACAGGAAAAACACTGTTGGCAAAAACGATTGCAAAACAACTGAATGTTCCTTTCTGTATCGTAGATGCAACAATTCTTACAGAAGCAGGTTATGTTGGGGAAGATGTAGAAAGTATTCTTTCCAGATTGTTGATGGTTGCAGATTATGATGTAGAAAAAGCTGAAAAAGGAATCGTTTTTATTGATGAGATTGATAAAATTGCCAGAAAATCTGATAATCCGAGTATCACAAGAGATGTCTCTGGAGAAGGTGTTCAGCAAGGTTTATTGAAATTGTTGGAAGGAAGTATTGTCAATGTTCCGCCTCAAGGTGGTCGTAAACATCCGGATCAGAAATATATCCAAGTTAATACTCAGAATATTTTGTTTATTGCTGGTGGTGCTTTTGACGGAATGAAGGAGATTATCGAGAGAAGGTTGAATAAACAAGCCATTGGTTTTTCTGCGGAAAAAATCAATAAAACAGATGAAGAAGATTATATCCTAAGTCAGATCAATGCGATCGATTTGAAGAGTTTTGGATTGATACCTGAACTTTTGGGGAGATTTCCGATCATTACTTATCTGGATAAATTGACAAAAGAGACACTTGTAAGAATTATGAAAGAACCAAAAAATTCGATTATCAATCAGTTCACAGAGTTGTTCAAAATGGATAATGTTGTTCTTGAATTTACAGATAATGCGATTGAAGAAATTGTGGAAGATACTATGAATAAAGGACTTGGAGCAAGAGGGCTGAGAGGAACAACCGAAAAAGTTTTGGAAGATTATATGTTTGATATTGAAAATAATCCAAGCGTTAAAATTGAGTCAATATTATAAAATCTTTAATTATTCACATATTTTTTTCAAGTATTTAAAAAATTAATATCTTTGCAGGAAGAACACACAAACACATACACACGATGATACGAAAATTATTTATTCTCCAACTAATACTTTTTAATAGTATTGCATTCTCGCAAGTACTTACTTATGTAGGTAATTCTGCATTAGTTACTGTACAAAGCCAGACTTTGGTTTACAACGGAGGAGGACTACAAACAGCCGGAAATGCTGTAGTTAATAACTCCGGAAATATCATGATTGTTAAAGATCCTTCTACGGCTGATATCTTTAATATTGCATCTACCTCAAGCTTGAATTTAAAATTTAATGGCGCTCAAAATTATGGGCAACTTTATATTAAAGATATTCCTCAAGGAAGTATTACAGGTAAAGTAAACAAGGAATATCGAGCGGACGCTAATAGCGGAACTACTGCAAAACAACAGTTAGCTTTGCCATTTTTCAATTATACTATATCTGACTTAGTAGCTAATGTAACAAGTAGTCCTGGAAACACAGGAGGTAATTATTTGAATGTAACAAATGGAGCAAATACCCCATCGGGACGTTTTAGCCCAAATTCCGTATTCAGATGGAATAATGCTAGAGCTAGATTTGATCAGATTGCTGCTGGTAGTGCTAACCTAGCAACGACTAATGTTGGAACTCCGTTAGATTATTATATTATACCAAGAAGAAATGCTTCTGGAACTGTAGTATGGGATGCGGCATTATCATCTGCAGTGACTACATTTGCAGGGACACCTGTCTCTGATGTTAGTGGAAACCAAACCTATTCCTTTACTGGAGCTTCTAGCGGTATTAATTTTGGATATAATGGATCTGCTTCCAATTATTATACAGAGAAATATTATAGTTATTTAGATGATCCTTTTCGTTCAAAAACTGCAAATGCTGGTGGTTGGGCTGTAGATTATGCTAAAAACCTCTACCAAGTTTCAAATCCTTTCTTGACGAATATTGATCTTAGGTATATTGGACAGTCTGAAGCTGCAAATGCAGATGGTAATGCAATACCTAATTTGCTAGGAGTGGCGTATTATACTTCTGGATTAACCTGGACAAGGGCATCTGGAACAGGATATCCTACAGAGAATCCTACTGGTTCAGCTAATGGTACAGCTGGAAGAACTGTAGTTATGATTGCTAGTTCAGGAGTTTTTCAAGCTGGTGACGTTAGTGGTAGCCGTTTGATAATAAAACCTATGGGAGAATTCATGGTTAAACTTTCTGCAGACAATGGTAGCAGTAGTGCATCTTCTATTAACTATACATTGTTAAGACGTTTTGCTTCTACATCAAGAGATAATACAACTCAGACTACTAATCCTACAAGTAAAATATCAGAAGATACAGATGTACCTACAGATAAAATAGTGAAGCAACTTGCAGTTATTATGTATGATAAAGATAGTTTAGAAATAGGGCGGACATATTATGCGGTTTCTCCTTCTGCTATTACAGGAAATGATCCTGAGAATACTAATTTGCAAGCTTATAGTAGCAATGAAAGTTTTATATTCACTAAAGAAGAAGTCACAAATGGTGGTGAGAATATTAACCTTTTAGGTAAACTTTATATTAATGAGGCTAATGAAATTGGATTCAGATCTAAAGAAATTCCATTATATATCAATGATATTGGAGAACCTTACTACTTGAAATTTGAGGTTTATGAAAAAGGAAATAGAATGCCCGAAGGCTTAAGTAATGGGGAGAGTTTTTATCTTAAAAACAGTCAGAATCTATTTGTAAAAGCCGTTGATGGTGAGAGTCTTTCAATGAATGGGTCACAAAATTTAGGACTTTATTATGGATTACCTGAAGGTGCAACTTTAGGAACAGGAAACGTTAATAATTTTCAAACTGTTATTGCTAAAAAAGATTCTAAGTGGACTGTGAGATTTGCGAAAGATTGGAATAAAGCTACTGTCGAAGTTTATTCTTCGGCTGGACAGCTTTTAAATACAAAATCAGGTATTTCTACAAATACAGATTATACTATTCCTTTGAACTATCAGGCAAAAAGTATTTTCGTAGTGAAAGCAATTTCTGATAAAGGAGAAGTTGTAATTAAAAAAATTGTTAATTAAACACACAAATATTTAATGATGACAAATCTTTTATTTAAAAAAGTATACGGTTTTTTATTTTTAGTAATGAGTATACTTGCTTTTGGGCAATCTGTCCCGCCACCACCCGAAAATCCAGAGTCTGGAGATATTGGAGCTTATCCGGCATCACCGATTGATGACTATGTAATAGGCTTATTTCTAGTAGCCTTAGTAATGATTGTAGTCTTTGTAATAAAATCAAGACAAAGAACATTACAATAAAAAATATATTTTAGTACTGTAAAACTCACTTTTTTAGTGGGTTTTTTTTAATTTTATTCTATGAAAAAATTATTATTCGTTAGCAGTGTTTTATTATCTGCATATGCGTTTCCGCAGTTCACTGTAAGCGCCGATATACCAACTTATTTAGCGGATTCAGAAGTTTATCTATATGGATTCAATGGATCAAAAGAAATACTCTATTCCAAAGCTAAAATTACCAATAACAAAGCTGTTTTTAAAGTTGATAAAAAATACATAGGGATGATGAGAGCTTTTTTTCAAAAGTCCAATTCATCCATTAATATGGCTTCTGAGAACTCCAATATTAATTTTAAAGTTGAATTGGACAGTAAAAATAAAATCTCCAATGTAGTTTTTACTGATGCGACCAATCAGCTTTTTAGTAATGATGTAGAACTTCAAAAGAAACAGGAGTTGATCTTGCCTGCTCTTATTCAAATTAAAGATTATTATAAACCTTCTGAGACTTTTTATAAATCATTAGAAACAGAAATCAATGCTCTTTCTAAAAATGATTCATCGCTTTACGCTTCACACCCTTTTTTAGATTATTATAATAAGAATCAAAAATTTTCTGTTCAGGAAAAAGCTGCAGAAATAAAACCACAGGATTATATCGATTTTTATTCTAAATCTGGTGAGTATCTGGAGACATCATTAATATTAAAACCATCCTTAATTAACTATCTAAACGCATCCAAATCAAATGTTGAAGGTGGTGTTGATAAGTTGTTGGATGCTGTAAACCTTGAGACGCCACGTGGACAGACGATATTGTCTGAGCTTATCGATATTTTTAATTCTTACAATATGGATAAATTGAAGGAGAAATATCTTGCCCAAGCTAATAATCTGAAATGTACAATCAACGACAGGTTATCCTCTACACTGAAGGCAAATAATAATACAGAAATTGGCGCAAAAATGCCGAATAATATATTAGCTAATGCAATCCATACAAAAGCTAAATCTCTATATGATATCAAAGCTTCTAAAAAAATCGTTGTTTTTTGGTCTTCCACTTGTTCGCATTGTGAAGCCGAGTTGCCTAAATTACTCGAGAAATATGACAAACTGAAAGCGCAAAATGTAGAAATTGTTGGTTTCTCACTGGATAGTAGTTTGGATGAGTTCAGAAACAAAGCAAATATCTATCCTTGGGTAAGTGCATCTGAAGGAAAAGGATGGTATAGCTCTTATGGAGAAACTTATAATATCGTTGCTACGCCTACATATTTTGTCTTAGATTCTGATAATAAGATTCTTAGCAAACCTAATCATGTGGGAGATGTTTTAGATTATTTAAAAGTTAATTAAAAGTTTGTGGAAATGCAAATAATCCTTATATTTGCACCACAAAAATGGCGAGGTAGCTCAGTTGGTTAGAGCGCAGGATTCATAACCCTGAGGTCACGGGTTCAATTCCCGTCTTCGCTACAAGATAAAACCGTAAATTGATTTCAATTTACGGTTTTTTTAGCTCTATATTTAAGAAAGATTTCAATTTTACAAATGGCCCTCAGCTTTATGATGAGTTCAATATAATAAAAAATGGAAGCAAGTTATTTTATTACTCACTTCCATTTGATCACTTGTGTTTTTGTGTTTTTATAAATTATAAGTTTCTATTGTTGTTTAAAAATCAATAATAACTATTTACGTTCAAATTTCTTGTACAAAAATAGTCTATAGAGATAAGGGAAAGAAATTATTATGAGAATAATTACAGAAATCATACTATTGTTTTTAATGCTTTAGTTGTTGTGTTTCAATTTGTTATAGTGGGTTTTGCGTCTTCAATTTGCTCATTGAAAATGATTCAAATAATGGACTTAAAATCTATTTTATTTCTAATATTTTTAAATAATCAGTTTGATAACTTTAGTTTTAACTGATTTAAATGAACAATACCAAAAATTTTAATTTATTGATTAATAGTTTGTTTTTAATATTTGACAAATATTTTTAAATATATATTTGGAGGTTACATTTATATGTTGTACTTTTACGGGGCTTTTGAGACAATCACTCAGGAGCAATAAATTTTTTTTCATCATTTGTGTTTTTAGAATCGTACCTAGTACGATTCTTTTTTTGTTTCATACATCACCAAAAGATTGATAAAATAGGAATAAGTCACCCTTCCGTCTTGTTGATTTGACTTCAAAAATAAATCATTGGTTACACCAAAAAAGTCACTTATAATTCCTTCATTCTTTTCGTAGAATTCTAATTCGTTTTTTCTATCTCTTTGCATTTTTTCAGAATACTGAGAAATCATTTTTAAAACAAAATCTTTATTTTCTAAGTTTCTCGACAATGCCCTTAATAGACTTTTTAAAACATAAAGACGAGTGCTATATTGCAAATCTATATTAGTGGTTTTTTTTGCACATAAATAAGCGATAAAACTGGCTTCTTGTTCCCTTGCATAGCCAAGTTGATGCGACATCTCGTGCGCCAATGTGAAAGGAATATTTGTCTTAGGAAGATTGGGATTAAATTGTGATTCTGCCGTGAAAGGATTGTAATAGCCTAATATTCCAGTGTAATTCATAAAGCTATTGTAAAGACTTGATTTTACAGATAGAATCTTAACGGTTTTTTTTGTGTTGATGAAATGTGGTAAACTCTTTTGTTGCTCAAGAATTTCATATTTAATTTTATCAATATCATTAATTGTGAAAACACCGTTTTTGTCTTCGGAAACTTTTTCTCTCGTTTGTTTGCAAAGTTCAAGATATTTCAGACTCAAAGTTTTTAAATCAGAATCATTAATCTTCACTTCTTTATTCGAAAGCTTTTTTATAACCAAAGGCTGGAAATAAAGCATTCCCCAAAAACATTGATATACGAAATAAAAGACATTTACAAAAATCAATATTCTCCTTAAAATCAAACTCTTTTTCGTTCTTATTAATTTGATGATTGAATAAACTAAGGCAAGCGAAACAATCGTATAAATAACATCGCCAACAGAAAATCCGAATCCGGAAAATAATCGGACATGAAAATCCTTTTTCCATTCATATAGATTCGAAAAGAATGTTGTATCAAATTCAAACTTTGATAGGATATAGAATAACGAAAATTGGGCAACCAAAATGATTGCCCAAAGTTTATTTTTTATAAAGATATTTTTTTTAGTGTCCACCGGATATTTTTTTATCAAAACTAATACCTTGGCTTTTCAGAATTCCGCTGACTCTCCAAGCATAGAATGCAAGATAAGCAAAACATAAGACTCCAACAATATAACTGTTTTGGATGCCAATACTTTCGGAAACGAATCCTTGCAACCAGCTTACAATTCCACCTCCCATAATCATCATAATCAAGAAACTACTTCCTTGGCTGGTGTGTCTTCCTAAACCGCTTACTGCTAGTGTAAAGATACAAGGCCAAAGCGTACTACAGAACAATCCAACACTTGTGAAAGCATAAATACTGATAATACCGTCTGTAAACATACCAATTCCAGTAGCTACAATCCCTAAAGCTGAGAATATCAAAAGCATTCTTGCGGGATTTCCTTTACTCGCCATATCTGCGGCAATCAATACTAAGATAATTAATCCGTAAACATAGAAAGGTGTCAAATCGTGTTTTGCAATGGCATTAACCAAAAGAAAAACTCCGAATGCTAAATAAGGTGCTAAAAATCTCAAAACTTTCTGCAAATTCATATTATCTGTAAAAGCTTCTACCGCACCAGTCCAACGACCAATCATCAAACTTGCCCAATATAGAGAAATGTATGGAGAAATTTCTTGCAAAGTGTAAAGAACGCCAGTTTCAGAATTAATGATAGATTCCATATATGCAGGTAAGTTACTTGCTGTCGAAACTTCTACACCAACGTAGATGAAAATCGCTAGCATTCCCAATAATAACTGAGGGTATTTCAAAGCTGAACTTCTTACAGCACCTTCTTCTTTTACAGCTTCTTCGATGGTGTCTGGATGTTCTGGTAATGAAGATAACTTAAGCAAAATAGCAACGGCTAAGAATGCTACACCTAAAACCAAATAAGGAATTTTCACACTTTCGATGCTCATTTCTGTATTCTCAGAAGCTGCTGAACCGAAGATGGCGAAACTCACAATCAATGGACCAATTGTAGTTCCAAGATTATTAATTCCTCCTGCTAATGTTAATCTTTGAGAACCCGTTTTTACAGGACCAAGTGCAATCGCAAGTGGGTTAGCAACAGTTTGCTGTAATGAAAATCCTAAAGCCACAATGAACAATCCAGAAAGCATTAATGGAAACGAATGCAGATTAGCCGCAGGATAAAACAATAATGTTCCTATTGCGGAAATTACAAGCCCTAAAGCTAAACCGTTTTTATAACCAATTTTGTTGACCAAATCTTTTCCAATAGCTAATGAAATCAGCATATAAATGATTGAACCAACTGTGTATGCAATATAAAATGCCACAGATACGAGTTGACTTTCTCCTTGTGACAGGCTAAAAGCTTTTTTGAAAACTGGAATCAAGATATCGTTACTTGCCGCAACAAATCCCCAGAAGAAGAAAACGGTAACAAGCGGGATAAACTGCGCCCAATTGGTTTTTTGTGTTTCCATTATTTAATTTATTGTTAATTTAAGGTTAATATTTAAAAACAAATGTAAGTAAAAAGTCTTATTAGTAGAATAATTATTTTAATTCCTCAATTAGAGACAATTGGATTTCTTCAAATGCTTTTTCTTTTAATTCTTTTTGTGTCGCATCTGGTGTTAGGATATCATTGAAGAAAACTTTCACTACTCCGGGATAACCTTTTTTATTATCAAAGGGGAACATTTCCTTCAAGCCTCGGAAAGTGAAAACCGCAATCGGGAATTGATGTTTAGCAGCTAAAATAAAAGCACCATCTTTGAATTGATCAAGAACCACGCTCGTATCATCAGGAACTCCGCCTTCGGGAAAAATGACAACACTTTGTCCGTCCTTCATTCTTTCAGCGCATCTTCTGTAAACATCGGCACGGCTTCTGGCGCTTTTTCTATCAACCATCACGCAAACTCTTTTGTAAACCGTTCCAAAAATCGGAATCTTTTCAATTTCCTTTTTTCCGACATAACAAAGTGGATGATTCGGGAAAAGAATACACGGCAACATCACATCCATAATAGAAGTATGATTAGAGATGATGACGTAAGGTTGATTTTTATCAATTTTTTTCGTGGTTTTGAGAATCTTTTTATAACGGAAACCCATTCCGTAGAACATTCCAATCGCCCAAAGCCGGATGAAGAAGTAACAATATTTATAATGCTCTTTTCGAAAAGATAAAATATAAACAGGAAGAAAGAAGATTAATGTAAGAACGGTTCCCAAAATTACCATCCAAAATCGCCACGCATAGACCAGAATTGTTCTCATTAATCTTACTTAAAATTTAACTCAAATCAAAAATAGTTTTTTATCCGTTAAAAATCACTTTTTTCTTTATAGAATAATTAAGGAGTGACACAATAATAATGGAAGTGATCTTGCTCATCATTTCTTGCGAAAGAACATAAACTCCCAAATCGATGGCGTCTCTGAAAACGAAATGATAAAGAATCTGGAATAGAAACAAACTGATGAATGTAGAAACTACCGACACAGAAATGAAATAAACAAACTCTTTTTTCTTAGAATGTTTTCCTCTTTCAAATACAAACCAAATGCTCAGAAAATAATTTGTGATAATTCCGCAACTTGTGGACAAAATATTACTAAACGGATATTTAATTCCAGACAGATTATATTCCCACGAGAACACTTTCGGGAGGTAAACACTTAGCATTTTGAAGCTGCCGATTTCTACAATCGCACTTAGCCCACCAGCGATGATGAAGAGTAGAACTTGCTTATGACGGAGAATTAATTGTTTCATTTCATTTGCAAATTTATACGAATTGTTAAATGTTTTAAAATAATAGTTAAATAATTTTTTAGTCTCAAAAATATTTTTACTTTTATTAAGTATTAATGGTTTTCACGATTTGCATGAAAGATTAGTTATTAAATAGTTAATAAATTGTGAAAATGTTAATGTTAGTCGATGATATAATCAAATCCTGACTATGTTTTTGGTCGGGAAATTTTTTCATCTCTTTTTAAGTCACCACAATTACAAAATAATTAATGAAAAATGAAAAATTCTAACAGGCCTTACAGAAAATTTCTGCCTCAGCAAAAAAAGATTGAGGAGTTGGAAAAAACGAGCTCACGTTTCAAAAGAATCTATTCAGAATATGAATTAATGTCCGATGAACTTTGGAATCTCGAAAGCAGCGATTCTACAGAAAGTATTCCCGACGATTTCATTAATGCAATCAAATTACAAACAAATTATCTGGAAGACGAAATCGAAGATTGGCTCATCCAAGACAACGCCGAAAAAAAGTAAATCGCCAAACCTTCCCGAAAAAATATTATTTTAGCATTCTAAATAATATATTATATGATTGCCATTGTTGACGGCGGTTCTACCAAATGCGATTGGGTTATTCTAGAAAATGACGGTACAGAAGTTCTGAAAACCGAAACCGTTGGATTCAATCCGAATATCATAAAACCAGAACTGATTACAATTGAAATAGAAAAAAATCAGGCACTTACCAAATTCAAAGATTATCTGGAAAATATCTTTTTCTACGGCTCCGGTTGTGGCACTCCCGAAAACAAACTGATTGTAGAAAGAGAAATTCAGAAAGTTTTCAACACAGCACAGATTCGAGTAAAAGAAGACCTTTTGGCTGCGGCTTATGCGGCTTACAGAGGTGTTCCTGCTATTGTCTGTATTCTCGGGACAGGTTCCAATGCCTGCTATTTCGATGGCGAAAATGTCAAAACAGAGTTACCTTCTTTAGGATTTCTGATTGGCGACGAAGGAAGTGGAAGCGCGCTTGGAAAACAGTTGGTTCGTCATTATTTTATGAAGAAATTACCGCCCGATTTGCATCAGCAATTTACTGAGATTTATCAGTTGAATATAGACGATTTGCTCAAAAATATGTATCACAATCCACGGGCGAATGCTTATATGGCAGATTTCACAAGGTTCATTGTGGACAGAAAAACACATCCGTATTTTCAGAATTTTATTTACAAAGAACTCAAGAACTTCCTTGAGTTTCAGGTGATGCCGTACGAAGAATGCCGTGAAAGCGAAATCAATTTTATTGGTTCAATTGCCTATTTTTTTGAGGATTCTTTAAGAGCCGCAGCATCAGATTTTCACTTCAAAATCGGAACCGTTGTTCAGCGTCCGATAGAAAGTCTGGTAAATTATCATCGTGACTATATCATTCCAAAGCTTTAACTTTGCAGAAGTATTTGGGCGTATCCCTTTGTTTTGCTTGATAAAACTAAGTCTGTAAAAGAACTTTTTCAGCAAGCAAAAACAAGCGGGTCGGTCTTCGGGCAGTCGCTTTTTTCTGTTTTTGACAAAACAGAAAAAGAGCTCCAACAATGCCCTCCGCCCTTACGCAGATAAAGAATAAAAACCCGTGACTCTATATAATATATAGATGCACAACAAAAGTAAATCAACAATGTCAAAAAATTCAAGAGACCAAAATGCTTTTGATAAAGCCGCTTTAGATTACCACCGTCAGGAACCGAAAGGTAAAATCGAAGTTATACCTTCCAAACCGCATTCATCACAGAGAGATTTGTCTTTGGCTTATTCGCCAGGTGTTGCTGTACCTTGTATGGCAATCCACGATGACCCGCAAAGCGTTTACGAATACACTTCAAAAGGAAATTTGGTTGCTGTAATTTCTAACGGAACGGCTGTTTTAGGATTAGGAGATATCGGCCCGGAAGCTTCGAAGCCGGTAATGGAAGGGAAAGGTTTGCTTTTCAAGATTTTCGCAGGAATCAATGTTTTTGATATTGAAATCAACGAAAAAGATCCGGACAAATTCATCGAAACTGTAAAAGCCATTGCGCCAACTTTCGGAGGAATCAATCTGGAAGATATCAAAGCACCGGAAGCTTTCTATATTGAACAAAGACTTAAAGAGGAATTGGATATTCCATTGATGCACGATGACCAGCACGGAACTGCAATTATTTCTGCCGCAGCGTTAATCAATGCTTTGGAAATTGCAGGAAAGAAAATCGGGGAAGTGAAAATGGTAATCAATGGAGCAGGAGCGGCAGCGGTTGCTTGTGCTAAATTGTACATTTCTCTAGGCCTTAATCCAAAAAATATATTGATGTGTGACAGCAAAGGGGTCATCAATCAAAGAAGAGAAAACCTGACGCCAGAGAAATTAGATTTCATCGCTCAAACCGATATCGATACATTGGAAGATGCTATCAAAGGTTCTGATATTTTCATCGGTTTGTCAAAAGGAAATGTGATGTCTGCAGAGATGTTGCTTTCTATGAAAGAAAATCCAATTGTTTTTGCTTTGGCAAATCCAGACCCGGAAATCAGTTATGACCTTGCATTAGCAACAAGAGATGATGTGATGATGGCTACAGGAAGAAGTGATTATCCTAATCAGGTGAATAATGTGCTTGGTTTTCCTTATATATTTAGAGGAGCTTTAGATGTTCAAGCAAGAGGAATCAACGAGGCTATGAAACTGGCTGCGGTTCACGCTTTGGCAGAAATAGCAAAAGAACCCGTTCCAGAAATGGTAAAGCTGGCTTACAACGTCACTAATATGACTTTTGGGAAAGAATATTTCATTCCGAAACCATTTGATAACAGATTGATTACAAAAGTTTCTATTGCTGTTGCAAAAGCAGCTATGGAAAGTGGAATCGCTGGAAAACCAATTGAGAATTTTGAGGAATACGAGCATCAGCTTCTTGACAGAATGGGGAGAGATGAGAAACTCGTAAGAATGATGCAAAACCGTGCAAAAGCAAACCCAAAAAGAGTAACACTTGGAAACGGAGAAGAGTACAACATTCTGAAGGCTGCTCAAATTTTGCAGGAAGAAGGAATTGCTTATCCTAGTTTATTGGGAAGCAAAAGGCTTATCAAAGAAAAAATGGAAGAGTATGGAATCGCATTAGACATTCCAATCATCGACCCAAATGATGATGAGCAAAAAGAAACCCGTAAAAAATATCGTAAAACCCTTTGGGAAAAACGAAACAGAAAAGGAATCAATGAGTACAAAGCAAAACGCTATGTAAGACAACGTGATTATTTTGGACCGCTAATGCTGAAACACGGTGATACCGATGCTTTGATTGTTGGTTTTTCAAAAAGCTACGCATCGATACTGAAACCTGTTTTGGAAATCATTGACAGAAAGTCAGGCGTAAACAAAGTGGCGGCAATGATGATGATCCTTACAGAGAAAAAGCCATTATTCTTCACAGATACGTCCATTAACAAAAATCCTTCTGCGGAAGATCTGGTGGATATTGCAAAAATGGCAGAGATCACCGTGAAATCTTTTGCTATCGAACCAAGAATTGCGATGTTGGGTTATGAAAATTTCTCCGCAAAGGCAGATTCTTCGAAAAAAGTAGCGGAAGCGGTAAAAATTCTTCATCAGAAATATCCGAAAATGGTAGTCGATGGAGAGATTCAGCCAGATTTTGCTTTGAATGCCGACCATTTGGCAGATTATCCGTTCTCAAAATTAGGAACTAACCCAGCAAACGTTTTGGTTTTCCCAAATCTTGAAAGTGCCAACTTATCTTATAAAATCATCAGAGGAATGAAAGCGGCTCAAACAATCGGCCCAATCCTAATGGGACTAGACCAGCCAGTTCACGTTCTGCAGATGAGATCTAGTGTTGATGAAATTGTAAATCTTGCAACAATTGCAGTTCTTGACGCACAAACGAAAGACAAAAAGTAAACATTTATTTAAAAATATTCATTTAAAGCCATTTTAAGAAATTAAAATGGCTTTTGTTTTTAAGTTAATTTATATCTTCGCAAAACCCTAATTTTTTATTAATTCAATGATATATTCGCTAAAAGGAGTTGTTCAGGAGTTAACGCCCACATTTGCTGTGATTGATGTTAACGGAATTGGATATTATGTAGGCATCAGTCTGCAGACATCCCAAAATCTGAAATTAGAATCTCCGGTTTTATTATACATCCAACAGATTATCCGTGAGGATGCTCATTTGCTTTTTGGTTTCTTTACCAAACAGGAAAAAGAGATGTTCAATCTGTTAATAAGTGTTAACGGTGTAGGACCTGTTTCTGCATTAATATTGTTATCTTCGCTCAGTTTGTCAGAGGCTGCTAATGCTATACTTTCCGGTAATAGTGGACTTATCCAAAAGGTAAAAGGGATAGGTGTGAAAACTGCGGAAAGAATCATTATAGATTTGCGGGATAAAGTCGGTAACTTCGGGAATTCTGAAGAAAAACTTTCTGTTTCTGCAAACAATAAAAACAAAAATGAAGCGTTATCTGCTTTAGAAGTTTTAGGGATTTCCAAGAAAGTAAGCGAGAAGATTGCTGATAGAATTTTGAAGCAAAACCCCGATGCTTCTGTAGAAGAATTAGTGAAAGAGATTTTAAAAAATATTTAACAAATGAGGACAATTTTGTCATCAGTTTCTTAAAAGAATATAAGTGAAGAAAAATATTTACCTTTATAAATTAACCCTCCTTTTTTTATTTTTTGTAGGCTCTACCAACATTGCTGCGCAAGAAAAACCTGCCGACACTTTGGTGACGGGTAGAAAAGAATTTAGCCTTGGTGACCCTATTCGTTATGATGCTTTTTACGACATCAAAACGGGAATGTATTATCTGTATCCCAAAATCGGAAATTCGGTTGTGGGTTCTCCGATTGCCATGACTTTTGAGGAATACAAGAATTATGTAATGGAAAGCAATCTTCGTACCTATTACGAAGAAAAGTCATTATTAAATGATCTTGGAAGGAGAAAAGATCAGACAGATGCCAAGAAAAAAGGCTTGATTCCAGCTATTACTATTAAAAATAAAATGTTCGAAAATATTTTTGGAAGTAATAAAATTGAATTGATTCCTCAAGGTTTTGCATCATTTGATCTGGGTGGACTTTATCAGAAAATTGATAATCCATTGATTCTTCCTCAGAACAGAACTAGTTTTGCAATTAATATTCAGCAAAGAATTCAATTAGGAATTACCGGTAAAGTTGGAGAAAATCTTCAGTTAAAAGCCAATTACGATACACAAAGTGGATTTGCTTTCGAAAACCGGATGAATATGGTTTGGCAGGCAAAAGGCTCATGGAAAGATCTACAGTCCAAAGGTCTAAATGAAAAAGGACAAGATCCAGAAGATAAAATCATCAAAAGAGTAGAAGTAGGTAATATCAGTATGCCACTTTCTACAAGTTTAATCAGAGGTTCTCAATCTTTATTTGGTCTTAAAACAGAATTCCAGTTGGGTAAAACAACCGGAACTTTGGTGTTTTCACAACAACAAGGTGAAGCTAAAACCATTGTTGCCCAAGGTGGTGGGACGATGAGTACTTTCAAAGTTAATGCTTATGATTACGAAGATAATCAGCACTACTTTTTAGGACATTATTTCAAAGATAATTACGATACATCATTAGAAAATTATCCATTAATCAATTCCAGAATCAATATTACAAGACTTGAAGTTTGGGTTTTGGATCAAGGTGGCGCTAATATCGAATCTCAGAAACCAATTGTCGGAATTAGAGATTTGGGTGATGGACAAGGAGTAACACCAAATAACGCAAATAACAATTTATATCAACAGATCTCTTCTGCATTAGGAACTACAAGAGATGTTGTAGCGGCTTACAGTACTTTGAATAATAGATCATTTCCAAATGCTCAAGGAACTCCTGAACCGTTTGTTTCGGGAGAACATTTCATGAACAATGTAAAGGCAAGAAAACTGACTTCTTCTGAATATAAGTACAATACACAGTTAGGTTATATCTCTTTGAATCAAAGATTAAATGACAATCAATTTGTTGCGGCTTCATTCTCATATACAGTCAATGGGTCTAGTCAGGTTTATAAAGTCGGAGAGTTTTCTGAAGAAAATGCAGTCTTGATTACAAAACTTTTGAAATCCAATGTTACTGTAAAACCTACATCTCCAATGTGGGATTTGATGATGAAGAATATTTATTCTCTTAATTCAAGTCAACTTCAGGCACAGGATTTCTTATTAAATGTTTACTTCAAAGATCCGTCTTCAGGTGGAAAGGTTAATTACTTGGCGGGTGCTACTTATAATAATAATGCTGATGGCAATTTTACCAAATTTGAGCAAGAGAATCTACTAAGAGTTTTCAACTGGGATAGGTTAAATGCAAATAATGACTTGCAAACCAATGCTAACGGAACAACTGGTGATGGGATATTTGACTTTGTAAGCGGAACAACTGTAGATGCGGAAAATGGAAAAGTAATCTTTACTAAAGTTCAACCGTTTGGTAGCTACCTAACCAAAATCTTACAAAGTAATAATACAAAAGATTATGTCTACAGTGACTTATATACTAAATTAAAAGAAACTGCAAAACAAAGCAACTTAGCGCAACGATACACGATTGAAGGTCGTTATAAAGGTGCTCAAGGACAAGGGATTTCTCTTGGTGCAATCAATGTTCCGCAAGGTTCTGTAAAAGTTACGGCTAATGGCGCTCAGCTTGTAGAAGGAGTTGACTATACTGTAGATTACATGTCAGGGACAGTTAATATTATTAATGAAACTGTAAAACAATCTGGACAGGCAATTAATATTTCACTGGAAAATCAATTAACCTTCAATACTCAGAGAAAAAGTTTCTGGGGATTAAATTTAGAGAGAAAATTCAATGAGCATTTGACGGTTGGTGCAACTGCAGTTAATTATACAGAAAGACCATTAACTCAAAAAGTAAATTATGGTCAGGAAGCGGTAAGTAATACAATGGTAGGCTTCAATATGATGTATAACAATGAGCTGCCATTCTTGACGAGATTAACAGATAAAATTCCGTTCATCAATACAGAAGCGCCGTCTAATCTAAACTTTAAAGCTGAAGGAGCTTACTTGATTCCTGGTCAAAGTAAAGGAATCAATGATCAATCTTATATTGATGATTTTGAACAAACCACTTCAAAGATTTCTTTGAAAGAACCTGCAATGTGGAGTTTGGCATCTCGTCCGGAAAAGAATAAGGATTATCCTGCGCTTTTCCCAATGAATGTCAATAATGATGACACAACGACTGGAAACGGAAGAGGGTTGTTATCATGGTACACCATCGATCCCAGATTCTATGGAGTTGGCGGTGCGGCACCAAACGGAATTAATGCCCAAAGACTTTCCAACCATGCATCCAGAAGAGTTCAGATGCAGGAGATCTACAGCAACAGAGATTATGTTGCGGGAGAACAAACGCTTCTTAATACTTTCGATATTACGTATTATCCGCAAGAGAGAGGGCCTTATAATGTCAACCCAGGTACAGAGACAACTTCGCAAAGATGGGCTGGTTTGATGAGACCAATTTCGGTTACCAACTTTGTAACTTCTAATATAGATTATGTAGAATTCTGGATGATGGATCCTCGTGCAGATGGCAATAACTTAGGAAGTGATCCAAAATTATTACTACAATTAGGAAACGTTTCTGAGGATGTTTTGAAAGATGGCAGATTGCAATACGAAAACGGAATGCCAACAGGAAGTGTGCCTTCCAATACAACGACATCCAAATGGGGAACACAGCCAAAACAGGTTCCAATTCTTTATGCTTTCTCTTCAGAAGGTGATGAAAGAGCGCAGCAGGATTTAGGTTATGATGGATTAAGTGGGACACAAGAGCAAGAAAAATTTGGTGTTAATTTTGTGAACCCAGTTACGAATGAACTAGATCCGGCTTCGGATAACTTTGTTTTCTATTTGTCAGATCAGTTTCAGGGTGATTTAGCTTCTTCATTGACAGAGCGTTATAAATATTTCCGTGGACCTGAAGGTAACTCTGCAGCCAACACATTGGAAGTGGCAACACAAACTCCCGATGCAGAAGATATCAATAGAGATTATAACCTTGATCAGACAGAAAATTATAATCAATATACAATCGACCTTAATCCAACAAGTATGGTGGTGGGGCAGAATAAAATTGTTGATGTAAAAGAAGTTGATGTTAAGTTTGAAAACGGACAGGCTGGGAAAGTAAAATGGTATTTATTTAGAATTCCAGTTGCAGAGTATGATGGAGTAGGTACTTCAGGTAATACTAATCCATATGTTCAGGATTCCGAAGCATCTGTTCTAAATAACGTAAGATTTGCCAGATTATTGATGAAAGGTTTTGACCAGACATCAACATTGAGATTTGGTTCTTTTGATTTAGTACGATCTGATTGGAGAAAATACACAAATAAAATCTTTAGTGAAACTGTTACAGCTGCTGACGAAGGAAATAGCGCAGACGCCAATATTAATTCTAACTTTAATGTAGGAAGTGTCAACTTAGAAGAAAATGCGCAAGGAACGCCTCCTTATGTTTTGCCTCCAGGAATCGACAGACAAGTGTTGAGTGGTAATGCTGGAGCACAAAGACAGAATGAATCTTCTTTATATATGAAAGTAGATAATCTAAAAGGAGAGTCAAGAGGGGTTTTCAAAAATACAAGTCTGGATATGCGTCGCTACAAAAAATTAGCTTTGTTTGTACATGCGGAAAACCAAACTAACCAAACAACTTCTAATACAAGTACATTAGATCCAAATGCAAAATTCTTTATTCGTTTTGGTAGTGATAATACAGATAACTATTACGAGTATGAGTCTTCTTTAACTTATACGGCAAGTAATGCAACATCACCATTAGACATTTGGCCAGATGCAAACAATGTAGATTTAGAAATTGAGAATTTTGTCAATGCTAAATTAAAAAGAGATGAGTTTATTAGAAACAACCCTAATTCTCAAATTAAAATAGACTCAAGATATCCTTATGCTGATTATGGAGATAACGACAAAAAGATCTATGTCAAAGGTCGTCCAAGTATTGGTAATGTCACCACTATCATGATTGGTGTTAGGAATAATGATGTAAGTTCTGCAACTGGAAAAACTCTTGTGCTTTGGGTTAATGAAATTCGTTTGTCGGAAATCGAGAACAAAGGTGGTTATGCTGGTAATGCAAGTTTGAACTTCAATCTTGGAGATTTTGCAATGGTGAATGCTAATGCTTCTTATGCATCAATCGGATTTGGAGCAATTGATCAAAAACCATCAGAAAGATCTCAGGACGAGAATTCTGCTTTCAGTATTAATACGACTGTTAACGTAGATAAGTTCTTGCCGGAAAAATCTGGGATGAAGATTCCTTTGAACTATTCTTATACTCAGACAATGACCAATCCAAAATACAATCCTTTGGATAATGATGTGGAATTGTCTAAAGCTCCAAATCAAGAAGAGCTTAAAAAAGTAGTCAGCACATACACACAACAAAGAAGTATTGGAGTTGTGAACATGAGAAAGGAAAGAATGAATCCGGATAAAAAGCCAAAATTCTATGATGTAGAAAACTTAAATGTTACGGCTATTTATAATGATGATTTCTATCGTGATGTTTATACAAAACGTAATTACAAACAATATTTGAATGGTTATTTGGAGTACAATTACACCTTTAAACCTTATGTTTTGAAGCCATTCAACAAAATGGTTAGCGATACAGCGAAGTCGTACAAATATTTGAGATGGGTTAAGGAATTTAATTTCAATCCGGTTCCTACAAGATTATCTTTCAGAACTATTTTGGATAGAAATTACAATGAGCTAGAATATAGAAATGTTGATGCTTTACTTTCCGGAAGTGGAGGCCAGGATTTCGAAACCATCAGAAACAGAAACTTCTTCTTCGGATGGCAATATAGTTTAGGATTTAATTTTACTAAGTCTTTAAAATTAGAAATCAATTCTGAAACTAAAACATTGAATGACCAGATGGATGTTAACTCTATGAACAACAAATCTATCTTCAGCAATCCATTCAGAGCGGGTCGTCCTGTTTTGTATAACCACAGAGCACAGTTGAATTACAGATTGCCGTTTGAGTATTTGCCATATTTGGATTTCATCAATGCAGAATTGAGTTATCAGTTCCAATATAACTGGAATGCTAGATCAACTGCTGTTAGAAATTTCTATAATGAGGACACTAAGGAGTATGATAATTTGGGTAACATTTCTCAAAATACCAACGCCATTGTAGCGACTTCAACTGTAGATGTTCCGAAGTTTTTAGGTAAGTTCAGCTATTTCAGAAAAATAAATGAAACCATGCAAAAACGTCGTCAAGAGATAGATTCTCTTGGTAATGTTTACAATACAGCATTTACTAAAAAGAATAGCAGATTCAAATTCAAGAATTATAAATTCAAGAATAAGTTGAAACCGCTTCAGGCTGTAGCTTATGCATTAACTTCATTGAAGCAATTGAATGTTAATTACAATGAAAATAATGGTATCGTATTGCCAGGATTATTATCCGCACCTAACTTCTATGGTTACGGACAAACACTTGGTGGTCCAACTATTGGATTCTTATTAGGATCGCAAGCTGATATCAGAAGAACTGTAATAGAAAATGGATGGGTTTCTAATTCAACATTAATGAATGATGCTTACTCCGAATTGAACAACAGAACCTTTACAGCAGACTTACAGGTCATGCCGGCGAATGACCTTAGAATAGATTTCAATGTGTTGCAAAATTACAGTAGAAATTATGTTCAAGGTGGCTATAATGTGGTTAACGATTTAGAAAACTATCGAGGTTACAGAGATGCTTTCGGAACAGAATTGATTACTTACTCCAATACATCTTGGTCGTTCAATACAGCATTCAAAGATGGTGCTGCACTTTATCAATCTATAAAAGATAATGCATTAGCCATTTCTCAACAGTACGAAGGAATTAGAGATGCTGAAGGTTATACGGCTGGTTACTCCAGAAGTAATTCTTATGTTTTGATTCCGGCTTTCAAGGCTGCAATAGAAGGTAAATCTCCTAAGAAAATGGGCAATCCTACTAAAGCTGGAGTTCCATTACCAAACTGGAAATTGGTTTATTCAGGACTTAGAAACTTACCGATTGTTAATAGTCAATTCTCTAAGTTTGATGTTTTACATTCTTATGTTTCAACATTTACGATGTCGGGTGTTCAGGCGAGTGTAGATTATTTTGATAGAGACCTTAGAGATCCAAGCACAGCTTATGACTCCAATGGTAACAGATATAATCCTTATACATTTACACAAGTTGGATATGTAGAATCTTTCTCTCCGTTGATTGGTTTTGATGTAACGATGAGAAACAATATGCAGTTCCGTTTCAACTACAATAGAGATAGAACTTACTTGTTAGGGTTAGTTAATACAACATTGACGGAGGAATTAGGAAACGAGTTCGTCGTAGGTTATGGATACATCTTGAAAGACCTTAAGATTAGAATTAATTATAAAGGAAAAGGTAGAGATATCAAGAGTGATCTTAATATGAGAGCAGACTTATCAATGAGAGATAGTAAAACAACTATTACCAATATCTTGATAGACGACTCTCAGGTAACAGGAGGACAAAAGATTTTCAGCCTCAAATTATCCGCAGATTATAATATGTCACAAAATCTGAACCTGAAATTCTTCTACGATCAGATGATGACCAAGTATAAGATTTCAACAGCCTTCCCGCTGTCAACCATCAGAGCTGGTATTACAGCAACAATGACATTCGGAGGAGCTAGTAATTAATAAAAAAAAGAGTAAGCAAATTTGTTTACTCTTTTTTTGTAATTTATTTTTATTCTATTGTTATATCCTAATTATATAATTAAATTTGCCAAAACCTAATCTAAGAAAATGAACACACCATCAGAACTAAAGTACACCAAAGACCACGAGTGGATTAAAGTAGAAGGCGATACAGCAACTATCGGAATTACAGATTATGCCCAAGGAGAATTGGGAGATATCGTTTTCGTAGATGTTGATACCGTTGACGAAGATCTAAACGAAGGCGATGTATTCGGAAGCGTAGAAGCAGTTAAAACTGTTTCCGATCTTTATCTTCCGGTAGCAGGTACAGTTTTAGAAATTAATGCAGATTTAGAAGATCAACCAGAATTGTTGAATACTGACCCGTATGGAAAAGGCTGGATCATCAAACTGAAGATTTCTGACTCAGCAGATTTATCAACGCTATTATCTGCAGAAGAATACCAAGAAGTTGTTGGATAATATCATAACAAAATACAGTAAGATTATATTGCCCATTTATTGGGCATTTCTTACTTATATGCTTTTGCGTCCCGGGTTGGAAAATCAGGAATACTCCTTCATGTTCCCCCATTTGGACAAGCTTATTCATTTTACCATTTTCTTTCTTTTGGGATTTTTCTTCAGGCTCCGTTTTCCCAAAACGTCTTTACTTTATTTTTTTCTGATTCTAGTTTCTTACGCATTATTAACAGAAATTTTACAAGACATGATGAAACTCGGTCGTTCGCTCGAAGTTTTAGATGCCGTAGCGGACACACTAGGATTATCACTCTCATACTATATATATATTAAGTATGAAAAATTCCAAAACCGAATTTAAATCGAACGCTAGTCTGAATTTTTAAACTCGCCTATTATCTTTCATCAGTTCCTAATAAAGATAAACACTTTGGGCGACTGCCAAAAAGCCCAAACGCTCCCAAGCTATTTTTGTCACCGGGCTATCCGCTCATATCTTTTGCTTTTTTTGTTATCATTTCACCTTTTGTATATATTGAACTTTAGTCTCACAATCGGAGAAAAAAGCAAAAGGATAACCGCTACTATCCCTGCCGCAATTTCCATAAAACTTACATAGTATAACAGTTTTTATCTATTTAACATAATGTGGATAACTTTAAATGCTTTTATAGTAGTCTGTTTTACAGTTATTTAATTATGCTAGTTTTACACAATTGTAAACGTATTGTTAATTCCATTTGCAAATACAGATTATTCCACCCTATATTTGCAGAACCAAAACGAGAGAATTGGTAGCGCAGGAGAGGAGTGAAAAACATATTAAAAACGGATTTGTGGTTAATTAAAAAAAACTTCAAAAAAGTTTTGGTAGTTTAGGAAAAACTTTTTACTTTTGCACTCGCAAATCAGGGACAAGATGACAGATTAAGATTCCTGAG
>Ga0308157_10000540_pt1 | contig 119797 bp, 109 predicted proteins | sample PhyBR1_FD_201035 | JGI IMG/M metagenome (GOLD analysis project Ga0308157, IMG submission 201035) | Phyllosphere microbial communities from UC Gill Tract Community Farm, Albany, California, United States - DLSLB.R1 | ecosystem: Host-associated > Plants > Phyllosphere > Unclassified | place... | reverse complement strand
TTTCACATACTTTATAATACAGAAAAAGCAGGTCTAATGACCTGCTTTTATGTATCCTTAATTTTTTTAATAACCAATTAAATATAAATCAAGAATAGCATTATTTTTAAGTAACTAACTAAATTTTTAACATAATAAAGTTACTCATAATTTCTCTACTTTTATACTTTTAGTGTATTTTTTTACAAAATATCAATATCTCCCTTACCTTCCCTTACGATAACTGGCTCATGTTCAGAAAGATCAATAATTGTAGAACCTACATTATCTCCATAGCCTCCATCGATTACAAGATCTACAATATTCTGCCATTTTTCAAAAATTAATTCTGGATCAGTAGTATATTCTATTACATCATCTTCATCTCGAATAGAAGTTGAAACAACCGGATTTCCTAACTGGCGAACAATCTCTAATATGATATTATTATCAGGTACACGAATACCAACTGTAGTTTTCTTTTTAAACTCTTTTGGCAAACTATTATTTCCAGGTAAAATAAAAGTATATGGTCCCGGCAAGGCTCTCTTTAAAATCTTAAACGTTGACGTATTAATCTGCCTTACATAATCTGATAAATTACTCAAATCGTGGCAAATAAATGAAAAGTTCGCCTTCTCTAATTTTACGCCTTTTATTCTAGCAATTTTTTCCAACGCTCTCGAATTGGTAATATCACAACCTAAACCATAAACAGTATCAGTTGGATAAATTACCAAACCGCCATTCTGAAGCACTTTTACCACTTTTGCAATAGCAGCTTCACTAGGTTTATCTGGGTATATTTTAATAAATTCGGCCATTTTGTTTTTTGTTAGTTTTTGTTTCAGATATAAAGTTTCAAGTTATGCAGTTATTCTCAAAGTCAAGCAACCTGAAACTTGAAACCTGAAACAAAAATATTATTATCCTACGACATCTAATTTAGCAAATCTTAACAACAATTTCTTAATTCCTCCTACTTCAAATTTAATTTCTGCTTTTCTATCTGGCCCAACACCTTCTAGATTCATCACTTCTCCTTTTCCAAAACGTTCGTGCATTACCACATTTCCAACAGTTAGTTTACTGTCAAATAAATTCGAATTTCCGTTACTTGGCGCATTTCCAGAAACCGGTTTTAGTTTTCTAATATTCAAATCAGGCTTTGGATTGTTGTCTGTAATATGTTTTGGCGGAGTTCCTCCTACCGGTTTTGCCAATCGCAATTTTGATTTATCTACATCTCCAAAAATATCGCCATCAATTGGAGACTTATAACGATAATTTGTTTCGGCTGGAGTCAAATATTCCAAAAACTGACCGTCAATTTCTTCAATAAAACGAGAAGGTTCACTATCCGTTAGTTTCCCCCAACGGTAACGAGACTGGGCATAAGTCAAATACGCTTGATGTTCTGCACGGGTTAACGCTACATAGAACAATCGGCGCTCTTCTTCCAATTCACTTCTTGTACTCATACTCATAGCACTTGGAAACAAATCTTCTTCCATACCCACCACAAATACATGCGGAAACTCCAGCCCTTTTGCTAAGTGAATTGTCATCAAAGCAACACGATCATCATCGTTTGTATCTTTATCCAAATCGGTTGCCAAAGCTACATCTTCCATAAACTCAGAAAGCGCACCTCTTGCTCCATCAATTTCTCTTTGTCCTTCTGTAAAATCTTTAATACCGTTTAAAAGCTCTTCGATATTCTGAATTTTGGCCATTCCTTCAGGAGTAGCATCTTTCTTCAATTCCTGAACCAATCCGGTTTTCTTTGCAACGTGATCTGTAATATAAAAAGCATCTTGATTCTGATCGATAACCTGAAAACTCTGGATCATAGTAACAAAATCTTTCAATTTGTTCTTTGTACCAGCATTCAATTTCAAATCGATTTTATCAATATTTACCATTACTTCCCAAATCGAACGTTTGTAATGATTAGCCGCAATAGTTAATTTTTCAACTGTCGTATCTCCAATTCCACGTGCTGGATAATTGATTACACGAACCAAAGCTTCTTCGTCTTTCGGATTTAGAACCAGACGCAAATAACATAAAACGTCCTTAATCTCTTTACGTTGATAGAAAGACAAACCGCCATAAATTCTATACGGAATATCACGTTTTCTCAAAGCATCCTCCATGGCACGCGACTGAGCGTTGGTACGATACAAAATTGCAAAAGCACCATTATGCAATTGATTTTGCATTTTCTGTTCGAAAATCGTACTTGCAACAAAACGACCTTCTTCTGCATCAGTCAAACTTCTATGAACCTTAATTTTTGGTCCAAATTCGTTTGCTGTCCAAACCACTTTATCTAGTTTGGTTTTATTGTGTTCCATCACGGTATTTGCCGCTTCTACAATATTTCTTGTTGAACGGTAATTCTGCTCTAAACGGAACATAATTACGCCTTCGTAATCTTTCTGGAAATTCAGAATGTTATTGATATTCGCACCACGGAAAGCATAAATACTCTGCGCATCATCTCCAACCACACAGATATTCTGAAATCTATCCGATAAAGCTCTAACAATCAAATATTGAGAGTGATTCGTATCTTGGTACTCATCAACCAAAATATAACGGAAACGATCTTGGTATTTAGCTAAAACCTCAGGAAAACGAGTCAATAATTCGTTGGTTTTCAACAACAAATCATCGAAATCCATTGCACCAGCCTTAAAACAGCGATCAACATATTGCTGATAAATCTCTCCTAATCTCGGTCTTTTAGCCATTGCATCGGCCTCGACCAATTCTGGATTGTTAAAATAAGCTTTAACCGTAATTAAACTATTTTTATAATTAGATATACGTCCTAAAACTTGTTTTGGTTTGTAAACATCGCGATCCAGCTGCATTTCTTTTATAATAGAAGAAATCAGTCTAGCCGAATCCTGAGAATCATAAATGGTAAAATTTGAAGGATACCCCAAGTGATCTGATTCGGCACGCAGAATACGAGCAAAAATAGAGTGGAAAGTTCCCATCCAAAGGTTCTTTGCTTCGCTCGCTCCCACAATATCCGAGATCCTGTGTTTCATCTCGCGGGCTGCTTTATTGGTAAAAGTAAGCGACAAAATATTGAAGGCATCAATACCTTGAGCCATCAAATACGCAATTCTAATTGTTAAAACACGTGTTTTTCCCGAACCTGCACCAGCAATAATAATCATTGGCCCGTCTTTCTTTAAAACAGGCGCTCTCTGCGCTTCGTTGAGCTGGTCAATATATTTCTGCATGTAATTTTCTCCTTTTATGCAAAAATAAGAATTAAAAAAGAAAGTTCCTAAGATGCTTTTGGAAGGTTCTAAGTTCCTAAGATTCTAAGATGCTAAGTTTTTTTTTGAAGCCAAACAAATGGCATTTTATTAGACATGGTTTCCCGCTTTCGGCTTTATCTCTCCGCTCCGCTACGAGGATACCGCCTCAATCGGGGCTAAAATCCAAGCAATTGTTGTTGATTTTTTTTGAAAGAAAATTCTTTAAAATTATTTTTATATTTGCAACTTATGTAAAAGCAAATGAAAGTAAAATTAACAGAAAATGCCGAAAAGACATTTTCGCAAATTATTAGTAACTATAGTGATCAAAAAGCTGCTAAGTTTTCAAATCAAACCATCTCCACAATAGAAGTAATTATTCAGAATAATTTCATAGGTTCTAAATATAAAAAAACTTCTTATAGAAAATTTCCAATATCAAATCAAGTATTTTTATTCTATTTAATAGAAGAAAAAACAATTTATATTGCTCTATTCTGGGACAATAAAAGAAATCCCTTGGAATTAGATATTATACTTAGCTCTTAATTTTTGTTTAAAATCTTCAAAATCTACTGTTCTTCCAGCTTTTATATCTTCTTGACTTTTTTGTAATTCCTGCATTAAAATTTCTTCGGGAAATAGTAAAGAAGTAATTAGCTTTACTTCTTGATGTGTAAAACTATTAGATTTCAATTTTCTATAATAAGTTGCGTGTTTTAATCCTAGTTTTTGAATAAAAAACTCTGTTTTGTAATAAGATTTATCTATTAGTTCGGGCAACGAATTAATGTAATTCTCATAATTTTCAACTATTTCTATCATTTTTCGTAAATTAAATTCTCAAAATATGATACAAAAATAGTCAATTTATAGTTACAAAAAACAACTTTAACTATAAGTTCAAAAAATAGAAAACTAACCATCTTAGAACCTTAGCAACTCAGAATCTTAGAATCTTACTTAAAAAACACATCATAAGCAAATCGAATCAAAGTACCCACAACAACTATCAAAAAGAAAATTCTAATAAATCCGTTTCCTTTGTTGATGGCTAGTTTTGCTCCGAGCCAACCTCCCAATCCATTGCTAATTGCCATCGGAATTGCAATGCTCCAGATGATTTTTCCTTTAATCATAAATAGGCAAATCGAACCGAAATTGGTTGCTAAATTTACCATTTTAGCATTCGCAGAAGCGTGAAGAAAATCGAATCCTAAAAGAGCAATAAAAGCTACAACAAAGAAACTTCCAGTTCCAGGTCCGATAAATCCGTCGTAAAATCCAACAATTATACTAATAACAACAGCATAAAATATTTGGGTTGTCATCGAATGGTCTTTAGCAACATGCTGTCCGAAATTTTTCTTGGCATAAGTATATACAAATAACAACGATAAAACCACCAACAAAAGCGGTTTCATAAAATCATTGCTTACCATGGTCAAAATTGTAGATCCTAAAAATGCCGACGGAACCGCCAAACACATCATAATAATTAACAGTTTCCACTGAATCACTACTTTCTTTAAATATTGAAAAGCGGCAAAAGCAGTTCCGCTAAATGCTGGAATTTTCAAGGTTCCAACTACAGTCGAAACAGGAAGATTTGGTAATAAAATTAATCCCATTGGTGTTTGGATTAATCCGCCGCCGCCTACAATTGCATCAATAAATCCTGCAGCAAACGCCGCCAAACAAAGAAAAAGTATTAAGTATGAATCCATTAAAAATATATTTTGGTCTCAATAAAAAACAAGTTGCAAAAGTACATCTTCCTTTTTGTTTATTACCATAAATTTAAAGTTGATTTTTGATCAAAAAGTATATTTTTGCTTAAAAATTATTCAAATGGATTTCAACAAAATAATAGAACTTGCGAGTTATACTTTACCAGCCTTAGTTACAGGAGTTGTAGCTTATCGTTTTTTTGAGTTACATATTAAAAACAATGACAGAAAACGTGCTTTTTTATTAAACAAACAAGCACACAAAGAGTCGTTGCCACTACGTTTACAGGCTTACGAGCGTATGACTTTATTTTTGGAGCGTATCAACTTGACCAAATTATTAATCAGAGTTTCTCCTATTTCTCAAAATAAACATGATTACGAAAATTATGTAATTGACCAAATTGAACAAGAATTCGAGCACAATTTAACACAGCAGATTTATATGTCAGAAGACTGCTGGACAATCATTATAACTGCAAAAAATGCAACAATCCAAATGATTCGTAAAGCCGCCATGAGCGATAAAGTTGAAAATGCTGATAAACTTCGTGAAGTAATCTTAAATGATTTATTAGAAAAACAATCTCCAAGTAATGCCGCTTTAAGTTTCATTAAAAGTGAAGTTGCAGAACTTTGGTATTAAAAATATTTAAGATTGTAGATTTTAGATTTTAGGTTGGTTTTTCTAAATCTGAACTCTTAAATCTAAAATCTACAATCTTAAATAAATATCTTATTGTCGCTCATTACTTCAGACTTATTCTGAGCGTACTCATAACCTTGTTCCCACCATTCTTTCATTACCTCTTTATTAAAAATCAAGGCATTATCGGTTAATTTTATGGGAGTGTAATATAAATTTAGTTTTACATTCTTATTATTTGCCATAAGTTTTCCTATAGCAATATCATGTTTTTCAACCTGATCTAAGGCAATTCGGAACAAATCGATCATTAATGAAAACGGATTCTTCCCGATTACTGTTTTAGTTGTATTAACCTCCGTTTCAAGCACAATTACGTCTATTTCTGTAGCTCCTCTGTTAATTGCTTCACGTATTGGAACTAAGCTTGAAAATCCGCCATCACCATATTCGCAGTTATTTTTTTCAACCAAACTCATAAAAGGAACATAATTACTCGATATCCAAGACCACTCGCAAAATTCTTCGTACGTACAGTCTTTTACCGATTTATATTCTGATTCGTTTTTAGTAAAATTGGTTACCGTAACGATAACGTCGGTTTTTAATTTTTTGAGTTTATTAAAATCTGAAAGAGAAAAATTATTCTGAATATACTTTTTCAACCCTTTACTTTCTCCAAAAGTTCGTTTTCCTTTAAAAAACTGACGTAATACATTAAAGTGATTAATTGTCACAATGTCAACTCCATCTTTGGATTTCACCACAAATGGGCAAATATTGAAGATACTTGACATGGTAACATTGGTGTATACAGAATGTATTTTTTTGATATGACCGAGAGCTAAATGCGGAATCAATAAACTTCCGGTAGAAGTTCCTATAAATAAATCGTATTCATGTTTCTTTTCTTCTATTAGATACTGGGCAACACCGCCGGCAAATGCGCCTTTACTGCCACCACCTGAAATAACCAATGCTCTCATAAATTGTAATATAGGTTTTGTTTTTGGATTTTATTTAAGCTGAAAGAATATAGAATATAGAAAAAAGACTTCTACTCAATCTATTTTTCTATCTTCTATTCTCTATTCTCTAAAGCTCTTTCAACAAACGATTCAACTGGAATTGCTCATCGGGTGTCAAATTAGGTAAAATTCTATTAAATGAAGCACGCATTTCAGGATTTTTTAGCAGAAGTCTAATTGTGTCTCTTCCAAATTTTGAAAACTGCCACATATGGTGTGTAGTAGCGCCAACTAAATTACTCAAAACCTGATCGTTAATAATTTTGAAGGCTATTAACTTTTCTAAAGCATTTTGTCGTGTTGTAGCTTCATATTTGGTAGACGAAAACGCAATCAACTCATTTACTAAAGAATCTGGATCATTACTATAATTTGGTGTTGACAAAGCAAGAGAAAGCCACAACGTTCTTAGATTATAATCATTAAAGCCAATCCAATTTTTAGATTTATCCAAATATCCTGTTCTATGATTGGGGAAATTTCTCCACAACCAATACAGTGCTGCTTCTTGTGTCTGATAGGATTTATCATCTAAAAGTGTTTCATAATTTGCTCTAAAATCTTCTGGAACTTTGGTTAAAGATCCAGCAAGATTTTGACGGACTTTAATATTATTGGTTTGCATTGCTAAAAGCAAAAGCGACTTTTTGTCTTCGTATTTTTCATTTTCCAACTGATCAACAACCGCTTCTTTTACAGATTGGTAAACATCTGATTCTAAAACGTTTTTCAAGATATCTGTTTTCTCTCCTAATGGCGTTTTTTTCAATTTATCGATTTCCAATCTTTTTTGGATTGCTTCGTTTTTACTTAATAAAGCATTTGCAGTCGGCGTATCAAAAGCAGTTGATTCCAGCCAAGTTTTTTGAAATTTATCCAAATCGAAATCAGATACTTTTTTTATCTCGTCGAAAAAATTCTGTGTGTTTACGGTTTGATAAGCGTATTTATTTAAATAACTTTTAATTGCTTTTTTAAACGCCTTATCTCCAATAGATTCATGCAAAACGAATAACGCCCAAGCTCCTTTTTCGTAAAATGTCAGCGAACTTGCTTTTGGATTTAAAACTGGAATAGTATCGGTGCGAGAAGCAAATTTTATCTGCTGTGCCGTATCGTATAATTTAGAATAAAAGTAATCTTCTCCGTAAATATCTTTTTCAGCAAGCAAGGCAAAGTATGTTGCAAATCCTTCCTGAAGCCAATGGTGCGTACTACTTTCAGCTGTAATCAAATCTCCAAACCAATGATGCGCCAATTCATGCGCATCTACATTGGTATAATTTCGATCGCAAAAACCTGTTGAATCTACTACATATCGTGTTGCAAAAAGAGTTGAAGTTGTATTCTCCATTCCAGCATACAAAAAGTCTCTAACAGGAATCTGTCTGTTAATCTTCCAAGGATATTTTACGCCAATTTCTTTTTCCAGAAAATCAAAAATTCGTTTTGAATAACGATAAGTGGGTTCAAAACGATCTGCATCTTTAGGCTCGTAATAATATTCTAAAGGTATTCTGCTTTTAGATTTAAACTCTTTTTTATCATATTTTCCGATTGCCAGCATTAACAAATACGAACTCATTGGCTTCTCCATCTGATATTGCCAGTGATTTAGATTTCCGTTAGCTGTTTTTTCTTTTAAAACCCCGTTTGAAACTACTTGATAGTCTTTATCGTAAGAAATGCCTAGATTAAAAATCAATTTTTCATTCACATCGTCAAAACTCGGAAACCAATTGCTCGTGTATCTTCCCTGCCCTTGTGTCCAGATTTGTACTTCGTCATTTTCCATATCCACAAAATACAAGGCTTGTTTTGGTTTTGTTGAATAATTAAAAGTTAGACGATTTTCTCCTTTTTTAAATGGAAAAACCAATTTTAATTGTTTGGTTGTATTAATGAAAATGATTTCTTTCTCGTTGATTTTCACATTCGAGAATTCCATGTTTTTAGCGTCAAGCGAAATAGTATCACAGTCCTTTAAAACCTCAAATTGAAAATCGACAGCACCCGAAACTGTTTTTTCTTTTGAATTTAAAGACAATTGACCTGAAACAGATTTAAAATCGGCATATTGCGTTTGCTGTGCAAAAAGAAAACCGGTGAATAATAAAAAAATGTATTTCATTGAAACAAATTTGAAGGCGAAATCCCAAAGTTACAAAAGGTTTCCTTTACAAATAGAATGAAATTTGTAAGTTTACAATATAAAACCGCAAATCGTGTCTATACCTCAAAAAGCCTTATTTAACTGGAGCAGCGGTAAAGATTCTGCTCTAGCCTTATACAAAACACTTCAAAATACTGATTTTCAGATAGAATGTTTATTGACAAGCGTAAATCAGCAATATCAACGCATTTCGATGCACGGTATTCGCGTTGAACTATTGCAGGAACAAGCGCAAAGCATCGGAATTCCGTTAAAAATTCTTGAAGTTCCAGAAATGCCAACTATGGAAGTTTATGAAAAAGTAATGACTGAAGTCTTAACCGAATTAAAAGAAAACGGAATAACACATTCTATTTTTGGAGATATTTTTTTGGAAGATTTGCGTCAATATCGCGAAAATCAGTTGGCAAAAATTGGCTTAAAAGGTGTTTTTCCTATCTGGAAAATTCCAACTCAAGATTTAATTCACGAGTTTATTGCATTGGGATTCAAAACAATTGTGGTTTGTGTAAACGAAAAATATTTAGACAAAAGTTTTGTTGGTAGAGTTATCGATCAGGATTTCATAAATGACTTACCTAAAAATGTAGATGTTTGTGGTGAAAACGGTGAATTTCATACTTTTACTTTTGACGGGCCAATATTTTCTAAACCAATTGATTTTGAAATTGGCGAAATTGTTTATCGAAAATATGAAAAACCAGAAAAGAAAGATTCGTCAAACACAGCTTGCGATACCAATGATGAAACTGCTTTTGATTTTGGATTTTGGTATTGTGATTTAATTAAAAAGTAAATGAAGTTTTTTTATAAATTTATATTTCTAGTTCTTATTTCTTTCTCTTTGCAAAGTTGTTTGGTTAACAGATGCAAAAGGCCTCAAATTACCGGCTATATTTACGATGCAGAAACGAAACAACCTATAGGAAATTGTACTGTTGGAGAGACTTTAAGTCAAACAAACGGTTACTTTACATTAGCAGAGAAGCGTTATCGCCAATTTACATTTTTTGGTTTCGAGGCGCCAACTTTAGCTGTAAATGAAGCGATTAAAAAAGAAGGTTACGAATCTCAAAACATTCAATTTATACAGCCTTTTGGCGGTGGAATGAAAAAAGGAGCTTTTCATAATGCAGACACTATTTACATCAAGAAGACTATTTTAAAAACAAACTAATATGGCTTTAAAAGAAAATGATGAAGTAAAAAAAGTACTATTCTTTTTGAATGAAATTGGTATTGAAATTATTGAAAAAGAGCTTGAAGCAACCTTTTTGCCAGGTTTAGATTTAGGGCCCAATTGCATTTATATCGATTATAGTAAACTATTATATCCTGGCGATATTTTACATGAAGCTGGACATCTTGCAGTAACAATTCCTTCAGAAAGAGAATTGGTTGGTTCTACACAAATTTCTAAAGATTGGCCGACTCAAGGCGACGAAATTGCTGCTATTTTATGGTCGTATGCCGCGTTGCATCATTTACAATTTCCTGCTGAATTTGTATTTCATCCAAACGGATACAAAGGCCATTCTGATTGGTTTATTTCGAACTTCGAATCTGAAAATTATATGGGATTACCTCTTCTGGAATGGATGGGATTATGTCTTGGAAATGAAAAAGCCGAAAAAGAAAATAAATCTCCTTTTCCGGCTATGCAAAAATGGCTTCGTGATTGATCTTAAGTAGATTGGTCAACCCAAGTTTTTAAGAACCATTTGTTATCTTTTAGTTCAAAGATGTAATCAATATAAATTCCGCTATCGAGTCCTCGTTCTTGAAGTGTGACTTTATTTTTCTTTACCACCAAGGCGCGCTTTAAATATTTCTCATCCGATTTTCTATTCAAATTAAGGGATTTATAATTTTCTTTTGGCATTGTATAATCCGCTAATTCAAAATCATCATTATTCATTTTATACTTTAAAGGAACAATAACTCTGCTAATTTGAAATTTCTGATCTTCATTAAATTTCTTAAAAAAGACATTAAAATCTTCTGGAGCTGTTTTGGCGTTCTGAGCATAAACTGCAGCATTTAAACTCATTGCAAAAACAAAAACTATAAAAAAGTACTTTTTCATTATTCTTCATACATTTTAAGCAAGTTCGTAACGGTATTCCAGTTTCGAATTGTTGCTGTTACATTTAATTTTTTCTCGATATATTTTTGATCAAAACGTGTTTTTCCAGCACCAACGGCATATTTAATAAAAATCCTGTTTTCATCGATACTGGCTTCGTCTGGTTTAAACTGACTGATTTTCAAATCGTTTATACTTTCCTTTTTTAAATTCATTGAAACAAAAGCCACATAAAGCTTTTTGGTATCAATATCTTTCTCTTTTAAAAACGGATTATTGGCAAAACAAGATTCTAAGTTCTCTTTGGCAATCATCACAACAGGAACTTCGTGTCCAAAAACTTTAAATATTTCTTGTTTGATCATAAAACCAACTTTAGAAGCTTCTTCTTCGCTGTCTACAAAGACATTTCCAGATTGCAGATACGTTCTAACATTCTGAAAACCAATATTTTCCAGCATCGCTTTCAAAGCTTCCATTTTCATCATGTTATGCCCAGAAACGTTGATTCCGCGTAAAAGCGCTAAATGTGTTTTCATTTTTTCTAATTTAAGTCAAAGATAAAAAACTATTCGTCATCATCTTCTTCACTAATTTCAATATCAAATTTCACTAAGAAATCATTGAACTTTTGCTTGTATTTTCTTTTTGCTTGTGCTACAATTTCGTCTGCTTCTTCATTTGATTCTATAGCATCAAAACCAAACTGTTCTTTAACCCATTTTTGAAACTCTTCTTTATTTTCGCTTTCCTCATAATATTCTTCATCTTTATAAAAATAAGCAGAATCAAAATCAACAGAAATTTCAGTGTCTAATGTCAGAAGCTGAATTAGTTTACGAGTGCTTTCTGCTACAACGTGAACACCACCTTCATCGCCAAAAACAACAATCGGACAATTATTCAAATCTTTATCTATAAGCCAATACGCATATGAACTTCCAGATCCGTTTGCGCCTGCAAATTCGATAAAACTATTGTAAAATTCCTCTTCTTCAGACCATGTTTTTATTCCTGTTTTCTCTTCAGTTATAGTAAGTCCAAAACATTCCGAATAAGATTCTACTCCATGTTCTTGCTCGAACTCATACAATTTCACTAAATCTTCAGGTAATTTATAGCTGCCAAATTGAACTGCAAATTCTTCCAATGAAAAACTGCCGTCATAATCTGCATATTCTGTTTCATCCTCTTCGTCATCTTCTTCTTCGGCTTCTGGAGCCATCAATATTTCAAATGTTTTAAGGACAGCATTTTTTACGCAGAAAAACTCAATTCCGGGAGCATTTTCGTCATTCATCCATTGGTATTTTGGATCTCCGTTTTCATCAAGATATTCCAGAATAATCATAATTTCTTCATCTTCATGACACCACAAAGCACGCATTCGGATATTAAAATCATTTGAAATTTCTTCAGAAATCTGGCTGTATTTTTTTCCTTCATAATCAAAAGGAATAAACAAATAAGTGGTTCCAGAAATATGTCTAACGATTTTTCCGTTTTCTTTCAATTCTTCATTTTCAGATAAAACTTCGACCATATTGATAAACTGATTACTGAAATCTGCATACGAATACTGCTCTTTTTTATCGTAATCTAAGATTGAAAGTCCTTCTTTAAAAATATCCAAATAGTTATTGCCCAATATTTCGCTTCCATAACTAGAAAGTTCTACAAAAGCATCGTCTACAATATCTGACAGTTTGTGTGTTGAAGGCAGATAATTCTCGACAGTTATAATAGATCCGTCAGTGTCTTGCACATTGCTACAAATCAAAACGTCGGGTCTGCCCGAACTTATGATCGCCTGGACATCTGTAAAACGTTCAAAATGAAATAGCATATCATCTGTATAAACCAGCCAAGCTATAAGATCACCTTTTACAAAAAGTTCTCCGTGATTATATTCTCCCGCAAGCGTATCGCACTGTAAGCCTCCGCCCAAATAATGAACGCTTCCAAACAAATTGATATTGACTGTTGTTGTCTTTCCTAAAACAATTAAAGCCGGAGAATTATCCGTATCAAAAGAACTGATAAGCTTTGCAACTGTTAGATTTCCTTTGAAAATAAATCCTAAAATGAAAATATCCGGATGTTCTTCGGTACTAAAATCCATCTCAAACAAGTCCATTTCTACATCATCTTCTGCTAATAGAAATATCGGATTTTCTTCGTAATCAGGAAAACGCCAAGTATCTTCAAAAACATTATAAATTTTCTGATTCTTGAAATCGATAAGATCTCCTATAATATTGTTGGCTTCGTGTCGGTTAATTACTTTGAATGTAATACCAGAAAACACCATAGTTTCAAAAGGAACTTTTTCTTCTTTAATCATAATTTGAGGCTTATAATTTAAATGTTTTAACAAATCTAATAATCTTTTTTATTAAAATTATACTGACGATAAAAATAAAAAACTCTGTTAGTTTCCCAACAGAGTTTTACAGCTTTTACTTATTTCAATTTTAATTTGCTTTCTTAAATACAAAACTGCCGTCACATGCGCGAGCATCATCTAGCAGATGTCCTGACTTGTTCAGAGTAAAACTTTCTATCAAACTGCCTGTACAGTTTGAAATGAATGAATTCTCCTTTTTCTCTTTATAAGTTAATATAAAACGAGTTAGATTTTCTTTGCTTATAATCTCAAAAGTTCCTGTAAGTGTTACATCAATATTTTCATAAACTCTCCTTTTTGAAAATGTATTGTCTTTATTAAATACATAAGAATACTGTTTTGAAGAAGGGGCGTTTGAAAACTTAGCCTCGGTATACTGTATCCACTTCCCGTAATAATCTGTAACGGCTGCATCTGCCTTGTCGCTTGAATCGTCGTTAGAACAAGAAATTAAAGAAACAAACATTGCAATCAAAAGTCCAATTTTTTTCATTTTTATAGTTTTTAATGAGTTAATTATTATTAAGATTTTCCTTTCTTAAAACAGTTGCGTCTAAACATTACAACTTAACGATAAGTTAATATTCAAACACTTGAAAACAACAAATCATTTTTAAAATTCCCAATTAAAATCTATCTTCGCTTCTTAATAAAATTCCAATTAAATAAATTCCAAATTCCAATTCCGTCCCGAATTTTCAGGATAGAAACCAAATCTAAAATCAGCAATCTAAAATCTAAAATAAATTAATGTCTAATAATCTTCTAGAAACTCCAATTGAATACTTAAAAGGTGTTGGTCCGAGCCGTGGCCAGCTGCTTCGTAAGGAATTGGGCATTCATAAATATGGAGATTTAGTCAATCTTTTTCCGAATCGATATATTGACAGAACGCGTTATTACAAGATTAATGAATTGCAGAATACGGGTTCTGAAGTCCAGATTATTGGAAAAATAATCAATATTAAAACCGTTGAATTTGCCAAAAACAAAAAGCGTCTCGTAGCAACTTTTGTTGACGATACTGGGCAAATTGATTTGAATTGGTTTCAAGGCCATAAATGGATTCGTGAAAGTTTAAAACTGAACGAACCTTTGGTTATTTTTGGAAAATGTTCATTGTATGGAAGCCAATTTAGTATGGCGCATCCCGAAATTGAATTGTTAAGCGAACACGAAAGAAGTTTACGTTCGGCTATGCAGCCCGTTTATCCTTCGACAGAAGCTTTGGCTAATAAAGGAATTTCCAACCGTACCATTAATAAGTTGATGGAACAGCTTTTCTTGGAAACACAGGCATTGTTTACAGAAACTTTTCCGCCGTTTTTAATTGAAGAATTAAAACTGATTCCGAAACGCGCTGCATTATTCAACATTCATTTTCCAAAAAGCGCCGAGATTTTAGCGAAAGCGCAATTCCGACTAAAATTTGAAGAATTGTTCTTTATTCAGCTGCAATTAATTACAAAGAATCTCATTCGAAAACATAAAATAAAAGGACATCCATTTGACAAAGTGGGAGAACTTTTTAATGAATTTTATAAAAATCATTTGCCTTTTAATTTAACGAATGCTCAAAAAAGAGTTATCAAAGAAATTAGGACAGATATGGGCAGTAATGCTCAAATGAATCGTTTGCTTCAAGGTGACGTGGGTTCTGGAAAAACGATTGTGGCTTTTATGAGTATGCTTTTGGCAATTGATAATGGTTTTCAGGCTTGTTTGATGGCGCCGACAGAAATCTTGGCCAATCAGCATTTTTTGGGTTTATCTGAATTTGCTAAAACACTAAATATCAATATTCGAATTTTAACAGGTTCTACTAAAACTGCTGAAAGAAAAATTATTCATGAAGAACTAGAAAGCGGACAACTTAAAATTTTGATTGGAACTCATGCTTTATTGGAAGATAAAGTGCAATTTCAGAATTTAGGCTTGGCTGTAATTGATGAACAGCATCGTTTTGGAGTGGAACAAAGATCTAAATTGTGGAAGAAAAACGATATTCCGCCACACGTTTTGGTTATGACCGCTACTCCTATTCCGAGAACGCTCGCAATGAGCCTATATGGTGATTTGGATATTTCGGTTATTGACGAATTACCCCCTGGAAGAAAACCAATTCAAACCGTACATCGTTATGATACGAATAGATTGAAAGTCTGGAAATTTCTTCGTGATGAAATTGCAAAAGGAAGGCAAATCTATATTGTTTACCCGCTTATTCAGGAGTCTGAAAAAATGGATTATAAGGATTTAATGGACGGTTACGAAAGTATATCTCGCGATTTTCCGCTTCCGCAATATTCTATTTCTATTCTTCACGGAAAAATGAAGCCAGCTGATAAAGATGCTGAAATGAAGCGTTTCTCTGAAGGAAAAACCAATATCATGGTCGCAACAACTGTAATTGAGGTTGGTGTAAACGTGCCAAATGCCAGTGTAATGATAATCGAAAGTGCAGAACGATTTGGGCTTTCTCAATTGCATCAGCTCCGCGGGCGCGTGGGTCGTGGTGCCGAACAGAGTTATTGTATCTTAATGACCGGCCATAAATTAAGCTCTGACAGCAAAACTAGAATGGAAACCATGGTGCAAACCAACGATGGTTTTGAAATTGCCGAAGTTGACTTAAAACTTCGCGGCCCTGGAGATTTAATGGGAACACAACAAAGCGGCGTTTTAAATCTTCAAATTGCTGATATTGTAAAAGATAGAGATATTTTATCTCTGGCAAGAAATTATGCCATGAAAATCTTAAAAGAAGATTCTGCTCTTCAAAAACCAGAACACGCTGTTTTACGAAACATCTTTATAGAATTAACCAAGAAAAAGAATATTTGGAATTATATTAGTTAGCAAAGATGCTAAGGTTCTAAGTTGCTAAGATTCTAAGGTTCTGAGGTTCTGAGAATTCTAAAAAAAGCTCAAAGATTAAATGTTTAATCTTTGAGCTTTTTGAACTTTTTAAACTTAAAAGCTTAGCTACTTAGAACCTCAGAACCTTAGTATCTTAGCAACTTAAAAAAAAACTCCATTGCGTCCTTTATTTTCATTCATGTGATTTAGTTTTGCTGGGGGACAAATTTAAGGGGTGAATATTTTTATCGGACACAATGAAGTATATAATCAGTTGTTATTTTTTTGCCTCGTTTTTCTTTTCAAAAAGACCGCTAAACAAACCTTTGCTTATTTTATTTTTATCATCCTTTCCGGTTGCAATCATGTGATCGATATATTCCATGTACGTTTTCTTTCTCTCTTCTAGAAAACCTACAAGATATTCCTCAGAAGCATGCATACCGCTGGTTTCTTCAATCTGCAAAAGTTTCTTGTATAAGGGCTCAATAAATTTTACAATAATATCGTTTGGAACCGATTTTCGAGTGCAGAAGAAGCCAACAATTTCGCCGTCTGTATCTGCAACAATTTTAAAATCAGTTACAACCCAGTAATAACGACCGGTTTTTGCCATGTTTTTTACAATGACATGAATGTTTTCACTAGATTTAATACTATCCCACAAAAATTTAAAAATTACTTTTGGCATATCGGGATGACGTACAATATTATGAGGCTGGCCAACAAGCTCAAATTCATCATAACCAGAAACATCTATAAAGTCTTCATTGGCATATAAAATGGTTCCTTTTTTATCTGTTTTACTAAGCAACACTTTATTCTTATTCCAGTCCACTTCTCTATCCGAAGCTGTTGGACGGTGTAATCTGGTATCCATAACTCTTACATTTAAATTAATTTACAATTCAATTCGTATAAAATGAATCCATAAACCTTAATTTGACTCGATTTCTAAGACAAGTAGAATATTTCTGATTTTACGAAAAACTGTTTCCAATTCATTTTCAAGCCATTCTGGAATTTCATTATTAACAGCAAGATTAAGCTGTCTAATATCATTCATAATCTGAATTAGCTTTTTGTATTGAAAATCAAGATCGTAAACATGCGAACTCGTTCGGTAATTTTTAAAAATCTCCTTTACCTCTATTTCAAAATCAGATTGAATCCCCATTTTTTCAATCGAATCTAATGTTATGCTTTCATTCAAAAAATCTTCAATTATTCTTTTAAGACTATGCAGCGTAGGCACTGCAGTGGGTAAATCATGCTTAAACATACAACAGGTTTAAAAAATATTAATATTGTTTTCTTTGGGACTTGATTTTAATTCTAGTTTTAAAAAACTAGTTTCTATTGGTTGTTGATTTTACATGAATATCATTGACTAAATCATCAATTTTTTTGGCGCTTTCTCTCATCATTTCAAGATAACTAAGCAGTTTATCGTTGTCTGTATGTCCTTTTGAAACATCAATTAATTTTAAAACTGAATTTACGGGCAGTTTTAAGTCTAAAGTTGTTCTATGAATAAAATCATTATAATCTTTTGTAGCTGACATTGAGCTGTATTTTGCTGAAGCCAATTTCATGTTTTCCAACTCATATTCGTCTGAAATTTTGGAGATATGATTTTCGCTATGTTCTTTAAAGTAATATGCCCAATAGCCATTCATAAAGAAAACCACTGCGGCCAAAACGGTATGAATAATCAACGTTTCGAGATCAAAATTTACTTGCGAAAAATACACCTGAAGGCCGTTGGCATCATTATAAATATAGTTTTGCAGGTACGCCAATCCAGCATGATGGAGAACAACCAATAAAGTAAGCGGAATTTGAAGCTTCCAATTCTGATAAATAATCAAAATGGTACTGGCAATGAATACTGTAAAATGCATTTCGAACATTCCATGCATCTGATAAATGTACTGCGCCATAAAAATAGCCAGAACAACAGATAAAACGTATTGGTAAAATTTGGAATTTTTCATGAAAAATTTTGCCGAATAATAAAGCAAAAGGTTCAATGTCCCGACGCCAACGCCAATTTCAAAAGTATCATATTTAAAAGAAAGTCCGATACCCAGAAGAAAATATACTGCAAGTACATAATTAATAATTGTATCTGATTTTTGTGTCATTGTAGACATAAAACTGTGCAGATAATCTTGTTCGTTTAAGCTAGCTTTTGTTTTCATAGGTTTAGATTTAGGTTTTTGGAAAAAGTTATTTAGTACATTTTGGTAACGAACATCCGTATGCTTTAAGAGCTAAAGCATTAAAAGAAGGTTTCTCTTTTTGGTTGAGAAGAGAATCAATCGCCATTTGAGCATAATTGCTTTTGCTATCTGTACAATATCTGGTTTTATTGTAATTCCCTCTATAATATAAATTATGTGATTGATCTAATAAAACTGCCTGCGGAGTAGAGAAAACACCACATTTTTTGGCTATTGCTTCATCAAAATATACAGGAATCTCAGCACCAAACTTTTCCTGAATTTCATCAATCGTAAAACTCTTCTGTTTGTTTAACACCACAATTTTAAAATTGACCTGGTCTCCGTATTTTTTAATTAAGTCGCTAACATGTGGGACATTAAACCGCGAACAGGGACATTCGGGATTATAAAAATGGATAAATATAGGTTTGTTGTCAAATGCACAGCACGGACCAAGTTCTATTTTTGAACCCATTGCAATCGCATGATAATTTTTGGGAATAGGTGTTGGCAGACTGTATTGGAACTCATTTTGCCAAAACAGATAACCAATGGAAAGAAGCAAAAATGTAAACCATAAGCTTAGAAGTAATTTTTTCTTCATAAATTATTTTTTTTATATTATTTAACAACAAACAATAAACACTTGTTAATATAATTATTCATTATATATAATCAAAAACCAAAAAAAACAACTTCTACATACGTATTTTAACACAAAAATCAAACGCAACCGTTAGCATCCGTGTTAAAATCTTTCATTTTGTTTAACATATCAATGTTACAAATAAAATCGATAAAGTGCAAAAAAAATCAGACAAATTGCAAAAAAATCTTCCATACTAGAAACGATAAGCGCTTATCTAAGTCTTAGAACGTGATTTTATCTTTAGCATCTCTACTTTCTTCAAAAAAAAATTAAACTTAAATTAAACCTTTTTGCCTGCCTGTAGTCTAAATGCAAACCTTTGTACATACAAATGTTAAATAAACGCTAACAGCTTTCGATTTCGCACCAAAAAGTTAAATTTGTAAGCTTACTAAAAACAAAAACCTAAATTCTATATTCACCTCATTTTTATGAAACTAAAACACCTCATTTACACCGTTTTAATTGTTGCAATTGGTGGCTTTGTCACCTACAGAATTATTTCGAACAAGGGTAAAAACGATGAATCTAAAAATTTCAATGATAAAAAAGCTCCAACAACTGTTAATGGAATCGTAATAAAGACGGCTACTTTTGACAATAATTTAGCATTATCAGGATCTATTGAAGCAAACGAACAAGTAGAAATTCATAGTGAGGTTTCGGGAATTGTTGAAGGAATATTTTTTAATGAAGGCAGCAATGTAACAAAAGGACAAGTGCTTCTTAAAGTAAATGATATCGAATTAAAAGCACAGTTAAGACAAGCTCTAACTAAAGAAGATTTGGCTGCTGAAAACGCAAGAAGAGCAAAATTATTACTGCAAAAAGAAGCCATCAGTCAAGAAGAAGCAGATGTCGCAAAAGCAGATCTTGCTTCTGCACAAGCGCAAACACAATTAATAAGAGCGCAAATTTCTAAAACCTCTGTTAGAGCTCCTTTTTCAGGAAAAATTGGTTTGCGTAATATTTCTCCAGGAACTTATATTACACCAACTGTTTTAGTGGCAAAATTAGTCAACACTAGCAAACTAAAAATCACTTTTTCTATTCCAGAAAAATATGCTGCCGAAGTAAAATCTGGATCTGTAATCGACTTTAAAGTTTCTGGATCTGACAAAACCTACAACGCCAAAATCTATGCTATCGAGCCAGAAGTTGCCGTTGCCACACGTACACTTCAAATTCGTGCGCTTGCAGATAATGTGGACGGAAAACTTTTCCCTGGAACTTTCGCAGATATTAAATTACCTTTAAATATTATTAAAGACGCTATAGTAGTTCCTTCTGAAGCTATTGTGCCAATTCAAGACGGTAAAAAAGTATTTGTTGCCAATAACGGACAAGCAAAAGAAGTAATGGTTGATGCAACAACAAGAACAGATTCTTCCATTTTAATCTTAGCTGGATTAAAACCTGGAGATACTTTAATTACAAGCGGTGTTATGTCTTTAAAAAACGAAGCCCCTATCAAAGTTCAAGTAAAATAATAGTTCTAAAGCCAAAAGTCGAAAGACTTGAATATAGATTTAAAGATGGTAGTAAAGATTTAGTAATAAATCTGAAATCTAAAATCAACAATCTAAAATCTAAAATTACAAATGAGTTTATCAACTACAAGTATAAAAAGACCTGTCTTAACAATAGTACTGAATCTGTTAATTATACTATTCGGTTTTATTGGTTATACGTTTCTAGGAGTCAGAGAGTTTCCATCTATTGATCCTGCGCAGGTTTCCATTCGTACCAATTACACTGGTGCCAATTCTGATATTATTGAATCGCAAATTACAGAGCCTCTTGAAAAAGCCGTAAATGCGATTGATGGAATTCGAAATATTACTTCATCCAGCAACCAAGGAAGCAGCACCATTACAATCGAGTTTAATTTAGATAAGAATTTAGAGGAAGCGGCTAATGATGTTCGAGACAAGGTCTCGCAAGCCATTAGAAATCTTCCACAAGATATAGATGCCCCACCAGTTGTTTCTAAAGCCGATGCAGATAGCGAATCTATTATTTCGATGACGGTTCAAAGTGACAGCAGAAGCTCTTTAGAATTAAGCGATTATGCCGAAAATGTTATTTCTCAGCGTTTGGAAACTATTCCAGGCGTAAGTGGCGTGCAAATTTGGGGGCAAAAACGCTATGCAATGCGTTTATGGATAGATCCTGTAAAACTAAATGCTTATAAGTGTACAGTTGCCGATGTGAGAAGCGCATTAAATGCTCAGAACGTCGAACTGCCATCTGGTAAATTAACAGGAAACAATACCGAATTAACCGTAAAAACAGTTGGAAATCTTTCTAAACCAGAAGAATTCAACAATATTATCATTCGCACAGATGGCGATAAAATCGTAAGGCTTAGTGATGTAGGCGGTGCCGAATTAGGTCCAGAGAACATAGAGACTTCTTTGATGTCTTCTGGGCTTCCAATGATTGGAATGGCTATTGTTCCAATGCCAGGAGCCAATTATCTGGACATTTCAGCTGAATTTTACAAAAAATTTGAAGCCTTAAAAAAAGATTTACCTAAAGACATTAAACTTAATATTGCGCTTGATAACACGCAATTTGTAAAGAAATCTGTATTGGAGGTTGCCGAAACTTTAGGAATATCAATCGTTCTGGTAATTATTATTATTTATTTATTTTTTAGAGACTGGGCAATTGCTTTCAGGCCATTAATTGACATTCCTGTATCGTTAATTGCTACATTCTTCATTATGTGGCTTTTTGGTTTCTCAATAAATGTACTAACACTTCTTGCTATTGTGCTTGCAACAGGACTTGTTGTGGATGACGGTATTGTTGTAACTGAAAATATTTTCAAAAAGGTCGAAGAAGGAATGTCTCCTATCGAAGCAGCTATTAAAGGTTCTAATGAAATCTTTTACGCTGTTATATCCATTTCTGTCACTTTAGCAGCGGTATTTTTGCCCGTAATTTTCTTAGAAGGTTTTGTTGGCCGACTCTTTAGAGAATTTGGAGTTGTAATTGGAGCTGCAGTATTGATTTCAGCCTTTGTCTCCTTGACTTTAACACCAATGTTAAATGCCTATTTAATGAAAGGTGGCGAACAAAAGAAATCAAAATTCTATATTAAAACTGAGCCATTTTTTGAAAAAATGAACAGCAGCTATGCTGAATCACTGACAAAATTCATGGACAAAAAATGGATCAGCTTTCCTATTTTAATTGCTTGTTTTGGAATTATATATTTATTCTTTACGATTCTTCCAAAAGAAACAGCACCTTATGATGACAGAAGTTCTGTTACCATGCGTATGACCACGCCAGAAGGCTCTTCTTACGATTATACTTATCGTTTTATGCAAGAAATTTCAAAACTTGTTGACGATTCAATCCCAGAAAAAAAAGTTAGTTTAGTAATTACTGCTGGAGGATCTGGAGGTTCTGCAACGAACTCAGGTTTTGTGAGACTGTCATTAAAAGAACCAGACGAAAGAACCAGATCTCAAAAAGAAATTGCAGACAAATTAAGCAAATGGACAAAAAGATATCCTGATGCTAAAATAGCAGTAATTCAACAGCCTACAATTGCCGTTAACAGACGTGGCGGTTTACCAATACAATATATTATTCAGGCTCCAAACTTTGATAAGTTGAGAGAAAAAATCCCTGTTTTTATGAATGAAGTAGGTAAAAGTGATGTATTTTCGACAACAGATGTAAACTTAAAATTTAACAAGCCTGAAATAAACGTTACCATTGACCGTGCAAAAGCAGAAAGTTTAGGAATTTCTATTCTTGACATTGCACAGACTTTACAGCTTTCTTTAAGTGGACAGCGTTTTGGCTATTTTATTAAAAACGGAAAACAATATCAAGTAATTGGACAATTTGACCAAAAAGACAGATCGAAACCTTTGGATTTGACTTCTATGTTTGTGAAAAACAAAAATGGCGAATTGATTCAGATGGATAACGTTGTAAACGTATACGAACAAAGTAATCCGCCGCAATTGTATCATAATAACAGATACATGTCTGCAACAGTTTCTGCCGGTTTAGCGCCAGGAAAAAGTATGGGAGACGGAATTGAAGAAATGGATCGTATTAAAGCAAAAGTTTTAGATGAAAGCTTCACTACAGATTTAGCTGGAGAATCACGAGATTTCGTAGAAAGTAGCTCTAATACTTCTTTCGCTTTCGGATTGGCTTTATTACTTATTTTCTTGATTCTTGCAGCGCAGTTTGAAAGTTTTATTGATCCGTTTATTATCATTTTAACGGTTCCAATGGCGGTTGCAGGGGCTTTATTTTCATTATGGCTCTTCAATCAAACATGGAATATTTTCAGCCAGATTGGTACAGTAATGTTGATTGGTCTCGTAACCAAAAACGGTATTTTGATTGTAGAATTTGCCAATCAGTTACGAGAACAAGGTAAGCCTAAATTAGAGGCTATCTTAGAAGCTTCAGAGGCACGTTTACGTCCAATTTTAATGACGAGTTTGGCTATTGCATTAGGAGCACTTCCAATTGCAATGTCGCTTGGAGCTGCGTCTACAAGTAGAATTGGTATGGGAGTTGTAATTGTGGGTGGAACTATTTTCTCATTGGCTTTAACGCTATTTGTAATCCCTGCCATTTATTTAATGTGGTCTAAAGCCAGAAAACATTATCCTGAGTTTGATCATATTGACGAATACGAAAGAGAAAGCATTAAATAAAAACCAGAAATATACTTTCTGGTTAAAGAAAACGAATATGAATATCAAAAAAATATATTGTACAGTACTTATCCTGCTTTTTTGTGCAATTCAGACAAAGGCACAGGAAGTTCTTACTATTGAGCAGGCTATGTCTATAGCTTTGGAGAATAATTTTGAAATTAAAATTGCCAAAAATAATTCCAAAATAACCGAAACAAATGTAACAATTGGTAATGCAGGAATGTTGCCGACTGCAACAGCAAATATTACAGACAATAATAATCTTACGAATTCAACACAAGTACGTCAAGATGGTACATCAACTACATTGAATAATGCTAAAAACAATAGCTTAAATTATGGCGTAAGCTTAGGCTGGACTGTTTTTGACGGAATGAAAATGTTTGCCAAACTAGACCAGCTAAAAGAGCTTCAGAAACTTGGCGACGCAGAACTTAAAAGAACTATTTTAGTCAAAATTGCTCAGGTAAATTCAGCTTATTATGATTTAGTTCAAATGCAACAGCAATTGTCTGCATTAGACACTACAATCGTAATTTCGAACCAGCGTTTGACTTTAGCTAAAAATCGCTTCAGCATAGGAAAAGCTTCTAAACTTGAAGTATTGAACGCACAGGTCGATTTAAACTCAGATCAGGTTGCCTTATTGAGACAAAAAGAAGCGTATGCTAATGGTAAAATTTTGCTGAATCAGCATTTAGCGCGCGATCCAAAAATTGACTTTAAAGTGACTGATAAAGTTACAGTTGATAATAAATTGGTCTTGGCTGATTTAATGGAATTAGCTCAAAAGCAAAATCCAGGTTTAGAAGCCGAAATTATAAACAAACGTATAGCCGAACTAGAGCTTAAACAAGTAAAAGCAGACCGCTACCCTATTTTGAGATTAACTACGGGATACAATTTTTCTGAAAGTCAGTCGAGTCTAGGATTTACCAGCGAAACATCTTCTAAAGGTTTAAACTACGGTTTTAATGCTTCCATGAATATATTCGACGGTTTCAATCAGCATCGTAATGAAAAAGTTGCCAAATTACAGATCGAAAATTCACAACTTGCTATAGAACAGCAAAACATAACGTTAAATACACAGTTGAGCACCGCTTTTCAAACCTATTTAACCAATTTAGAGTTAATTGATTTAGAAGAAGATAATGAAGCTATCGCAAGACAGAATTTAGAAATCACTTTGGACAAATTTAAAATCGGAACTATTACAACTCTAGATTTTAGAACTGCCCAACTCAATTATGTCAATGCAAAAGTGCGTTACAGCAACGCGCAATACGAAGCAAAATTATCTGAAATTGCTTTAAAAGAATTAGCGGGAAATATTAATTTTTAATTCGCTTTTAAAAATCAAATATTATCTGTCCAATCTGCTAAATCTGCGAGCTATTTTTCTCTCGCAGATTTAGCAGATTGGACAGATTTTTTTTTAATTTCAGCAAAAGCTACATAACGTTTTTAAGAAAACATTCTGTTTATTCTTGGTGCTGAATATTTTTATAATTTACTTCCAACAGAATATTTTTTTACTTTAAATTTGTTACAAAACAAGTTTCAATGATTACATACAATACCAAAGATTGGTTTACTTTTATTTTTCATTTTCATAAGTCAGATACAGTTCGAAAACTGTTTACGATTATGATTGCAATTGGCATTTATGCCTCAGCTGTCTGTTATCTTGAACTTCATTATTTTAAAGTGACAAAAAACGATTATATCCACAACATTCCAATCATGCACGGAATGCTTGGATTTGTAATCTCGCTTTTGCTTGTTTTTAGAACCAATACAGCTTATGACAGATGGTGGGAAGGCCGAAAACTTTGGGGAGGACTTGTAAATAACAGCCGTAATCTTGCTATAAAACTATCCGCAATTTTAAAAGACGAAAATGATAGAAAGTTTTTTAGAAAATACATTCCGATGTACGCAGATATACTTCATCATCATTTAAAAGATGAAGATACTGGCAAAATGCTGTTTGAAGATGTTGAACTGGAAATTGACCAGCATAAACACAAGCCAAATCAATTAAAGAGAATCATGTATCACAAAATCAATGATTTGTATGATGCTAAAAAAATATCGGGAGAGCAACTCATTACCTTAAATGAAGAATTAGTTGCTTTCACAGACATTTGCGGAGCGTGCGAACGTATTAAAAACACTCCTATTCCCTACTCTTACAGTGCTTTTATAAAGAAATTCATCTTCTTTTATACTATGACGCTTCCTTTTGGATATTCTGTTAGTTTAGGTTATCTAGTTGCTCCTGTTGTTGTTTTTATCTTTTATGTTTTGGCAAGTTTAGAACTTATTGCTGAAGAAATTGAAGATCCGTTTGGAAATGATGAGAACGACCTTCCAACAAAAAAAATATCTGAAAACATCAGAAAACATGTGGAAGAATTGATATAATTAAACGTTAAATCTGTAATTTATATTCTTATTTTCATTAAATTTAAGGTCTTCACCAAAAAATAAATTTTAATGAACAACCAACGATTTTTAGTCAATCCGCTCCAATTATCGCAAGAAAAATCATTAAAAACTCTTGTAGAAAACAGGACTATTTACAATTTAAATCATTGTGAATTAAATCTATTTGAAACCTACGAATCGACTCAAAAAGTTCCATTAAAGTTTAATGATCTGGTGGTGACCAGCATGCTTCGCGGTAAAAAAATCATGCATCTTTTTGATGACCCTGAATTTGTATATCTTCCAGGCGAAACGGTGATTGTTCCTTCGAATGTAGAAATGAAAATTGATTTTCCTGAAGCTTCAAAACACAATCCGACGCAATGTTTAGCATTGGCCATCGATCAGGATAAAATTGCCGAGATTTTAAATTTCTTAAATGAGCAATATCCAAAAGAAGGCAATAACCTGTACTGGCAGCTAAATTACCAGAATTATTTCTTTTACAATAATATCGAAATGGCTGCTACCATAAACAAACTCATCAAAGAATGTATGAGCACTTCGATTACCAAAGACATTTTTGCCGATTTGACTTTAAAAGAATTATTAATAAGAATTATTCAAACTCAGACCGTAAAATCTCTGGACGAAGGAAAACCTTTTGAAGACAATAATCCGATTAAAGAAGTTACCGAATACATCAAACAAAATTTAAAGGAAAATATCAATTTGAAATCGCTGAGCGAAAAAGCTTGTATGAGTACCACTTCTTTCTATCGTTTCTTTAAACGCGAACTCGGAATGAGTCCGATTGAATATATTTTAAATGAAAAAATAAAATGCGCTAAAAACCTATTAAGAAACCCAACGCTTCAAATTAACGAAGTTTGTTATTTAGCAGGGTTTGAAGATGCGAATTACTTCATCAGATTATTCAAAAAATATGAAGGAATTACACCAAAACAGTATCAGTTACTATATATTAATTAAAGGTTCTAAGATGATAAGATACTAAGGTTCTAAGTTTTTCAACTTGAAACTTGAAACCTGAAACTTAAAACAAAAAAACTATTCAATCCTAAAAACTGGCTCTAAATCTTTCTCTTCTTCGGGAGTGAAAATACGATATTCTATTTGAAACGTTTTCTTTAATGGGGTTTCTAACGAAAAACCTCCTACTCCAAATGCATCAATTACGGTTAAGGTAAAATGTGCGTGTTTCCAATATTCAAATAAATCTTTGTCTACCCAAAATTCAGTATCTTCAACAACACCGATACAAACATCTCCAGTTCGCTGATAATAGCCACCTTTTTCAAAACACTGTGGTTGTGTTCCTTCGCAGCATCCTCCAGCTTGGTAAAACATCAAATCACCGTGTTTCTCTTTTAGAATATTTATCAGTTCAACTGCTTTTTCTGTGGCATCAATTCGTTTAATCATAACTTTTAAGTATTAAAAAAAAGCAGTAAATTCAATTAAGAATTTACTGCTTCAACATAACCAACTATTTAGGACTGTGCTATATCGAGCACAATTCGTCCTTCAATCTCACCTTTCTTCATTTTATCGAAAACTGTATTAACGTCTTCTAATTTTGAAGTTGTTACGGTTGCTTTGACTTTGCCATCAACGGCAAATTCAATAGCTTCTTTCATATCTTTTCTAGTTCCAACAATAGAACCTCTTATCGTAATTCTATTTAAAACAGTATCGAAAATAGACAAATCAAAATTGCCTGGAGGAAGTCCGTTTAATGCCATTGTACCTTTTCTTCTCAACGTCTCAAGCCCTTGTTTGAAAGCAATTGGAGAAACTGCGGTAACCAATGCCCCATGCATACCACCAACTTCTTTCTTTAAGAATTCTCCAGGATTTTGATTTTTAGCATTTACTACCAAATCGGCACCTAATTTTTTTGCCAGTTCCAATTTATCATCTCCAATATCAATTGCTGCAACATTCATTCCCATAGCTTTTGCATATTGCACTGCAACATGTCCTAAACCTCCAATTCCAGAAATTGCAACCCATTCTCCAGGTTTCACCTCAGTTTCTTTTAATCCTTTGTAAACAGTAACTCCTGCGCATAAGATGGGAGCCATTTCGATAAAATTCACATTAGAAGGCAAAATTCCAACATATCTCGCATCTGCAATTACAAATTCTGCAAATCCGCCATCTACACTGTAACCGCCATTCTGCTGGCTTTCACATAAGGTTTCCCAGCCTGTAATACAATGGTCACAACCACCGCAAGCACTGTAAAGCCAAGGCACACCAACAGCATCTCCTTCTTTTACATTTTTAACATCCTGACCTACTGCAGCAACATAGCCAACAGCTTCGTGTCCCGGAATTAAAGGCATTTTGGGTTTTACCGGCCAATCGCCTTCTACAGCATGTAAATCGGTGTGACAGACTCCACTTGCAATTACTTTTACAAGAATTTCATTTCTACCAGGGCGTTTTACTTCGACTTCTTCTATTCTTAAAAGAGAACCGAATTCTCGAACGACCGCAGCTTTCATTGTTTTTGGAAGCATAATTCTATGGTTTTAAGAGAATAGAAAACTTTTTAGCTTTCTATTCCCAAGTTTATATTCTTTAGAAGAATCCTAATTTCTTTTTGTCATAAGAAATCAGCATGTTTTTGGTTTGACGGTATTGACTCAACATCATTTTATGGTTTTCACGACCAATTCCAGATTGTTTGTAACCTCCAAACGGAGCACCGGCAGGATAAGAATGGTATTGATTTATCCATACACGACCGGACTGAATTGCTCTTGGAACCTGATAAATTTCATGAGCATCTCTTGTCCAAACTCCTGCACCCAAACCATACATGGTATCATTTGCAATTTCGATCGCTTCTTCTGTAGTTTTAAAAGTCGTAACCGCCAAAACTGGCCCGAAAATCTCTTCTTGAAAAATTCTCATTTTGTTGTGACCTTTAAACAACGTTGGCTTGATGTAATAACCACCTTCTAATTCGCCTCCTAATTTATTTTCATCTCCTCCAGTTAAAACCTCTGCTCCTTCTTCTTTTCCTAATTTAATGTAAGACATGATTTTTTCTTTCTGCACAATCGAAGTCTGAGCCCCAATCATAGTCGATTTATCCAACGGATTTCCCGCTATAATCGCTTCAGTTCTTTCGATAACTTTTTTGATAAACTTTTCGTAAATATCTTCGTGGATTAATAGCCTAGAAGGACAAGTACAGATTTCACCTTGATTTAAAGCAAATAATACAGCACCTTCTACAGCTTTATCAAAGAAATCATCGTCGTGATCTGCTACTGACGGGAAGAAAATATTTGGTGATTTTCCGCCCAATTCTAAAGTGACCGGAATAATGTTTTCTGTTGCGTATTGCATTACCAAGCGTCCTGTTGTAGTAGAACCTGTAAATGCTGCTTTTGACACTTTTTTATTGGTTACTAACGGACGACCTAATTCGGCACCAAAACCGTTTACAATATTTAGAACTCCTGGAGGAAGAATATCTCCAACTAATTCCATTAAAACCATAATCGAAATTGGTGTGCTTTCTGCTGGTTTTAAAACAATTGTGTTTCCTGCTGCAAGTGCTGGAGCAATTTTCCAAACGGCCATTAAAATCGGGAAATTCCACGGAATAATCTGCGCCACAACTCCAAGAGGTTCGCTTAACGCAATAGAAACAGTCTGCGAATCTAATTCTGCTATCGAACTTTCTTCTGCGCGAATTACACCTGCAAAATACCTAAAGTGGTCAATGGCTAATGGAATATCGGCAGCAAGTGTTTCGCGAATTGGTTTTCCGTTGTCTACCGTTTCAACTGCTGCAATATATTCTAAATTGTCTTCAATTTTTTGTGCAATCTTATTTAGTAAAATACTCCTTTCGGTTACAGAAGTTTTTCCCCAAGTTTTAAATGCTTCATAAGCAGTATCTACAGCCAATTCAAGATCTTCTTTTCCAGAATGCGCTGCTTTTGTAAATACTTTTCCATCAATTGGAGAAACAACATCAAAGTATTCTCCTTTAATTGGGGCTACAAATTTTCCACCAATATAGTTATCGTATTTTGCCTTAAATTCAGGTCTTTTTACTGCAGTACTCATAATATTCTTTTTTTGATTCACTTCAAATTTAGTTTCATAAAAAGAAACAGAATAGCACTTTTCGTTCATCTTGTAGCACAAAAATTACACATTCGTTTTTTTTAGACTTTTATAATAATCATTTAGCAAAATTTTAATCTATAAATTGCTAAATAATTAGTAGACAGCATTTTTCGGTCATTTAAAAACAAATAGAAAAAACTACTCAATTTTTTCTTACTCCAACGCGCAATCCTTATATTTGTAACCTCATACAAAGAATTAAAGAACTACAATGAAAATATCTTACAACTGGTTAAAACAATTTATTAAAACTGATTGGACATCTGAGCAGACTTCTGAATTACTAACAGATTTAGGTTTAGAAGTTGAAGTTGTTGAAAAATACGAATCAATTAAAGGAGGTTTGGCAGGCGTTGTTGTTGGACACGTTCTAACTTGCGAAAAACATCCTGATGCTGATAGATTGAAAGTTACTACAGTTGATGTTGGTTTAGAAGCTCCTGTACAAATTGTTTGCGGCGCTGCAAATGTGGCTGCAGGACAAAAAGTGCCTGTTGCAACAATTGGAACCGTTTTATACGATAAAGATGGTGCAGAATTTACCATTAAAAAAGGAAAAATTCGCGGACAGGAAAGCCACGGAATGATCTGTGCTGAAGATGAATTAGGTTTAGGAAATAGCCATGACGGAATTATGGTTTTGGCCGAAGATTTGGTTCCAGGAACTCCTGCTTCTGAAGTTTTTCAAATTGCAAATGATGAAGTTTTCGAAATCGGATTAACACCAAACCGTGCCGATGCAATGAGCCATTTTGGAACTGCTCGTGATTTAAGAGCGGGAATGCTACAACGTGGCGTAAACGTAGAATTGATTACGCCTTCGGTAAGCAATTTTAGAGTTGACATGCGTACGCTTAAAATTGACGTAAATGTTGAGGACAATCATTTAGCTCCAAGATATTGCGGTGTAACTATTTCTGGAATTTCTGTACACGAATCTCCAAGCTGGTTGCAAGACCGTTTAAAAGCTATTGGTCTAACTCCAAAAAATAATATTGTTGACGTTACGAATTATGTTTTACATGAATTAGGACAACCTTTACACGCTTTTGATGCTGCCAAAATCAACGGAAAAATTATTGTAAAGACCGTTGCAGAAGGAACTAAATTTGTTACTCTTGATGACGTTGAAAGAACGCTTCATAAAGAAGATTTAATGATTTGCGACGAAAAAGGTCCACTTTGTATTGCTGGAGTTTTTGGAGGAAAAAAATCTGGAGTTTCTGAAGGAACTACTTCTATTTTCTTAGAAAGTGCTTATTTTGATCCTGTAAGCATTCGTAAAACAGCAAAAAGACATCAGTTAAGTACAGATGCTTCTTTTAGATTTGAAAGAGGAATTGATCCAACGATTACGGAATACGCTTTAAAACGTGCGGCACTTCTAATTCAGGAAGTTGCTGGCGGAAAAATCACTTCTGATGTTGTAGAAGTTTATCCTAAAAAGGTTGAAGATTTTTCTGTTTTGTTGAATTTTAGTCATGTTTCTAAAATTATTGGACAAGAAATTCCAAAAGATACCATCAAAAAAATCTTGGTTTCTTTAGATATTAAAGTAAATAGCGTTTCAGATACTGGTTTAGGTTTAACTATTCCTGCGTATCGTGTAGACGTTCAGCGCGAAATTGATGTAATCGAAGAAATTTTGAGAGTTTACGGTTATAACAACATTAACTTCTCTAAGAAATTTAATGCTACAGTAGCAAATTCGCCAAGAACAGAAGATTACAAAGTACAAAATGTAATTGCTTCTCAGTTGAATTCGCAAGGTTTCCATGAAATGATGGCTAATTCATTGACGACTGCAGCTTACGCGAAATTATCAGCTTCATTAAAAGAAGAACACAATGTATCGATGCTGAATCCGCTGAGTAGTGATTTAGCTACACTTCGCCAGTCTTTATTATTTTCTGGATTGGAAGCAGTTTCATATAATATTAATAGAAAAAATTCGGATTTAAAATTATTTGAATTCGGAAAAACATATCATAAGTACTTAAACGGTTACGAAGAGCATAAACACCTTTCTTTATTGATTTCTGGAAACAGAAACAAAGAAAGCTGGACAAATCCGCAAAAAACAACAGATTTCTTCTTGTTGAAAGGATATGTAAAAGCTATTTTATCTCGTTTAGGAATTGAAAAAATCGGTAACGCTCCTGTTCAATCGGATATTTATTCTGAAGGTACTGCCATTACTTACAACAATGATATTTTGGTTGAAATGGGTGTTGTTAAAAAACCTATTTTGAAACATTTCGGTATTAAGCAAGACGTTTATTACGCAGATTTTAACTGGGATTTGGTTTTAAAAATCATTACAGGAAAAATTAAGTATACTGAAATTCCTAAATATCCAGAAGTTCGTAGAGATTTGGCTTTACTAATCGATGAAAAAACGACTTACGAAAGCATTTTCAACTTGGCAAAACAAACAGAAAAAGCGCTTTTAAAAGACATTAATCTATTTGATGTTTATCAAGGAAATAAACTACCAGAAGGAAAAAAATCATATGCTTTGAGTTTTACTATTCAAGACAATACTAAAACATTAACCGACGCTCAAATCGACAAAATCATGTCTAAATTACAGCAGACTTTCGAAACTGAACTTGGTGCAAGTTTAAGATAATTTCTTTCTTACTTTTAAAATAAAAAACCCGACAATGATTTTGTCGGGTTTTTGTTTTTTGTTTCAGGTTTCACTAAATCCAAACAGGGCGCGTTGTTTGCCTTTAATCTTCTTTTTAAAGCTGAATCATGAATTTACTATTTTCTAGTCTTAAACGTGTAATAAAAGACGAAATTAGACTTAAACCTTTACTGCACGAGATTTTTTTCGTTTCTATTAATATGTTAGTGCAGCAAAAACTGGATACTCTTTTATTTTTTCTCTTCCGTTAAGAAAAGTTAGCTCCATCAAGAAATTGCATTGTACAATTTCGCCACCTAATTTCTCTACCAATTCGCAAACTGCTTTTGCGGTTCCGCCAGTCGCTAACACATCGTCGTGAATTAAAACTCGATCGCCTTTTTTAATAGCATCTGTATGCATTTCTAAACTATCAGAGCCGTATTCCAATTCGTAAGAAGCAGAAATGGTATCAAAGGGAAGCTTTTTTGGTTTTCTTACGGGAACAAATCCGGCATTTAACTCTTGCGCCAATAACATTCCAAAGAAAAAACCACGAGATTCAGCACCAACAACCTTGTCAATTTTTTGTCCATTTAAAGAATCGAGCAAAATTTTAAGGCAATTTGTTCTCGCTTCTGGATTAATTAGCAAAGGTGTGATATCTTTAAATAAAATTCCTTCTTTTGGAAAACCCTGAATATCACGTATATAATTTTCGAACTGCATTTTTTTTTATTTTTATGTTATTTTTTCCTTGTTTATCTCACATTTATGTCTATCTTTGCACCCGCAATAAGCAATCAACAAAGCTACAAAAAAATAGCTAATTGATAACAAAAAGGCCTCGTGGCGCAACTGAATAGCGCATCTGATTACGGCTCAGAAGGTTACTGGTTTGAATCCAGTCGAGGTCACAAAATTAAAATCCCATTTCTAACGAAATGGGATTTTTTTTTTATTTTAAAACACAGGTTTTAATTCAAAAAATGGTTTTATCTTTAAACCTTTAGAAAATTGATATTCATTATGGAACAGAAAATACATCAGGGAAGAAACGTAAAACGCTTCAGAGAAATGCTTGGCATCAAACAAGAAGCATTAGCTTTTGATTTGGGAAATGACTGGAACCAAAAGAAAATTTCTATGCTGGAGCAAAAAGATGTAATTGAAGATGATATACTTAATCAAATCTCAGATGCATTAAAAATTCCCGTTGAAGCTTTTCAGAATTTTGATGAGGAACAGGCTGTGAATGTTATTGCAAATACTTATTCATTCCAAGATTTTAAGGATAACGCTGTCGCTTCTGGATTTAGCTACCAACCCTCTTTTAATCATATTGATAAAATTGTTCAATTATATGATGAAAAAATTGCGTTATACGAGCGTATGCTGAAAGAGAAAGATGAAATGATGTTAAGGCTTGAAAAAATAATCAATAAATAATTATTTATAAAGATATATTAATTCTATAAAGAGACTTTTGAAGTCTCTTTTTTTTGTTTTGAAGTATCTATGAGTGCAAAGTCAGGAGATATTCGTACAGCTTTTCATAAGAACTCTTCGGAAAGTGTAAAATTAGTTTTCTTTCCAAGTAAGTTGTTCAACCTAATAAATTATTTTTAAATACTAAAATAATTCCACTAATATAAACAGGCCACCTTTTTTATTAGTACACAAAACCAATAAGTTAGAAGTCATTTTATTTTAATTCGTTTATAATTTACTTTTGAGTATCAAAAACTAATTCCATAAATGAAATATTTTGTAAGTTGTTTCCCTTTTTTCTTTAGTTTTACTCTTAAAAATATAACTAGAATAATATCTATAACTAATGGATGATTTAATTAATATTTTACAATTAAACCAAGAACTTGACTTCATTCTAAATGAAATGCGCCGAAGTGATAAAGACCTAATGTTTACTTATCGAAAAAGTAATTATGGTGGTAGATTAGATGAAGGATTTTGGTTTTACGGGACTGAAAATTATCTTGCAATATCGTTCTGGTCTGGCATGGATTGGAAAAATAGAACACCTAATATAATTATTCGTGTCACTAATTTAGGAGATATTTTTTTAGAAATAAATGTTTCTGACTCCGATAGAAAAAAAGAGTTTGTTGAAAAATATCTAATTGAAAAAATTGGATTAACTGTTCACGGGAGGAGATATATAAAACTATTAAAGTCACGTTGTGATATTTCACAAACTATTGAAACTATTATTGATTTTGTTAATACAACTAAAAAAGAAATTGATAAAATTATTTTAGAAATAGGAAAAGATTTTTTTTTAAAGAATGAAAACTCTATTGATTATATTAACAAAAAAGATTTTCAAGAAAGTTTAAGAAGAATTAGGTTGTATAGAGAAAAACTTAATTTTTCTGATGATAATGATGATGAATTCGCACAAAATAATTTTAAACCTAACAAAATAAAATCTTTCTCCGTTTGGGATTATGGTGTGTTTAATCACATCGAAATTAAAGACGTTCCTGAGGATAATCAGTGGATTTTTATCACAGGTGAAAACGGATCAGGTAAAACAAACTTATTAAGAGCAATTGCTTCTGCATTTGCGTATAGAAAAGTTTCAGACAGAAATAATAAGTTTAGAATTGAAAGCGAATTATACAATGATTTTCAGGATCATACAGAAAATTTTACAAGAAATTTTAATGAGGGTATAACTGGCAGGAAACCAAAACTTGCGGGATTATGTATGTATGGTCCATATCGACTAATGAATAGTAATAAATTAAATATTTCACAATTCAAAAAATTATATGGAAAAGAAGGAAGTTTCATTTCTTTATTCAGTGATGCTTCTCCACTTCTAGACTTGGAAAAGCAATTTGAAATTTGGCTAAAAGATAAGAAGTCCCAAATTTATTTTGAGAAAAGAAAATATTACATTCAATCTATTTTGACTGATATTGTTCCAGGTTTATACGATATTCGATTTCAAACATACAATAAAGATGGTACAAAAGGTACTCGATATGTAACGCGTAATAATAATGATGATATCGAATTTAGTGTAGAATGGGAAGATTTACCTTCTGGAACAAAAAGTGTCTTCTCATTAATTGTCGATATTATGTTAAGATTGTATAATCAACAATCCAAAATAACCGATCCGTCAGAGTTAAAAGGAGTGGTATTAATAGATGAGATTGATTTACATCTTCATCCAAAAGCACAAAGAGACTTAATCATTAATCTTTCCAAAGTTTTTAAACAAGTACAATTTATCGTTACCACCCATAGTCCAATACCTTTATTAGGTGCACCAAGAAACAGTCAAATTTATGTAATGCAAAACATAAATAATGAAAGTCAAATAGAAAGAATGGATGATAAGGTAATGTTTAGTAAAATACTTCCCAACGGTTTGTTCTCATCTCCAATATTTGGATTGGAAGAATTAACTCCAATTTCAAAGTTAGATGATGAAATGCCTTCTTTTGATGATAATTACAGTAGGGTTCGATTTTTAGAAAAACTCGATAATGAAGTTGATGAATTTCTAAATAACACTAAACAAAAAGAGCTTTTGAGTTTATTTATAAAAAAATAATTAATGAGAAATATAACACGTAGTTATCTCCTTGTTGATATCCCAGATAAGCTAAAAGAAGCTGCAACATTAAATCTTGTAGAGAATATTGCAGCAAGCGCAGATACTTCTTTAATCATATCAGGTATTTATAGAGATCCCTACAATGCAGGAATAGATAAAGGAATCCAATCACGAATTATCGATAAATTAAATCACTGGTATTTTAATAAATGCGCCTATTGTGAACGTATTTATGTATTAGATGTTGAACATTACCGACCTAAAGGAGAAATTCGAGGATTAAATAATGAATTAATAAGAAACAATGGCTATTATTGGTTAGGATACGAATGGAGCAATCTAATTCCTGCCTGTATCACTTGTAATAGGCAAGGTGGAAAAGTTTCTAAATTCCCCTATCTAGTTGGTGGAGTCCAAATTGTTAATCCAACATTTGTTGGAGGATTTTTAGATAAAAATTTATGTAAAATTAATAGCAATGAATCATTAGCTGAAAAACCACTGATGCTCCACCCTGAAACTGAAACAAACTTTCTTGATTTTTTTTCTTTTACAGTTGATGCAGATTTGGCAGGTATCACAATAGTAGGAATAGATGCCGAAGAACGAGGGAATGGTACAATCAATATTTGCAATCTTAATAGGTACGAAACCAGAAAAGATCGTGTTCAATCAGTAATTAAAGATTTTATTAGCAGTAACAAGGTAATTGTGGAGAAACTTAATCTCAGATCAATTGACGAACCAATTTTTAAAATAATGCTTGAAAATAATATTCAAAAATTATATAACGATTGTAATGATGTTGAACTGGCACATACTCTTTTAAGAAAATTTATAGTAAGCAGTCCAGCTAATTTTAATAATATAATTTTACCATTTACTGACAATAATTTTAAGTTAATATTGTCAACAGCTTTTGCAAACTATATCCCAACCTAGTTATAAAATAAGTACGTAATTTTAGTTCAAAAAGATAAAACTTGAGCTTTAGTGGTAATTCTAGAAATATTAAAATCTTAAACATAAAAGAGCAAATTTTATTGAAAATCAAAAAACTATTAAAAGCTAATGGCTTTTAATAGTTTTTTCGATTATCAGATCGCGCGGATTTGTAATCCGTGCCCACAAAGCATATCTTAACAGATTAAAAAAAAGAAAATCCAGTTTTTATTAATATAGGAACGGGCGCGGAAAGAACTTCCGCGCTATTACTCCTCGCGGAACTATCCGTACAAATTTTTTATCTCCGACATAACAAAGGTACTTTGGGTACTTCCTATACTTTCAACTGATCCCAATTTATTAAACACAAAATCCTGATAATGCTTCATGTCTTTGGCAGAAACTTTCATTAAAAAATCGTAATCTCCTGAGATATTATAACATTCTACAACTTCTTCTATTTTCATAATATCACTAACAAACTGATTCCCGATATTACGATCGTGCTGTTTAAGTTTGATATTACAAAAAACAATGAAACCTCTATTTAGTTTTTCTGCATCAAGCAGGGCAATATATTTTTTAATATAGCCACTGTTTTCCAATCTTTTAATTCGCTCGAAAACAGGCGATGCCGAAAGATTTACCATCTTAGCAAGCTCTTTTACTGTATACTTAGAATTATCGTGAAGTATATTTAATAACTGAAGATCAATATCGTCTATTTGTTCCATAGAATATTTTGGTTTAATTTATTTCTAAAACAGAATGAAATTCTTCAAATATAACCAAAAACAATACAAAAATCTTGTTTTATAGAAATTAAAAACATAACATACTGCAAAGTTTATATTCACAGTATAAAAATCTAAGACACATTATTTTATAGCAGGGAGCGCTATCTTTGGTACCCTTTATCGAAAAAAAGATAAAGGGGCACGTCACAAATAAAATTATACTTCTTTTCGTCGAGCCATACCCTGAGCAATGATACTAGCGGCTATCAATTGCAAGGCATGGTAAAGCATGAGCGGAAGCAATACGATTCCAGTGATGGTACTGTGCTGAAAAAGTACTTTTGACATAACGGTACCATGCACCAATGACTTTTTAGACCCGCAGAATAAGACTGTAATACGGTCTTCATCTGAAAAACCAAGCAGTCGGCTGAATAGTCCGACACAAAAGAATACGGCAAAAAATAACGCCATCATCCCTGCAGCGAGTCCGGCAAGTTCAAGAGCTGTGAAGCCTTCAAAAAGATGTTCGGAAAATGACTTGCAAAACGACGTGTAAATAATCGTTAGAATAACTGCCTGATCGAAATATTTGAGCTGTTTCTTGTATTTTTCAGCCATGGCACCTAAACGGGAATTGAGACTGATACCAATGATTACAGGCAGCAAGACTTGAAGAATTAACTTTATGACGATTTGAGTAACATCAAAATCACCTGTCGCAGAAGCTATAAACAGCCCAACCCAGAGCGGCGTAACCACTACTCCAATCAAACTGGAAATGCTCGCATTGAAAATCGCTGCGGGAATGTTTCCCTTAGCGATCGAAACCATGACCACAGAAGAGGATACTGTAGACGGCAATGCTGCCAGAAAAAATACACCCAGCCAAAGCAGCTCGAAGCCGTTATTGACAAAGAACGGGCGAAATGCCAAAACAAGGAGCGGAAAAAACAAAAAGGTTGTCAACTGGACGACAATGTGCATTTTCCAGTTGGAAAGTCCAGCTTTTAGTTTCTCAACACTCAGTCGCATGCCATAAAACAAGAATATCAAGGAAACGCCAGCATTGGCAATATCCTCCAGCGAAACAGGTTCTTTGACCATGCCTGGCTGTGGCAAAAAATAAGCCATCAGAATCATGGTGGCTATCATTAACAGGAAACCGTCGAAACCTGCTTTTTTTAATACTTCTAATAATTTCTTCAATGTGTTTTAAATATTATTCCTCCGTGGAGGCATGGACTTCATTATTAATATATTGAGACTAAATCCCAAGTTCTTTGCGTATAATTTCTGCTCCTGCGCTTAAAGCATTTAATTTGCCTCTGGCTATGTTTCGGGATAGCGGGGCCATACCGCAATTTGTAGAAGGGTAAAGATTTTCAGCATCTACAAACTCAAGAGCTTTACGCAGGGTAGCAGCTACTTCTTCTGGTGTTTCAATAGCGTTGGTTGCCACATCAATGGCACCTACCATTACTTTTTTACCGCGAACAAGTTCCATTAAATTTAAAGGCACATTAGAGTTGTGACATTCTAAAGAAACCACATCAATTTTAGATTTTTGAATTTTCGGAAAAATTTCTTCGTATTGTCGCCACTCAGAACCTAATGTCTTTTTCCAATCAGTATTGGCCTGTATTCCATAACCATAACAAATATGAACCGCAGTTTGACAGTGTAAACCTTCAATGGCTCTTTCTAATGCTGCCATTCCCCAATCGTTTACTTCATCAAAGAACACATTAAATGCAGGTTCATCAAACTGGATAATATCTACCCCTGCGTCTTGAAGTTCTCTTGCTTCTTCATTGAGCGCTTTCGCAAATTCCCACGCCAATTTTTCACGACTTTTATAATGGTCGTCGTACAAGGTATCTACCATTGTCAGTGGGCCAGGCAATGCCCATTTTATAGGCTTGTTAGTCTGTTTACGTAAAAATTTAGCATCTTCAACAAAAACTGCTTTTTGACGTGCAACCTCACCTACCACCACTGGAACACTCGCATCGTAACGGTTACGGATTTTTACTGTTTTACGATTTTCAAAATCTACACCGCTTAAATGCTCGATAAAAGTCGTTACAAAATGCTGACGTGTCTGCTCGCCGTCACAAATAATATCTAGATCTGCTAATTGTTGTTCCTGCAGAGAAATGCGTAAAGCATCTTGTTTTCCTTCAATTAGCTGATCGCCTTCTAATTTCCATGGTGACCAAAGTTTTTCAGGTGGTGCAAGCCAGGCAGGTTTGGGTAAACTTCCAACAATAGAGGTAGGTAATAATAATTTCTTCATAATAGTATAATTTTAATGCGTTGTAATCAATTAAAGGGTGAAATTAGCAGACCATTGTTCCAAGAGACTTTTGTAAGGCTTAATAAAATGCTCTTCTGCATATTTACCCTGTTCAACAGCCAGTCGGCTGCGCTCTTCGCGGTCATAATCCACACGAGTCAGTGAATAATCTTCGTGTTTAAGACTAGGTTGATAGATTTTTCCAGCCACTGAATTTGCATTGTAAATTTCAGGGCGATAAATCTTCTGGAAAGTCTCCATCGTGCTGATTGAGCTGATTAGTCCCAGATCAGTATAATCAGCAAGCAGATCTCCGGAATGATAAAAAGCCATTGGTGCCACACTATTCTCAGGCATGAAAAAACGAACTTTTAAGCCCATTTTAGAGAAATATTCATCAGTGAGAGAATACTCATTCTGCAGATACTCAAAACCCAAAACCGGATGCTGATACTCCGTGCGAGTATACGTTTTGTTACTCGATACACTTAGACAAATGATCGGTGACATCTTAAAGTACTCTTTATAAGTGGCTGAATTGACAAAACACTTATAAAGTTTTCCGTGCAAATCACCAAAATTTTCAGGAATACAAAAATTAGCTTTATTTTTATTGTGCTCGATCAATAAAATACTGAAATCATAATCACGGACATAAGAGGAATAATTATTTCCGGCAACTCCTTCGATTTGCTGGCCAGTCTTACTGTCAATAATATTTGTTTTTAAAACTTCAATCATCGGTAGATCGCTAATACCATTCTTATCATCAATACTCATTGTTACTGTGAGAATTTCAAGTTCCACATGGTAACGATTCGCTTTTGGATTATCCACATGAGCCAATGCATTGAATCGATTGTTAATCATATTTAAAGCATTACGTAAGTTTTGTTGGCGATTAGCTCCTCTGGCCAAGTTGGCAAAATTGGTTGTTAAACGCGTTTTACTTGAGGGGTGATAGTTTTCATCTAAACAAGTGCTCTTGAGTGTGAATGCAAAATCATTCTGAATTGTATTCTGAGTATTTTCAATATTCTGCTTTTCGTTTATTCCGCTATCTTCTTGTATATTCGCTTTCATCTGATGATAATGTTTAGTTTTTTTACCCTGCAAATTTGAATATAAAAGATTAAATATTTTTATTTATACATAAATTCAGTTAATTATTCTTTTAATATACATTTATAAAGATTATTAATCTTCAAACAAATATAATAATGAAGGAAAACAGATAAATATTCTTTTGTGACCTAAGATTATTGATTTGGAGTTTCTCAGAGCACTTTAAAAACTCGAAAAAGAAAATAATATCATTTATATTTGCCAAAATTTAAGATAGCCATAGTAATGAATTTGATAGAAAATTTAAAATGGCGCTACGCCACAAAAGCTTATAATAACATTAAAGTAGCAGAAGAGAAAGTCGATCAGATCTTAGAGGCTATAAATCTTTCAGCATCTTCGTGCGGTCTGCAATCTTACCGTGTTTTTGTTGTAAGCAACCCAGAGATCCAAAAGAAATTAGGTGCTGATTCGTATAATGGACAGATTAGCTCTTGCTCTCATTTGCTGGTTTTTGCGGCACTCACTGACATGTCTTCGACTTACATTGACGATTACATGGCAATGACAGAAAAACAAAGAGGTCTTGATGCCGGTGCCTTATCAGGATTTAGAAATGGACTGCATTCTTATTTCAGCGCTATTAACGCAGAACAAAAAGCCCATTGGGCGGCCAAACAGGCTTATATTGCACTAGGAACTGCACTTATTGCTGCGGCAGAATTGAAAGTGGATGCCACTCCTATAGAAGGATTTAATGCCGTCACTATCGATGCGGTTTTGGGTTTAAAAGAAAAAGGGTTGCATTCTACAGTTATCCTCGCTTTAGGATATCGGGATTCGGAAAAAGACTATATGGCAGCTACGAAAAAAGTTCGCTTGCCTATAGATGAAATGATAACGAAAGTTTACTAATATTTAAATTTGTTAATTATTTAGGGAAAAAGTATACGTTCAACCTTGTGGACTTGATGCCTTCTCTGCTATTAAGAGCTAAGGCAAATTATACCGTTTTTATAAATGTAGAATAAATGAAGAACAAGTCTAAGCTTACTTTACTAATCCTTCAGAATATCTTTTACTATGCGCAGAGAAGCTGCTTCACAAAAATCCAAACCGGAATAATCGGGATTTAAACCACCAATGTAAGGCACTGCCATAATATATACGTTTTTATTAAATGCTCCATATTGATCCATAATTTGAAAATTGTCATTAATGGCTATTCCTGAAACATTCAAAAAATAATCTCCATTTTCATCTTTCTGAATTCCTTCGGAGTTATTTATATAGGCATTATGCCCGGATTCTTTAGATTTGAATTTTAAACGCGCAGGACTAATAGCTTTCTGAGTGAGCAGACTTTTAAATGGAAAATCATGATAAGATAAATGAGGCTGTCCCACACAATCTACAAATGTTTTATAGAATACAGATTGCTCATTCTTATCGTTATCTGTAAAATTGTAAAGAACTCCTCCACCGTTTTGCGGTTCGACTGTGCTGTCATCTCCAACCGAAACCAAGTCTAGCACACCCGCTTGATGAAGAGCCAGTAATTCTTCACAGGATTTTTGAGGAACAAAGGCAATTACAATTGAAATAAGCGGCATCAATACTTTTTGAAGCCGCTGCATATCTTCTGCCGAAAAATATTTGGCAGGATGATTCATAGCAAAACTAAGAACTGCCAGCATTTCTTTCCAATAAATTGATTCCTGTCTTTTGATCGACTTCTCGGCCTGAACGTATTCCGCTTTCAAAAGCTGAAAAGGATCAAGGCGTTCTCGCAGTTCCATCATATCGGCTACAAAATCTTCAATTGAAAAATCTTTGATACGCTGGTAGAATTCCGGATCTTTTTCTCGAAAAATTTCTTTAAAATCCTTTTCAAAAATAAAATCAAGCGATAAAAATCCATCATTATTATTTCTATGCAAATCTATCTCTTCTTTAGTCAATAAAGAGTCGTTAGAAAGATGTGAATCTTCCAGATGAAAACGAACCGCTGGAAGCATGCCACTTCTGGAATGCATTATCATTTTAAAATTAGAACTTTCTGGATTTAATTTGAAATTAAGGTTTTCTTCGGAATCTTTTGAAAATGATCCATTATTTCTTGCCAGTGTTCTTATGGCATCAATTGCTGTTAAAGAAGAACCTTTTATGGCGATAGGATGATCGAAATGCTTCGCCAATTTTTGAGGCGGATATGGAGCATCATAATAGCCCTGCACTTTCCCTTCATAACGTATTGGCCAGTTGTGACCAGTACAGATAATGACATAATCAAATTCCTGATGATTGCCATTTAAGGTTTCAACTCTTACAGTTTCATTTTTAAAATCATAATTAATATCACTAACAGAGCTTTCAAAATGTACAGTTGTAGTAATTCCCGCTTTCTTTCCTGCTTCAAGTAATATTTCGAACTGCGCGGCAAGATAACTTCCAAAAAGAAGCCTCGGCACCACTTTATATTCGTTAAATTGATCTGGTTTAATATTAAATCTTTGCAGTAATTGGGCAGGTGCAGTATAAATCCACTCTGACATAGTGGAAACAATCTGCGGAACTTCATTATCTGATACATTTGTGATATGCTCTGTATTAGACCCTTCGCTGCTGTAAGGCATCCCAGATCCCAGCTGTGCTTTTCTCTCTAAAACAGTAATTTCAAAATCGTTTGAACCGGATTCGACCAATCTCTTATAAACAAAAAGACCGCTTGGGCCTCCTCCTACAATTGCAATACGTTTTTTAGTACTTTTGGTCTCCATTGATTTTTTAATTTTAATTCTCAATTATAAAAATTGGCCGCTATAAGACTATTTACAATAGAACGACACGGTCTAAAATTATCAGATACAAATATCAATAACCATATCAGCAGGTAGTTACATGATTCAAAACTGAAATTATATAATTACGCTTCTCTGGAATGTCAAATATTTTTATTTCCCAAAACCAATATATTAAATCAATTGAATTGATAGACGACTTACTATTTCCCAATCAATGCAATACTGGTTGTAGCATATTGATCAATTGCAATTTTTACCTCGTCAAAATTAGGGGCTGAGAGTTTTGGTTTATAATTTTTTGAAAATCCAAATCCCTCGGTCGGATAACCAATCATATTACGATCACATTTTCCGTTACTATTAACATCTTGATACACAGCGATAGCATAATTGCCATCGGGCAAGTTTTTGAATGTATAGACTACACTATTTTGGTTAGCTTTTACTTTTGCGGTGGCAATCTGCGACTCAATATCAAGAAAGCCCTTCTCTTTATCATACAATCCAAAAAAGACATATCCTTTTCCAGGTTGCACGCCCGTTACTTCAACACTGAAATTATGTTGTGCAAACAATGTCCCATTAACCAATATCAATACTAGCAAGCTTATTATTTTAGTTTTCATAAATAAAATTATTAGGGTTTACAATAGAGCCTTTTCCAGTTTCTTATCCTCCGATTGGGTAAAAAAATGATTCATTTCTTTCAAATTTCCTTTTTTATGCGCCTTATAAGGATCTGATTTTGAGAGCAACCACTTTTTTATAATACTTCTAAAAAGAAAAGTTGTTTTTTTCTGCATCGGATGAATTTTCTGGCGGACCATCTGGAAATAATCCTTCAAATTTTGTTGTCGAAAACCTAGAATATTATCTAAATCATCACCATCTTTTAAAATCCCGCAGTGAAAGTTTTTCTCAGCAAACGCTTTTTGTGGAAAATCAGCATTACCTAAGCCAAATTCAGCAAACATTTTGTCTAGAAACGATTTATATGAAATTACACAATCCTCTCCCCCTCCTAAGTTAAATATTTGCTTTTCTAATTTTTCTTGGTGCTCAATTGCTTTACAAAAAGCCCTACCCGTATCTTTGGGCGTGCAGATTTCAATGGGCGTTTCCAGTGGCATGTGAAACATAAGAGGAGATATTTTATGATTGCCCATAATGGCAGCCAGACGAAAAATACTCCATGATAATTTTGACTGACGAATCAGCGATTCACACAGCACTTTGGTTTGACCATATTGATCACCAGGACTGGGCTGCAAAACATCCGATACAATGATTTCGGGGTTTTGAATACGATCTCCATAAACTGAAATACTGGAACTAAAAATCAAATAACACTCTGGTGAATTTTTCTCTAAAGCGTAAATAAGATTTTCTGTTCCTTTTACATTCACATTATAAGCCAGATTGGGATTAATATCAGCAAGCGGAGGAATAACCGCCGCTAAATGAATAGCTACATCCTTATTTTGAGCCACTTTCAGCAATTGTTCTCTATTACTGATGTCGCCGTAGACAATCTCTACGCGAGATCTAAAGGGAGCCAGTTTTTTGACCGATTTTTGAGTCTTTACATCAAAGACCGTTATTTCATAATCCGTATGCTGAACAAGATGCTGCAGGGTTTCAAAACCTACAGTTCCAGATGCACCTGTGAGCAGTATTCTTTTTCGTGATGTCTGATTTTCCATTTTCTTAAATTTAATATTTGCACTTTCTATTCCTTACAATTTTGAAGAAAAAGCTATATTTGTTATACAATGTGTTCCTTATTTAACTTTGTGTTCTTTTTCTAACACCATGTAAAGCTATTAAAGAGAGATTTATTTGTTGTCTCAAAAAATTGTATTACTGTACATTAGCGAACACAAATCAGCATTTTTGTATCATATATAAAATAATTTGTGATGGATTTAAGAAAAGACAGAAGAGTTCTGTATACTAAAAAAATATTGCGTGAGGCACTATTGAGTTTGTTGCAGGAGAAGGAACTTAGCGAAATTTCTATTTCTGAACTGTGTAAAACAGCCGATGTCAATCGCAATACATTTTATCGTCATTATAATATTCCGCTGGATATACTCCTTGAAATAGAAGAAGATGTTTTTGAAAAACTCTCAGCGGTTTTGCGTAAAAGCACCAATATGGATGATGTGATACTCCTCAGCTGCCAGCTGCTGGAAAGCGATAAGCAGATGAGTAAAATTGTGTTTGCAAAAGCCGATGGAAGCGGAATCCTGTCACGAATACTGAGAAGCGTTCGAAATAATTTTCCCGTAGAAAATCAAATCGAACTTACACCCGAAATGCAGCCTTTTGCTGAAATGGCATACCAATTTGGCGAAAAAGGAAGTATCGCTGTGATCAAAAATTGGATCGAAAATGACTTCTCTATTCCCGCTGAAAATATTGCGCAAATGATTAGTTATCTGGTAAATAAACTCAATAAATTATAGCGATTTATATGCCATCAATTCTCTATCTTATTTTGAATTAAACAGAATATTAATAAATCAATAGAGAACTTTAGATGAATCAAAAGCAGTTGAAGATGAAGAAGAGTAAATCTTTTCTCGTAATTACTATTTATAAAAAAAATCTTGAAAAGAACTTTGATAAAATTCTTTTCAAGATTTTTGATTTTACAGCATTTATTTCTTCAATGAATCTGTTCTTACATTCTGATTGCCTTTTTGAGTAGACCCTTCCGTTCCAGATCCTGTGGCACCTTCTCCTGTAGCACCAGTTGTTCCTTGCTGGCCATTTTGCTCAGGATTCAAAGTCGCTGAGGAATCCATAGCTGGGCCAACAGTATCTACACTCATGTCCATACTATCTGTTTCAGATTTATACTCTGGATCTACAGCATTGGTATCATGCTTCTTACATGAAAATACCAATCCTGCCGTAAGAACTAATATCAGTATTCTAATTTTAAATAAAGATTTCATAATAGCTTTTTTAAGTTAATAGTAAAATCAAAAGTAAAGTCTTCATTTTCAAGATATTTATATAATTATTCCATTCGTTTACAGGAATCAAAGAAACTGTGTAGATCTCCTAAAAAACATGTATTTCTATCAGCATAATTGTATAAGCAATCTGTAAAATAGTGTAAACAAAATTTTCATAAAGAACTTAATTTTAATCTATTAACAATTAATTTCTATTACTATGAACACAACAGCAATAAGTCAGCAAGGACAAAAATCAAAATCTATATTAAAAACAAATGTTTCAGCATTAGAAAGAGTGCTTATGGTTACTAGCGGTGCCTATTTACTTTATAACGCTTTGTCTAAAGAAAAGAAAAGCATTTCACAAGCTGGTGCAGGTGGTGCGATGCTTTTAAGAGGAATTTCGGGCTACTGCCCAATTTATGATGCTGCAGGACATTTAATGAATGATAAAGCCTCGAATGTTAATATAAGATTGAACACGGTCATTAATAAACCAGTAGGCGAAGTATATGATTTCTGGCGTAATCTCGAAAACTTACCAAAATTTATGAGTCATCTTGCAAGTATTAAAACTATTGATGAAAACACATCGGAATGGACTGCTAAAGGACCTGGCGGAATTGGATCTGTAAGCTGGAAAGCTAAAATTGCTAAGGATCGAAAAGATAAACTTTTAAGCTGGTTTTCTCTAGATGATGCGACCATTAGAAATGCAGGGAAAGTGATTTTTAAAGCTCATGGCAATACCACAGAACTTGATATTACAATCTCTTACCATGCACCACTCGGAATTGCAGGAGAAAGCGCCGCAAAATTACTGAATCCGTATTTTGAAAAATTAGTAAAAACTGATCTTTTGAGTTTAAAAAATCACTTAGAATCTAATGAATAAACAGATTATGGATATCGCATTCAAAAAAGGACAGGAAGTTCGTCAGGAATTTGGCGGGCCTGTCATGAAAGTAATTGGTTTTGAACCCGAGCTTATAGAAAATGTAATTACGCAATGGGAAGATGATAATGGAACTGTCATAACTGCAAAATTTATGGACTCCCTCCTCATTCCTGCCGATCACTAACTCAACAATTTTACATGTTTAGAATTACTCAAATTCTTAACACAAAATTTATCCTTTACTAAATTTATAAATCAAAATTGAATTATGTAGACATTCCTAAAAATGTTTACATAATTCTTTTATAAACAAATCAAAAATGAAAACTTTTTTAAGAAATAACGGATTATCTATCTGTTTCATACTGCTTTTCATTGGCGCTTTGGCTGGACAAGTAGTGTTAGGTTTTAAAGAACATAATAAAGAATTAATTGAAGAAGGAGCTCAATTAATAAACTTCCCTGCCTACCTCACCTCTGGCCATTTTATTGAGTCTACATTTGAAAATTGGGAAAGTGAATTTCTTCAAATGGGACTTTTTGTTTTTCTCACCATTTTCTTAAAACAAAAAGGATCATCAGAATCCAAAAAAATAGACGAACCCGAGGAAGTTGACAGAGAACCGGATCCTAATCGGAAAGATGTACCATGGCCAGTCAAAAAGGGTGGTTTTATTTTGCAACTCTACAAACATTCCCTTACTATAATTTTACTTTTATTATTTGTTATTTCACTTGTACTTCACTTTTTTGGAAGTTTAAAAGACGAAAACGAAAAACTGCTTCTTGAAGGAAAACCATTAGAAACCGTTTCCTCTTATTTAGGAAATTCAAGATTTTGGTTTGAATCTTTCCAAAACTGGCAGAGCGAATTTCTTTCTGTATTTGCTATAATTATGTTATCTATTTATTTCAGACAAATTGGCTCATCACAGTCCAAACCAGTAGATGCACCGCATATGGAAACGGGAGAATAAAGATTTGTTTTTTTGTTTCAGGTTTCAAGTTTCAAGTTTCAAGTTGCTGTAGCTTAATTTTTAATGGAAATTATGAAAGTCTTTAATTTAATTATAGTAAAGCTTTTAAAAAAGTAGGTTTATATTTACAGCTAAAGAAATGATCATTATTTGAACATTCAATCCAATTATAGTATTTCTGTGATCGCCTGATAAATTAGTTCAGAGAGTGAATTTACAGTATCTATAACAGCAATTTAAAAGAGAAGTTATTAGTGTGAAAAAAGAGAAAATAAAGTCTATCAAAAATATAAATAGACTTTATCCACCAGAATAAATCCAGATTATTACGGTCTTGTTCTGTTAATGGTATCTCTACCCTGCTGAGTCGTGTTTTCTTTAGACTTTACAGTTTTTCCCTTCTTTTCAGTACGCTGCCTATTGACTGTATCTTGCTTAGTAGTAGTGCTTTTCTGCGTACTATTTTTGTGTTTGCTTTTTTGACTGTGAATAGTGTCTGTACCCTGTTTTTTCTTAACAGGAGTTTCCTGTGCAGATGCAAATCCGAAAAACAGGATCATACAAAAGCTTACAATTAAATTTTTCATAATTCATTTCTTTTAATTAATAATTTGATTTTCAAAACAATGCTTATTTGTTTCATTGCAAATTTTACAGTTTTGACTATCAGTTATTTACATCTGAAAACATTTAAATTATAGGATTGCCATAAACCCTCATTAAAAATGAAAACAAATGAATCAATAGATCTATCAAAATCTAACTTTCAAGTAACAGCAATAGGAAGTTCTGCAGCTGAAATTGATGTATTAAAAAAATTAATATCCGATCTTCCATCAGATTCAGGGAGAGCTTATCTTGTTTTTGAAAATTTTTCTGCAGCTCAAACTCCTAATCTTGCAGATGTACTTGCGGCACAGACCACTATACCAGTCACAGAAATCGTTCATCACATTGATGTACAATCCAACCATATTTACGTTATTCCTGAAAATAATTTTCTGATTCATGAAAACGGAATATTACAGCTAAAACCACTAATTAGAGGCAGTAAAACCAATAACGGTTTCGATATCTTTTTTGAAACAGTTGGAAATGTTTTTAAAAGCTATTCTATCGGTTTAATATTGACCTGGTCGCCCTTTGACGGCTCTACAGGTCTAAAAAAACTGAAGGAAGCCGGCGGATCAACAATTGCTGTTCTTTTAAAAAAAGGTTTTATTCAAAATGCGGTAACTTCAGAATACATCGATTATTTTACAGCGCCAAACGAAATTGCAGACAAGCTCACGCAGATTCACCAAAGTAACTTAATCACGCATTCGTACGGTGAAAAAGAATCCACTGCAGATGAAAAAGAACTGCTAAATCAAATAATAGAAATATTGTTTTTGCGAACCAGCACCGATTTTCAGCATTATAAACATACTACACTGCGAAGAAGAATTGCAAAAAGAATGGTAGTTACCAAACAAGAAACCATAGAACGATACCTTATTTTACTGCGAAATAATACTAAAGAACAAGATTTATTGTTTGATGATATTTTGATTCCGGTTACCTATTTTTTCCGTGATGGGGAGGCTTTTGATAATTTATACCAAAGCATTTTTCCTTCTCTAATTGAAAATCTTACGAGTTCAACCTTACGATTCTGGTCGGCTGGTTGTTCTACAGGAGAAGAAGCCTATTCACTTGCAATCTGTATTCACGAATATCTGGAGGAAATTAATAGAAATGATATAAAAGTTCAGATTATCGCTTCAGATTTGTCTGAAAAATGTATTTCTAAAGCTCGTTTAGCCATTTATACAGCACAAGACATAAAAAATATAAACGAAAAAAGACTTGAAAAATACTTTACCAAAAGAGACAATAGTTTTCATGTTAATAAAGTCATTCGTGATATGTGTGTTTTTGCTGTTCATGATTTAATTAAAGATGCGCCTTTTGCCAAAATTGATTTTGTTTCCTGTCGCAATGTTTTAATTTATTTTGATACCGATTTACAGAATCAGGTATTATCCTCATTTCATTATGCACTTCGCGACAAAGGCTTTTTATTTCTCGGAAAATCAGAATGGACACAGCAGGTTCCGCACTTATTTACAACGGTTGACAAATTGAACAGAATTTACACCCGAAAAGCAGTTGACCAATTCCTGCCAAAAAAAATAATGCGAACTGATAACAGCCCTAAAATAAAGGAGAGCAATGACCCTGAAACAAACTATAGAAAAATTGCTTCAGATATTCTGCTCGAACATTATTCGCCTCCTTCTGTAATCATTAACGAAGATCTCGAAATCGTTCACTTTCATGGCGATACCAGCCCGTTTTTACAGCCCGCGCCCGGAAAGCCCAGTTTTAATATTCTGAATATGGTTCGTGAGGAATGGGGTTTTGAACTTAGAAATAATATTTTAAAAGCCAGAAACGAAAAAAAGAACTTTTCGGGAGATTTTATTGCCTTAAAAAAGCAGTCTTTTTTAACTTCATTTGAAGTTATTTACCTTCCTGCTTATACCGATTTACTGCTTATCATATTCTGCAAAAAAAGCATTACTTCTACAGATTCAAACAATCACCATTCGCAGGAAATGGAGAAAGAATTGCTGCAGCTTCGGGGCGATTTTAAAAGAGTTACCGAAGAACAGCAGATTTATTTTGAAGAATTGCAGACTACAAACGAAGAATTGGTAAGCTCAAATGAAGAAATGCTGATGATAAATCAGCAGCTTGAAAATTCTACTCAGGAACTGCGGTCCAATAATCAGGAACTTTCTTGTTTAAATGATGAACTCCAAAATCGTCGGGAAGAACTGGCTTCAATGCGTAATTTTTACGAATCTATTGTCAATACTATTAAAGAACCGCTTCTTATCATTGATAAAAATTTTACCATTAAAAGCGCCAATCCTGCTTTTTACAACTATTTTAAAACCACTGAAGAACAGACAGAAGGCCTTTCGATATTGGATATCGGAAATTCGCATTGGGATATACCTCAGTTTAAAGAATCTGTACTAAAAAAAGTGAGTCACAATGAGATTGTAGAAAATTTTAAAATCCAGTTTGACTTTGATATTCCGGGAAAAAAAATAATGCTTATTAACGCCACTCCCATTGTAAATGCTGTTCCAAACGGAATGATTTTAATAGCGCTCGAAGATATTACAGATTTAGAACAAAGCCATGAATCTTTAAAAAACAAAAATCTGGAACTTTATAATTATACCAAACAATTAGAATCTTTTACGATAGCTGCAAGCGATCATTTATTAGAGCCTATTCGGAAAATTTATATGTTTGGGAAAAAGGTTTTAGATGCCGAAAAAACGCTGACAGAAACTGGAAAACACAATTTAAACCGCTTATTAAGTTCGGCTGTAAATATGAATCAGCTTCTTGAAGATTTGATTGATTATTCAAAAATAAATTTTGGACAGAAAGAGTTTAAAAAAACAGATTTGAATATTGTTCTAAAAAAAGTATTAGCCGACTTAAAATCTAGCATCAGTAAGCAGAAAGCGGAAATAGAATTCAATACCCTCCCAACCCTTCGTATTATTCCTTCGCAGATGCAGCAGCTTTTTACTCATTTGATTTCTAATGCTATAAAATATGCCAAACAAGACAGTAGCCCGAAAATCAAAATTGGTCTTGAGGAAGTTTCTCCGGATGAATTAATAGATTTTGGAGCCGATCCCGAAACACAGTATATTAAACTTTTTATTAGCGATAACGGAATTGGTTTTCCTAAAAATTTTGAAACGCTTATTTTTAATCCTTTCTATAAATTGAACACAAGCGACGAACAATACGGAAGCGGACTTGGATTAACATTGGTTCAAAAAATAATGTACAATCATAAAGGATTTATAAAACTTTCGAGTGAACCCAACAAAGGAACAATCGCTTTTATCTATCTCCCCGTTCCACATTAAATATAAAAATATCAAATCTCCAGAAATGGAGATTTTTTTTTGTTTTAAGCCGATTTTGTGGTAATTCTAGAACTATCATTTGCAATTGTATAAAAAACACATTTATACAAAAATTAAATTTGGATTACTTGAAATTACAGTCATCAACTACCTATGAATCTGAAAGATAAGACTGTAATTATTTTAAAGTTTTTAACCAATAAGAAATACCATGAAAAATTTTCAAGACGAAAAACAACGAGATTTATCCGTCAATACCTCCGATGGAACAAACAAAATTTTAACCACAGATCAGGGTGTGAAAATTAATGATGATAATAATTCACTTAAAGCCGGAGATCGCGGACCATCATTATTAGAAGATTTTATTTTAAGAGAAAAAATTACGCATTTTGATCACGAGCGAATTCCAGAAAGAATTGTTCACGCACGTGGTTCTGGCGCACACGGATTTTTTGAAGTAACCAATCCAATTCCGGAATTAACAAAAGCAGGTTTCTTACAGGAAAAAGGACAAATAACACCTGTTTTTACTCGATTTTCTACCGTAGCAGGATCAAGAGGTTCTACCGATCTGGCTAGGGATGCGAGAGGATTTGCGGTGAAATTTTATACGCAGGAAGGAATTTACGATTTAGTAGCCAATAATATTCCCGTATTTTTTATTCAGGATGCTTCGAAATTTCCTGATTTAGTTCATGCCGTAAAACCAGAACCGCATAACGAGATTCCTCAGGCTGCATCGGCACACGATACTTTTTGGGATTTCATTTCGCTAATGCCAGAATCTATGCACATGATTATGTGGGTAATGTCTGATCGTGCTATTCCTAGAAGCTACAGAATGATGGAAGGTTTTGGTGTTCATACTTTCAGACTCGTAAATGCTCAGGAAGAATCGGTATTTGTGAAATTTCACTTTAAACCCAAATTAGGAACGCACGCCGTTGCTTGGGATGAAGCTCAGAAAATTTCAGGAAAAAATCCTGATTTTCACAGACAAGATTTATGGGAAGCTATTGAATCTGGAAATTTCCCAGAATGGGAATTGGGCGTTCAGGTTATTCCAGCGGAAGACGAACATAAATATGAATTCGATCTTTTGGACCCAACGAAAATTGTTCCCGAAGAATTGGTTCCAGTAACCATTGTAGGAAGAATGGTTTTGAACAAAAATCCTGAAAATTTCTTTGCAGAGACTGAACAAATTGCGTTTCATCCAGGTCATGTTGTTCCCGGAATCGATTTTTCTAATGATCCGCTTTTGCAGGGAAGATTATTTTCTTACACCGATACACAATTATCGAGATTAGGAAGTCCGAATTTTCATGAAATTCCAATCAACAGAAGCGTTGCTCCCGTTCATAACAATCAGCGTGACGGACATATGCGTCAGGAAATCAATAAAGGTCGCGTAAGTTATTCTCCAAACTCTCTTGGCGGAGGATGCCCGTATCAGGCAAAAATTGCCGAAGGCGGATTTGCAAGTTTCAATGAGCGTGTAGATTCTCATAAAGTAAGAGCTAGAAGCGAGAGTTTTAACGATCATTTCGGTCAGGCCAAATTGTTTTTTAACAGCCAAACACCCGAAGAAAAAAGCCATATCGTAAAAGCATTACGTTTTGAATTGGGAAAAGTTGAAACGACAGCAATTAGAGTTCGAATGTTAGGCTTATTATCTCAGGTTGATACAGAACTTGCCGAAAAAGTAGCACAGGGACTTGGAGCAACCGTTCCATCGACTTTAGAAACTCCCATGAATAAAGGCGTATCGCCAGAAACGGAAGAAGCAGGAACTCAAGAACCGCAAACCGTTCCATCTTCGGTTGAATCTTCTCAAGCTTTGAGCATGATTAATAACCCAACCAATTCACCAACAATCGAGTCCAGAAAAGTAGCGATTCTAGTAACTGAAGGCGTTTCTGAAGCTGCTGTAATGAACATGAAAAATGCACTGAAAAAAGCAGGTGCCAAAGGCTGTGTTATTGCACCTCATTTGGGTTCTGTTGCAACAGATGCTGATGGCGCGATTTCTGCTGAATTCAGTTTCTTAACTGCTTCTTCAGTATTGTTTGATGCTGTTTATATTCCTCATGGTTTAGGATTGAATGCTTTGGCAGAAAATGATGATGCTCTTGAATACTTAAACGATGCTTATAAGCATTGTAAAGTGATAGGTGCCGATGGCGAGGCTTCAGAAATAATAAGCGCCGCCCCTTTTGCTGGAAAAATTACAAATGACGATGAAGGCGTTATTGTAACCAGCGAAATTGCCAGCGAAGCATTTGCTCAGGAATTTATAAATGCAATGACCAAACATCGTTTTTGGCAGCGTGAACCAAACTTATACAATTAATTCAAAAAAAAATAAAAATGAAAAATTCAGAAAAACAAGGTCAGACTAACGCTGCACAACCAAAAGCGAGTCTATCTACAGATATAAAAAACAATGGCAAAATAAATATTGTAGAGCCAGCACCAGATGCCGCTACAGGTTTGAAAGATTTATTTATTGACAGTTTAAAAGACATTTACTGGGCAGAAAATGCTTTGGTGGGTGCTTTACCAAAAATGGCTGCGAATGCTTCAGCTGCAGGACTTTCGGGAGCTATTTTAGAACATCTTTCTGTAACTCAAAATCAAGTGGCAAGACTGGAACAGGTTTTTGATTTATTGGGAGAAAAAGCCGAAGGAAAAAAATGTGAAGCTATGGCTGGTTTATTAAAAGAAGGAGACAGTATTCTTTTAGAAACCACTCCAGGCGCTGTTAGAGATGCCGGAATAATTGCTGCTTCGCAAAAAATCGAACATTATGAAATTGCAACTTATGGCACTTTGGTGGCTTTTGCAAAAGCAATTGGCGAAAATGATGCTGCAAAATTATTAACCCAAACGCTTGCAGAAGAAAAAGAAGCAGATTGCCTGCTAAATGATGTAGCATTGAATGTCGTAAATGCTGTAGCTGCAGAATAAGAAAAACATTTTTTTTATTTTTTTACTTTTTACCTTTTTTATTACTTAAAAACACCTGTATTCAAAACAGGTGTTTTTTATTTAAAAAAAGTAATCACCTGTTAATCATACAATTAGAAGTGCCATTATATGTAAAATAATGACTTGTAGTCCCTGTACATTTGGCTTATTAACGAATTTAAAAAATTATATTATGGCAACTTCAAACACCAAAAAAAGCACTGATAGTGCTAAGGCATCAGATAAACAAACTGATAAAAAAGAAACAGCTTCAAAAGGTGGTTCTAAACCTGCTTCGGATTCAAAAAAAGAATCAGGTTCAACTAAAAAATAACATTTAAAATTGTATTATGAATTTAGAAGAAAAAGAAAATTACAATCTGGAAGATCAGAATTTTCAAAATAACGAACGATATCAAGATCCAGACATTGACTTACCGCCAGATCATACTGTATCAGATAATGCTGAACCAGATTATGGCAATGACTTGGAGAGTCAGGAATTTGGAAAAGAAAATTTCGATAACGAAAATCTTGGTAAGGAACAAACAGATTCAGACGAGTTTAATACTGAAGATTCAGACACTGACGAACTAGATGATGAATTTGACAATGAAGAAGTTGGTAATGAAGAATTAGACAACGAAGATCTAGGTGATTTAGATGACGAAGACGGCGTAAAGCCAGATCGTAATCTTTAAATAAAATAAAACCCGTCTTTAAATAGACGGGTTTGCTTATAAATTTTGTTTCTGTTTCTTTTCTTTTCCCAGATTAATTTCTGTGTTTTTTTTGCATTCCAAAATTCTATCACAGATTTTATAACCTGTTTAAGCTTTTCCTCGGTGTAAGGATTTACAAAATAACTTTGTGTTGGGGCAGAATACTTGTCAATAACAAAACAATTCGGAAATAAAAGCGAAAAGAACAAACAAGGACAATCGAATTTTTGGCAAATATCTGTTGATCTTTTACAGATTCCTCCTTTTTATCTTCATTAAATTGGAAAGATCATGAGAATAAATTTTTCAATTTATACAATTACAGTTCTCCAGTTTTATAATTACCATGTTTGAGATTAAAAATGTAGTCCAAATCGGTTTTTAAAATAATAGTATACTTTTTAAATAGACAAAATGCTTGCAATTAGAAAAGAAATATGGGAATTATATAAATCCAAACTAAAATTATATAAGCAAGTGCTTTTTGCTGTTCTATCTTTGTGAACTTTACAATTCTTATAAACTAATCAAAACCAAGATATTAAAATCTCAATTATCAATAAATTCTAAAAACCTATATTCTTCGGAATTAAAACTCAGAAGAATTTATTCTAAAAATTAATATAATGGAAAATTCAAAATTAGATAATGGTAAAAGTTACTGCCGTATTTCAAATACGCTTATTTACTCCGATGATAATAAAGACTTAGTATGTGTTAAAATGTATAAAGGAGACTGGGGAGACTGGGATGAAAAACCTGAAATAACACAATCAATTTCAAAGGATTGTGAAGACAATATAATTGAAAATCCGAGTCAGATCTAATTTAAACTTAAATATTATTAAGTACAAATATTCAAACTGTTCCTGAAAAAAATTAAAGCAATTATTTATCAATCAACTTGAAAACAAGTCAATTTCTTTAATCCTGCATAAAATTTGTGTGAATCGTAAAGGTCACCAAAAAACGTTAACTCCTAGGAATTAACGTTTTTTTTATGCCATGATATTATCACCTTTTAATATTTAAAACTATACTAAAAAAAAAGTGGCAGAATTTAAAAAAAACTGCCACTGAAAAGATATAATTATAATGTGAAATTAAAATATTATTTTTTTTGATGTTCTACTCCTGTCTTCAAAAAATACCCTGATCAGGAATACTTGACTGCCAGAGTTGATACTATCAATCTCTAAATCAAATGCTTTTAGCTGCCCAATATTGTAAATCAGCCTTCCTGCCGCATCATAAATTGAAACTTGCTCCATAGCGGTCTTATAAGATTTTAATGTGATAACTTTATTTTTTGAAGCAACTATTAGATTTTCGGGATTATTATCAAATTGAGCATTCCCTAAACTTGCCTTGGCAGTATAGCGAATTATAAAACGATCTACAAAAGTTCCTTTTTCTGTTGAAAATGTATAAGCGCCTTTTTTTAAATTATGCACAATACCAGTCTCTTTATCCTCTAGATAAATATCCTGATCAGCTAAATCGCCATCTGCATGATCAATTGAAATGCTTAAATCTCCGACAATTCCAGACCTATAACCAAGAGGAACTGTATCGCTGAGAAGAAACGGCAGACCACGTGCCTGAATCACTAGTTTCTTTCCTTCGTTAATGCTATAAAAATCTGCATATTTATTTGCATCCACGGAAACAGCATCATAATTAAAATCAAAACCATTAGTTGCTCCTTCTATATAACCAAGTAAAAGCTGCTTAAAAAGCCCTTCATTATTAGTCAGATTAAGCCATACTCGGTGTCTTTCAATTGCGGGAACACTCTTGTAAGGTAATATGGATTGATAACTGTTTTGAAATACAGGCTTGCAAAAAACAGAATGGGCTTTTAGAGAGCTTAATAAGACAAAAGAAATTAAAAGTATAAAATTTGATGAGTATTTTTTTTTCATAACGTAAAATTTAATAAGTAGTAAGTGGGTAAATAAATTTGATGCTCTTTACTCTAAAATAATCTTAAACACTTGATTACGTTTTAGCTAAAATTAGAAGAGTAAATTATAATTTGACAAAAAAAGAAAGGAGGTGAATTTGAATTTACAGCCATAAAAAAGATATTTTATTAGTAAGTTTTAGCACTATGCTTAAAATAAATTTATAACTGAACACTAAAAATTCATTTATATTTATACCTCTAAAAGTTATAAACATCCCACTCACAAGGGAGAACAAGCTGTAAAAACATGCTTTTATAGAAACCGAAACGGAATCAGAAAATTTTCTATAGTTTCAATCACTGGCATGTACGCCAGTAATTGAATTTCTATATCTATTAAGACCGTTAGTTTTTACTATTAACAGCTTTTAGATTATTGATATTGATTCAATTCAATCTCAGAAGGATTAAGTAAAAAGAATCATAAACTTCCCCCAAAAAGCCTATCAACATCTTAAATAGAAGTGTCTTTTATAACAATTGCAAATTTGATTGATTTAGTGGTATAATTACAAGATCACAAGGGAGTAAAATATTCTTAGTAGTTATAATATTTAACTTCAAAGGGGTTTCTTTATGTTTTCATCATAACTGAATGCTGTTCTTCTCTGGCTCATTAGTTTAAATTGTTAATTTTACGGAGCAGTTAACTTGAAAAAAAAACACATAAAAAATATAACCATTTAAAACTATGAAAAATAGATTCGTTCTAATTCTTCTACTGTCTTCTATCTTTTGCTTGGCCCAGAGCTCGCAAGCAGAAAAGATTAATATTAAAAGTTTTATCGATAGTGCGGCCAATAGAATGATTAAAAAACCTCTAATCCATTCTACTTCAATCGCAATAGTTTATAAAGGGAAAGAGTTTATTGGTCATTATGGAGAATTAGAAAAAGGAAAAAATAATTGCCCTAATAATGAAACCATTTATGAAATTGGTTCTTTAAGCAAAACATTTGCCGGAACACTAGCAGCAGAAGCCGTTATTCAAAACAAACTAAATATTGAAGAGGATATCCAGAAATATTTACCCGAAGATTATCCAAATTTAAAGTATGGCAAACAGCCTATTCTTATAAAACACTTACTTTCACATACAAGCGGATTACCCAATATGTTACCATTGGAAGCAAATACAATTCTAGAAAATTTCACCAACCACGATACTCCAGCAAAAATCAATGAACTTTATAAAAACTATGGCGAAAAAGATTTTTTAAGAGATCTTCATAAAGTCAAAATTGATTCGGTTCCAGGTTATAAATATCAGTATTCAAGTGCAGGCAGCCAACTTATAGCTTTTGTTTTAGAAAAAATTTATAAAACAAAGTACGAAAAGCTATTAACAGATTACCTGATAAAAAATATGGCCATGCAGAACACCAAAATCAGTCTTTCTGCTCAGGAAGCCAAAAAACTTGCTGTAGGCTATCACAGTGACAACCCTGTAATCACGACGCCGATGCCAGAATTACCGTGGGGTGCGTCTGGTAATATGAAATCAACAATACCTGATATGGCTAAATATATTAAGTATCAGTTGAAAAATAATAAAGTTGTAGACCAATCACATCAACCAATTGTAAAATTTGACAAGGAGTTTAGTATTGGTTATTTCTGGAATATCGCCACAGATGACAAAGAACTGGGAACCTTTTACCTTCATCATGGCGGAGTGCCACGTTCTCAATGTTATATTTATATAGTTCCGAAATATGATTTAGGCGCATTTATTATCACGAATCAAAGTGGTAACGATACAGCTAGAATTATGGAAGAGACATTAAATGAAATATTCGAAAAAATAAAAGCAACCGAAAAAAGCAGTTAAAATTAGTACTGCTTTGATATCTTATTTAAAAAGTCCATTTCTTATGAAATGGACTTTTTTATGATTTTGTATGAGACATAATTAAATATTTATTTCAACAATATCCTCTCAGTAATCGTTTTATTTGAAGAAGCCTCAATTCCGGTAACTTCGGCATACTTTACATTGGGCAGCCAAAAAGAACCTCCTTCAATACGCACAAATATTTTTTCTACTTGTATTTTTTTCTGATTTACACTTACAAAAACATGATATTTTTGATCTGAATCTATCTTTTTCAAAGTTAACGACAACTTTTTATACGATACAAATTGAAGCTCAAATTCCTCATTATTCAAGACTTTGCTTTCTATTCCGTAGGCAAATTTGCGTTGTATATAATTAAAGTCTTTCTTCTCTCCTTTCTCGGCATATCGAATCCAATACCCTTTTATCGGATTCTCTTTATCTATTTTTCCATTTTCTTGGTAGTTTATGGTATAAATAGCCGTGTTTATATTAGGATCTCGCTGAATGTAAAATAGCATATTGTCTACGTTTTTAGGCGTTGGAAAATTTAATGGCGAAGGATTTTTAGCTTGTGCCGATAGATTTTCAGAAACTATATTTACCAAGATCGTTATAACGATTAGTGATTTTGCGAAATATTTAAATGATAATTTATTCATAAACGAAATATTTGTATGAAGTGTTGGGTGCATTTATTTTAACACATAGAAACATAGCTACAGGATGGCTACAAAAGACGTTTCACTTGCTTAAAACAAACATAGCTATGTGTTAAGAAACTAGTTTCTTTTTAATATTCTTTTTACACATCTAATCCCGAAGCTTCTTAACTATGTTTCTATGTGTTAAAACAATCACACCCAAAAGATTAATTTGATTTGATTATATCCTGTTTTTGGTTGGTCTTAAAAACCCAATATTTTATCAGCGGGTAATTAAATCCATAAGAAACAAAACTGTCGGTGATTAATCTTCCGATTCGGTAATCAATTTGAAATACTTTTTGCAAAATAAGCGTACCAAATGACTTTAAAGAAATGCTTCCTAATACAACCAACGCAAATTTAAAAAGCTGACTATTAATGCGGCTACTATAACCACATTGATTTTTAAACACCCAAAATCTATTGATGCTGAAATTGATAATTGCGCCAATGGTTCCGGAGATTAAAATAGAGAAGGTAAAATGCAGCTTACATACTTCTGTTAATAGAATCATTAAGCCATAATCGGTAATACCACCTAAAAATGCCGCAACTTGAGCCTGCAAAAAAGTGACAATAGCTTTCTTCTTGAACATTTCAGCCTTGGTTTTTATCTTTTAAATCACCCAACTTTAAGAGTTTCAAGCTGTCTATGGTATTAATTATAAATAACGCAATGGTGATTAAGCCTGCCAAATAAGTTATAGATCCAGGAAATAAAACTTCTGTAATTAAAATTAAAGCAATAATAAATCGAAGCTCTGTTGGGCCAACTAAGCCAGAATCTATACTGTATTGATCTGTAATTTTGTAGCGTAACTGACTGATTATAATCGACCAGCCATACAATGCAACAAAAGCAAAGGCTAATACTTGTGTGCCATTTTCAGCATAAATGTAGTAGCCAAAGCCTATAAGTACAATACCGATCCAATCGGCGATAATATCGAGTGCAAAACCATACCAACGTCGCGGAATATTTCTATAATAAGCTAATCTTCCATCTAAAGAATCACCTAACCAATTTATAGCCAATCCGATAATCCCTAAAAGCAAATACCAATTGGCTGAATAAGTTCCTAAAACAAAAGCTAAAAAAACGAATCCCGAACCAAGCGTTCCAAGTAAAGTGAGCAAGTTAGGCGAAATGAATTTAGGCACTTTTGGAAGCAAAAATACAATCGTTAACTGTTCTGCTCTTTTTAAAATATTAGTTCGCTTGCGATCCGAAAATGTTCTTTGCGCAATTGTACTATACTCCTCCACCTGTATTTCTTTTCCCATTATTAGCCCAATATTTGTAAACCTGACAGTATAGCCAATTCTACTTTTGCAATTTTCAATTTGATTTTTCTTTGTTTGCTTTTAAAGAAATCGCTGGTACTTTTTAGTTTACCTGATCTAACCAGATAACTAAAGGCGAGAACAATCAGCATAATTATTTAACAATACCTGCAAAACGTTGATAGAAAACCGTTGGACTGTTCTCATTTTTAGGAGCATATTTTCCTGCAATAATAGGAATATAAATAACCCTTCTTCTACTCTCTTCGCCTCGAATAGAGGATTGCGCCACTCTGTGCCACAAACGCCCATCGTGAATAGTCAAATCTCCAGCTTCCGGATTGATAGAAACTTCCTCTGGATCGGCTTGATGGTCTAAAAAGTATTTTTTACGAAAAAGCATTTGATAAATACTTTGCTTATGTGTACCTGGAATGATTTTAAGACCGCCATTTTCAGGTTTTAAAGTACTTAAATGAATGCCCACATTTAGCATCGGGTTTAATTTTCCACCATAAAAAATATCTCTTAAACCGTCTGTGTGCCAGCCCATTTTAGTAAACTTGCTTTCTGGCCCGTTGATGTAATGATTGAAAACCATTCCGTCTTTTTCTTCAGTTCCTAATCTAGCTCCATCGCCTGCCAATTGCAGTAAACTGTTAAATCTCGGATCAAGCAAAAGACCGCTTAAGGTTTGATGATGTTGATTGATAAAAGCAAAACGTTGTACAATAGCAGAACTATCTAAATCTTTTCCATATTTAATTGGAACGCCGTTTATTTTTTTAATGTCATTTTCAATCCATTTTTGCTCCACTTGTTTGGAAGCATCAATGATGGATGAAACCGTTTCCGGATTTATGAATTTTTTGAAATGGATAAAACCATGTTCGTTAAAAAAGTTTATTTGCTCATTAGTTAATTGCTCAGTAAGGGTGAAGGTTTTATAAGAAGATCCCATGATAATATAGATTTAATAAATGAAATAATAGTGTTTATAATTTTGTCTAAAAGATTACAGCAACAACAACAGCACATTCGCATGTTTGCTTGCATTCGACCTTTAGGAAAATTAAACGTATTTTTTCTTTTATCTGACATACCCTATAGAATTAGTAGAATTTAATACAAACATAATATATATTTTTTCTTTTGCAAAGAATATTTTTATATTTTTTCGAAAAAAAATTAGATTTTATAAATCCCAGCTGCCGTTTTTTCGATAAAAGCCTTTGGCAGTATGCGGTTGGCATAAACCGAAATGATATTTGTAAACCCTGGAATAACTTCTGATTTTTTGCTAAACATGGCTTTTACTGCCATTTTTGCCACTTCATTTGGCTGCATATTAAACTTTTCTGCCATTTTGTTTAAAGCGCTTAAACCAGCTCTTGCAGCAAAACCAGTATCGACTGGACCTGGACTAAAACAGGTTACAGAAATTGAGGTTTGAGCCAATTCGAAACGCAAGGCACGGGTAAACGACAAAACAAATGCTTTTGTAGCCGAATAAACTGCTAGCGTAGGCACAGCTTGATAGGCAGCTGTACTCGATATATTTAAAATGTAGGCTTGTTTTTGTTGTGAAAGTATGGGAACTAATAAATGCGAAAGCTCTACCACTACATTCATGTTGAGCTGCATCATGCCAAGCTGATCGCTTAGAGCAGACTGACTAAAATCGCCCCACACGCCATAACCAGCATTATTAACTAGAATTCCAAGTGGGTAATTATTACTTTTTATCCAATCGGTTACTTTTTGCGATGCGCCATTTGTTGAAAGATCAATCGATAAAATAAAAGCCTTGATACCGTATTTATCTTGAAAATCATTAGATAATGCTTTTAATTCCTCCTCACTTCTTGCAACAAGCAATAGCGGATAACCCTGTTTGGCCAATTCAAAAGCAATAGCTTTTCCAATGCCTTTGCTGGCGCCCGTTATTAAGGCATACGGTTTCGTTTTTTCGCTCATTTTCTTCATTTAAACTACTCAAATATAAAAATTAATTATAAACCGCTGGATAAGCAACATCCATAATAGTTATCCCTAACCCTATTCGCTGGCACTTATTTCGCCCAATACGCCAACAAGATATTCAAACCGATTCTGAATAAATTCTAATAATCAAGCGCACTTAAACTATTGAAAATAGTATAGTTAAAAAAAACACTATTTTTATAGTAACATATAATTGAAGTTTATGAAATTGGAAGAAGAAAAAAATCAAGACAAAGTTACACTTCAGAAAGCTCAAATCAAGCCTTTCCTGACAGTGAATGACGGATTAAAAGCGGTTAAATTTTATGCTGACGCTTTTGGCGCTATTGAATCTAAAAGATTTGAAGCGGATAACAATAAAATATCTTCTGTATTGCAAATTGAAGGCGCCGAATTTTATCTTAGTGACGAGACACCCTGTGATGGCAGTGAAAATCCAGCATTTAACACACTAATCAGAATAATTTTAGAAACTAAAAATGCAGACCAAATATTTGAAAATGCACTAAAATTTGGTGCAATACAGATTTGCCCCATGGTAACCGAAGAAGACTGGAGAATTGGAAAGCTAAAAGATCCTTTTGGGCATATATGGGAGATTGGCTATGAATTATAAGAAAATAATAGCAATTGAGAATACTACCCAAAATGAGTTAAAGAAAAGTTATAATTCAAACAACTGCATTTAAATGAATATTTTTTCATTTAAATTTACTGTATGAGACCATTAGATCCGGATAAAAGAGAGAAAATTTTGAAATCTGTATATGTACTTACAGGCAAACAGGGATTAGCAAGCGTTACCATTTCTGGTATAAGTAAAACCGCCGAAGTTGCTGCAGGAACACTTTACATTTACTTTAAAAACAAAGAAGAGGTAGTACAATTGGCCTATGCCGCTGTAGAGGATAAAATGACCCAGGCCATGTATCGGGACTTTGACATTAATTTACCCGTAAGGCAATCACTTAAGAAGATTTACATCAATATGCTTAACTACAGGCTAAATCATTATGATGAAACCGTATTTATCGACCAGTATCAGCAGTCGGGTTACATACAGCTCAATTTCTCCAAACAACTGGCTGAGTATGAAAAACAGAATAAACCTCTTTATGATCTTTTAGGAAAAGGACAGCGAGAAGGAATCATAAAAGCACTAGATGCCATTATACTCATCAGCTTTTTTGATGGTGCGGTACGCTCCTGCTCTACAGGCATCATCCAAAAGTTATTTCCATTAAGCCAGCAGCTCATCGATGACTGCTTTGATTTGGTCTGGAGAGGTATAAGCTAGCATTTTTTTAAATTTTAAATGAATAATTTTTCAATTAACATATTTTAATACTATATATCATGAGCATTTTTAAAGACAAAACAATTATCATTACTGGAGCAGCTATGGGGCTCGGACTAGCAGCAAGTAAAGCAGTAGCAGTAAAAGGAGCCAATCTGTCAATTGTAGATTACAATGCCGAAGCACTAGAAAAAGCAAAAGCAGAAATCCATTCAGTTGCTCCAAATGCAAAAATCATAACCATAATCGCTGACGTTTCAGACGAACAGGCTGTCAAAAATTATGTAGACAAAACAGTTCAAGAGTTTGGCCGTATCGATGGATTCTACAATAATGCTGGTATCGAAGGAAAACAGGCTTCAATAGTGGATTATGACATCAATATATTTAAAAAAGTAATTGACATCAATCTTATGGGTGTCTATTACGGACTAAAATATGTGATTCCGGTAATGCAGAAAAACGGCGGAGGAAAAATTGTAAACGTAGCTTCTGTAGGCGGAATCAGAGGGGTTGTTAATCAGATGCCTTATGTCGCAAGTAAACATGCCGTTTCGGGTATGACCAAAAATGCAGCAATAGAATATGGTAAAGATGGAATTTATACCAATGCAATCGCGCCTGGAGCTATACTTACTCCAATGGTGGCTGAAGCTTTTAAACAGGTAAACCCTTCCGACCCTAAAGCTGCTGAAACAACATACGCACAAAGAAACCCTACAAGAAGATTAGGGAAACCTGAAGACGTAGGTAACCTTGTAGCATTTCTTCTTAGCGATGAATGCCAATATGTAAACGGACAGACCATTGCTATTGATGGAGGGGAATCAAACCTTTACGGTAATTCTTAAATCAAGATATTTTTATGTAGAAACGGATTGCAGCATAGCCTGTAATCCGTTTTTTTGTATTCGTTTTCTAAGTTAAGTCTTCACGAATTCTATTTCTAACGAAATGTTTTTTTAACAGTAAAAAGTTAATTCGTATTTTTAATGTTAAACAAAATCAATATGAAACAGCATAAAATATTTATTTTATTCGTTATATCTATTTTTGTATCCTCATGTTCAACCGTTTTGAATAGTCCAAAAATTGATTATCTCACCAGTAATTACTGCCAGCCTACCATTGAATATGATTATTCTAAACTCGAAGTTTTCCCGAATAAAACATCCAATAACGACAGTATTCTAAAAGCTAATTTATCGCAGCATGATATCCTGATAAGCAAGGCTATTGGTATTGAATCTTATCTGGCAGAATATCTTCAAACCAAAAAAGACACCTTAAAAAGACTCGTTTTAAAACAAAAAATTACCGATCGTTTAATTCTTACCAGCATAGAGATAAATGCACTGGCATCAGAATTAGATTGTAATGGCGAACGTATCGATAAACTGGCCAATTTTGTAAACGATATCAACAATAAAAAAACCAGAAATCTTACCGTTGCTTCTGTAACTATTGGCGCATTAACTACTGTAGCCACTGTTTTAATAAAAAACAATAATGCTAGTGACATTGTTGGTGTCAGCGGCGGATTAGTGAGTGCCGGATTAGGAGCGCTGACTATTGCTCCTAAAGGAAAAAAAATCAACTTAAAACTGGAAAGAAATCTGTTGCGAAATATCTGGTTCAATGATAATTCTAACGGCGCATACCCCAACTCTATCTGGGCGATTCTAAACGAAAAACAATTTAGCAATTCTGGAAAAAATGATCTGCAGGAAAGTATTAAAAACAGATGGCTGCAATACAATTTTGATGGAAAAATAGACGCCGAAACCGAAAAACTCTTTTTTTATGACGGCGGAATTTACACCGCAGACGATTTATCTTCGAGAGCCAATATGCTAAATGAATTGCAAGCCACTGTTCGCTCTCTCGAACAAGATTTAAAAAGTTTATCGGTAAGACTTAACAGCATTTAATATGCACTAAAAATTAAAATATTGATCTGTAATTTGATTTTGTAAAGGACAAAAAAAAACTCTAAATCAATTATTTAGAGTTTTTCTTTTCAATTGGTTTTCACACCATTCTTATTTAGCTCCATTCTGGAAACTGAGTTTTGTTTAAATCCAATTTTTCAATCGCTTTCATATCAGCAACATCAAGCTTGAAATCAAATATATTGAGGTTTTCTATAATATGCGCTTTTTGCGAAGATCTCGGAATGCTCACAATACCGCGCTGGTAATGCCATCTCAGACTTACCTGTGCCGTAGTTTTGTCATACTTTTTAGCAATTTGGGTTAATACTGAATTTGTAAAAAGACCATTACGTCCTTCCGCAAAAGGTGCCCAAGCTTCCATTTGGATATTATGCTGTTTTAATACGTTATAATCATTGGTCTGTTGAAAATAGGCATGAGTCTCAATCTGATTCACAACAGGTTTTACCTCCGCATAAGATAAAAGATCTTTCAGTTGCTCTGGGCCAAAGTTGCTAATGCCAATTGCTTTGATTTTTCCCGCTTTGTAAAGCTCTTCCATTGCCTTCCACGATCCTTTTACATCGCCTCGTGGACGATGAATGAGGTACAAATCAAGATATTCAAGACCTAGTTTTCTTAGTGTTTCTTCAAAACCTTTTTTAGCATTTTCATAACCAGCATCATCAACCCATAGTTTTGAAGTAACAAAAAGTTGCTTTCTATCCACTCCGCTTTGTTTTATTGCTTTCCCCACTTCTACTTCATTTCCGTATACTTTTGCAGTGTCAATAAGACGATACCCTGCAGCTATGGCTTCGACTACCGATTTCTGACATACATCACCGCTGAGTCCGTATGTTCCAAATCCGAGTATGGGTATTTTTAAACCGTTATTTAGTTTAACATCTGGAATGCCTTTAGCCTCTTTATCCATCAAGACATTTCCAAATAGATCAGGCATGCCAAACATACCAAGATAAATTCCTGCAGCGGCAAGTTTTACGCCATTTTGTAAAAATCGGCGTCGGTTTATTTCATTTTTCTGGTTTTGAGAATTCATGCTTTTTTGGTCCAATTAGTTAGTAATAGTATAGTGTTTTTTCATTATTCTTATTTTGCAAATGCTTCATTATCATATTTTAATGCTAACATTTTAAAAATCTATGAATAATTTTGGTTGTTAAATATACTAAATTATCAATATCAAATTGCTTTCGCTTTATTGGGTTACAGCATCAATTGGAATGTTTTTCTTGATTTTCTCAACTCCCCTTTCTCTTATCAGTTCTGCTGCATCGAGCATTTTGATTACATGAATATAAGGCGTCATCAAGTCTGGATCGGGATCTGCGGCATGAGGCGACAACGAAAACTCTAGAACTTGATATAGAAACAATTTAAACTCTTGGAGCGTTTTTTCATTAAATGCGTTCTGAAATACTATAAAAGGATTATTGTGTTCTTCTTTAGTTAGAGAAGAAAGATGAAAAACCTTTTCTTGCGCCAAAGATTCTTTTACCTTCCATTTTTTACTTTTCTCTTTTAAACAAAAACAAACTCTGAGGAATGATTTGAGAACCGAGTACAAAATAAAAACATCTGAAGGATTGTCCTGTTTGTAGACTTTTGTTTTATAACAGTAAATAGTCGCTTCGCTTAAAGTCTGTTTATAATAATCGAGATCTGCATAGACAAAAAAGGCATTAATTACCTTAAATGGATGTCCTTCTATATTTCCTGCCCAAAAGCTGGTTTCGAACGGCATTTTATTCTTTTTCATAGTCAATAGATTTAAAATTATGTAGCGAAATTCTTCTATTTTTAAAGAATAAAATATTCCAATTATGGATATAATACCGATTGTATATTCAATATAGTCCAATTTCATTGTACTATTTTCATATTACATCGGCATTATACCAGAAAATATTGGACTTAAATACAAACAAAATACAGGTATAATATTCTGACAAAAAAGACTCTTTTTTGTGATAATTTTTTATCTTTGAAACGCAAGATTTTTAGCCGAAATGGCTTTATCTTTGATCTTTTAGAAAAATTGATATTTAGTATGGAACAGAAAATACATCAGGGAAGAAACGTAAAACGTTTTAGAGAAATGCTTAACATAAAGCAGGAAGCATTGGCTTATGATCTGGGCGAAGACTGGAACCAAAAGAAAATTTCGATGCTAGAGCAAAAAGATGTAATTGAAGACAGTTTGCTAAAACAAATCTCTACTGTATTAAAAATTCCTGTTGAGGCTTTTCAGAATTTTGATGAAGAGCAAGCAATAAATATTATTTCTAATACTTTTCATGATACTCAAGGTTTGATAAATTATAGTCCAACTTTCAACAATGGTCCTATAGATAAATTGATCAAACTTCATGAAGAAAAAATTGCTTTGTATGAAAGGATGTTGAAGGAGAAAGAGGAAATGATGGTGAGGTTGGAGAAGTTGATTGGGAAATAGTTACTTTATAGAGATATATAAAACAGAAAAGAGACTTTTAAAAGTCTCTTTTCTGTTTTAATATATTTCTTCATTCATAATAATTTGATTTTTAACTTCTGTAACAAGTTCTCGATATTCCTCAATGCTCATTTTATTTTGTATTCCATCATAAGCATCTAATTTTCCTTGAAGTTTATTAAGAATTGACGTCTTTTTAGTTATTAAAAACTTACCCTGGAAATACCTACTTACATTACGAAACCCTTTTTCTCCTTCTTCATGAAAACTTCCTTTATCATCCATAAAAAGATCTTCTCGACAATTTTCGTTATTTTCTTGGTCAAAAATCGGTTCTATATCTTCACTTTCTAAAATGAAATAACTGTAATCCAAGTCTCCTATCGATTCAAAATATAATGCTTTTGGCTTAACAAGAAGATCATTTTCTATTAGCAAAAAATCATTTTCTATAGCTATATTATTAAAGTCATTTCCGCCATGCTCTGGATAAAAACAATGGTTTAGACTGTCATACGATTCAAAAATGATTTTAAGCACACTAAAAATATCTTGAAGCTTTGTCCATTTGCTATTTAAAGGAATAGAAATGGGGAAAATTCTAACTAGTGCATCTTCCCATTCATATGGATTCCTTTCATAATAATCATCATTACTCGAATGCCAATACCTGAACTGCTTATTAAACTCTGAAGCATTAGGCCTTTTTCCAGGATCATTATCTGTAGCTTGAGAGAGAAGTCTATTTAAAAGTACAATTGAAAAATAATCCCATACCCCAAAAATAGAACCTTTGTTTATTCTCACATCAACAAATTTGTCAATTGAAATGTTACTATTTGGAATATATTGCCCATCAAAACTCAACCATTGTTGAGTTAAAATCATCCAAACTGTTTTTGCAAATGAGTAAATATCTGCTCTTTTAAATTCAGAAACAGATGAAATTCTTTTCATTTCAGGCGCTATTGTCCATTTTGGACCAATAGATTCATTTAGAACAGACACTTTTGTTTTTTTTGGGAAATTTGCAAGTCCAAAATCTGAAAATACAGGACCGTCGTTAACAATTAATATATTATCCGGTTTAATATCTCTATGGGCTATGTCTTGTGAATGTAAATATTCTAAAGTGTCACATAATTCGAATATAACTTCAAATATTTTATCTCGAGTAGCCGTTTTAATATAATCTTTAAATGGTATCCCTATTGGCATTATATAATATGGTAAATCGCCATTACTTATTTCATTAGGAAAATGATAGCTAACAATTTCTACTATTCCTTTTTTGTTTTTAAGATTATTTAATACTTCAATTTCAATTTTAAATCGTTCGTAATTTCTTTTAGAATTGATGTTTTTTAAAACTTTTTTGGCAAAGCGATTCCCTTCTGAATCAACAACTTCATAGACTATTCCATTTCCGCCTTTCCCTAATGTTTTCTTAATTGTATACTTATTTTTACTTGTCATAATTTTTCATTTTAAAGCAATAATTCCTCACTACAACTTTACATATTCAAGCGATCGGATTATCATATAATTTTATAAATGTTCAATATTAATTTCTAATTTCATTTAAAACAGTTTCAATTAAATTAGCACAGTTTAAAACAAAATCATCATCTACTTCTATTAATGTATTAATTTCAGAAATATCCCCTTCCTCAAAGAAATTTTGTCCCTTAAGTTTTATTTTAAATGGCAAATCTACATATTTTGATACTAAAGCATCATAACTTCTTCCCTCACCATGTTTTAATACATTTATAGCATATATGAAATCTTCAAAACGATTCAGAAGTTCTATTTTATGCTTTTCTTTAAGTTTTTTCCTGGCTTCTTCAAATCCATTTCTGCACGATAACTCGTCCTGTAATATCGCATCAAACATAGAGAACATTCCAATAGCGAATATTGTCTTTTGAAGTTGGATCATTTGTAAATTTTTCACATGAATTGTTGAAGCACTCGTTTGTAGTGCTTCAATAATTTCCGCATTAGTTTCTTCCAACGAATCTAATGTAAATGCTGTGCTTCGGTATATTAAATCTTCAAAATTGTGCATTATATGAGTGTAAATATTAATATTTCTCTTTAAGTTTTTCAATTAAAATTGATGCTTCAGATTCAGTCATCCGAAGAGCGATTTTTTCTGCCTCTTGATTAATTCTGTTTTCATCAAAAACATATAAATCTTTATATATATAATCTGACAATGAATATATAAAAGCAGAAGGAGCATTTTCAATTCGTTTATAAAAAGCTAAAAGATCTTCATATAGAACAATTGGCTTTTCTTTAAACTCTTGTATTGACATTACTCTTGAATCGTTCTTGATATCATCTGAGTGCTTTATACAATTATTTAAATTTCGCAATTCATTTATTTCTTTATAGCAATTTAAATTTTTAATGTCAATATTTTTTTCTTTCAAAAATTCAATCACAAACTCCCATTTAAACATTTTTGATTTCGAAACACCGTAAGCAGCACCTAATAAAAATTTTAGTTTATTTTCAAAATGCTTATAAGCATAAATAATTTTCATTTCTGAAATTGCTTTTAACTCCTGTTCCATAAAATATATCTCCATAGTCGAACCAGAATAATCTCCTCTTTCATATTCATCAGATCGATCTTTAGTATTAGCATCACTAATCTTTTTTTCAAAAATATGGATTGCTTCATCTGAAATTCTGTCGTGGAAATTATTTTCAACATCCATGAAGAAAGTTTGAAGACCCAATTTTGCTGTTTCACGTTTTGCTTCTATATTATTTATCATTTCATTTAGATTTAATCAATTATAAAGCAAAGATATTTCAGTAGTACGCAATCTTTTTGCGCAGTTGTAAAAATTTTCAGTTATCTATAACATTACAAATATAATTATATCAAAATCAGATACTTTTCAAGTTTTTATTTGTTGTAAATTAGCATTTAAAACATCTATATCTTATATCATTGACACTTAAACAAATTCTAAGATAATGGAAGATCAAAGCAAAATTGACTGGAAAACCTATGAATTTATCACAAAATATATTTATGAGACATTAGGGCAAAAATATAATATCAATATTGAAGGATATGGACCTGTAAAATTAAAGGCAAATCAGGAGTAGAACATCAGATTGACGTATTAACTTCAGAAACAGACAATACCCGTACTTATCGAACTGCAATAGAATGCAAATATTGGAATAAAAAAGTTACCAAAGAAACCGTAATGAAGCTTTTAGCCATTATCAATGATACTGATATAGAAAGAGGAATTATAGTGTCTAAAAGTGGTTATACTCCAGATGCTCAACAATTTGCTAAGCACTGTAACATATTAATTGTTCATCTAAGAGAAACTGGCGAAGAAGATAACGAATTACAAAAAGAATTTCATTTTTTTGATCTAAGAGTAAATATTAAAATGAATATCAAAAGTCCAGAAGTAATTAATATTATTGCAAAGGATTTAGATAATAATCTAATAGAGATAAATGAAAACTACCAATATCATATTTTGATCGAGCAAGCTAATGGAAAAAGAACAAGATTGTTTGATGAAATAATGGTATTCAAAGAATATATAAATAAGCAGAAACCTTTTAAAACAGTAACTAAAACGTATGAATACGAAAATTCAAACCTACGCTTTCAAGACAGTATACAAAAAATAAAAAGTATTACTTACACAGGCTTATTAACTGTTCAGGATAAAAGTCAAAATAGCACATTTTCAATTGTAGATAATGTATGGCTAATAATGAAAAAAATTTTCGAAGAACAAATCTTTATTATTTCTGAAAGTGGATTGATTGCTCAATATTTGGGTAAAACAGAATAATATCAAGTTGGAGTATTTATTATAAAAACAATAAATTTATCCCTGCTCTGCAAAGTGTACCTCACAAGCGCTGCGCAAATGTCTCTGACTTTGCGCCATTTTTCAAATATATAATTTAAAACGTAAAAGCCATAAAGTCTCAGACTTTAAAACTAAATTTCTTAAATGCAATTTATAGATAAAGAAAGAATAAAAAACAACACTAAAAAATAATTGTAAAAAGTCGGGAGACTTTTATAAATTTTACTAATTCACAAGTGTAAAAAAAGCGCAAAGTCAGAGACATTTGCACAACATTTCAGTTGAACTCTTTGGAAATCTGAAGTAATCGAATCTCAGACTTTAAAACTAATTACCCATAAAAAAACCAGTGAATCAACTTCACTGGTTTTAAAATTATCTTTCATAAATCATCCTCTATTTTAAGACGCTTATAGAACTTTTTTATTTCGTAATCCCAAACATCATGACCAATTTATCATTAAGATAAAAATTAAGCGTTTGGTCTGCTACATCAAAACGCAAGTCTTTATTGTTTAAATACGACAATACTTTTTGCTCTGTTTCATTTCCTTCACCAATACATGCCATTCTTGTAGATGCTACTTTATCAAAAGAAATATTATCCCCGTTAGTTTCATAAGTTCCAGAGAAGTTGTTGCAGCCTGTGTTTCCGCTCACTTTCTTTTCTGCTACATTAAACTTAATAGAAGCTCTTCCGTAATCCTGTCCAACATTTTCTAGCGCTATTAGTTTCCAGTTATTTTTTTCGATAAAACTCCACAATTGGTCTTGAGTTGGAATAGAAAATTCCATAACCACTTTGTTCTTCGCATTTTTAAACTGTACGGTATTGTTTTTCTTTACAATTTTGAACTTTTTCTTTGTTATTGCAGCACTAAATTCTTGTTCTAATTTCATGCTTTCGTCGTCGCAAGCCATTAAAGTTCCCATTGGAGAATTGGTCTTAATTTGATTTTTTGAAGAAAGCTTCGTGTATTTTACGTTGAAATTATTACATCCGTTTTTACCGCTTATAGTACCCGTTTCATCGTTAATGGTAATAAATGCTTTTCCGCTATTTATCTTTTTTCCGTTTAACTGGGTTAAAATCATTTTGGTATTGTAAATGCCTTTTTCGGTATTTACAGGCGTTTTCGAAATAATACTTTTCAGTTTATACTGGTAGGAAGAAGCATCCGCCGGAATAGGTTCTGGTCTTTTGGTTCTGGTTACCATTATCTCATATCGATTTCCTTTTTCAAAATTAAAACCTTCAATATGATCATAAAAAAGTTGCCATTCTTTGTCCTTATCATACTTCACTTGCAGACATTCCATAGGACCAACACCTTGACATGGCACTTTACTTTCTTTTACAAACATTTTTAAACTTTCCTGACCGTATGTAAATGCTGATACTAATACTACCACAAAAACATACATACATTTAAATCTTTTCATCATTTTAATTTTTTAGAATACCGATTAAGCATTCAGATTATTTATGTTTTTTTTGCAGGCATGAATTGTGCCATTCTAAAATAAAGAATGCTTTTAACTTTTTTTTATCAGCCCTAAATTCGGCTTTTTCTTTAACAATCAAACTGCTAAACATTGATAATCAGCTTATTTGTTTTACTTAAGCAAAAGTCTTCTTTCTATTACATTTAAGGATGTTTTAGTAGGATTTTTAGCTTTTTTAAGCTTATGAGAAAAAAAGAAAATTACTTAAGACTTAAGCTTATCAGATCGATAATTCGAAAGATTAGAAATAAATTCTAAAGGCTCTACATAATGTGGATTTTTGCTGATTTTTCCATCTTTTATAACATAAGGATGTGTAAGCAATATATCGGTAAGTGTACTTGGGCTAAAACTGTTCACATCGTACATACAAATTAGTGAAACTGCATGTTGTGGAGTTAACAGATTTAATTTGGCTTCATATTCTAAAAGTTCATCAGTTCCTGGCAGGTTCTTAAGAGCCCAAATCATATCTCCACACGCCCTTACGCTATCATATCCTGATCTTGAAGCTGATAATAAAGTCTGTTCAAGCGTTTTGTACATTTTTTCGGCAGCAAACTCGCCGTCCTTGATATACGTATTTTCAGAAGCTAGCACTTCCAATTGGCCACTCGCGAGTTTTTGAGCAATAGATATTCCATTATCAGCCAGACAACGACAATGTTCTCCATGGCGGTTTCCTTCAAGAATATTAATTACTTTATCATTCGTTTCCAGTCCCTCCAAAATATAAGGAATAATAACTTCATATTGTTGTTCTCTCGAATCGAAAAAACCACAAATATGCATTGGAGACGCAAATGATTCTCCACATACCGAAAAAGACATTTGTTTGTTCATGATTCAAATATACACAATAAGTTTTCGTACACATATACTACATCTTAAATTTTTCAGTCCATTCTATTTTGTTCCATTTTCTCCATATAAAAGGCATCGAAAATTAACCCCACGTCAATAATCAATGCCTTAATAATGATATTATACTAAATGATGGCTATTCTTTCGTTTTAAAAACTTTATAAAATACAAAAAGAATACCCAGCCAAATCGGAATTAATTCTACAGATATCTCCATATTCGTCATCCACATGATGGCTAAAATACCCAATAGAAAGGCGAAACAGATGTAATTGCTTACCGGATAAAATATAGAAGCAAACTTTGTTTTGGTGTTTTCTTTGTCTTTGGCACTTCTAAATTGCAGATGCGTATACGAAATCATCACCCAGTTAATTACCAAGCAAGACACTACTAAAGACATTAAAATACTAAAAGCTTCTTCTGGAATTATTTTGTTTATTAAAATACAGATCGCGGCAAAACAAGAAGAAACTAAAATGGCATTAACCGGAACCGATTGTTTGTTTAGCTTCTTTAAAAATTTAGGAGCACTATTTTGATCTGCTAAACCAAATAACATACGTGAGTTACTGTAGACACTGCTGTTGTATACCGATAAAGCGGCAGTTAATACAATTAAATTAAGCACATTGGCGATAAGACTTGTAAAAAATATTTTTTTTCCAAAGAGCTCAAATTCCATTCCGTTTAAGTTTTGAAAAACCATTACAAACGGACTACTGTCTGTCGTAATTTGTTTCCAAGGTGACAGAGCAAATAAAATGACCAATGCCCCAACATAAAATATAAGAATTCTATAAATAACCTGATTGGTAGCTTTTGGAATGTTTTTCTCTGGATTCTCTGCTTCAGCAGCGGTAATTCCAATAAGTTCCAAACCACCAAAAGAGAACATAATCAGAGCCATTGCTGACAATAGACCTTGAAAACTGCCTGTTTCAGTTTTTTCAAAAATCCCTTTTGGAAAAAAGCCTCCGTCGTTATATAGATTATGAATTGTAGCGTGCTCTCCTCCTGTTCCGCTTATTAGCAGATAAGTGCCAAAAAGAATCATGGCGATAATGGCTACCACTTTTATAATTGAAAACCAAAATTCAGTTTCTCCGTACACCTTTACCGAGGCAAAATTTAAGGCATTAATAACCAGAAAGAAAAATAAACTGGATGCCCAAAGCGGAATTTCGGGCCACCAAAACTGCACATAAACTCCAATGGCTGTAAGTTCGGCCATACTTACCAGAATATACAAAATCCAATAATTCCAACCTGATGCAAAACCGGCAAACGAACCGCAATATTTATAAGCAAAATAGCTAAAGCTTCCAGATACGGGTTCTTCGACAACCATTTCTCCAAGTTGTCTCATTATAAAGAAAGCGATAATTCCGGCAATAGCATATCCTAAAATAACAGATGGCCCTGCTAATACGGCCGCTGGACCAATGCCAAGGAAAAGACCTGTTCCTATAGATCCGCCTAAGGCAATTAACTGAATGTGTCGATTAGTTAGTCCACGTTTAAGCTGATTCTCTTCTACAGCATCATGATTATTTTTCACAGATTTTGTTTTAAGGTATTTAAATGTATTCAGAATGTATAAAAAGCGAAGATAAGTTAAAAAAGCAATCACACAAAGCATCGTTCTGTGACTTCTTTTATAATCAAATATAAATATTCTTTTTTTAGCCGTTGAACTAGCAAATCAACAATAAGCGATATTCTCCATCATTTTCTTTTGGTGCCCTATGAATACAAGGCTTTACTTGCTGTCTTGGATGATCGACGGCCAAACGCCAAAGATGCATTTGTCCTAAATTAATAGGTTCTGCACCTTCATGCAATTGATAATGCAAGTCAAAGAAATTCTCTTTTAAAAAGTCTTCGAAATCTTCCTCTGCTCCATCATGCAGTTCTTTTAATTTTGCTCGAATTTCTGGAATTAAAATCTTCTGTTCTGCCTGCGAGTTAGGAATAATATCACTTGCCGCTCCGTGGTAAGTGCACAAAAATGTATCGGTTGCAATGGGCGAACGATCAACGTGAAACGAATATACATCGGTAGATATAAAATCAAATTCGTCATCTCGCTCGTAACACTTCAGTAAATTAAGTGAAGGCGAAGCGCCAAATTCAGTTAATAATTGTAAATCGTTTAAGATTATTTCTCTGGCTCTATTTCCTTTTTCAGATAATTGAAGCGCGATTAAATCTTCTGGAGAAACTTCTGTTATATTTTCTTTTAAACTTAATTGATTCACAATCTCTTTAAAATCGCCATCCAGATTTCTGTACCAACATAATGCATTCATTTCTTCCTTAAAATCAGTATTTATAAGCTCTGAAAAAGTAGAGACCAGACCAATTTGGCTGCTGGAAGAAAATGTTTTATTCATAGTTTGGCTATTTTAGATCGATTGCAAAAATAGGCAATAGCAGTTGCTTCTTACCTTTTTATGCATTTAATTTTATTTGATGCTGCGCTCTTTTCTTAAAGAAAAGCTACTGCTTTTTAATAGCAAATAACCATGAAATCAGGTATTGTTTAATGCATCTTGCATTGGTAAATTTGTTGTGAACTCAAAAAAATATAGAATGATAGATACTGATGTTGATGGTTTTAAAGTAATGAAATCATTTTCTTTAAAAAATAAAACAGCTCGTTTTGTAAAACAGCTTTTTTATGTTTCCATTTTAACCGTGCTTTTCTCGGCTTGTTCAAGCAGTGATAGTGAATCAAATAACAATGAATCTGATTATTATTTTAAAGCCACTCTAGATGGTCGTAAAATAAATTTTTATAATGCCAACTTTCAGGCCGCTGGCAACGATAATCGATTTGAGTATATTATACTCGGGGGATCTGAAGCGCCTTATCCTAAAACTGCTGGTGAGCAACTTCCTCCATCATTAGATTTTGAAATTTGGAAAATTGGAGGAAATATCACCGCAGGCACTTACTCTACTCCAGCAGAATTAGAAATGGTGGCCCGATATGCTGTTCAAACCGCAAACGGAACTATTTTGTATAGTACTCGAGGTGCCGATGACGTTTTTATAGTAAAAATTGAATCTATAAGTAAAAACGGAATTAAAGGCACCTTTTCTGGAAAGGTTCGAAATCTAGAATCAGGAGTAGCAGTAGAAGTCACAGACGGATCTTTTAACCTTCCGGACTCAGACATAATTAATCCGTAAAGTAGGATTTCTAAAATTAAAAAAGGTGTTTGAGAATTTCAAACACCTTTTCTAATTCTGTTAATATTTATTAATGTAAACTGTTTTCTTGTTTACAAATTCCTGAATGCCGTCTTGCGAAAGTTCACGCCCATATCCTGAGTTTTTAGTTCCGCCAAAAGGCAGCCTCTGATCGCTTTTTACCAGTTCGTTTACAAATACTGCTCCTTCATTAAATTTGGGCACTAATCGGAATGCTTTTTCGAAATCTTCTGTAAAAATGGTAACGCCAAGTCCGAATGGGCTATTGTTTGAAAGTGCAATAGCTCCTTTTTCATCCTTAAAAGTCGTGATTCCAATTAATGGACCAAAAACCTCTTCTTTAAAAATCGACATATCTGTTGTTACATTTCCAATAACAGTAGGTTCAAAATAAGCCTTGTTTCTTTTGCCCCCTAGTAAAACTTCTCCGCCTTTATCCAATGTATCTTGAAGCTGTTTTTCCAATTCTTCAGCAAGGTCTACTCTTGCCATTGTTCCTATTGTTGTTTCTTCACTCAAAGGATCGCCCGAACGAAGTTTGCCAACTTCTTCTACAAAAGCTTTTGTAAACTCCTCTGCAATAGACGATTCTACTAGAAGACGTTTTCCTGCAATACAGCTTTGCCCCGCATTCTGAAAACGCGCCTGCACACAAGTTTTAACCGTTTTCTCCAGGTTACAATCTGCAAAAACCACCAAAGCATTACTGCCTCCTAACTCTAAAACTGTTTTCTTAATTTCATTTCCAGCAACAGCAGCTACGGCTCTTCCTGCGGCTTCGCTTCCTGTTAGTGTAACAGCTTTAATTTTAGGATTTTTAATGATTTCTTCTACCATTTTACTTCCAATGGGCAAATTAGTAAAACATCCTGCAGGAAAGCCTGCTCTTTCAAATATTTTTTCAATGCTCATGGCGCTTTTCATCACATTGCTGGCATGTTTTAAAACAGCAACATTTCCCGCCATTAATGCTGGAACTGCAAAACGCATCACTTGCCAGAAAGGATAATTCCATGGCATAATGGCCAAAACAATTCCTATTGGTTCGTAACTTACATAACTCTTATGGGCTTCTGTTTCTATTATTTTATCGGCAAGCATCTTTGAAGCATTCTCAGCATAATAATCACATAAAGTGGCGCATTTTTCTACTTCTGCCAATGCCTGAGTAATCGGTTTTCCCATTTCTTGGGTAATAATTTCGGCATATTCGTGTGCATTTTTCCTTAGCTCTTGACCAGCGGCTTTCATTAACACGGAACGTTCAGAAAAGGGAATTTCTTTCCAAATCGAGTATTGAGTATCAGCTTTATCAATTGCATTTTCTACTTCTTTCCTATCAAACTCAGCAACTTCATAGACAATCTCTTGATTATAAGGATTTATAGACTTTATCATAACATTATTTTTTATCGTATTTATTTAAAAACGATATAAAAGGTACAATTTATTTTTAGTTTTTAAATTGTGTAAAGCTTGTTTTTTTGATGAAAGGCTGTTTTTAAAACAAAAAAAAAGAGACTGCCTAAACAGTCTCTTCTGATATTCTGATGTTAGAAATTCTTTTTTCTATAGTTATATTACATTATGTTAAAGCACCTAATCTGAAATATAACAGGAATTTGAAATTCTTATCCTGGACAGCTTGTGCCAATTAGTCTGCAAAGCTGTTCTCCACTTGGATAAGGAGGGCAACAATAATTACCAGGTTTCGGACATACTCCATCAACACACGCTAAACCTCCTTTTACACTTCTTTTTTCAATTTTAGTTAGCTCAGCAACACCGTCTAACTTTAAAATGTTTTTTAACATAGCATATAGTTTTTAATATTAGTTAATACTTCAATCGATTTAAAGACACTTGAAGTTTATGTCTATTCTTGCGCAAGAATTTTTTATATATTTTTAAATACTATCAAACTACTTTTCTTAAACTTTTTGCTTCTGAGAAATCACCTAAAAAGTATCTTAAGTCACTTATTTCATATTCATGAGGAAAGATTTCATTATTTACAATTTTCACTGGCGTGTAATTAAATTGATTTTCACGACACCAATCGTATTGCAATTCTACCTGTTGATTTGTTTTCATGCTAATAGAACCTGAATTCCATTTATCCAACCATTTATCCAATCCGATCTTTTTGATGTGCCAATCTGAAATTGCTTCTAAAACGGAGTCCTTATTTTTGCTATTAATTTCCAATAATTGATCTACCACAATTTTATATGGATTGTTCGTGTTATCAGGATTAATATTGAATAAAACTTTAAGAGATATTTTTTCTGGATATTTAGTTATTAATTCCATAGATTCCGCAAAAGCTTTGTGGCAATACCCGCAACTTGGACTTAAAATAATTAGAAGTTCAACATCAGCATCAATTTTACCAAACTGAAGACCTTCTAGCTTATTAAAACCAGCCAAAACCGGAATTTCCTTAGTCAACGAATTGAAGACTCCAAAATTTCTTTTAAATTTTTTCAATTTGTTTACCTCTTCTTCTGCTTTCATTTTACCTGTTAAAATAGGTTTTATTGCCAACCAAGAGGCGCCAATTAATATTAACGAAAACAAATAAGGAAAAAGGCTAGATGCATTGTAAACAAATGGTTGCAACATAAAAATCCAAACAGCACTTTGAAGAATTATAATAGCGGAAACTGTCAAACACAACAAACACCACTTTTTAAGCTGCCATTTTTGTATATAAATAGAATAAGCAATTACAGGAAGAGATAGTAAACTTAAAAGTCCAATTACAACACTTGACCCAGAAGGATTGGCTAGTACCGCAAGTAAATTAACCCCGAAAAAAAGAACAGGTAAATCTGCAAAGTTGATCCATTTATTAATCTCTCCTTTATTGGAGCCAATTACTGAGTCACATGATGCGCTAGGACTCATACTACAAAATTTAGATACCATTTCGTTTTTTACACCTAGTTTTTCTTGAACTATAAAAACGCTGAAAACAAGGCCTGCAATTGAGGTTAAAAGCAACAGAATTTCGCTAATGCCGTAACTATTATAAACAAACGAAACAATTACCAAAGCAAGAATTGCTAAGGCATAGTTATGCCAATTTGAAGTTGTTTTAAAGCTGGCTGATTTTGAAGTTTCATTTGGTTCAATAACTGCTACAATTCCATCCCACTCTTGGGTAAAATCATCAAATGGTAAAACCTTCTTTCCTTCCTCTTCTGACTCAATAGTTATGGTGTCTTCTTTTTGAGTTGCCAACACTATATTGTTTCTGTGTACGGCTATGAAAGAATCTGGCAATTCAGATAATTGTTCTTTTTGAATTCTTACGGCTACATTTTCTATAGATAATAAATCAAAAGTATCGGTAATGGCAAATAAGCTGGGAAAATCAGGATGAGATTGAAATAGGTCTTCGAATTCTTCTGTTTGATCTTTATAATTATTGATGCTTAAATACTTTTGAACTAATTGTACCATGTCTAAAGATTATGTTTGTTTTTTGTAAATGTAATTTAAATCTTTCAAAACAAGCAAGCTTTTTCAGTAAAAAAAATAGTACATTTTGGCATATTTTTTGATAATTTCGACAAAATCATGCAATATAAACACTATATCGACATATATTTTAACATATTATCAATATAAACAATCCAAGTATTTATTGATATTTTTGGGTATTCTAAGCTCAAAATGGATTATTCAATTAGTCATAAAAATCATTCTAGTTTTCTTCTAATAGGTCATCTTTCTATTTAGACATTTGTTAAAATGTGCATCTCAAAAAAGTTAAAATTTGCGTAAAAATCTTTTAAAAAAATCTCTCGAGATTCTGAGTGAGAGAAAACTTTTTTATATCCTAAATAAAACTAATAGCATCATTTTTCCTTTACACTTCTTTTAAACTGATTTCTACTCTAGCGACATTTTTTGCTTGTGCCGAAAAGCTTCTCAATATCAGTCTTATCTATTTGAGTTTGCAACAAATAGACATGCTGGATTTCTGTGTACGTAAAAACGTACTTTATTACTCCTAGTGTAAATTATTAATAATCAACTTTACACTTTCGGTTTCAAATACTACTATCTATTTTACTAACTATTAATTGTTTACTAACCTTAAAATTTAAAAAATGAAGAAAATCATAAAATTATCTTGTATGCTAGCTACTGCAGCATTGGTGTTTTATTCCTGCGAAAAGGAACAAGATTTAGAGGTATCTCAAACTGCTAAAAAAGATGCTGCCTTAATCGCGAATAGAGATACTGTTTCAAATAATTCTGCCATACAAGCCGGTACAACAGCAAAAGGAACTGCTGGCGCAAGAACCATTACTTTGCAAACCAACACCTTATCTTGCCCAGGTGGATTGTGTACTTCTTATGGCGTTTGGTCTACAGGCGTTTATACAGTTTGGTTTCAGATGAAATTTAACAATGGATTTTATTGGAGCCGAGGTGGAAAATGCGGATATGGTATCTTAATTGGTGACCAAAATACGGGTGGCGATGCTGCATGGGATGGAAATGGCGGTAGCGCAAGGTTTATGTGGTATTGCCCAAGTGGTTCTAATACGACTAAAGGAAGCGGCGCTTATCTTCAGCCTTATGTATATTATAGAGATCAGCCGGGACAATACGGTAATGATTTCGGAAAGAAATATTACATACAAGAAGGTGTTACTTATAATTGCCAGATATCTGTGAAGTTAAATACAGGATCAAATACCGACGGATATGTAAAATATTACGTGAACGGTACAGAGATATTGAACGAAAAAATTCGCTGGGTAACCAACGATGCTAAGCGAAATGTAAATGCAGTGAGTCTTCACACTTTCCGTGGAGGAAGTCAAAGCTATTGGACAGCTCCTGTAACAAGCTCTATCTACTATCCTAGTGCATCTTGGGATGCTCTATAGTGTTTAACGCACTTTAAAAAACATTTGAACCGAAAAAATAAACCCAACAACTTCGATGCTATTTATTATCATAAAAGCATCGAAGTTGTTATTAGTTAAAAGCTTTCTACAATTCCTTTTTGAAGCAAATACTAGTTTCTATTCCAGCATATTGTCCATAATTTTCGATAACAGTATACGTTTTAGTGTACAATGCAACTGCTTCTGTTTGCACATTGCTGGTTTCTAAAACGGTCGATGCATAACCTAATTCTTTAGCCCAGTTTTCGAGCTCATTTAAAACCTTTGATGCAATGCGTCTTCCTCTGTATTCGTCAGAAACAAACATGCGTTTTACCTCAACCGAATCATTATCAAACTGTTTTATAGCTCCGCAGCCCACCGCAATTCCGTTGATATAAGCAATAATGACATGTTTAATGGCATCAACCTTATTAAATTGGTTGAAGTATTCCTGCATATCGCCATTTCGGCTTGCTAAATTCTCATCTAGTTTTACAATTAAACTGGCGAAATCTGCATTTTGAGAAGTCGTTCTTACAAGTTCCAGATTTTCAGTATATGCGTATATTTTCATATCTGTCAAATCTTCTTCTCTTTTTCTATAATCTTTTTTTAGAAGTCCTTCATATACAAATCCAGAACGTTCGGCTACTTTAATGCTTGCAGCGTTTTCTTCTGCAATTTTCATAAAAAGTCTATTAAACTTTTTAGTTGCAAAACACCAGTTTTTAAACACCGTTAATGCTTCGGAAGCATAATTATTCCCGTTATGTTCTTTGAAAATAAAATAAGCCAGTTCTCCCTTTGGAATTCTCCAATCAATTTCTCGTACAGATATATGGCCTATAAATTCATGGCTTTCTTTTGAAAATATACCGCAAGCATAACTTTTATTTTCTTGCCAATCTATCTCTTTCTGCTCCAGATATTTTTTTGTTGATTCTAAGCTATCATTCACTTTTATCATGTTTGCAAAGTAATCATACAAATATTCGCTGTTTTCGGTTATACTTTTAAAAAAGCATTCCGAATCTTCTATTCTGTAAGGTTTTATTAAAAGGTTTTTGGTTATTATCATTTTGTGGTTCTTTGTAGTTGTGTTTTCTAGGGATAAAACTACACAAAAACCTAATGCGTAAAAATGCTATTTTTTAATTTGTTAATGCGTTTTTTGCATTACGCTCCTTTTTAACCATTCGTTAAAGTGTATTAAAAAATAAATACCAAAAATTAAAAGCCGACTCGTTTCTATTTATATTTTTTAAACAACGCTGCCATGGTCTCCACATCCAAAGCCTCCAGATCATTAAGCTTTAGCGACTTGACCATCTTAAGTGTAGCTGTTTTGTAAAGTAAAAAGTGAGGCGTTTTTAAATGAGACTGATATGCTTCATTATTAGCATAAATCTCTAATATTTTTATCTGATTTGGATGCTCTTTTTGAAACATTGGAAAAATAGCAATCACTCCAGACTCCAACCTTATAGATGCCTCTACTTCTTCTTTAAGAATAGCTTTGTATTGCTCCAGATAATCGGGTATTATCTCAACTTCTGCAATGCGAACCATGTGATCTTTATTTTGTGCCATAATACCAAGTGAGAAAAAAGTAAATAAAAACGATACTTTTATTTTATTCCAAAATACATTCATAATTAATTCTTTTGTCTTGAATTTATAATTACTCTAGTTTAAATTCATTACTAGTGCTTTTAAATATACTGAAAATATAAACATCTGTCCGCATAATGGTTTTGGGTAATAGTGTTTAAAATACTTTAAATCGAAAAGGATTCCAAAACTAAATCAGTTTATTTTTAATCTCTTTGTACTTCGAACGTCCAATGGGTAGTAAGTCACCGTTTTTTAGCTGCATACTGTACTTTCCTCCTGCTTCAACGACAATTTTGTCTGCTTGTTCCCAACAGAGAATATAGGATTTATGTATTCTTTCAAATGTTTCAGGAAGCAGTTTTTCTAAAGCTTCAAGCGATTTATCGTGCAATTCTATTTTGTTATTTGCCAAATGCAATTCAGTATAAATCCCTGCCCCTTTAATGTATAGAATCTCATTAATGGGCACGAGTCTAAATGTCTTTGCTTTTCTTACTGCCAAAAAACGAACATATCCGCCCGATTGTTTTCCCTGTGTCGTAAAACGTGTAAAGGCTTGCTCCAATCTGTGTTGATCGAAAGGTTTGGGTACAAAATCCAAAACTCCATAATTGAAGGCTGTAATAGCTTTATCAGTATAGGCCGAAATAATAATGGTCTGAAACGGTCCTGCCACAAAAGTCTGTAAGATTTCAAATCCGTCTTCTCCATTCAGATTTAAATCTAACAGCAGAAGATCGATTGGATTATTCTCAATCGCTATCAATCCGTTTTCGAGAGAATCAGAAAGTAGAATTTGCACGTCTTTGTCAAAAAAATCACGTGTCATTCTTTCTACTCTTTTGGCAATACGAGCTTCGTCTTCAATTATGAGTATCTTCATCTTAATCAAAAATTTTAATGATGGTCTCCCACCCTTTTGCTACAGCATGAGAATCAAAAGACCACTTGGTGCCATAACTTTCTGTTAGTCTGGCTTCGATGTATTTAAATCCAGTTCCTACTCGCTTATCTTTTTTAGTTTGTCTATTTTTAGCTAAAGTCAATAAAGTGTATTCTTTGTATTGCTTCTCTCTGGTGAATTTTAAACAGAAAACAATACAGCCTTCTTTTGGCGGAAGACTATGCGTAATTCCGTTTTCTATTATGGTATGAAAAATAGCTGGCGGAATCGTTTCATTTTCGTCTATTCTTTCTTCCTGCCATTCATAACAAATTTCTTTACGAAAAGACATTACTTCCAAATGTCTTCGGCACAAATCAATCTCTTGCCTGATTGGAATAAGTGTGTCTTCGGCAATATCATTCATTATATCAAATTCTTCCGCTAGAGCGCGAATAAAAACAACTCCTTCTTTAGGCGATTCCTCAATCCAATCAATCAGCGAGGTTAAAGTATTTCGAAGAAAATGCGGTTGAATATTTTTCTTAATCAGTTCCAATTGCAATCTGGAAGAAAGCAGCAATGATGCATTATGAGCTTCTTCCATTGCTTTTGCCCGTATCGTATGGAGATAAAGCATGCAAAGCACCAAAATGGTAAAAGCAATAAACAATCCGAAGTCATAAAACATAAAATAATTGACCACTACTCCTGCCAATAAACCCGCTGCAACTATAAGTCCGCCTTTTGCTTTTCTAATAGCGGCTTCAATAGCAATTACAATAGAAAAGAAACGAGCAGTTATAGTAAAATAAGCAGCCGAAACATCATAATGACCATAATAGCCAATATAAACCGCTAAAAGGACAATGAACAAAAAAAACAGCACTAGTTTCTTTCTTTTAAATTCAAACTGCAACATAAAATACCACGGTATGAGCATTGAAACAGCAAAAGTGAGCCACCCGATAATTTTTAAACGAGTATAAAATTCATTATAAGGAATGTCTAGATAATACTTGACATATTCGATAATGAGCAAACAAAAGAAAAGCAGGCAAATAATTCCGAAAAGCAAAACGGCTAGTTCTTTTCGGGTACTATTGAGATAGAGAAAAAAATAGTAGATGCCTGCAATAAGAAAAGCACCTGCCATAATATTCATAAAAGAAACCACGATAAGCGGTGAACGTTGAAGTTGCAGATAATCTTTAAGTTTTACATCGATACCGCGCTGTGCTTCTCTATTGTAGGTTTGCGAACCCATTAAAACAACGGTGTGTTTCCCCAGTTTAGACAAATCGTTTGGTATTTGATAATACGATGTTTCTGTTCCTGGCACCTCAACATGGTCAGATTTTGCCATTTGACCATTTCTCCCAATCAAAACTCCATCCCAATACACATCAAAAGCACCAAAGGCATTTATTTGAAGCCCTAACGATTGAGAAGTATTTTTTCGTTTTTGTATTTCAACGTCTGTTTCAAATCTAAAACTCGAACTATCCGGTTTACCCCAATCCATCTTCTGATGATTGTAATCAACATCATATGTTACATCGGTTGTAACGTACTCTTTGTAATAGTTACAAGAGGTACACATGAGAAGAAGTAAAACGATAAAAAAGTAAGATTTATACATAAGATAAAGATAGAACAAATATCGAATTGCCAAATGCTTTTGAGAAGCTTATAGAGCCGTTTGAATGTTTTCGAAAACGGTGCTTTCTTTTATGAATTAATCTTGTACAACAAAATCAATCAAAATGAAATCTCTAATAATCAAAACCTTAATTCTCTTTATTCCATTTTTAGGAATAGCACAGCAAACCGTTATTTCTGGTAAAGTTCAAGACGGCGCTACAAAAGAAACACTGCCTTATGTAACGGTAACCATACAAGACAATGCATCAAAAACATTGGTCACAGCCATAACAGACGATCTTGGTTTATTTACTATTGAAGCAGCTCCAACTGGTTCGACCACTATCTCGTTTAGTTACACGGGGTATCAAAACCATACCCAATCTTTAATCATTTCAGGAAAACAAAAAATTGATTTGGGAACAATTGATTTAATTACCAATATGGTACAATTAAAAGCAGTTGAAATTAGCGGTCAAAAATCGAATGTTAGTTTAAAACTAGACAAAAAGGTTTTTGAAGTGGGTAAAGATGTGCTTTCGCAAAATGGTTCTGCTCATGATGTATTAAATGGAGTCCCATCTGTCGCTGTTGATGCTGCGGGAACGGTAAGTCTTCGTGGAAATAGTAATGTTTTAATATTAATTAACGGAAGACAATCTGGACTTACCCAAAGCAATGCGCTTGATCAGATTGCAGCCGACCAGATCGAACGAATTGAGGTTATTACCAATCCTTCTTCAAGATATGATGCTGCGGGTTCTGCGGGGATTATTAATATTATACTGAAAAAGAACAAAAAAAGCGGTTTTAGCGGTCAGGTAAGATTTGTTGCGGGCTCGCCAAATGATAGTCGTCTTAATCCGAGCCTTAATTTTAAATCAAATAAAATCAATATTTTTTCTAATTTCAGTATTCGTTCTAGCGATTATGTGGGTTTGTACACCACCGATCAGGTAACCAATAGTACCACTTCTCCAAATTACATGCATCGCGTGCAGAATGAAGACCGTCACGACGATGGAAAATTGCTTTATATGGGTGCCGATTATTTTATTAATGAACATCAAACGATTACGGCTGCTTTTTTAAAGAATGCCACACATGATAATGATAAAACCGATTTGCGTTATCAGTACGATAGTGATCTCAGTCATACAACACCTGATAGTCTTTTGACAAGACACGGAAAATCATTGGAAAAACGGGATTACAGTCAAATTGAGTTTAATTATACACGAACATTCCAACAGAAAGCAAAAAAATGGACTATTGACGTTCAATACGATTGGTGGAACAGCGACAAAAAATGGGATCTTTCTACACAGCGTTTGCTTCCAGACACAATGGTTTATCCTGGCATTAGAACAAGTTCTATAGGAAACAGCAAAGATTTTCTGGCCAAGACCGATTTTATTCAGCCTATTGACAGTCTTTCTACTTTGGAATTTGGATTAAAAACTGAAATCAGAACGGTTACGAGCAATTATCTGGCAGAAGAACAACAGGACAATAATTGGATCGTTTATCAGAACATTGATAATGATTTAAATTACGACGAAACCATAACGGGCGCTTATACGCAATTTAGCAGTAAAATCAACAAGTTTAGTTATATGTTGGGCTTAAGAGCCGAGCTTACAGATATTGCCATTAAAGATGTAGAAAATGCTTATAGTGATAAAAAAAATTATAACAAACTCTTTCCTACTGTCAATCTAGCTTATAACTTTGATGCTTCGTCATTGCAGTTAAATTACAGCAAACGCATTAAACGTCCGTCATTATATGCTTTATATCCTTTCAATGAAGTCACCGATTTAAATGCACAATATATCGGAAATCCTGATTTAAATCCTTCCTACACAGATGCATTTGAAATGGCATTTCTTAAAAATTGGAAAACATTTACTTTGAATCCTTCGCTTTATTATCAATACGAAAAAGGCTTTATTCAAGATTATACGTATCGCCAAGATGATATCTTTCTGACAACTCCCATAAATATTGATTACGAAATAAGAAGTGGAATTGAATTATCGACCTTATACAATCCGTTAAAATGGCTTCAGGTTAATGCCGAAATGAATTATTATCACTTCAAACAAAAAGGAAATTATAGAGACGAAAACCTAGATTATAGCAGTCAAAACTTTACTGCTCGATTAAGCACACAGATTAAACTTCCTGCTAAATTTAGTTTTCAAGGCCGCTATAACTTTCGTGGAGAAAAACGCAATGCACAAATTACCAGCGAAGCATTACAATCAATTGATTTCGGGTTTAGCAAACTCCTCCTTAAAGATAAAGCTACTATTGTCTTTGATGTTACGAATGCTTTTAATCTTCGTCAATATAAAAGCGTTACCACTGGAACCGATTATGTCATTAAAGATAATAGCATTCCAAATGCAGCGAGATATCGCTTGAGTTTTGTTTATCGTTTTAATCTAACCGATGCAAAAGCAATTCGACAAGCAAATGATGCTAATAGAGATTGATGTTCGTACAATAGCTAAGAAAAACAAGAAGTTGTAGTATAAAACAGAAATAAATGAAGAAAATAATCATTATATTCACAGTACTTTTAACTGCATGTAATTCTAAAAAAAATAGTATGACTTCAACAGAAATATTTCCAAAAGGAGAACCTCTTTCTAAAGATTGGTTTACAGGCAATGCATTTTTGAAGCCTTTGATTGCAAGAGACAAGAACAATGAGTTTTCAGCAGGCAGCGTAACTTTTGAACCTGGAGCGAGAACGAACTGGCATACACATCCAAAAGGTCAAGTTCTGTTGGTTATTGAAGGTCATGGACTTTATCAAGAAAAAGGCAAACCTGCTCAAATAATTCAAAAAGGAGATGTAGTCAATATTCCCGAAAATGTAGAACATTGGCATGGTGCTAGCGCAACAACTACAATGGTTCATGTGGCAATCACTAACTTTAAAGAAGATACTCAAGTTACTTGGCTCAATCCTGTTACTGATGAAGAGTATAAAACTGCGAATGAAAATTAAATCATAAAAAAAGCCCTCCATAAACAGAGGGCTTTTTTTATTCTTTCTATCAAAACTTATCGCCAGCCCAATGCAGGTGCAACGTGTTCTAAAATAGAAGACAAAATATGAATATTGTAATCTACACCTATGGTATTCGGAATAGTTAGCAATAAAGTATCTGCTTCTTGAATCGCTTCATCTTGAGTAAGTTCTTCAATTAATTTATCGGGTTCTGCCGCATAGCTTTTACCAAAGATGGCTCTTTTGTCTTGCTCGATATAACCAAAACTATCATTGCCTTTGGCTTGTCCGCCAAAATAATATCGATCCTGCTCATTGACCAATGCAAATATCGAACGACTTACCGAAACTCTCGCTTCACGCTGATGTCCTGCATTTTTCCAAGCTTCTTTATACAATCTTATCTGTTCGGCTTGCTGCACATGAAAAGGTTTTCCGTTTTCATCGTACTTAAGCGTAGAACTCTGAAGATGCATTCCGTTTTCGGCAGCCCAAACCGCCGTTGCATTTGACGCCGCTCCCCACCAGATTCTTTCTCTTAATCCTTCAGAATGCGGTTCAATACGCAATAATCCAGGCGGATTTGGAAACATTGGGTACGGATTTGGTTCTGCAAATCCTTCTCCTTTAAGTTTATCCAAAAACTCTAGTGCTTTTTTACGGCCCATATCGGCGTCCGTTTCTCCTTTTTCAGGTTCATAACCAAAGTAACTCCAACCGTCAATAACTTGTTCTGGTGATCCTCTACTAATTCCTAACTGCAAACGACCTTCCGATATTAAATCGGCAGATCCAGCATCTTCTACCATGTACAATGGGTTTTCATAACGCATATCGATTACGCCAGTTCCGATCTCGATTTTACTTGTTTTCGCTCCTACTGCCGCAAGCAAAGGAAAAGGCGATGCCAGTTGCTGCGCAAAATGATGTACTCGAAAATAAGCACCATCTATACCTATTTCTTCAGCAGCCACTGCTAAATCAATGGATTGCAACAATGTGTCTGCCGCAGTACGAGTTTTATATGACGGATGATTAGCCCAATGCCCAAATGATAAAAATCCTATTTTCTTCATAATGGCTTTATTTTTTTATTCTCTCAAATATACGCATCAGAACCGATTAATGCTATACTTTACTCCATAATTGCACTAATTCTAAAAAAATACATAATTGGAATTTGATGCATTTTTATAATGTGCTTTTTGACAACTGATAAGAAAAAGAAAACATTCTTTCAAATTTCAATTTCTTAGGGGCGGCTTCCAATTTGCAACGTTAAGTTTCAAGTTTTCTTGTTTCAAGTTATAACTTGAAACATATCCTCCTCAAAATCATGCAATTATTCTCACTTTATGACATATTTTTGAATGGCCTAAATAATTTCTTCTTAAACGCCTCTCCCATATCTTTTCGTACTCCTCGATTTTCATAATCAATTATTGATATATCTAAACTAAAAACAAATAATTATGGATTGGATTATTACTACATTAAAAGATTATCCCGAACTGGCAATTTTTCTCACGCTATCACTAGGTTATTTTATCGGAAAATTTAAAATCGGAAGCTTTTCTTTAGGAACGGTTACCAGTGTTTTGCTTGTGGGAGTCTTAGTCGGGCAATTAGACATTGTAATTTCTCCCAACGTTAAATCTGTCTTTTTCCTTATGTTTCTTTTCGCCGTTGGATACAGTGTCGGACCCCAATTTTTTGGAGGTTTAAAAAAAGACGGGCTGCCTCAAATGCTTTATGCCGCAGTAGTATGCGTTTTATGCTTGATCTGTCCGTATCTAATAGGAAAGATTATGGGCTACGACATGGGATTAACCTCTGGAATGCTTGCAGGCTCTCAAACCATATCTGCGGTAATTGGTGTTGCGTCTGACACTATCAATCAGCTTAGTATTCCTGCCGATCAAAAAACGGCTTTAATTAACAAAATTCCAGTTGCTTACGCTGTAACGTATATTTTCGGAACTGCTGGATCTGCTTGGCTATTGGCTTCTCTTGGTCCAAAACTATTAGGTGGAAATCTGGTGGAAAAAGCAAAAGAACTCGAGATTCAGCTTGGAGGAGATGCCATTGGCGATGATCCAAGTATTGCCTCTGCTTATGATCGTGTAATATACAATGCCTATCAGATTGCCGCACATTCTTATGCTAACAACAAAACAGTTGCAGATGTCGAAAATGAATTGGAAAGAAAAGGCAGACGTTTGTTTATACAGCGAATTCGAAGAGGAAAAGAGATCATAGATGCTAGTCCAGAATTTGTAATTCAAGAAAATGATGTTGTCGCACTCGGCGGAAGAAGAGAATACATGATGAACTATGTTGCTGTAAATGAAAAAGAAGTTCTAGATATCGAACTTCTTAATTTTCCTGTAGAAGTTTTAAGCATCTTAATTGTAAAAAAAGAAGTCATCAACAAAACCATTGCCGATTTGCGTCATTTAAAATACATGCACGGCGTGGTCGTGAGATCTTTAAAGCGAGCTGGAATCCAGATGCCCATATTACCCAATACTGTTCTTCAAAAAGGAGATATGATCGAACTAATTGGTATTAAACGAGACGTAGATCAAGTTGCGACACATATTGGATATCCGGACCGCCCTACAAATTCTACAGATATGGCCTTTGTTGGTTTAGGAATTGTATTAGGCGGACTACTTGGCGCATTAACCATTAAAGTTGGCGGAGTACCAATAAGCCTTAGTACCAGTGGAGGTGCCTTAATATCTGGACTATTCTTCGGATGGCTAAGAGGTCAGCATCCTACTTTTGGGCGAATTCCAGAGCCTGCCTTGTGGATTATGAATAATGTTGGTTTAAACATATTTATCGCTGTAGTGGGTATTACAGCGGGACCAAGTTTTATCGTAGGTTTTCAAGAAGCTGGATGGGGGCTTTTCATCGCGGGTGCTGCAGCAACAGCCATTCCGTTAATCCTCGGACTTCTTATAGGGAGATACATTTTTAAATTTCATCCTATTATTACTTTAGGATGTGCTGCTGGGGCAAGAACAACTACTGCCGCCTTGGGAGCTCTGCAAGATGCTGTAAAAAGCAAAACCCCTGCATTGGGTTATACCGTGACCTATGCAGTTGGTAATACGCTGCTCATTATATGGGGTGTCGTCATTATTTTAATCATGAGTTAGTCGAATTTTTATATAATCTCTAAATATTTTAGTTATGGCAATTGATATTTCAAAAATAAAAACATCAAGAGAGGTAGAAAAAACACTTCAGACCCTCAGCCCATTTGAAATTAAAAATGAATTAATTCATTTGGCAGATGAAAGTGCGCTTAAATCTACGGCGATAACACTTAATGCCGGAAGAGGAAATCCGAACTGGATTGCTACAGTTCCTAGAGAAGCTTTTTTCCTTTTCGGACAATTTGCATTAGAAGAATGCCGCAATGTTATGGAAGAACAAGGCATTCTAGCAGGAATTGTACAAAACAAAAGCGGAGTGGCTTCTCGTTTTGAAGCTTTTTTATTGAAACATAAAGATACTCCTGCTGCTGCACTTTTAGAAAAAACATATCATTATGGTGTAGACAAACATGATTTTGATGGCGATGCGTGGATCCGTGAATGGATAGAAGCTGTAATCGGATTTAACTATCCTGTCCCAGATCGTATGCTAAGTCAGATAGAAATTATTGTTCATGATTATTTGGTACAGGAAATGTGCGGTGCAGGAAACAATAAAGGCAAATATGATATTTTTGCTGTTGAGGGCGGAACAGCTGCAATGTGTTACATTTTTGATTCGCTTATGCAAAATCACCTTACCGAGCGTGGTGATAAAATAGCCTTGCTTACGCCTACTTTTACACCTTATATCGAAATTCCGGAATTAGATCGATACAAATTTGATGTCGTTTATGTAGAAGCAAGTGGAGTTGGCGAAAACGGATTCCATACTTGGCAATATCCAAATTCTGAATTAGATAAGCTTAAAGATCCTGCGGTTAAAGTGGCTTTTGTGGTAAATCCGAGCAATCCGCCATCTTCTGCAATGAGCACTGACACGCTCAATTATATCGCTGATATAGTAAAAAATCATAACCCAGGTTTGATGGTTATTACAGATGACGTTTATGGAACTTTCGTTAATAATTTTAGATCATTAATGGCTATTATTCCACAAAATACCATCACGGTATATTCATTCTCAAAATATTTTGGCTGTACAGGCTGGAGACTTGGAACGATTGCCATTCATCAAGACAATATTTTCGATAAAAAAATTGCCGATTTAAGTCCAGAACTTAAAAAAGAACTGCACGATCGTTATTCTTCTCTAACATTAGAACCAGAAAAGATCAAGTTTATTGACCGACTTGTAGCTGATAGCCGACAAGTAGCTCTAAACCACACGGCTGGACTATCTCTGCCTCAGCAATTTCAAATGATGCTTTTCTCTGCGTTTTGTTTATTAGATACTCAGGATGTTTATAAAACGCTTACACAGTCTATTATTCACAAACGCCTGAGCTTGTTATGGGAAGGATTAGAAGTTCCGATTCTAGAAGATCCGATGCGTGCAGGATATTATTCTGAAATCGATATTATGGTAGCGGCAAAACACTTTCATGGTGATGATTTTGCCAATTGGCTGAAAACAAATTTTGAACCCGTTGATGTTTTATTCCGTTTAGCAGAAAAAACAGCAATCGTACTTTTAAATGGAGGCGGTTTTGCTGGCCCAGAATGGAGTATCAGGGTTTCTCTTGCTAATCTTCCAACTGATAGTTATCTGATTCTTGGAAAAAATATCCGCAAAATTTTAATGGAATATGTAACCAGTTGGGAAAACTCAACAAAATAATAGAAGCTTAAATTAAAATATTAAACCTATGAAAAATTTATTTACTTTATTATTGTCCGTTTTATTAGTAACAGGTATTTATGCTCAAAAATTACCTAGAATTAAGATACTCGCAACTGGAGGAACAATTGCCGGACAAGGCGCATCTGCAGATCGTTCTGCTTATACTGCGGGACAATTGCCTATAAAAGATTTAATCGCAGCGGTTCCAGGAATTGATAAAGTTGCCGAAATTTCTGGAGAACAGATTTCAAATGTAGGAAGTCAGGACATGACTGTGGAGATTTGGATTAAGCTGAATAAAAGAATCAACGAAATTTATAAAAATAATGAAGCCGATGGTATCGTAATCACACACGGAACCGATACGCAAGAAGAAACAGCTTATTTTTTATCGCTAACGGTACGATCTGATAAACCCGTAATCGTTACGGGATCTATGCGTCCAGCAACAGCCATAAGCGCAGACGGTCCAAAGAATTTATATGATGCTGTAACTTTAGCAGCGTCTAAACAAGCAGCACATAGTGGTGTTTTACTAGTATTTAATGAATATATTTTTACGGGAAGAAATGCCGTAAAAACCAGTACAACGCACTTAAATGCTTTTACAGCTCCAAACAGTGGGCCAATTGGGCAGGTTTATGACGGAAAGGTGACACTTTATGAAAGTCCGATTAGAAAAACCAATAAAAATACTCCATTTGATATTACAGGCTTAACCACTTTACCAGAAGTAGCTGTTGTCGAATTATATGCTGATGCGCCGGCAACTGCCATAAATGCGTATGTAGCTTCGGGAGTAAAAGGAATTGTAACTGGTGGTTTAGGTAACGGAAATCTAAATAAAGTAAACTCAGATGCTGCGGCAAGCGCTGTTAAAAAAGGAATTGCTGTGGCAAGAGCCTCTAGAGTACCTTCTGGAAGAGTTACTTTGTTTGACGAAACCGATGATCAAAAGCTTGGTACTATTGTCGCAGATGATCTAATTCCTCAAAAAGCGAGGATTCTATTAATGTTGGGACTTACCCAAACTAAAGACAGTAAAAAACTCCAAGAATACTTCTTTGAGTATTAATCCAATTGAAATTGTAAACTATGCGTATCTTACCTTCAATAATTTTGAGCGTTTTTCTGGCAGCTGGCGTCTATGCACAGCAAGAAAAACAGACTGATACCGTCCTAAATCATAAAACACCTTTGATCAAAGCAACCAAAGTTGATTTGCTTAATAATGTTGATTTAATTTTCAATACTCAATTAGGTTTTAACACTTATATAGAAGATGGAAAATATACTGAAAGTAAATTTGAAGTAAACCAGTTTAGACTGGAAGTAAAAGGGAGAGTCTATAAGGACAAAGTATTTTTTAGGTTTCGAGACCGATATACTAAAGAAACAGAACCACAATCTACAGATAACATCAGCAGTTCTACCGATTTAGCTTTTATTGGGTATAAAATATCCGACAGAACCAGTATTGCAATTGGAAAAATGACAGCAAACTGGGGTGGTTATGAATTTGATATGAATCCGATTGATATCTATCAATACAATGATATTGTGGAGAATTCGGATAACTTTTTGACTGGAGTTCAGGTCAACTGGAAACTAAATGAAAATCATACCTTTTCTGGACAGGTTTTAAATTCTAGAACCAAAACTTTTTCTGAACTTTATCAAAATGTACCCAATGTAGAAGAAGCAAAATTTCCTGCAGCGTATGTAGGAAATTGGAATGGAAGTTTTTTAGACGGAAAATTTAAAACCATTTATAGTTTCAGTATTTTTCAGGAAGCCACAAAAAATGGAAAACCTGTAAATATGTATTATACCGCATTAGGAAATCAGTTTAGATCTAAAAAATGGCTCTTTCAATATGATTTCAAATGGAGCAGCGAAGATCTTGACCGAACAGGAGTTGTGAGTTCTTTGCTTCCAGATACTGTTTTAGATCATGCGGCAGAAAATGTTTATTATATCGAGCATTGGCTTAGAGCGGTATACTCTCTAAATGAACAATGGAAAATTTCGGCTATCGGAATGGTCAGCAAAGCTTCATGGAAAGATATTCCAGATCCAAATGTGAGTTCAAACCGAATTCGTACGGCTTGGGGCGTTATTCCAACTGTAGAATTTTATCCGATTAAAAACTTTAACTTGAAGTTTTTTGCCACTTATGTAGCTCGATGGTACGATTACAGTGATTATGCCAAAACAGATTTGGGACAATCTAACAACACAACAGGAAAAATTATGCTTGGTGTAATTTCTCCTTTGGTGGTATTATAATATTGTAAATTCACATAATACAAAATGCTGGAACACATCGTAAAACGCGATTTATTCCAGCATTTTGTATTATTTGTTCTCTCGCAGATGAGCAGTTTTTAAAGTTCTCTTTATTCTTTATTCTTTATTCTTTATTCTTTATTCTTTATTCTTTATTCTTTATTCTTTATTCTTCATTCTTCATTCTTCATTCTCTCCCCATCAAATATTTTAAACGAATAAAACAGATCGTACTATAAAAAGCAAAAAGCAGTATAAGATGCAATAAAACAGACGGATTATCCCATAAACTGGCACCCGATTGTACAATGGCGGTATATAAAACAATAAAAGGCGTTGTAGGCAAAAGATTAGACAGCCACTGCAATGCTAGCGGAAGCGATTCAAATGGCCAACTGTATCCTGTAATCAAGAAAATCGGATAAGTTGAAAAAGCCATCATCTGCAAACAAAGCAATTGCGATTTGAATAACGAACCTATAAACTGCGCCATCGGAATTAAAGTAACAATAAACAAGAGCAGTAATAAGCTTAACTCGAATCCGCTGCCTCTCATGGGTAAATTGAGCAGTTTGTAATTTACATTTAAAAAGAAAAAGCCATACGAAGCAAAAAGTATCAGATAGAATAATCCTTTGCCCCAAATTCCATTAGAAATACCCGAACCGAGCCATTCTCCTAAACGAGAACGCTGCCGCTCGCCTGCTACACTTTCGCATAAGCCAATTAATAAGGTTTGCTGCAGAATTAAAGCCAAAAGTCCTGGCAATAAAAATGCGCCATAACTCGATCTTTCGTTAAATAAAGGACGATAATCTAAGTTTACAGGCATCACATTTTCCATCGCAATGGTAGTACTCATTCCTTCCTTTTTCTGATAATATTGAAGACGTACTCCTGCTCCAACGGTCAAACATATCTGCTGCACATTTAATAACAAATCGCTCGATGGCAGAAATCTGGCCGCATTGATTGCCAATACTACATTGCTTTGTTTTAAACTCAGCAAATTCGCTTCTGTTCCTTCTGGAATATAAAAATATCCCTGACAATTGCCTTGATACATCTGCTCTTTTGCCTGTTCCAAATTCGAAAAATGAATCAGTTCTACAATTGGGGAATCATCTATATTTTGCTGCAGCAAACGTGATAATCTCGAACCATCATCATCTACCACAGCCAATTTTACATCGAATTCCTCTTTATTGACATAAATGCTTCCGTAAAAAAAAGCATACAGCAAAGGAGCAATAAGAAGCGTAAGCAGCAAACTATGATCCTTTACTACTTGCGAAGCTTCTCTCAAAAAGAGATTAATCAGCGATTGTTGCGGTTTCTTTTTCATCTTTAATCGAATTAAATTGACGTTTAAACAACAACATTGCTGTCGGGTACATGACCAAGCAAAACAACAAGAGTTTGGCAAATTCGCCTTGAGCATATTTTAAAGGCAAATTCATATAATACACCTTAAAAAAACCGTCTAAAAAAGCGGTATAAGGCATTATAAGCGCATAATACTGATCGTACCAAGGCATTGCCCACCTGGGAAAAGTAAATCCGCTAAACACAAAAGCAGGCGAAGTATAAAAAAGAGCCACATCCCCAGAAAGCATCACATCTTTGAACAAAGCAGATATAAACATACCAATCCCAATACAGGCTAACGAAAGCATAGTGTATAGTACACAAAACTTTCCAGTGGCTGCAGGAATGCCAATATCAAAAAAAGGAAAGATTATCCCTGTAATGATGATAAAATTAATCCAGCTGATGGCAAGATGCGCTATTGTTTTTCCTATAATTGCAACAACAACAGAACCTTTTGATGAATCGTATAGTTCGTGCATCGTTCCTGTAACCCATTCATAATTTAAAGCCAGCATAGAACTGATAATTAGAATCATCTGCATTCCGACTGTTATTAAACCCGGAACCAAATATTCCTGATAATTGTAAGTTGGATTATAAAGCTGATAGGTTCTCAAACTAATCGGATTAGCAATCGCCATCGCTTGATCAGATTTCATTCCCGTTTTTACCAACTTCTGCAAAATTACACCTGTGCTTCCTGTAATTACAACTTCGGCGACAGCCTTATAAACTAACTTAGCAGGAACAAGCGCGGCGGCATTGGTGTACAAAGTCACATTACTCGGATGCCGGCTGTAGATATTCTTTTGCAGATTTGCAGGAAAATGCACGGCGCCCAGTATTTTACCTTCTTGAATCAGTTTTTTAACTTCGGCTTCACTGCTTACTCTTCTCGTAATCTGCAACGTTTCTTTTTGCTCTAATAAAAAAATCAGCTCTCGGCTTATGGCGCTTTGATCTTCATCCCAAATAGCAAATGCTAAGTTCTTGGCATCTTGTTTCTGATAAATAAAAGCATAGAAGAAAAACAAAGCGACAGGAACAACAAGCATGACCAAGTAAAAAACCTTTAAACTCAGAATGCGCTTCCACTCCCTAATGATTATGTTCGTCATCAAAATCATTGAGGAAGAATTAAAGAAGCAGTCATACCAGAACGAAGTCCTTTAATCTGTGCAAGGTTTTCGGGTTTCACTTCTATTGTAAAAGTTCTCAATTCAAATTCTCCTTTATCTTTGGACGGAACCCAATTGGCAAATTCTAAGGTAGGCGCAATAGAATGAACAACGGCATCAAACGTTTCTGGCTCGCAACCTGGAACTTTAACTGCTGTCTTGCTTCCCACTTTAAGCAAATTGGATTTATCCTGTCGGATATTAAACTTAATTATCGTTGAGTTCTTTTTCTCTATGGTCATAATCGGATACCCAATAGAAATAATTTCACCCTGATGTGTAACCAAGTTAGAAATTACTCCGTCTGCTGGAGCATAAACTCTAGTATTATCTCCAAGTGCTTTTGTTAGTTCGTAAGCTTGTTCTGCTTGTTTTACGATGGCATTTGCCGTTTTTAACAATTCGGGTCTTGTACCATTTTTGAGCATTTGCAGATTTAACTGAGCGGTTTCCATTTCCTTTTTTGCGGCTTGAAATTTAAAATAGAAAACATCTTTTTCCTGTCCCGAGATCACATCTTCATTATACAATCGTTCCATACGGTCATAAGTCGTGCTAAACAATTTATATTGCTCTTGACTGATTTGATACAGTTTAGAAGTCGCTTCTATCAATTCTGGTCTGGCTCCTTGTGTAAGCAGTTCTTGCTGTCCTTTTGCCGCATCAATTGCCGATAGTGCCTGAGCTTTTATGGCATTTATTTCGTTAGATCGAAGTACAGCCAGCAATTGTCCTGTTTTTACGGTATCGCCCTGTTTTACAAGCAACGAATCCAATCTGCCTGGAAATTCGGCCGCCACATCCACACTGGTTGCATCGACCATTCCTATAAAATTGCCATCTTCTTTATTATTATCTTTTAAGAAAAAAATCAGTCCTGCTATTACTACAAAGATTGGAATAATCAGCGCCCAGTAGTTTTTAAATATATCTTTCATCTATTTAATAAATTGCGTTATTTGACTTGGATTTCCTAAACTATTAAAATATTCCGCTAATGCCAGATAGTAGCCTAAAACAGCGGTATAATACCCTTTTTCTATTTCTGTTTCTATCAATAAAGCATCATTAACATCTTTTGGCGACGAGAGCTGATTGTTCATTCTCTTGGTTATTAAACTGCTTGTCGTATTGGCTTCCTTTCTCGCGGCATCCATAGCCATAACATCATTTTGCAATGAAGTCATTTTGTTCTTTGCCACCCTCGACTGCACCTGAAGCATTAAACTGGAATTCTCTTCTCCTAGTTTCGCTTCTTCTATCAACTGTTTTGCGGCTAAAGTCCTTTTATTGGTCTGTCCGTTATACAAAGTCCATTGCAATTCCAGCCCTACAAACCAATCGGGAATAGAAACGGGTAAGTCTTTCTGATATAAATTGTAATTTCCAATGGCAAAAATGTTGGGCAAAGCCAATGATTTACTGATTTTTTCAGCCGTTTCTGCATAAGAGATTTTGTTGTTTGCAATTCTGTAAACCGGGTTTGTAAGCCAATACTCATTCATCGGTTTCTCTAGATTGATTTCGGCATATTTTAAAGTATCAGAAATCACTATTGCAGCGTCAAGATCAACTCCCATTAGTTTATTCAGTTCAAGATGCGCATTTTGTTTTTCCATCTTGATATTGTTATACTGAGTCTGCGCCTGAATTAAAACCACATTCGTCCAGTTTTTTTGGTATGGAGGCAGTATTTTATTCTTGACCAATTCTTCGGCGTAATTTTTATTTTTGTCTAAAGCACTTACAATCTGTTCTTGTTTCTTAATTAAAGAGTTGAGGTATAATATTCTAAGATATTGCACTGCAATTAAAAAATTAACTTCTTTACCGGCAATCTCAACACCAATTCCTGCCGAATTAGCAACCGATTGAGCCAGATCTATACTCGAGTTTATTTTGTTTCCCAGAAAAATAGGCTGACGAACTCCCACTCCTGCAACAAAATAAGACTGTTTGCTTAAACTAGGATTATAGTCTGGATAAATACCGCCAATAACTGTTTTTGAAGTATTATAAATACGATCCTGCGCTGCCTGCGATAAGTTGTTTCCCGTAATTTCATGGTAAATTTCGTTTGCCGTATTCACACTTTGCTGTGATGAACCTTCAACGATTCCGTCTTTAACGGTCTGCAAGTTTATCGTAAGCGGACTGCTCAAATAAGAATAACTCGATAAAAGATCTACTTTAGGCAAATAGCCTTTCTTTTCTGCCTGAAGATTGTATTCGCCTGTCTTTAATGCAGATTTTGCCTGTTTGATGGTAATGTTATTTTGCTGTGCTATAGAAAAACATTCTTCTAGAGAAGTGGTCTGCGCTTTTGTTTCCAAGCAGGATACAAAAAGACAAAACAAAATAAAAGGTTTGAGAAAACTTAGTCTTACGTACATCTATATAATATTCTAATGAATTGAAATTACTTTTAACTAGCGACTTCTTTGCTGTTTAATTAAAAACTGCAGGATAAAATAGAAATGAAATAAAAACTTATTATTCAGATAAATTCTGAAATGGTTTGAATGTATTTAGAATAGACTGTTTATGAAAATTTGGGGTCCTTAACTTAAACAGCGAAAAAAAGTATATCAGCAAAAATCATATATAAACCAATATACCAACTAGTTAAAGATAAAGATTTTATTTTATAAGTGCTATTTTAATTTACGGAAAATCAGCGTAATGCAATCTCCTTCTCTAAAACCATTTTTATGCCGCTCCTCTGGAGCTTTTTTGTAGATGCGAAATAGATTCTTCTATAAATATTTTGCTCCGCTAGAACGTTTAAATACAGTTCTTAATAATTTTGCTTTTATAACGTCATTCCCCACTGGCACATTTCTTGAAAACCAATATTATTATTAACTGTATTAAAACGTTTTACCATGAAAGTTACTTACTACGGACATTCGTGTTTTTCTGTTTATGCCGGCGGAAAACACCTTCTTTTCGATCCTTTTATTACACCAAACGAATTAGCCAAAGAGGTTGATGTAGATGCTATAAAAGCAGATTACATTTTTATCTCTCATGCGCATTATGACCATATTCTCGATGTAGAGCGAATTGCCAAAAATACGGGCGCAAAAGTGCTCGGAAATTTTGAAATCTATAATTGGCTACTGAAAAACGGAATCGAAAATGCACATCCCATCAATCCAGGCGGAAAATTCGATTTTGATTTCGGAACCATAAAATGTGTAATAGCCCAGCATCCTAGCAGTTTTATAGATGGCTCTTACGGCGGAATTGCGTGTGGTTTTGTACTTACAACAGCAGATGGAAATTTCTATTACAGCGGCGATACGGCTCTAACTTTAGACATGCAGCTCATTCCTAAATTTACCAAACTTGACTTCGCTGTTTTCCCTATTGGCGACGGACTTACTATGGGAATTGAAGAAGCTATTGAAGCCGCAAAACTCGTTGCGGTAAACAAAATATTAGGCGTTCATTACGATACTTTCGGATTTATTGTAATGGATCATCAGAAAGCTTTAGAAGAGTTTAACAAAACTTCTTTTCAATTATTCCTGCCTAAAATAAACACAACCATCGAGATTTAAATTGGTTATTTTTCTTTGCTATATTTCGCTAAAATGTGGGTTTTAGCGAAATATCATTTTATAAAAAAGACTACAGAAAACAACACCATTTTTTTTCATAAAAAAAAGGAATAGCTGCTGACACTATTCCTTTTGCATATAATGAAGTTCTGCTGATGAACTTCAAATTATATGTATTCCACAAAATTAATGATGTATTGCGCGGTAAGTTCCGGATATTGATGCTGAGGTCCGTGCCCAGTTGCCGAATACACAATCATTTGCGCATTTGTCATTTGATTGATAATCGAATACCAATTGTCTACAGCAAAACTGATATCATGATCTCCAGAAATGATTAAAATAGGAGTTTTGGTCTTTTTCAATTGTTCTCTAAAGTTTAAAGCATCTTCTCTAAAAGTATCTCCTCCGCCAAAATACAATTGAAAAACATCCATTGTAGAAGGAATTTTATCTACGGCTATCTTTTTATGAATTCTATCGTGCGAAGCTTTTGCTGCCAAACGGCTTGATTCTGATTTTGGTTCAAAAAACAGCACAATTTCATCATCAAAATCATTTAAAGGTTTGAGTGCGGCATCAAAAAATGCTTGCTCAATAGGAATTTTGTTTTCTCCCGGCGGATTTGTTCCCACCAAAACGGCATGCGTTACCAAATTAGGATAAAGCAAAGTTGCCGTCTGTGCCACCAACCCACCATAAGACCATCCTAAAACAACAACCGAATCTAATTTTAAGGCATCTGCCAAATCCTTTACGTCTTTGGCTACAACGGTAATGTCTGGAGCAAGACTTCCTGTAGAAGAGCCAATTCCAGAATAATCAAATACGATAACGTTGAACTTTTCTGCCATCGATGCAACAAACAACGGATCCCAAGTATCTAGTGTTCCTCTAAAACGGTTCACAAAAATTACTGCTTTTCCTTTGCCGTACGAACGATAAGCAATTTTACGATCGCCTAAATCGGCAAAACGTGTCTCTGCGTCATAAATTTTTTCCATAATTATAAGTTAAAGATTGAAATCAATATTCGTTTTCATCAAGTAGACAAAGATTAAACCAAAACGCAGAACACTAACAATAAAGCATTTAACGATTATTCGTATGCTAAAGAATTATGATATTTCAAGAATCCAATCTTCTTTTTAACGATATATAATAATTCCTAAATCTGTTTTACAAACAATTCTTTTAGAATCAATACTTTATAAAAAAGGCATTCCTTTTGTTTTTTGTAAATGAAATAGTACTCTTTTCTAAACATTAATCTAACAGCTTCGATATGATGTATTTATCTACTAAAAAAACGATTATGTTTATTACTGGAACATTCATCAGCCATGCTTGCTGGAAAGAATGGATTGTTTTTTTTGAAAATGAGGGCTATAAAACGGTTGCTCCGCCTTGGCTTTACAAAAACGAATTGGCAGTCGATTTGAGACAAAACCATTCAGAGTCCAAAATTGCTTTAATTCGTTTAAATAACTTATTGGATTATTACACTGAAATCATTGACAAGCTTCCTGAAAAACCAATTTTGATTGGTCATTCCTATGGCGGACTTCTAACGCAGTTACTGCTTCAAAAAGAACTGGGATCGCACGGAATCTGCATCAATTCTATTCCGCCTGGTAATCTTATGCATTTTAATTTTTCGTTTTATAAAGCAATATGGAATCTTTCCGATTGCTTTAGTTCAACAAATAAGCCCTTTTTAATGCCTTTTAAGACATGGCAATACTATTTTGCGAACCAAATGCCGTTTGAAAAGCAAAAAGAAGCTTACGAAGCTCTATTGATTCCCGAATCAAAATCAGTTATACGAAACATTTATTCTAAATCGGCTAAGATTGATTTCAAGAAAAAACACAATCCGCTTTTGTTTGTATCGGGTTCAGAAGATGCTTTTGTTCCTGCTTCTCTAAATTATTTAAACTTTAAAAAATACAAAAACCTTCATTCTATCACTTGTTACAAAGAATTTCAAGAGGGCAATCATTTGAGTATAAATCAAGAAAACTGGCAGACTATTGCTGAGTTCATCGCCAATTGGCTAAAGAAAATTTCTTAATGGATTGCAGATTTTTTTTGTGTTCACGTGGTTGAAACCTCTTGCGGAATTTTTAAATGTTCCCGTGGTTGAAACCACGGGCTATGTTTAAACATGATTAAAAAAACAGAATCAATATTCCCACTAAATAATCCCTTTCTTAATTTCCAGCTTTTTAATCTTAGAATTTAAAGTCGACGGATGAATATCCAGAATTTCGGCGGCGCCACCAGCACCAGAAATTTTTCCGTTGCATTTTTTAAGGATATACAAAATATAATCTCGTTCATTTTCTAATATCGTTTTTATAGAAAATGATTCTTGTGCTGGTTCAGGATGCATTTTGGAAGACATAGAAAGTTCAATTTCTTTAATCGCATTTCCTTCTGTCAGCAAAATGGCGCGTTGCATTACATGTTCGAGTTCTCTAATGTTTCCTGGCCAATTGTAATTTATAATCTGCTGCAAAGCAAAATCGGAAAGAATAGGCGCTTTTCTACCCATTTTCTCACTATAAACTGCTATAAAATGATTAGCTAAATCTGGAATGTCTTCTTTTCTCTTTTTTAATGGCGGAACCATAATCGGAAAAACATGCAAACGATAGTACAAATCCATTCTAAATCGTCCTGCTGCCACTTCTTCTTCCAAATTTTTATTGGTTGCCGCAATAATCCTAACATCTATTTTCATTGGCGAAGTACCGCCTACACGCTCAATTTCTCTTTCTTGCAAAACACGAAGCAGTTTTACCTGCAATTCGAGAGACATCTCTCCTATTTCATCTAAAAAAATAGTTCCTCCATCTGCCAATTCAAATTTACCAATGCGTCTGTCCAAAGCGCCTGTAAAAGCCCCTTTTTCATGCCCAAAAAGCAATGATTCGGCAAGATTTTCAGGAATAGCGCCACAATTGATAATAACCAAAGGTTTGTCTTTTCTCGGAGATAAAGCATGTATGCTTTGCGCAATTTTTTCTTTTCCTGTTCCGCTTTCTCCTAAAACTAAAACCGAAGTATCTGAAGGCGAAACTTTCCGAATATAATTAAAAACTGTGCCCATTTGCGAACTGTTGCCAATAATCCCTTTAAAACCTTCTTGCGTGTTTACAGGAGGAGTTGTGCTTTTGACTTCCGTTTTTTTAATAGGCAGATTTAAATCTTCTTTCGAATAAATTTTAGCAATAAATTGATGAAAAAGCGTTTCAAGTGAACCTAATAATCGCAAGTGTTCTTGAGAATAAACACTAAGGCTACGGCTGTAAAAAGTAAAATGATAGCTCTGGATCGAGGCAATTGAAAGCGGAAAAACCAAATAAGATTTGATCCCAAAATTGTGTGCAATTAAAGCTTTAATTAGCGCTTCTTGCAGGTTGTTAATCAATGCTTCTTCGCTATAAATCACAGGCTTTTTATCTACTTTAGATTTCCTGTAAGTTTCGTTGATTTCTTTTTCTGACAATACCGCTATTTGCGAAAGTTTCTGCAAATTGATGATTTGATATTGTTCTAAATTTCTGCGGACAATTCCGAGATTATCATAATGCGTGGAAGTCACAAAACCCGTTTCCAAATAATCAAAAGGAATAAAAGTTTGAGCCGCTTTTGCAAATGCCAATAACGCCTCTTCTTTCTTTAGATTTGAATTTATAATTTCTGTAATTGCGGTCTGAAACTGAAACTGCTGCATGAGCTGACTTTCTAAGCTGTATTGCTGACGATAAAATGCAATTTCAAGAGTCGTTAGCACATCTTGATCTCGGAAAGGTTTTACGATAAACCCATAAGGATGAGTAGTTTTAGCTTGATCTAATACAGTTTTACTTGAATTGGCAGAAATAAATATGAAACCAATATATTTCTCTTTAAGAATATGCGCCAATTCAATGCCATTTCGGCTTCCTTTGAGCATAATATCCAGGAAAACCAAATCTGGTTTTTCAATTTCAATTTGTTCCAATGCCTGTTCTACCGACCGTGCGATTCCTATCACTCCATAATTTGCTTTTTCCAGAATTAACTGTAAATCGTGAGCTTCAATAAATTGATCTTCTACAATTAAAATTCGTTTTTTCAAACTAGCAGCAACAGTTTCATATCCGTTATCGGGAGAGTTTTTCATAAGTGAGTATTTTTTATCTTATCTTGCACTTAATTTATTGATACAAAAATAGTTAATTATCACAATTAAAATTAGTCGTTTTCAAATTTAGATAAATAAAAATCATAATTAACCGTAATTTTCATATTATTTTTCAAAACATAAAAATTGTTTCTTCCTATATTTGTTAATCCAAAACCTACTAAATTTAATTCTAATAAACCATGAAGCTACTTTACACGTTTTGTCTGCTGTTTTTTATTACAATTAATTCTCAGGCACAAAACCATCCTGCAACAGCAAATTATGACTTAAAAAAGAAACGTCTATTAATTCACACCTGCTCTTCTTATTTATACAATTCAAATCAAGGCTCTATTGATGCCGATAGTTCTGTAGTTTTAACCTGCAAGGCCTATAAACTTCCTGTTTCTTTAGCTTATGACGAAGGTTTTAATGATGGCTCTTATCTAATTGGAAATGATTTAATTGAAAAAGGAAACATCGATGCCGCAAAAAAGCTTTATTTGAAATCTAAAGGTGTCGATAAAATAAAACTGGCGCTACAATTGGGAATCTTTTATCTCTTCAAACCTTTTACAAAACCAGAGGATTTAAAAAACGCTAATCTCTATATCACCGACGCGGTAAAGATTAGTAATGAGCTAAAAATACAAAAGTGGCAGCATGAGAGTTTAATGCTTTTGGGAAAGTTTTATTTCCAAATCAACAATTATCCTGAAAGTAAAAAATGTTTTTTGCAAGTCGTAAACGAATGCCGAAAGCAAAACGATAAACCGGCGCTGGCAAATGCATTATTCAATCAGGCGAGCTATCAATACGACTTAGATCCCGAAAAAGAGAAAATTCTAAAAGAAGCCGAAGCTTTGTTTAAAACATTGGGCTTTGAAGAAAAAAGATTGGAAACAAAAGCCAATTTGTGCACCATTTATTTCTGGCACGGAAAAATAAACGATGCAAAAAAAATACTCTATCAAAATATTGCCGATATGCGAAAAATCGGCTTCAGACAGCAGCAATTTGGAGAAACTACAATTGCCCATATAGAAGCCGTTCAGTTTAACATGAAAAGTGCTTTATATTATGCTCTAAAGAGTGTGCAAACAATGGAATCTACCAAAGATTACACTTTTGCAGATATTTTTTATATGCGTCTAGGTTTAATGTATTTGCAGATGGGACATACCGATGATGCCATGAAAATGGCTGAAAAAAGCATAAAATACGGGCAAAATGTTTTTAGCAGTGGAAGCTGGTATAAAAGTTTCATCACGGCTACAGCCTCTTTGTCTGCCAAAGGAAAAAACAAAGAAGCCATAGAATATATGAATTCTATAACAAGCCATTATCCGCCTCCAAATAAATTTGATAACATGATTATGAATTTTGCCTACGCAAATTGTTATTGGCGAATTAAAAATTATGGCACAGCCGAAAAGTATTTTATAAAAGCCGGAGAAGCTGCAGATGCTTTAGATTCGCCACAGACTTATCGAGATCTCTGCAATACTTATTCGTCTATTGCTCTATTTTATGCAAATCGACAAAATCTGCCCAAAACAAAATTTTATATTGATAAAGTCGAAGCGCTTTCTAAAAAATATGGCAAGAACTACAACTCAGAAGCGTTGGAAATGTCTTTGTATAAATTGGATTCGCTAAATGGGGATTTTAAATCGGCTTTGGTACATCATAAATTGTATAAAAAATTCAGTGATTCACTTTTAGATTATTCTAAAAACAAACAAATTGAAGAGCTTAGAATTCAATATGAAACAGAAAATAAAGAACAAAAAATCAAACAATTAGACAAAGAAACCGATTTACAGCAAACGGCTTTAAAAAAATCAAAATTATTAAATACGCTTTCCATCTGGAGTTTGGTTTTATTGGCTCTTTTTCTTAGTTTATTATACAATCGATACCGCCTTAAACAGAGAACGAATGCTGAATTGGAATTTAAAGAAAAAGAAATCAATCAAAAGAATATTAATCTTAGACATTTGCTAGATGAAAAAGAATGGCTTTTGAAAGAAATCCATCACCGCGTAAAAAACAATCTTCAAACCGTCATAAGTCTTCTTAATTCGCAATCGGCTTATTTGGAGAACGATATGGCGTTGTCGGCCATTAAAAACAGTCAGCATCGCATTCATTCTATGTCGTTGATTCATCAAAAACTATATAGTTCCGAGAATATTTCGACGATCAATATGCCCAATTACATCAAAGAATTGGTCGAATATCTGAGAGAATCTTTCTCGCTTGGGCAACGCATTCGGTTTGAACTTAAAATTGATCCGCTCGAATTAGATGTTGCACAGGCCGTTCCGCTTGGGCTTATTTTAAACGAAGCGATTACCAATTCAATAAAATACGCTTTTCCAGACAACAGAACAGGAATGATCTATGTTACGCTCCAAGCGACAACCGAAGACAAATACCTGCTGACTATTGCCGATAACGGAGTGGGCTTTGATGCAAACATTAGCAACAAAAAAATCAATTCGTTTGGCTTAAGTCTAATAAGAGGTCTCAGCGATGATTTGGATGCGGCTTTTTCGATGGAAAACAATAACGGAACAATTCTTAAAATAGAATTCTCTAAAGAGTTTCCAATCAATGAAAAAAGAAGATAGTTTTCTATTGGATACAATTAATTTCAACACATAGAAACATAGTTTTGTTTGTATCTGAAAGAAGGCAAAAGAAACAAGTTTCTAAACATAGATAACTATGTGTTTTTAAATTAGTAAAATGCCTTTTCTAGTTCAAGGTCAACACTTTAAACTATGTCTCTATGTGTTTAGTATCACACTACAATGCTTATTTCTTTTGTAGCGAAATCTCACGAATCGAAATGGGTTTAGCGAAATATAGCGCTTTTAATCGCCATAAAAAGCGCTAAAACCGTATTATTAAAGCTTTTATTGCCATGGCATATAAATTGGTTTTCTAGGGAAGTTAATCCTTAAAAACCAATTTATTATGAAAAAATCAATATTGCTAATCATCATTTTATTTCTAAATTTTAGCGCTACAAAAGCCTGCGATAAATGCAGTTCCTACAATAACAATGATTTTAAAATAAAATCGGCCACAATAACTCATAAAGCAGATTTAGGTCTTACGGTTTGGGACATTAAAGTAGAAGGAACTGCAGGAAAAACAATGCCTAAACCAGTTGGCCAGTTAAATGGTGCGCCAGTTTTGGCCTATGTTTTTCCGACTACTTTAAAATCTTCTGATATTGGTTTCGGTCAAGCCGAAGGAATAGTAGCACTTGCGCTTACTTCTCATCCTGATTTTGAAGACACTCCGCTTTGGGATGAAAATCTTGACGGAAACTATCTAAATGACGGTTTAATCTGGCATGCACACTGGGTTTTGTTAGTTGAAGACAAACGTGTTGCCGGCGGACTTTCGGTTAGAGAATTTACAAAAGGAGATCCAAATGTGGTTCTTCCTCCAACAAATCCTGGAATGGCAATGTATATGGATAGTCCTGGTTTTAATATCGTGGCTAAAGGAAATTCTATAAAAGTAATCGTGCCCGATTTTAGAATCAACAACAAAACCAATTTTAAGTTTGATGCTGTCAGCTGCTATATGGAAGTTAGCACTGGCGCTGGCGGTTCGCATGATTCTGAAGGCTCTAAGCCAATGCTCGGGGTATACAAAGTTTACACTGTTGCCAGCGGAAATCTTTCATTGCCTTATTCTGTAAAATAAAACATAATCCTAAAGCTTAAACACAATGAAAAAATCAATTCTCTTAAAAATGATCTTTATTCCTTATATAATTTTAAACACTTTAACAACAAAAGGTTATGCGCAAGGCGATTATGCTACAGATCCGCATTTGACTCCAGCTGTAAAAGCCTTTTTAAAACCTCTAAATTCTGGAGGAGCTCCATTAGAATCGCTTCCGGTTGCAGATGCCCGAAATGTATTAGTTGGCGCTCAAAATACATTTAAAGTTGATTTGTCTGGAATTGAAGAATCTGAAAAAGAAATTACAGCTGACGGTTATAAAATCAAGCTGAATATTGTTCGTCACGCTGGCACAAAAGGAAAATTGCCTGTTTTTATGTTCATTCATGGCGGTGGTTGGGTTCTGGGCGATTATCCTACGCACAAAAGAATGGTTAGAGATTTAAGCGTTTTAACGGGGTATGTGGGAGTTTTTATCAATTATTCTCTGGCTCCAGAACACAAATATCCTCAGCCTGTAAACGAGGTTTACGCTGCTGCAAAATGGATTGCTGCGCATGGAAGCGAAATCAATGTGGATGGAAGCAAATTAGGAATCGTGGGCAACAGTGCTGGTGGAAATCTGGCTACAGCGAGTGCTTTAATGGCGAAAGAAAAAGGAACGCCACTCTATAAAGTGCAGATTCTTTTCTGGCCTGTAACCGATGCTAATTTTGAAACAGAATCGTATAAACTCTATGGCAAACAGCGCTTTCTGACCGATTCTTTAATGAAATGGATGTGGGATCAATACGTAGATCCTTCCAAAAGAAAAGAAATATACGCTTCGCCACTGCAAGCCAATTTATCTCAGCTGAAAGGCTTGCCTCCTACTTTGATTCAAGTTGCCGAAAATGATATTTTGAGAGATGAAGGAGAAGCTTACGGACGTAAATTGAGTGATGCTGGAGTTGTCGTTACAACTGTTCGCTACAACGACGTCATTCACGATTTCGGGTTATTGAATGGTTTGGCTGAAATCCCGCAGACAAAAGCACTCTTTATTCAAGCCGCAGCAGAACTTAAGAAATATCTGAAGTAAGATTAATCCTTGAACAAAACAAACATAACAACCTGTAATTAAATATTTTACAAGAAAATAAATTTGTAAATTTAATTCTCAAAAACAATAAAAAGAAGTCGTTATGCTTGTACAAGAAAAAACTGGATTGATTGTAATTGATGTTCAAGGAAAATTGGCCCGAATGGTGCACAACAGCGAAAAGCTGACCGTTAATTTGGAAAAACTTATCCGAGGCTGTCAATTACTTTCAATTCCGATAATTTGGGCCGAACAAAACCCAAAAGGACTTGGCGCAACGATACCTGAATTAGAAAAGCTATTTCAGGATCAGAAGCCAATTGAGAAGTTTTCTTTCAATGCATTGGATAACGAAACTTTTAAACAGGCGATTATAGATTCTGGTAGAAAGCAGTGGCTAATCTGCGGTATAGAAGCTCATATCTGTGTGTATCAAACGGCAATAGGATTACTGGCCTATAATTTTGAAGTCGAAGTTGTAGCCAATTGTATTTCTTCCAGATCAGAGGAAAGCATTGTAATTGCTTTGCAAAAACTGCAGCACAAAGGAGCTTCAGTAACCAATGTTGAAATGTGCCTTTATGAACTTGTAAAAGATTCGAGACGGGAAATTTTTAAAGAAATTCTAACATTAATCAAATAAAAAGAATCATGTCAAAATCGAAAACTATTGTACTCATTCATGGAAATTTTGTGAACGACAAAACGTGGACAGAATGGAAAAAGTACTATGAACAAAAAGGATATACGGTTTATACTCCAGCAAATCCAGGACACGAAGGAGTTCCTGCGGAATTGAGAGCAAGAGTCCATCCTGATCTTACCAAAACTGGATTTATAGATATTGTTACGGCCATCAGCAAATTAATAGACACTTTACCCGAAAAGCCTTTGGTAATTGGACATTCTATGGCTGGTATGGCTACCTTAAAACTGGTTGAATTAGGTAAAGTAACAGCTGGAGTAAGCATTGATGGAGCGCCTCCAAAAAATGTGTTTCCGCCATTTCAAACCTTAAAAACAGTAATACCGGCTTTTGGTTTTTTCTCTACAAGCAAATATTTTATGGGAAGTAGAAAATGGTATGATTATGCTTTTTTTAATACCATTCCAGAATCGCAAAAAAGCATTGCTTTTGAGAAATTCGCAGTGCCTGAAAGTTATAAAGTCAGTAGAGAATTGGTTTTGAATTCTTTCTCCAATATCAATTTCAAAAAACCGCACGAACCTATTTTATTTATTGGCGGCGGCAACGACCATATCTTCCCTCCTAATTTAACAGAGACAATTGCCAGCCGATATAAAGAAAATGCAGGTCGTGTCGATCTAAAAATATTTGATGGCAAAAGCCATTTTATTTGCGGAGAACCAGGTTGGGAAAGTGTTGCCGATTATATTTTAGATTGGTATGAATCGTTATAGAAATTATATATTTCGACTTTAAAAAATATATAAAAATGCTAGATCTTTTGGATTTAGCATTTTTAATTTTCTTTCAAACCATCATTCTGATTAAGATTGCTGCTCCCTTTTTATTTCTTCAATTCCGTTTCTATAACTTGTTACAGCAAAATCTGGAAAACGCTTTCTAAATTTTGAATCATCAAAAACATTGGCATGCTCATATCTTGGAAGTAATTCTTGCAGTTCTTTTGCTTGTTTACTGAAAAATGCACCAATGGTAAAAACAAACTTTGGAATAACTTTATATTTTAGTTCTCTCCCATATATTTCAGAAGCTAAGGCAATGAATTCTTTATAATTAAGATGGCTTTCATCGACTGGCAAATGCCAAGTCTGCCCAAAAGCATCTGGTGTATTACCTATTAAAGCCGTGGCACGGCTTGCGTCTGGTGTCCAAATTAGACTTCTTTTTTTAGAGTCTTTCAAAGGCACTTTTAGTTTTTTATTTTCTTTAATAGCCTTAAAGATTAAAGTATTGGTAATGCTCTGCGTTTTGGCAGGTCCATAAAATTCAGGCGCACGACAGATTACCGCTTGCAATTGTCCCGCTTTTATTTCGCTTAGCACCATTTCTGCCATTTGTTTTCTAATTTCTCCCTTTCTGCCTACAGGTTCAAAGGCCGTTTCTTCGGTAAGCACTCTGCTGTCTTGCGGATACATATAAGTATTATCAAAAAAGACCAATTTGGTTTTATGGATTTTACAGGCTTCAATAACATTTCTTAAAATCAGCACAAACTGTTTTTCCCATAAATCAGTATCCATTGGAAGACCTAATGTAAAATAGGCTATTTCACTGCCTTTGACGGCTTCTATTGCTTTTTCTTTAATGGTTAAATCTGCCGAAAAAACGGTATCTGTATCATTAACTTTTTGTGCTTTACGGCTTACAATTCGTATATCTGAGGTATAATTTCTTTTTAATTCTCTGGCCAATTCTTCTCCAATCTGTCCGTTGGCTCCTAATATAGTTTGCATACTACTTAACTTTTTAAATTGCTTTATTTTTTCTAACACTTGTATTTATTGTAGAAATTGCAACAAGTCTCATAAGCTCTAACTCATTTATATTCTACTTTATTGCTATTTTAGAACCTATAAAATCAGTTAATTTATTTCTAAATTACAACAAAAAAACATATCATTTTTGCCGTCTTTCTTATTAGTAAAATCAAAGAAAGTTTTGTTACTGAATTCTATAACTTTTTTGCTTTTTTAAATTGAAATAAGAAAATGCGAAAGCAAAAGCCCTGTATCAAATAAGATACAGGGCTTTTTTTGACTCAAAAAAACAACAACATTTTTTATTTTACATCAAACCATAATTTGGTTGTCAATAAATCTTTTCCTTGTTCCGCTACAGCTGCTTGGTAACTAGCACCATTTAAAGACTGTTCTGTACCAGGATAGAAAAGACGCGAAGGAATTTTTCCGTCCAAAACAGTAGCAGGACCAGCTGTAAGAACTGGATAATCCAATCTTCTCCATTCTGTAAAAGCATCTAAACCTTGTCCGAAAAAAGAAATCCATTTTTGCGTACCAATAGATTTAGCATAATTTGATGCATCATATTTCACACTTGCTTGATCTAAATAAGTTGAAATAGTAGTCGAATTAGTAATTCCAAACTGATTCAAAGATGCTGTAATAGCATTTTTATAATACTGTTCTGCATCTCCCGAAATATATCCGCGGGCTGCGGCTTCTGCAAGATTAAACAATGTTTCTGAATAAGAAGCAATTACAGCTGGAGAAGCCGATGTTAAGAAATAAGTTCCAGGTTTTGATGTTTTAGCAAAACCTTGGCTATTAGCATCACTATTTGATAATCCGTTTGCACCTCCAACATATTTCCCTACAGTTGCATCTGAAGGCAATTGTGCAAAAACAGGCAAACGAGGATCTGACAATGCATATAATTGATCGACCATAGTTTTTGAAATACGGAAATCATCTCTAGTTTCAAACCAAGCCGAAGCTGGATTTTGCTGTGGTGAACTGGTATAAACAAATTGGAAGGTTTCGGCGTTGCTGCCAATTAATCCTCCTGCATCGCTTGTAGCATCTATAGCAGCTTGTTTTGCCAAACCTGGTTCTTTGTCTGAAATTCTCAGCGCAATACGCAAACGAAGTGAGTTTACCAGTTTTTTCCATTTCAAGATATCGCCTTTGTAAGCCAAATCACCTGTAACAGAACCATTTGCTGGATTTAACAAAGATTGCGCTTGTTTTAAATCATCAAGCAATCCTGTGTATACTTCTTTTTGTGTGCTATAGGCAGGCGTTACGTTTTGACCCGCTTCTTTGTACGGAATGCTTCCGTAAGCATCTGTCAGTAATAAAAAGGTCCATGAACGCAACGTTAAGGCGATACCTTTATAGTTAGAGTTTGCCTGAGCATCTGGAAATTTTATAATCGTATTCAAATCTGTAATTAGAGTCGAATATCCCTTATCCCACAATGACGTGAAAGAAGCATTAGAAACATCATAGCGATCTGGTTCTGTATATTGAATTTTAGCCCAATGCTGCACAAACAGCAAAGTCGAGTTAAAGTTATTTGCATCTCCCCAGTACAAATCTGCACTTTGCTTTAAGGTACCTGTTAAAAGATATGGTGCAAGCGGAGTTTCAGTTGCATTTGGATTTTTATTAATATCGTCCAAAGTATCACTGCAAGAGCTCAGTGTCAATGCAAACAGTATTGTATATGATAGTTTTTTTAGCATGATTCCGAGTTTTTAAAATTTAACGTTAAGGTTTAAACTGAAATTTCTAGTTGTTGGTAAAGCCAAACTTTCCAATCCTTGCGCATTTCCAGTATTGAAAGCCGTTTCTGGGTCAATATTTGGAGCATCTTTGTAGATAAAGAATAAGTTACGGCCAGCAGCAGTAACGCTTGCTCCTTCTAATCCTAATTTTTTAATCAGCTTTTTATTAAAATTATAAGTAAGTTTTATCTCTCTCATTTTTACGAAAGTTGAACTATAGATGTAAGCTTCACTAATATTGTATGATGCTTTATAATATTCTTGTGCGCTAATTACTTTATTATTTGGAGTTCCGTCAGCAAATACACCTCCGAAAATCATTCCATCATCATAAATCGTTGCACCACCTGGAGCTGCTCCGCCTGTTACCAAAGTTTTCGGATTAGCGGTATTGTTTCCTGGATAATAGTAGCTTAAACCTCCGTTTTCAGCACCACGTCCTGGAAGAGTCTGTGCTAAAACTCCTGTATAGTTACCTGTTCTGTTTGTTCCTGAGAAAAGTTCTCCACCAACACTAGCATCAACAAGGAACGAAAGCTCAAGATTTTTGTAAGTCAAAGTATTCGTAAGACCAGCTAAATAATCTGGAGTATAATGTCCTAATACTTTTTTTGTCGGATCTGCTTTTGGAAGACCATTTGCTCCTACCACAATATTTCCGCTTGCATCACGCTCGTAAGCTGTTCCGTACAGTGCTCCATAAGCTTGCCCTACAGATGCCAATACATCTACACCTCCAGAAGTACCAATAGTATAGTTTTTAATATCTCCTGCGTAATCTAGAATTTCTACTTTACTTTTGTTTTTAGAATAATTCACCGCAACATTCCACTTAAAGTTTTCTGTTTGCACAGGATTTCCGTCTAACTGTATTTCAATACCTTGGTTATTAATTTTACCTGCATTGATTAACTGCGAAGTGTAACCGCTTGCTGCTGTAGTTTTGATTTCTAAAATCTGGTCAAAACTATTGGTATTGTAATACGCGATATCAAAATGAAGTCTGTTTTTCCAGAAAGAAGCTTCACCACCTATTTCAGTAGAACGTGTCGTTTCTGGCTTCAAATTTTCATTCAGTTTTCTTTGAGAAGAAGTCTGGATCGGATTTCCGTCAAATGCAGTTTGGAAATTATAAACTGTAGCCAATTGGTACGGATCTGCATCGTTACCTACTTCAGACCATCCTCCACGAAGCTTAAAGAAATCTAATGTACTGCTTTTAATATTTAATGCATCTGTTAAAACCACACTACCGTTAATAGATGGGTAGAAATAAGAACGGTTGCTGCTTGGTAATGTAGAAGACCAGTCATTACGAGCCGTAACGTTCAAGAAAGCATAATTTC
>Ga0308157_10000538_pt1 | contig 119900 bp, 89 predicted proteins | sample PhyBR1_FD_201035 | JGI IMG/M metagenome (GOLD analysis project Ga0308157, IMG submission 201035) | Phyllosphere microbial communities from UC Gill Tract Community Farm, Albany, California, United States - DLSLB.R1 | ecosystem: Host-associated > Plants > Phyllosphere > Unclassified | place... | reverse complement strand
GAAGCCTAAATGCTTTATTCTTCTAAAATCACAAAAAAAATATCCGTAAAATTCATTGTGCAAGAAACTCCGTAGTCTACTGCCAATTACGTACAACGTCCTGGCGCTACAAGAGGTTTGGGATTAAAGATGCGAGATTTTTCCATTATGCACAAATTTTCCAAATACAAAACCATCTTTAAATTCAGCCAAATGCCCAAATCTCTTGTAACGGCTGTTGTGCGAGCGGCATTTTTTTTAGCTTATTATTAATTTCTGATTCATAAGTTCAACATTAAAATTCACTTTCGCATTCAATGCTTTGAAAACTTTTAGAATTGTTTCAAATCTTGCATCTGTCAAGCTATTTTCAATTTTTGAAATTTGAGCTTTTTTTACACCAACTAATTCTCCAAGTTGTTCTTGAGTTAAATTCCTTTCTTTTCTTATGTTCTTGATAGTTTCTCCAATTATATCAAGTTGCAATTCGTACTCAAAAGAATCTCTTTTTTCAGTTCCTACTTTTCCAATATGTTTGTCTATTAAAACGTCTAAACTTGTTGTTTTTAATTTTCTATTTTCCATTTTCTTCAGTTTTTATTGTTCAAAATAAATCGTTCTTAAATTTTCGGCTTTCAAAATTTCATTTTTTGGTACTTTTCCAGTTTTTTTTTCGATTCCGTGAGTTGAAATAACCAAAGTTTCTTGTTTATTTGTTTTGTCCCAGAAAGCAAAAAATCTGTAATAAGTTTTATTATACAAAGTTCTGAATTCCCAAATGTTGTCTGTTAGTTTTTTAAACAATTCATTGTCGTTTTTATATTGCGACAATTTTATGTTGTAATAAATTTTCGCTTTTGTCTTTTCATCAAGACTTTCAATAAATTCGACTGCTTCGTCTAAAAACTCAACTTTAAATTTTGGTTCCATTCATTTTTTTAACAAAGATAAAAGTTTCTTAAATAGGAAACTGATTTTTCGTAATTTTTTTTATGATTTAGATTAGTTTTCCGTCGCTCGATGCTGTCGCACAACGTCTTGGCGCTACAAGAGGTTTGGGATTAAAGATGCTAGTTTTTTCCATTATGCACAAGTTTTCCAAATACAAAACCATTTTTAAATTCAGCCAAATGCCCAAATCTCTTGTAACGGCTGTTGGCAGATCGTAGCTTTTTATAGTTCAATTTGGATTTTCACTTTTCCACCAAGTCCTTTTTCAACAATATCGTATAACGTTTTCAATGTTAAATTACTTCCGTTATTCTCAATTCTTGAAATATATTCTCTTTTTTTGTCGACTAAACCACCAAGTTCAGTTTGAGTTAAATGTTTTTCTTCACGAGCTTTTTTAAGTAACAATCCAATTTTGAAACCTTGAAAATCTCTTTCTAATTCGTCACGTCTTTCGGTTCCTTTTTCCCCGTAAACATTGTCTTTTATGTCTTTCCAGCTTTTAGTATCCATAATTTATTTGTTTTTTTCTTCGTAATATTTTGTCATTAATCGCAATGCTTTTTCAATTTCATTTTTTGGAGTTTTCTGCGTTTTTTTCTGAAAGCCATTGAGAAGTATTACGAGTTTTCCATTGTCAAAAAAACAAAATACTCGCCAAATATTTGAAGCTAATTGTATTCTGGCTTCATACAAACCGTTTGTTCCTTCCATCGATTTTAGATAATTCGAAGGAACTCTTTCTAAAGTTTCAATTGCTTCAATAATTTTAAAGATTTTATCTTGAACTTTTTTCGGTTGTTCAAGAAGGAAATCTTCAAAGTAATTTTCATATGCTATAACTTCACGTACTTTCATTTTTCAAAGGTAACTTAAAAGTTACGTAGTTGCAAGTTTCTACGATTTTTTTTGCTATGTCTGCCAACGTTCCTGCGCTACAAGCAGTTTGGGACTAAATTAAGCCCATTATACGGATTTGCCAAATCTTCCAAATACAAACCAATTTTTCCATTAAGCCAAATCCCCAAATTGCTTGTAGCGTGTGTTGGCAGACGTTCATTTCATTAGTATGATGGACTTCCTATTACTTCTTTTGCAAAATCCACAATATTATCGTAGTGAAATACTTGAAGTTTTCTTTCTTCTAAATTCTTTCTTTGCAATCTATAAGTTCTCTCATTATAGTCTATTCTTCTTCCTGCAACAACCACATAATGCATCCTTGTCTTGTCAAATACTGTAAACTCTTTTGGTAATTTTTCGGTTTTGTTCAATGCTTGTTCAAATACAAGTCTTAAATGAGAAAAATTTTCTTCAAGCCAAATTTCCCAATCATCAATTTGTTTAATTCCTTTTCTAATAGGTTCTCCATAAGAACCATCTTTCAATGTTATTTGACCATAAGGATTTTCTAATTCAACAAAAACAAAATGATAGCCATCTGAATTTTTACCTACTATTAAATAGTCAACTTGATAACTTGGAGGTAATTTAAACTCAGGAAAAATAAACGCAGAATGATGTCCAAAACGATAATTACTTTTTAGTATAGCACCAATTATAAAGTGAGCATTTTTATCTTTAATGAAGTTTAAAATTTGTCTTTCAGTTATTTGATTGTTTTCTAACAATATTTTAAAATCATCAAGCTTACTTTCTAAAGATTTTATTTCATTTCTCAATTCATAACCATCTAAATGATTGTTTGGAAATAAACTTAGAAAATGTCTAACAGCAACAGGATAATTACCAAACAATGATTTTTTAATTAGATTACTTATTTCTCCATTAACTACAACCTTTTCTTGTTCTTTTAATGCTTCCCAAAGTGAAGTTTCTTCATCAGTAATTGATTTAAAATCTCTTTCGTTTAATTTCATAGATATTTTATAGTTATTTTCTGCGGTTGAATGTCTGCCAACGTTCTCGCGCTACAAGCAGTTTGGGATTAAGGAAGCGTAATTTTTCGGATTTGCCAAATCTTCCAAATACAAACCAATTTTTCCATTAAGCCTAATACCCAAATTGCTTGTAGCGTGTGTTGGTGGCAGTTTCTTTATTCAATGAATTTTGTTTCGCAATAATCAATTTTATAATTTTCATTGTTAAGTACCAATTTTATTATACTTTTAGTTTTAATATTTTCTCCAAAATCAATATCAACAGCATATTTTAATTGCGAAACCTTTTTAATTAATACCTCTTGAATGTTTTCCATATCATCTTGTCCTCGACCGAATAGCCAAGGTTCCATATCTTTTCTTAAAGGATAAATTTTCATCCATTTTTCTTTGTATTTTTTTAAAGCATTAGGATATTCTTCTTCTGTCAAATTAGAAGCTCCATATAATTCTTCAGAATCAATCATAAATTCATAGAATTGTTTTGTACAAACTTCCTTTTCTTTTTCTAGATAAAAGCATATTTTATTTGAATTTTTACATTGAAAAATATTCTTTATCCATTCTTTTGGTTTGTCGAATTCATTATTTTCTAATGATTCTTCTTTATCATTAGAAGAAATTTTTGATTTATTTTCTTCGATTAAGTTTTTTGAGTTTAATACTTCTTTTTGTGATTCCTTTTTTTGATTACACGAAATCAAAAATGTAAAAATTAAACCAAAAGCAATCAATCTTTTCATGTTTTTTTAATTTGTATTATCGAAATTCTAATTTTCTTTGTTTTCGGGTGAAATTGCCACCAACGTCTTGGTACTACAGCGGGTTTGGGACTAAATTAAGCCCATTCTTTGGATTTGCCAAATCATCCCAAATACAAACCCAACTTTCCATTAAGCCTATTGCCCAAATCCGTTGTAGTAGCTGTTAGGTAGCGTAACTTTATCCCCAACCTTTTCGTTTCCAATTGTTTTCAGCGTTGTATTTTCACGTTCAGTTCTGCTAAACGATTCTACTTTTACGCAAACTTTTTTCATATTCAGTTCAGCTAAAAGTTCCATTTTCGACAAAGTATTTAAACAAAAAGTTTAGTTTAAGATTTAAACTTTTTAAAATGAGGCTTTAATTTATTCCTCAATTTCATTTATTTTTAAATTTCCATTTTGGTAATCTTCTATTATTTTTTTTGCATTCTCAAAATCTTCATTGTTAACTTTTAGTATTACTGGATTAAAACCTCCAGAAGTTACCGCCCAAGGTTCAATGCTTGACATATTCTCATTTTGGGTAAAAACTTCAATATTTTCGTTTTCTAATAAATTTCTAATATTCATCGCTTCAAAGTATGTTCCTCTAAATAAATCAGTCATATTTTTGTTTTTATAAGTTTGTTCTTTTACAATATTTCTTCATTTTCTCCAATTTCCTTGGTTATGCTACCTAACGTCTTGGTACTACAGCGGGTTTGGGACTAAATTAAGCTCATTCTTCGGATTTGCCAAATCATCCCAAATACAAAACCAACTTTTCATTAAGCGAATTGCCCAAATCCGTTGTAGTAGCTGTTATGCCCAGTGGTTTTTATTTAATCAATATTGTATCAATTACTTTTCCTTTCTCATCTAATCTAATCCATGTTCCTTTGATTTTCATAGAGTCAAGATGCTCGGTCTTTCGTATGAAATAAAAATCTTTAATCAAGGTTGTATCTACGGCTGGTTGATTAGGCTTCCATTTCACATAATCCTGAACAACTACATATTGACTAGGTTTATCTATATTTCTATATGCTATATACCTATCAAAATGCGGTTCATATTCAAGTTTAAGGCTCATAGCCAATATGAAAAATATTGATATTATAACAGTTGGGATTCCAACAACCAATAAAATCCATTTAGCAATTTTATTAAAGCTCTTGAAAATTAAAACAACTATTAAAAATGAAATCAGGCAGAAATAGCAAATCAAAAAGCCCCAAAGTCTATTAAATCCAACGCTAGGAAATTCAATACGTGGCTCAATTAGATTGATAGCTAATGTCAATATCACAAGCATCATTAATCCTGATGCAAAGACCTTAAGTATTTTAATCAATTTCGGATTCTTTATCATATTACTCGATGTCTTTTTACCATTGGGCATAACGTCTTGGTACTACAGCGGGTTTGGGATTAAATTAAGCCCTATTTTCGGATTTGCCAAATCATCCCAAATACAAAACCAACTTTCCATTAAGCCATTTGCCCAAATCCGTTGTAGTAGCTGTTGGCAGTAGTTTTTTTAGTACTCAACTGGTAAAAAATCTAATTCTTTTTTCTTCTCAGTTTTACAATTATTCTTGATAATCCTGAAACTTTTAAAGTTTTCTTTAGGCGTCATTAACCATTTATTACCGTTAAATTCCCATAAAACAATTCCATTTTTGTAATCTACAATTTTTGCTTTTATTTCGAATCCTATTTTGTTTTCGATATCATGGCCGTCAGCTCTAAAAGCATTATTGCTAGTTAATCTTGTAAATTTTTCAAGTTCAAGCTTTTGTGGATTTTCTATTCTCCAATTTATTGTTAGACTAGCACCTTCAAGTTTTACTGTTTCTGTTGTTCCATCACAAGGTTGGTATATTAAATAACCATCTTTATCCTTTTCTACTTTAATCCAATCTTTTTGAATTGCATTAAGACTTTTCCATGTTTTAGGAATTTCACTTCGATTTATTTTAGGATAAGTTATTGTAATGTCTAGTTCAGAATTTTGTTTTTGAATTTTAGATTGTCCATTACACGGAAGTAAAATAAAAGAAAAGAAGATGTAAAGTAGAATTTTCATAATTTCTTAATTTTTCGATTTTCTTCGGCAAAATTACTGCCAACGTCTTGGCACTACAGCGGGTTTGGGACTAAATTAAGCCCTATTTTCGGATTTGCCAAATCTTCCAAATACAAGACCATCTTTCCATTAAGCCCAATGCCCAAATCCGTTGTAGTGGCTGTTGGCAACTGCCATTTTACTGGTAAAGAGGCGTCGTGGCATTCGTACTTTCTATAAAAATCAATGAATCAAATAGTCTTGTAAACGGAAGTTGATAAATATTTTCTTTTGTTTCTTTATTGTATCCAATCAATTTAGTAGGCCCTTTAATCCCATCTGTTTTTAATTCTTTACATAGTGTAGGCATATCCAAATAAAATGCTTTTCCATTTAATGCTAGTGAATTTTCCCAAAGGTTAGCTTCAGGTGTTTGAATGTCTGTCTTATTTAATTTGTCTGTATAAAAATGGTCTCCATCAATATTTTTCTTTTCAATGAACGAATAGCTACCTTTTAGTGTAGTGAGTCCAATAGAATGATAGTCGTTTTTAAATTCTTTTTTTAAATCTCGTCCCATTATTCCTATTTCATTATCAGAAATAACTTCGTTTGATATATGTGCGTTATGAGCCCAAACAATTATTTTGTTATCATTATTCTGTGCTAAATAAGAAATTCTATCCGCCATAATTTCATCTCGACTTTGAAATTGTTTACCGTTTTTACGATTTACGTCGTTGATGTAGGTCGTTTTTCCATTGAATAGAATTTCTTTTAGGTTTGGGGACAAATTATTTGTGGATTCTAAATGGTTTTCAATTTCTAAGATAGTAGCATAGATATCTAGATTAATTTTTAGTTCCTCTTTAAAGTTGCTTACTGGTTTTTTTACAATATTTGATTTTAGCTTTTGCAATAGCTTAGATAATTTTTCGTCTTTATCAATTTTCACATTTTCGGATAACAATTTATAGAAAACCCAATTGGAATCATCACAACCTTTGAATTTTATATTATAATTTGAGCGGTTGTCCTTATACCATTGAAGAAAAGATCTCATTTCTTTCGTTTGATATATTGAAAATAAATGTTTTTTGCTTAAACTATCTAACGGGCTTGACAATAACTCTTTATTTAAAAGCTCAATATCATCATAAGGATTTTCTAAAACAACTGTATTAAAACCTTTTTCTTGAATTAATCTCTTTGTGATAATTTCTCGAAGTCTATAAAATTCAGAAGTTCCGTGAGTGCTTTCGCCAATGGAAACAATTTTTTTGTTGCCCACTTTTGTTATCAATTCATCTAAACTTGAAGATAAACTCTCGTTTGTTGATAAATCTATTGGAGTGGATGAATTATGGATTGCCGAATTGATTTCATTTGGATTATTATTTTTTAAAAATATTTTTGGAGTTTCTTCTAAAGTTTGAATGTCTTTACCGTCTATGGTTATTACAAAATCATCAAACCAAGCAATCCCTTTTCCATTTAGTAAACCTCCAATATAGATTGATTCAGCTCCAGTTGGATAAGGTAAGGTGATCGTATATTCTTTCCAATCATGTGTTCCTTTAATCTTGTATCTATCCATATTTTCAAATGCCAAAAAACCATTGAAGCCATTAATACGCATCCAGAGTCCTACGGATCCATCAACATTTTCGTGTTTTATGCGTCCTGTAAGCCTAATTGAATCGCCAAGATAATTTGCAGGAATTTTATAAGTGAAACATCCAAATTTACTTTTGTCGGTAGAAGTCACTTTTCCAATGTAATTCGTGTTTCCAATTTTTTCTATTGTAATTTCTCCTGTGATTTTTTCTAAAGTGCCCCCTTTAGCCCAACCTTCAGGCATAACTTGTTTTTCAGAATCAAAATTTTCAAAATTCAAATTGTACTTTTTTTGATGTTGATTTTGAGCTAAAATATTTGAATGTGAAATTAAAATTCCAATTAAACATATCAAAAAGGTTTTTATATTTTTCATAGTTTGAATGCTCGTTTTTTTAGTGGTTGTTGCCAACGTCTTGGCGCTACAAGAGGTTTGGGATTAAAGATGCGAGTTTTTTCCATTATGACCAAATTCTCCAAGTACAAAACCATTTTTAAATTCAGCCAAATGCCCAAATCTCTTGTAACGGCTGTTGTGCGATCGGCTTTTTTGTTGGTTTAGTTATTTTTTACGTATTATCTTTATTTCTATATAGTTCAATTTGTTCACTTGCTGGTAATACAATATAATTTAATTTAAGGATAAAATATGACATCATTATTAATTCACATACAATCCAAAAATTATAAGTTTCAGGAATTTTACAAATCCATATAATATTATAGATTGCATTTGCAAATGTTATTATATAAACTATTAATTGAGAGGATTCTGTACCATTAAATTTTTCAAAAATTGACCCGCCAAGTATTGAAATTGTTCTTTGAATAAAACCAAATAACACATAACAAATTCCACCTCCAATTGGAAACACTAATATTTTATAGATAAAAGGAATGGCATTAACTGGAAAAAATATTTTTAAAAATATAAAACCAAAAAAATAATATAGTCCTATATTCATTAAACACAATAGAATTAAAACTATAATAATATGTATAATTCCTTTAAATATTGATTTCATTGTTATAATAAATTATGTGGTTAATCATTCCGCCACTTTAATGGAATGAAAGTTTAAATTAAATATTATGTCAAAAAACATAAAATCACAATGCTTAAAAATGGCTGTTAAAGTCAATAAAAAAGAACATAAAAATATTTTAAAACAAGCAAATAGTTTTTATGAGTTCACTAAAGAGATTCCATTTAAAACTTCTTTTTTGACACATTTACTTCGTATTTCTGCTCCCGATATTCCAGTAGAAGATGAAAACTTCACAAAAATATTAGGAGAAAATGTTCTTAATTATGTGAACAAAGAAAAAGTTAGGATAACAAATCTAACAAAACAACAATCCGACTATTATGGCTCATAACTCCTTCTTTGCAATTATTAGGGTCAAAAGAATCATTTAATACTATCATATCTTTTTCTAAAGTAAAATATATATCAGTTATTTTGTAAAGATTACCATTTATTAATATTTCTTGATTTACTCTGATTGATTGAGAATCATCGTAGGAGTGCTTTTCAATGTTTAAGTCATCAAAGTGTTCTCTGTTGAATACAGTTAAAGTTTCCGCAGAACCTCTTTCTGAATTTATTCTAAAAACGATTTTAGTTTTAATTGGTTCAAATTCGTGATTTTTCATAATAGTTTATTTTCTGTTTTCTCCTCGGTTTTCCAAGCTGTCGCACAACGTCTTGGCGCTACAAGAGGTTTGGGATTAAAGATGCGAGATTTTTCCATTATGCACAAATTCTCCAAGTACAAAAACAACTTTAAATTAAGCCAATTGCCCAAATCTCTTGTAACGGCTGTTATGTGCTGTGTTTTTTAATAAGTTTGATTTCCCTTTAAGTTCTTAACATCTACAACTTCAGAATCAGGATTTTTATATTGTATATCCTTTCTTTGACCTTCTCCGTAAAATTCTTTTGTTGAGTAATTTATTTTAAGATTATCAGGAACTCCAATTTCTTTTCGCTTTTTCAGATATTCGGCTTTTTGAAACGGTCCAAATAAACTATCATTTTTAACTTTCAAAATCCAAAATTGATTAAAATTGCTTTCAAAAACCTTTTTCATCATTTCATCATATTTTAAGTTTTCATTAAAATTGTAAATACTATCTTGAGGCTTTTGAATGACAATTATATAATCTTTTGAATGTCCATAAAAAAGTATATGTCCAGTGATTGAAATTAAATTATATCCGAATCCTGATTTTTTCTTGTTTACTAAATGAATTTCTTCATTTGGATTATAATCCAATTCGTAATTTTTTTCAATTAAATTATCTTTGCACGAAACAAGTAAAATTGATAAAAAAGATAAAACTATAATTCTCTTCATATTTTTCATTTCCGCCATATTTTCTGCGTTTTTTTGGCAACATAGCACATAACGTCTTGGTACTACAGCGGGTTTGGGACTAAATTAAGCCCATTCTTCGGATTGGCCAAATCATCCCAAATACAAAACCAACTTTCCATTTAGCCAATTGCCCAAATCCGTTGTAGTAGCTGTTAGTGTTTCGGTTGTTTCTGGCCGATATTACTAATTATTAATCGATTTTAAGCCTTATCTTGGCAGATTTAAAACCTAATTCTTGCCCAAATCTTGGCTAAATTTTATTCCCTTTTTTCGTTTCAATTTCATAAGCAAAACGATTGTTTCGTTTCAATTAGAAAACCTGAGAATTTAAGTTTCAGTTTTTCCTTTTCCGCTTAGAAACTCCAATATTCACGTTTCTGCTTTTCAAGTTCAAATTGGAAACTTAGACTTTCAAGTTTCAATTGTCAAATTCCAATATTTAAATTTCGGATTTACGCTTTCTAATCCTAAATATCAAAAATCGAATTTCGCCAATTTCATCCCAATTTTCACGTTTGCTTATTAAGTTTCTGCATTTCAAAAGCCTAATCTTTAAATGTGATTTTTCTACGTTGGTTCCTTTCAACTGAACACTAACTAACTTATACCAGCCACAAAATGGCTCCAATCTCCCAAACTAGTGTTGGCTTTGTGCCATAGGAGGGACTGGTATTTTTTTGCTAATATATAATTAATTCTTTACAAATCATCAAATGGACTTTTTATTTGCTGTATACTTTTTGTACTTACATGTGTGTAAATTTCAGTAGTTCTGCAACTGGTATGCCCCAACAGTTCTTGAATATAGCGCAAATCGGTTCCGCTTTCGAGCAAGTGTGTGGCATAACTGTGGCGTAGCCAATGCAGACTTACAGGCTTGCTTATATTTGCCTTTGTTAATGCTTGTTTGAGAACATTGGATAAACTGCGCTCATCATATTTTGTATTCTTAATTTGTCCTTCAAATAACCAGGTTTTGGGCTTGTAGCTAATGTAATATTCTCGAAGCATTTCTAATATCTTTGGTGATAATGGAGCAATCCTGTCTTTTCGGCCTTTGCTTTGACGGATAATTATAATTCCTCTTTTGGAATCAACATCCAGAGGCTTTAAATTTAAAAGTTCACTGCGTCGGAGTCCACAGGCATAAATCAAGCTTAACATTGCTTTGTGTTTGAGGTTGCTATGTGCCGTCAGTATCTGCTTTATTTCATTTTTGCTCAAAACATTGGGCAAAATTATGGATCTTTTGGGACGATGAATTTTGTCTATCTCTATTTTGGTTTCCCGAATGGTTATAAAAAATAATTTTACAGCGTTGACAATCTGGTTTTGATAGGACGTCGACAAATTATTGTTTATAATATGTTCGTTATTGTATCGAACGAGATCTTCATTGGTGATTTCGGCAACTTGTTTTTCATTATAAAAGGCTAGAAATGATTTTAGCGCTTCGGTATAGGTTTTTACGGTGCTATCACTGTAGCGTTTGGAAAGCAGCCAGTATTTGAATTTTTCTATTTGGGCTATTCCTTCAGGCGAGGGCAGTTTAGCAGAAGTTTCGTTGATTTGAAATTTCATTCGATTTTCGAATGTGTCAGGCAAGTGCCATACTCCGAGGGTTTGACTCCATCTTGATCCTTCCAGTTGTTTGATGCGGTCAATCCAATCGTAGTTTTTTTGGAAATAAATGGCGATTCGGCTTTTGCCATCGTATTTGATGAGTTGTGCTTTCCAATTCATAAGGCGTATAGTTTAGATAATGGCGTATAGTTGTACTATAAATGTAATGAAAAGATTGCAGAAAAGCACAAGTGATTTAGCTAATAAATGAGAAACGGGGTATTTATTTTAAATACTTTATTTGCAAAATGTAAAAAAAGATCGAAACCAGAGAAGTATGTATGAAAAGGGATTGCAACGGATTTTATCTGAATTAACAACGGCAGATATTTGAGAATCTGCTCTAAATTTGTTTTATATCTAAATAAATGGCTAATTGTTAAAGCTATTGAAACTGAATTTTCTATTGCAATAGCTGAAGACTGCGAGAAGGATAGAAGCAGTCCGCCGTGGCGGAGCGGATAGCCTGACAGCATAAAGAGAAAGAGCCGACTCACCGCAACGATGAGTTGGCTCTTTCTCTTTATGGTGGCTCGCCCTGATTATCTTAATTATACCTTGGCTTCTTCCAAAGGGGTGAAACTGCTTTTTGGAGCTTCACACAGAGAGCAGCAGTAATCCTCTGGGAGATCCTTGAATAGTGTTCCTTTTTCTATGCCTTGGATAGTGTCGCCGTATTCTGAATTATAAACGGTCAGGCATTCCTGACATTGATGTATGTCCAGAGTTTTTGTTTCTTTCTTGGTTTTGGCATTTTGGAATTCTAGTACGCTGGTGCCGAGTTCTTCAAAGTATTTTTTACTCAATTCGATAAGGATATTGGGTAATTCGAGTTTGTCGACATCTTGTGCATGAACGATGTATTCGCGGGTGTTGGGGTCGAAATTTTTGGCATGCAAGATATTGAATGTATCACGTATTTTTATCGATTCCAAATCTTTTGGGGATTCGTTTCTTTCGATTACTATAGAGGTAAAATAATGTCCTTCGCGATTATAATCGGATAACCCGAAGGTAAGTCCGTAAGTGCTGATGTCGAACTGGTCTAGGGTACGCACAAGAAAGGTTTTGAGGTTCAATGCCCATTCCATCGCTACCGGTAAATGCCAGTTGAGTTCGAGTAAGGAGTGGCGTACGTTGATTCCTTTTTTGCCAAGGAATTTTTCCCAATCGAGTTTGCGCTCTTTCGGGATTCCTTTTACAATAAAGGATTTCCAAGGGGTGATGCATATTTTTCCGATTTTGCAATCAAAACATAAATCGCACATTTCCTTTAGGAATTGCAAGTCGTACAGATTGTTGCGCCAGTAGAGTCCGAGCCAGTATTGATCGATTCCGAGTCGGTTCATTCCTTCGTAATACGGAAACGGATAGAAGGAAATGTTTAGCGGTTGATCGATGGTTCTGTTATTGGTGTCCAAATCGCTAACGAGTTGGAAAATCATGTCGATGGTATCAGGTTCTTCCTGAAGAATTTTTTCTATTTCGTAGTAAATTTTCCCAATGTCCCAGCTGTAAATCAATACTGGGAAAAGTTCCATTTTGTCCCATTTAGGCAAGCGTACATACAAAAACCAATAGTCTTCATGATGCGAGGCTATAAAGTTGATATGTCCCGTAAACAAAGGAACGATTTGTTGTTTGGGATCGGTTATGTTGACTTTCAGCTTTGGGTTTTCCTTGAATTGTTCCAGTATATAAAGGAATTTATTTCCGGTAAGCCAAGGTGTATTGCTAAAAATATCGGTTGCTACATAGGAAGAAACGATATTGTTACCACTTTTTTCATTGGGATATACAAAATGATGTTTTCCAATTTTTTCGGCAGTATTGCCTTGGAACCCTTTTGGGAATATAATGTCTTGTCTTGAACCAAAAGAGATGGTTTCAAGACTTTGTTCCAATGCCATATTTACGATTTCTCGCAATTCCCCCGGAGATATTACTCCACCTTTTACTATGAGTCTTGTTAATTCCATTTTTTTAGTTTTTAGTTGAGACGCACTGCAGTGCGTCTTTGCGATTATATTGTATTTCGTCCTTGTCAATATGTTGAGATGCACTGCAGTGCGTCTTTCTATTGTTGTGTTGCTCCTTTGCTGAGACGCACTGCAGTGCGTCTTTGCTAATATTGTATTGTGTAGTGCGTCTTTGTAATAATCTACTGTTATCTCTTTAAAAAAGAACAACAATCAGAAATCTGTAATTTATTTACATTTTGCCAATATCTCTTTTACTTCGGTTTTGCAACTGCCGCAGCCTAATCCTGCACCAGTGGTTTTACATAATTCGGTAAAGTTGGTTACACCACTTTTGATGGTTTCTTCAATATTGCCATGTCCAACCTGACTGCAGGAGCAAACCAATTTTCCTATTACGGGTTTCGCTTCTGATCCGCTTCCTCTTAATAAGGTATTTCTTTTGTCGGCCAATTCGATTTTGCTTTCAATCATTGTTTTGAATTCGGCAAACTCATTTTTATCTCCCATGAGGATAGCTCCTATAAGCAAATCATTCTTGACGATGCATTTTTTATAGTAACGTTTTCCTAAATCGGCAAAAACAATTTCTTCGTAGGAATCGTCATTTTCGGGAACTTCAATAACGCCAATACTACAAAGATTGATGTCTTCCAGTTTTAGGATATTCATTAGTACCGATCCTTTGTAATAACTGCTGATATCGCCAGCAATAAAGTTAGCCAAAATGTCTGCTTGTTCTTCGGCAGCAGAGGTGATACCAAATAATTGATTGTTGAATTCTGCAATCTCGCCTATCGCAAATATATTAGGATTGGAAGTTTGCAAATATTGATTTACCTTGACACCACGACCGCAAATAAGTCCGGTTTCCTTCGCCAGTTCAATGTTTGGAATAGTTCCAATGGTGTAAACAATGGCATTGGCAGTTAGGATTCGTCCACTTTTTAGGGCGATTTCTATTTCGTTTGCATTTTCGGTTTCGAATACAGTGCTGACCTCGTTATCGAAATAGATTTGAATATCTCGTAGTTGTACTTCTTCGGCCAATAATTTGCTGGAAATACGATCCAGTTGTCGCTCCATTAAACGGGAAGCTCTTTGTATAATTGTTATTTTGACTTTTTTGTGTTTAAGCGCGGCTGCCAATTCAAGACCCAATAAACCACCACCTACAATTACAACATGTTGCTCTTCGGCAGGTAATTTGGTTCCGTCCAAGTAATCTTTTAGGCGATCGGCATCATTTTTCTTTCTGATAGTGAAACGCCCTGGCAAATGTAATTGTGCATTTTCAGGGATAAAAGGACGGCTTCCGGTTGCCATGATCAAGGTGTCAAATTGATGCTTTTTGCCTTGACTGTCAGTTATGATTTTGTCAGTTGAGTTTATGTTTTCGATTGCCACGCCAGATTTCATGGTAATATTTAATTGTCCCAAAGCATCATCTTTTATTTTTAAAAGACTTTCCCAAGACAATTCGGCCGTAACATATTCCGGTAGTAAAACGCGATTGTAAAAAGGGTTTTCCTCGTTTGAGAACACGATAATCTCATCAGTATTATTGATTTCACGATAATTCTGAATGAAACGGAAAGCGGCGGCTCCAGCACCAATAACAGCAATTTTTTGGAAAGGCTTCACATATTTTTCGACTGAAACCGTGGTGTATTTGAAATCTGGCTCCTTGGAAATTGGATCAACAATGGTGTTGGTTAGATTATTGGTTCTGTTCAAATCGTTATCCAACTGTTTTCCCCAATGCATTGGCAAAAACAAAACACCTTCCTTGATCGTGTCTGTTACCTTGGCTTTGACACGCACTTCACCATTTTTGCTGGTTACTACAACTATATCACCATTTTTTATTTTTGATTTGTAGGCATCAATTGGGTTTATTTCAAGTACGGGACTTGGAGTATGGGTCATCAATCGGGATACCTTTCCTGTTTTTGTCATGGTATGCCATTGATCACGAATACGTCCTGTGGTCAATATAAAAGGATATAGAGGAGAAGGTTCTTCCGAAGTGTTTTTGATGTTTGTCGGGATATTGAAAATTGCTTTTTGCGAAGGCGTAAAGAATTTTTTATCCGAGAATAGGCGAGGGGTTCCGGGATGACCATAATCGGGAACTGGCCACTGGAAAGTTCCTTCGTTTTTTAATCTGGAATAATTTAAGTACGAAACGTCAATGTTGGTGCCTTTTGTCATTAGGCAATATTCCTTGTAAACAGCTTCGGTATTCTCGAAATTGAAGCCGGAGAACTTCATTTTTTTCGCAAAATTCAATAAGATTTCCACATCCGATAAAGCTTCTCCAGGAGCATTGATTCCTTTTGGCAGATAGGATATACGACGCTCTGAGTTGGTCATTGTTCCTTCTTTTTCCAGCCATCCGGCCGCAGGTAACAACAAATCGGCAAATTTTGCGGTATCGGCATTATGGGAAATATCCTGAACGACAACAAATTTGGCATTTTGTAATGCTTTTTCTGCTCTGCGGGAATCGGGTAAACTTACCATCGGATTGGTGCAGATAATCCAAACCGCTTTCATTTTTCCAGATTCCAATGCCTCGAACATTTCAGTTGCTGTCAGTCCAGGTTTTTCCGAAATGGAATCTACTCCCCAAAAATCAGCTACTTCCCTGCGGTGCTCAGGATTGTTTAATTCCTTGTGAACAGCCAATAAATTAGCCATTCCACCCACTTCGCGACCTCCCATGGCATTGGGCTGTCCCGTTAATGAGAAAGGGCCGGATCCGGGTTTCCCTATTTGACCGGTTATCAATGAAAGATTCAATAAGGCGGTATTTTTATCAACACCGATGGCACTTTGATTGAGTCCCATGGCCCACATGGAAATAAATCCTTTGGCCTTGCCAATCATTTCGGCAGCCAAGTGAATATCGTTTACGGGAACTCCACATATCTTGGATGCATTTTCATAGGAGCTACTGTTGACAAGTTCTTTGTACTGCTGAAAGTTTTCGGTATGTTTTTTTACAAAATCCGAATCGGCATATCCTTTTTCAATTAGTCGTTTTCCAATGGCATGGTATAAAACAATATCGGTTCCGGGAAAGATTTGCAAGTGCAAATCGGCTGAAAGGGCCGAGTCGGTTTTTCTCGGATCAACAACAATGATTTTTACCTTAGGATTTTTTTCTTTGTGTTGTTCCAGTCTTCTAAATAAAATTGGATGGCAAAAAGCTGGATTTGCACCGGTTATCATGAAAGTGTCAGCCAGTTCGATATCTGCATAGGCGATAGGAACGGAGTCTTCACCAAATGTTTTTTTATATCCCGCTACCGCCGAACTCATACAAAGCCTGGAGTTGGTGTCTATATTGTTTGTTTTTAGAAAACCCTTTACCAGTTTGTTAACCAAATAATATTCCTCCGTCAAGCATTGTCCAGAGATATAAAAACCAACACTGTCTGGTCCGTGTTTTTTTATTATGGAAGAAAAAACAGCAGCTGCACGATCCAAGGCGGCGTCCCAGCTTACTCTTTCTTTAGGATGTGATTTACTCCATCTCATTTCGGGATACAAAATCCTATCCGAAGTGTCATTGACTACATAATGTAAGTTCATCCCTTTGGAACAAAGCATTCCTCTGTTTACGGGATGATCTTTATCGCCTGTAACCGTCACTCCATTTTTAGAATCATTTTTTACAATAATTCCGCATCCTACTCCACAATAGGAACACGTAGTTTTGATTTCTGTATTTTGCATTATGTATATCTTTGTTTATAAAGTAGTCATCTAATGTCGTATGTACACTGTACTTAAACAAAAGTAAGTAATAAATACGTATTAATACGTATTATTGTGCTTTATTTTGATGTTTTTGTGCAATAAAATTAGAATGATAAAAATAGGTTCAATATTTTGAATTATTGGAAGAATTGTTGACAATTGCAGAATAATTGACAAGTTTTTACAATTTTACGAAAATTAAAGGTCAATTTAGTCGAGAACTGAAGGCTAAGTGCTTTTATATCGAAAGTTATATTCTTCATTTATAATTCATATTTCATAATTTCAAAATACCAAGGTATAATTTTAAAAAAAGCCCGATAGATTTATTAAAATGTATCAGGCTTAATGGATAGAAATTTGTTTGTGGTATTTTGTTTTTGTAACGTGATGGAAACTTTTGGAATTTAATTTTTCAAGCCAATCTTAAAGCTGTTAATGTATTCAACCGGCTTTCGTCCATCGTAGACCATACCGTCTATAAATTCATTGGTTGCGGGTTTAAATCCATTTGTTACAGGAATATCGGATTCACTTATGAAGCCTTCTTCTTGCAATAATTTTGCCGCTTGAAACCAAATGTCGGGTTTATAAACTTCTTTTATTTTACTCAAATACCATTCATCTGGTTTTGATTCAGTTATTTGTCCCCAACGTCTCATTTGGGTCATAAACCAAATTCCATCCGAATAATAAGGGTAGGTAGCATTGTATCTAAAAAAAACATTAAAATCAGGTACGGATCTAACATCTCCTTTTTCAAATTCGAAAGTACCCAGCATCGAATTGTCAATTACTCGTTTGCTTCCGTCTACATAAGCCGATTTTGATAAAATGCGGGTAGCTTCTTTTCTATTTTCGGGATTATCCAGCCATTTTCCTGCTTTTATCAATGCTTTTGTAATGGCAGTGGCTGTATTTGGATATTTGGTAACAAATTCTTTGGTCATTACGAATACTTTTTCAGGATGGTTCTTCCAGATTTCCCTGCTGGTCACTATTGGAACACCTATGCTTTCTTCAACGGCTTGTTGGTTCCATGGTTCTCCAACACAGTATCCGTTGATGGTTCCACCTTTCAATGTTTCTGGCATTTGCGGAGGCGCAGTAATATTTAATTGTACATCGGCATTGGCATTACCTTTGCTTCCCTGAATATTGGTATTGCTGTAAAAGCCCGGATTTATTCCACCCGCTGCAAGCCAATATCGTAACTGATAATTGTGGGTCGAATAGGCACCTACAATTCCAAATGTAAAAGGCTTGTTGACGTGCTTATAAAAATTTAGAACCGGTTTCAAGGCATAAGAAGGGATGGGATGAACCGGTTTCCCATATTCTTGAGGAATACTGTCCTTGATTTTTGCCCAAGCTTCATTGGATAGCGTAATGGCGTTTCCATTCAAATCCATGGAATAGGAAGTTACCAACTGTGCTTGTCTGCCGCATCCTACAGCAGCTGCGATGGGTTGTCCTGCCAGCATTTGTGCGCCATCAAGTTGGTTGTCAATTACCTTGTCTAGAATTTCTCTCCAATTGGCTTGAGCTTCTAGATTTACCGTAAGTCCCTCTTCTTCAAAATAGCCTAGGAATTTTGCTATGGCTAGCGGTGCCATGTCTGTTAGTTTTATAAAACCAATGGTTATATTTGGTTTTTCTACTGGTAATTTTTTTGTTTTTGGAGGATTTTGCAGATCGGTTTTCTTTCGTACTATTGTATTTTTTTTCTTTGAAATAGTATTACTTGTTTCTGGATTTTTAAAACTGGTAACAGTAAGGGCTATTACCAATAGTACAATCAATTTTAAGGCTAATTTTTTCATTGTCAGTTAGTTTTGCTAGTTCATGTTTTATGTATATATTTGTTTTGTAAGGAATTAATGTGTTAATGTTTTTTATTTTAACAGATTTTTCAAAAAACTTATAAAAGAGTATTATTAACTATTAACTTTAACCGATTAAAATTTTATTATGAGAAAGTATTACTATTTAAGTTTTATTATGTTATGTCTAGTTATGTTTTCCAGTTGTACAGATGAGTATGACGTAGACACAAATCAAGTTACTGCTGAAGAAGAAGAAGGTAGAAAAGGAAAAGTTGCTGCTGAAGCTTCAGATGCTACTACCGACGAAGATGATACAACAGGAGAGATTACTACAGATGTTTCAGATCCAGATTTTTCCGCTTCAACTGACGACGACGAAGGCAGAAAAGGAAAAGTGGCTGATCCGGAGAATTAAAAATGAATATAAATTATTTAGCTCTAACTATGTTGTGATTTGTAAATTGTAGTCAAGTTGGGTTTTATTATAAGAATACAAGGAAATTCCAAAGGGAGTTGATAATTAATTTTCAATTTAAAAGCGCTTTAAAAGGCGCTTTTTTAATTAAAAATAACTGCTCTCGAAATGAGAATGCGAAGAGCAGTTATTACAAGTAATTAAAAAAGCATTATTTTTTTCTATCCATTTCCTTTGATAAGATTGGTTGCTTTTCGTTCATGATCTTGGTTACAGTTATGTGCATCCAAATTAAACATGCTGCAGATAATAGTAAAATAAAAATCCATGAACTAGACCAGATTCCGGTAGTAGTTAATAAGTATCCAAAGATGATTGGTCCAAAGAATCCTCCAAGACCTCCAATCATTCCTACCATACCGCCGACAACTCCTACTTCTGTTGGAAAATATTCTGGTATATGTTTGTAAACTGCTGCCTTGCCAATTCCCCATGAAATTCCAATAAGAATAACAAGTATAAGATATACCCACATATTGGCACTAAAATGAATAGCGGTAACCCCTTTGGCAATAAGTTCTTTTTTCTTTACTTCTTGATTTTGTGACACCACCACTTCCTGCCATGAATTACGTGTTGGGAATATTGTGTTTTCTATGGGTTTATCTACTTTTAGGTTGATTGGAAATTCTTTTTCACCCACTTTGACAAGTGTATTTGAAACTGCAGTGATGATTCCTTTTTTAGTTGCCATAACACCAGGCCCTGATGTAGTAATATCCATTTTCGGAATCATTAACAACGCACTTAGGATTACTGATGATCCCAATACCCAATACATTACTTTTCTAGCTCCAAACTTATCGGATAAAAAGCCTCCAAATGCACGAATAACACCTGATGGTAAACTGAACATTGTCGCAAACATTCCGCCCATAACCAAACTGGTTTGATAAACATTCATGAAGTTAGGCAATAACCATTGTGAGTAAGCAACAAAACAACCAAATACCAAAAAATAGTAGGCTCCAAATCTCCAAACTCTTGTATTTTTCAAGGATTGCAACATTTGAGGAACGCTTTTGGTTTGGTTTTCCATTTTTTTGTTTTTTGTAAAAATCAAAAAGACGATACCTATAATAACCAATGCAGCTCCGTATATAATTGGCAACAGTTTCCAGCCATTTTGAGGATCATCTATAGAAAATGAATTCAATAAGGAAGGAGCCATAAATGTTGTTATGGCTGCACCGGCATTCCCCATTCCAAAAATCCCCAAGGCTCTACCTTGCCATTCTTTTGGGTACCAAATAGAAGTAAACCCAATACCAACAGCAAAACTGGTTCCTACCATACCAAATAGAAAACTTAAAAGGGCAAACATGAAAAAGCTATCTGCCAGTGGTAATAAAAACAAGGGAATAGAGCAGAGAAGGAGTAAAATTGAAAATACATATTTCCCTCCAAATTTATCAGTTAATATTCCTATTGGCAAGCGCATAACAGATCCAGTTAAAATAGGGATTCCCAGAAGCCATCCTACTTGGACAACATCCCATTTGAAGATTCCGTTATCTACTAAAAAGGTTACTAGAACTCCATTAAGAGTCCAACAAGCGAAACACACCGTAAATGCTAAAGTGTTTAAAAACAAAATTCGGTGTGATAATGAAAGGGAGTTTGTTGTTGACATAATACTTATTATTTTTATACAAAACTAAGTAGTGTTTTGCGTAAAAAAGCTGCGAAAACGCAACTTTTGAAAAATAATTAAGTATTTGTACTTATTTTTTTTTTAGATAGAATGTATTATGTATAGTATGTGTGGTGAGAAAGTGTGTGAAAAAAAAACTGCTAGAAAAGAGTCTAACAGCTTGAAGTTGAATATGATTATCTTATGAACTGATGTGTGTTTAATTTTTTCGGTCTATTGTTTTTGATAATATAGGTTGTTTTTCATTCATGATTTTGCCGATGGTATGGTGCATCCAAATCAGGCAAATGCTTGAAAAGATCAAGATGAACAGCCATGAACTAGACCATATTCCTGTAACTGTCAATAAGTAGCTAAAGATTATAGGGCCAAAAAAGCCACCAAGTCCGCCTAAAAAACCTACCATTCCGCCAACAATGCCTATCTCTTTTGGGAAATATTCGGGAATGTGTTTGAATACTGCGGCAGTTCCTATTCCCCAAGCAATACCTATGAGAATTACCAAAGCCAGATACACCCACATATTGGCATCAAATTGAATACGGGTAATTCCTTTGGCTATTAATTCTCTTTTGTTGACAAGTTGGTTTTGAGTGACTATAATTTTTTGCCAAGATGATTTTGTTGGAAAAATGCTTGCACTATTAGTAATTTCCGGTTTGGAATCAATAGATAATTCTTGTGTGCCAATATGCACATTCGTTGGAGATATAGAGGTTACAATTCCTTTTTTGGCAGCCATAACACCGGGTCCGGCTGTGGTAATGTCCATTTTTGGAATCATTAGCAATGCACTTAGTATTACCGATGAACTCAAAACGTAATACATTACCTTTCTTGCACCAAATTTATCCGAAAGATAACCTCCAAATGCACGAATCACCCCAGACGGCAGGCTAAACAATGTGGCAAACATGCCTCCCATGACCAGACTGGTTTGGTACACGTTCATGAAATTAGGCAATAGCCATTGTGAAAACGCAACAAAACTTCCAAAGACTAAAAAATAATAAGTTCCAAATCGCCAAACACGGACGCTTTTTAACGTACCCAACATCTGTGGCATGGTGCGGTTTGCAGTTTCTATTTTTTTATTTTTTGCAAAAACCAAAAAAAGAATACCAGTACCAAACAATACGGCTCCGTATACAATAGGAAGCAATTTCCATCCGTTTACGGGATCGACAATAGAAAACTGATTGAGTAACGAAGGAGCCACAAAGGTTGTTATGGCTGCACCGGCATTTCCCATACCAAAAATCCCCAGAGCTCTGCCTTGCCATTCTTTTGGATACCAAACGGAAGTATAACCAATACCCACGGCAAAGCTAGTGCCCACCATCCCGAAGAAAAAGCTCAAAATGGCAAACATTAAAAAACTATTGGCGAAAGAAAGTAAAAATAGAGGAATAGAGCAGAGAAGGAGTAAAAATGAAAATACATATTTACCACCAAATCTGTCGGTTAATATGCCTACCGGCAGGCGCATTACTGCTCCCGTAAGAATGGGTATTCCCAATAGCCAACCCACTTGGACGACACTCCAATTAAAAATTCCAGCATCAACGAGATAGGTTACCAATACGCCATTTAAAGTCCAACAGGCAAAACAGATCGTAAATGCAACCGTGTTTAAAAATAAAATTTTGTGAGATTGGCCTAAGGAAACGGTGTCTTTCATTATACTAATTTTTGTCAAATATAAGTATAATTACGTATTTAAAACAATAAATTAAGTATTTTTACGCAATTTTAATTCTGCTTTTACGCAGGAAACCTTAAAGTGCGATTTTCGGATAAAAAAAGTCCTATTTTTTAGGATGAGCTAAAAAATAGGACTTTAGTAGAGACAAATAAATCTCTGGTTTGGTTTTGGATTATATCAATAGATATTCACTTGCCTTGTTAGAAAGCTCCATCAAATTTTTCACTTTTAATTTTTTCATTAGGTTAAAACGATGCACTTCGGCTGTTCTCTTGCTAATGTCCAAGGCTTCGGCTATTTCCTTGTTTCCTTTTCCGCTTAGCAAAAGTTTCAGGATTTCTTTTTCCCTTTTGGTAATTACCTGCTCTTCTCCCAATGATGGTTTGGGCTCGGTAATAAGTGACGGATTTGTAAGTTGTCCAATTAATATAGAGGAGATGTCACCGCTAAAATATTTTCCGCCGCTGGAAACCGTGTGAACCGCTTTCAGGAATTCTTCCTTGCTAGATCCTTTAAGTAAGTATCCGTCGGCACCTGCCTGAATCGATTTTAGTACGTATTCTTCAGATTCATGCATCGAAAGCATTATAATTTTTACCGTATTGTTTTTGCCTCTCAATTTTTCGACAACTTCGATGCCGGTTAGATTTGGCATTCTGATATCTAAAATTAATAAGTCAGGTTTTAGTTCATCTATTGCCGTTAGTGCTTCGAGACCGTCTGTCGCTTCACCTATAACCGTTATGTTAGCTTCGTTTTCTAATAATGATTTTATGCCGTCTCTTACAAAAACGTGGTCGTCTGCAAGGACTACTTGAATTTTATCACTCATATTATACTACTTATTATTCATTACTACTTTTTTACGTAGATTCATCTAAATTAGCATGCTAAGATACGTATTTTTAAAATTGAATTTCAATTTCAGTTGCAAAAATCAATTTAAAGGCCAATTTTTAAAAATTTAATAAACAATTTAAAGGCGATGTAAATTTTAATGTTTTTTTGATATTGAAATGCTGAATTAAATGTTTTTTAAGTTGTTGTGATGCGTGAAGGATAGAAGCAATCCGCCAAAGCGGAGCGGATAGCCTGCCACCATCCCGATAAAAGGGCGTATCACCGTAGCGGATATTGCCCTTTTATCGGGATGGTGGCACGCCCTAATTATTCTATTAAATAGGAATATTAAACGTGATTCGGGTTCCTTCGTTTGGTATTGAATTGAAAAAAACGCGTCCGTTGATGTATTGAATTCGCTCTTTCATGAAGAGCATGCCCATTCCTGATTCGCTGTTTCGCTTTTTTTCTACGGCATTAACATCAAAACCTTTTCCGTTATCATCAACTGTGATGCTCAAAAGGGTAGCACTGTGGGAAAGTTGCACTATAATATGAGTGGAATCAGCATATTTTATGGCATTGTTGATGGCTTCCTGTGTTAATCGATAAATATTTATTTCGATTAAAGAGTCCAATCGGGCATTGAAATCGGTTTTGTTGTAAAATAAAATGTTTTTTCCCGTGAGTTTGGAAAGCTCGGAGGTGAGTTTGGATAAGGCAGGATTGATACCGTGATCGCTTAATTCCGGAGGCATTAAATTGAAAGTTGCCGTACGAACTCCCTTGATGATATCGAGAGAAAGTTTTTTTAGGTATTCAATTTTTACGGTCGCTTTTTCCTTGTCATCTAAATTGATGCTTTCGAGGCTAAATTTTAATCCTGTCAGCATTTGGCCTATTCCATCGTGAATTTCTCTGGCAATTCTATTTTGCTCGTTTTCTTGATTTTCGACAATTTTACTCGAAATTATTTTTTGCTGGTTTAGTTTGTTCTCGATATTTGCGGTGTTCAAACGCTCTACTTCCTGCACGGCTTTTTTGCGTTCGGTTATGTCGAAGCAAATAATCAAGAGTTCGGATTGATCTTTTTTAATCGTTACGGGTATCATCGATAGGTCCAACCAAAGCGATTGCTCATTTCGGGTAGTAATGTTTAATTCGCCTTGCCAGCCCCTGCGGTTGTTTTGTGTGACAATGCGATCAATAAAAAGTTGTTCATTTTCAACAGGAGATAGGACTTCGCCAAACTTTGTTTCGGAATTGAAAGGGTTATATTGTAATAGTTTTGAGAATTTTTCGCCAATATGGATAATGGTTCCGTCGGTTGCAATTCGGCAATAGAGTAGGGTATTCTCCATTGCATAATTGAGAGACTTCAATTCCTTTACCGAATTTTCCTTGGCCTCGCTAATAATTTCCGTATTCTGTGCCAGTTTTAGTGCCTTTTTTTCCGAAGATAAAAGATTGGAAATAAGTACTTCGATTTTTTTTGTTGTTGGCTTGAAAATGAATACAAATTCCAATAACAAAACAAATAGTGTAAAGGCAAGAATGATGTACTCGGTTTTGCGTTGCAGGGTTACTTTTTCAAGGGCTTCGGTGTCATATTCGCTCACGATTTGATTCATTTCCGAAAGGAAAATCGTTTCATTGGCAAGTAAGGTTTGTACCAGTTTTATGTTTTCGTGTTCGTTTTTGTTTTCTTTTTTGTTAGCCAAAAAAGTATTGGTAACCTTGATTATGGTATCAAAATTTGGTTTTATGTTTTTGAAATATCGGGTAAGAATAGGGTTTTTTTCTTTTGGAAAACCAAGGCGGTCACTGCCATATACCAAGGCATTGTGATTTGCTTTCCAGAGTGCAATCGTTTTGGAAATCTTGTCGATTTGCTCTTTTTTTTGCGTGGAATCAGTAATGAAATTGAGTACTAAAATTTCTTTCGTCAATCTTTGGCTGAGCATTCTTTGTTTTCCCGATATGTTTATGATTCGTGAATCGCTGAGCTGGCTGTATAGGTTGTATTGAATAAGGAGTTGGCTGAGAATAACGGTTATGGCAATAGTGATTAAGGCGAAGATGTACATTCGCCTTAATTTTTTGAAAGAAATTTTATCAAAGGATACTTTGGATTTTTTTTTCATACTAGAAGCCCTAACTTTTTTAATTGACCACGGATTGAAATAATCAAAAGCACTTTAAAAATTAATCTTTGGAAATTGTTAATCTATGGTTCTAATTTTCAAACCGAAAATCAAATTACAATCCCAATGAATCTTTTATTAACTGAAGGTTTTCTGGAGTGTAGTTGATTTTTAAGGCCTCCTGATGTCCCTTGTCTGACATTTTGTTCCAAGTTTTCAGAATGATGTTTTTTAACTTTTCTTCATCATGTTTGTGAACAAACGGGTCTAGGTAAAATTCTAGAAAAACCAGGCAAATTACATCTTCCAGAAGTTGAGTCTCTTCGTCTTTTTTTAATAATTTTTTCTCAATCAAAAAAGAAACACGGTCAATGAATGCGTCTTCATATCCTGCTTTTCTTAAGATTTCGGCAGTAGTTTGGGCGTGAAATTTTTTTAGGTCCTCTCGCCATTTTAAATACCCAACACGATCCATCGGATACGTTTCTCTTGCAACTTTCCAACGGCAAATATGTTGTGCCTTGGCTGCTATCTGTACAGCTTCGGAAGCATTGGGTTCAAAGGTCATTAGCCTTTCGTACATCCTGTCAGAATATAATAATTCCTTTGGATAGGTAATGCCTTGGTATATTTCGCTGTTTGGATCGGCTTCATTTTCGGCATCAATCCACGCGCTAGCGTTTAAGAAGGGGATGGTTTTCATTTATAATGTGTGTATGATTCAAAGATACACACATTATTCCAAAAACCCAACGAATACTTCATCGCCTTCAATTTTTACAGGATAAGTGGCAATTGAAAAGTCGTCACCATTTAAGTTAGATCCATCTACCAATGAAAATGTTTTTTTGTGCATTGGACATGCAATTTTTGGGATACCATCTGCAGAACCGGTCATTCCTCTGGATAGAACCATTTCCATTTTGTGAGGACATACATTTTGGCAAGCATACCATTCGTTTCTTCTTTCGAAGTTAAAAATCGCAATTTGTTTTGTTTTGTATTTGATGCAACCGCCTCTATTACTTGGGAAATCTTTAATGTTTCCAGCTTTGAACCAAACTTTTACTGCACTTAAATTTACGGTTTCGTATTGAGTTAATAGATCTTCCATGATATTTAGTTTTATTTTCTAACCCAAGCCCCGCTCTGAGGATAAGCAGAGCCTGGAGCAGAATATTGTTTTTTTAAATTAATTTGATAGGAGGAATTCTTGTTTTACCAAGCTTTTGGCATTTTTTGCTCTCTTAATTCTACGTATTCAAGGTTGTCATCTCTTTCGTCTGTATTGACGAAGTGGCTGAAACGTTTCATTAATCTTGGTTTTTCCAATACTTGATTCCACTCGCATTCATAGCTGTTTATTAATGAAGCCATTTCTGAATCTAATGTTTCGCAAATTCCAATACGGTCAAAAATGATAACTTCTTTCAAGTAATCCAATCCACCATCAAGTTTTTCCAACCAAGTTGAAGTACGAACCAAAGGTCCTGCGGTTCTGATATAATACATCAAGAAGCGATCCATGTATTTAAGTACGGTCTCCTTGTCAATTGCTTCTGCCAATAATACTGCATGTTTAGGATTTGCTCCTCCGTTTCCACAGATGTAAAGATTCCAGCCACCTTCAACAGCGATTAATCCAAAATCTTTTCCTCTTGCCTCAGCACATTCCCTGATACAGGCCGAAACACCACCTTTTATTTTATGAGGTGCACGAATTCCTTTGTAACGATTTTCTAATTCGATGGCAAACCCAACACTGTCATCCATACCGTAACGACACCAGGCATTACCCACACAGCTTTTTACGGCTCTTAAGGATTTTCCGTAAGCGTGTCCTGTTTCAAAACCATTGTCAATTAATATTTTCCAGATAGCTGGCAAATCATTTAATTGTGCGCCAAATAAATCAAGACGTTGTGCTCCTGTTATTTTGGTATATAGATCGAATTGCTTGGCAACTTCTCCGATGACAATTAATTTTTCTGGTGTAATCTCACCACCTGCAATTCTAGGCACAACAGAATATGTCCCATTTCGTTGAATATTACCCAAGAATCTATCATTTGTATCTTGTGTAGTAACGTGTTTATTGGCAGTATCATTATAAAGGCTTGAGAAAACCGAAGCTACTACAGGTTTACAAATTTCGCAACCGTCTCCGTTACCGTGATGATCAATTACATCGTAGAAATTGTTGTATTTATTGATTTTAACGATATCAAATAATTCTTGTCTTGTGTAATTGAAGTGTTCACAAATGCTTTCTTTTACTTCTTTACCTATTGATTTTTGAGCAGCTTTTACTAAGTCGGCTACCATTGGTTTACAACCTCCACAACCAGATGTTGCCTTGGTTAGTTTAACCACATCGCCAAACGTGCTTGCAGTACCATCGATTATTGAACAGCAAATTGCTCCTTTTGTTACGTTTTCACAAGAACAGATTACGGCAGTATCTGGTAAATCTGATGCATTTCCAAGTGTTGATCCTTCTCCGCCGCGAGATCCTAGAATCAGGTCTTCTGGGTTTTCCGGCAAGGTCATTGCATTGGCATAAATTTGGAACAAACCATTATAGTCCGATGAATCTCCTACCAGGATTCCTCCCAAGAGTGTTTTTCCGTCTTTGGTAACATTAATTCTTTTGTAAATACCACTGAATTTGTTTTCATATACAATAGCAGTAACATTTTCATTTTCAATAAAAGGATCACCAAAACTCGCAACTTCAACTCCAATTAATTTCAATTGAGTAGACATATCGATGGTTTCTCTCATCGTTTTATCTCCATTTAGGATTTGCTCGGCAGCCACATCGGCCATTTCATAACCAGGAGCCACAAGTCCATATATCATTTGGTTGTATAATGCAACCTCACCGATAGCGAAGATATTAGGATCTGATGTTTGCATTTTATTATTTACCACGATACCGCCTCTAACGCCTACTTCAAGTCCGGAAACTCTTCCTAGCTCGTCACGAGGTTTTATCCCAGCCGATATAACCAACATATCAACTTTTAACAATTCATCATTGGCAAACATCATTCCTTTTATACTGTCTTCACCGTCTATATATTGGGTTGCTTTATTTAGATGGATTCCTATATTTAATTCTTCTATTTTGGATTGAAGCATATCACTTGCGCCTTGATCTAGTTGTCTTGGCATCAGGCGGGGTGCAAATTCGACTACATGTGCGTTTAATCCTAAATCACGGACTGCTTTTGCTGCTTCCAGACCTAATAAACCACCACCAAGGACAGCGGCTTCGGTAGCTCCATTTTGTTTTATTTTTTTGGCATAAGCCATAATAGCATCTAGATCTTCAATAGTTCTATAGACAAAAACACCGTCTTTTTCGACACCATCAATTGGTGGTACAAAAGCAGCAGAACCTGTAGCCAAAACTAAGTAATCATACGCATATGTTTTTTCTAAGTGAGTATGTATCGTTTTTTGCTCTCTGTTGATATCTGTAATTAACTCCGAAGTGTTTAAGATAATGTTGTTTTCTTCGTACCAGTTTGCTGTAGACATAGATAAGTCATCAGCAGTCTTTCCGGCAAAGTATTCACTCAGGTGAACTCTGTCGTAAGCACGTCTTGGCTCTTCTCCAAATACTGTAATTTGATAATTTTCTTGCCCAGATTTCGAAATGAATTTCTCGCAAAATTTATAACCTACCATGCCGTTTCCGACTACTATTACATTAATCATAATCTGTTAATTAAGTATTACTACGCAAATATACGTAGTTATACTTAATTTCAATACTTATTTTTAGTTTTTTTTCTTAAATAGAATGATTTTTAATAATGAGTAATTCAATTCTGATTAATATTTAGTTTTATTTTGACGCGTCCTAATTGCACAACATTTTGGTTTTTAAGGACATTGCGTGATGCAACGAGTTCAGGCTGTCCGAGGGAGATGCCATATCCGTCCTTCACACGATTTCTGCAAACAAGTAATTTTTGAATTAAAGACTATGGAATAGTTACAAAAAACTACGTAGATTTAGCTAAATTATCCTGAATGATCGTCTGTGATAATTTATTTGACCTAAGTGATAGGCTAGGTGCGTGGTTAAGTGGATCAATACTTAATTCTGTAGAAGTTTTGGAGTCAAATACTAGAATTGGATATTCGGATTGTAAATGATCGTTATCCAAATTATCCAAATTTAATGAGTTAAAGTTGTTTTTACAATAGTATATAACTTCATTTTCAGTTAGGCTTTTTTCTAACCTTAAATTCAAAATTTTCAATGCCCAACAAACCATCACCACTGACTCCTTCAATATTTCCCAAAAACACGCTGTTTATATCCGAACAGAAAAAATCTATTGTTGCTTCTCCTTGTTGGTTTGTGATGATATCCGGTTTCCAATACAAAGTGTTGCGATAATCGGGGAGAGGGTCATTTATTGTTACTTCATCATAGATAGGTTCGTAAAAAACTTTCTTGCCATAATACCCCTTAATTAGCGCAATGTTGAACATTGCCAGAAGTTCCGCTTCGGTAAACTGTGTGTTATCCTTATTGTTAACAAGTTTATAGCCTGGATAAGGCGGATGGTTAGGACAATTTAGAATACCATTATGACATATATAATCAGTAGATGGGGGTTGTATTCTGGCCAAACTATCCAATTTGCCTATGTATTTGTCTCGAAACATCTTCTTTTTGGATATCAACACTTCTTTTAGTTTATTTACTTGGGGACGATCTATAATTGCTGGCAATACTTCTGTCTTTTTATCCAAAACTGGGGGAATTGGATAAAATGTTGTTTTGATTTTACGCTCTTTGTTAATTTCTTCAAAAGAAAAATCCTTGATATCAATATAATATTTGGATTCTGGGCGATCCATCAATTTGATGTAGGCATAACCATTTTCTCCTTTTTTTAAATGATTGGGGGTAATGCTAAAAGCACCCTCTGCATCACTCATCAAAAGAACGGTGCCTTTGCGTTCGTCAGCTGAAAATACCGTTATCCCTTGTTGTAGTTGTATTTTCTTTGTTTTCGCTTCGGGATCTTTTAAACTGACCTTGGCTTTAAGTTGATCAAAAACAATTGGTCTGAGGGGAATACCCGACTCTTTTAAATTAGCTTCTTCCCAAATATAAGTTCGCCATCCTTGCGTGAGCATAAGTAAATCCAATACTTCTTGCCTGTTTTTATTTTTTTCATCGAAATAATAAGCGGGATTATAAATATTCCCTTTTAATTGGGTAGAGAGAAAATAATGAGTAAAAATGTTTTTTGAATCCTCTTTGTTTTGATACAATCTATCATAGACGCTCAATCCCAAATGTGCGACTGCAGGCTGTCCGTTTTGGTCTGTCACTTTTATTTTTAGGTTTGCCTTTTCTCTTGTGATATAGTCAGCTTTATCTAATTCGGCCTTGATATTCAGTTTTTGATCTTGGTTTACATACACCAAGCGTTCGGCAACAGGCTCCGAATTTCCGTTAAAAAGGGTAACTTCTGCAATTCCCTGTGGGACATCCTTTAATGGTAGTTTAACCACTAGCTCTTTTTTAAACAGCCCCTTTGCAATACTGTAAACTACGCCTCGAACCTGTAATCGTACAAATATTGTGTCTGCTTTTAGGGCTGCACTTTGTGAGATTTTAAGGGTCAATGTTTCTTTTGTGTTGCTGATTAATTGCAATACTTTTCCGGTTTGATGTATTTCAGGTAAAGAAAATTGCTCTTTAGATGCTGGCTCCGTGAGTTGAATATGGTATTTTTTGTTTGCGTCAGGCGTAAATAAAAAACTTCCCATGCCTGCATGACTACTTTTAAAATCAAGTAAAGGCGTATCGTTTTCATACAAGGTTCCCGAAACGTTCACAGGTAAACCTTTTGAGTTTACTGCCTTAAATGCCATGTTGCCCTGAATTCCCGAAACTAGATTTCCTCCTTCGGGGAAAGTGGTAAATTGAAAAATACTGTCTTTTGGAACCGGATTGACGACGGATTTACTGTTTATTGTTTTTATAATTTCTAGTTTCTTTATGGCATAAAATTCCTTGGTGTTTTTGATGTAGGAAAAAGAACTGTATGCTGCCAAGGTATAAGTTCCCTCAGGCAATGAACTATTCAAAAAGAGATGACCATTGACAAAACCATTTTCTATTTCATATTTGTTTTCCCAAACCACTTTATCGGTTTTGTCCTCTATCAATTGTACGAACAATATTTTGTTGAGCGCTGAAGGCGTGAAATATTGACCATCCAAGACATAGCCTTTAAACCATAAGTCCTCTTCGGTTTCATAAATTCCTTTGCTAGTCTGCAGGTACACCAAATCGGAAGTAGTGTTTTTGGATAGGTTCTGAAATTGTTCTATTAATAGGTCGGGGACTATTTTTTTTTCTGTAACCAAACTATTTTGGGAATAGGAGGGTAAATGTAACAGCATCGATAGTAACAGTACTAAATAGTAAACTTTCGAGAAATGGAGCTTTTTTGGTTTCATTTTGATGCTGCTTTTTTTAAAGAATCTAAATTTCTGTTTTATTACTAACACTCTGCTTAAGTATTTAGGGATCTTTACTTTTTATCATATATAAACTTTTTTTCCTCTTCGTTTAAAAGAATAGAGTTCGCATTTGCTATTTCTAATGAGGGTAAACTCTCAAAAATAGGTTTTGTTAAATCGATTAATCCATTATTGTTGACTTTTTTAATGGGGCTTTCCTTTAAAATAAAAATACTATTGGTAACACGACTTTTATAAGTTTTATTATTGTGATTTAATGATGCATCAGCAACGAGTTCAAGAGAGTTTAATGTCCATTTATTGTTTAAATCCTTGATGAAGGTATAAGATGAAACAGACTCAGTATTTTTTACTGTAAATGGTTTTTTGGAAAACTCGGTGAATCTTTTTGTGATATCTCCTTTTTTTTCGGCTGAAATGGAAAAAGAGGTGATTGCTTTTGTTTGTTTGTCAAAAATTATTTGTCCGCTATATTTTTCTGAACCATTTCTTAATTTTACCCATTGTGTTTCATACGAAACCCTAATTTCATTTGAAGGCGATTGTTCAACGACTGAAGTTATGCCCCCTAAGTATTTTTGAAAATTATTCAGGACATTGTTTAGGTAAAGTACACCTACTATGTTTTTGGTTGGAATAGCACCGGTGTTTAATGGAGTATTATCTTTTATAGAATCGGTAAAAATGTTCAAACACTCATTTTTGTTAAAATCAACAGAACCAAGTCGTAATTTTAAATCGTCAATGTGTTTAAATTTATAGCTTTTCCCCCACCAATTTACCTTGCTCATAATTAGCCTTTTCAAATTGCCATCTATAGTAAGTGTTTCCTTAAAATTGCATTCCTTTTCAAAAGGCCTGTTTTCGTATAATTTTCCATAGTTAGCAATAACATATTTCATTGCCTTGGGTAAATTAAAGGAACTGACAATTACTTCGTCTAAGAATATAGCTTTTGGGATTAATAAAATGGTGCTTAATTTTTGCTGTTCCTTATTGGGAATGATTATTTCTGTATAATTGATATGCGAAATTTTTAAATCATTGTCTTTTAGGTGAATTGTTGCCTTTCCATCACTGTTTGTAAAGCTTCCTTCATGGAGATCTTGATAAAAGATATTTACTCCTTCGATAGGCAACTTTGTTGAATAGTCCAGAACCAGAAGTTCTTTTTTTTGTGAATAGGCGATGCTGCTTTTTAGTATAATAAGTGCAGTGATGCAAAGAGTAATTTTTTTTAGCATACTTTAGTTTTTATAAACGGGATTATAAAACATTCTTTTCAATAACATTTTTTGTAATAATAGTATTGTTTAATTTATCAAAAATTATGCCGTTTTGTTGAATTTAAATCGTCCAAAAAAGTACACTTGTTATTTTTTAGTTTTCAGTTCATTTTCCTGGACTCTAAAAATTACAATACGCTCAATTAGTTCATAAGGTATTGGCTCGTCAAGAGGAAATTGAACCGATCCTTTACCTTGCTTGAATTTAGAAAGTTCATTAACAAATTCAGTATGTCCCGTTGGTGTTGCATAAAAACCGATGTGATTTTTATAACCTGCAAAATACACCAATGGTTTTCCATTTGTTTTGTACGCTGGCATTCCATAGGAGATACTTTCAATTGCTTTTGGAGCTTTTTTTGTGATGATATGGCGAACTTTTTCTAGAATCAATTGAACTTCGCTTGGGAAAGTTGTAATATATTCATCTACTGATTCGTAATTAATTTTCATGACGATATTTTTTTTAAAGAATTTTGGTATAACTAAATTACAAATAAAATTTAGTGAATGCAGAATTATTCTAAATTAGACTTTTGAAGTGATATTATAATTTTTATCTATTATAAAATTAATTTTGATAACGATAATTTTGGTAAATTGCTTTAAGTTTTTAAAAATCATCACATTATGGAAAATAACGCAAATCACAATTCAAACGGAGAAGGTAAATGTCCGTTTTCAGGAGCAAGTTCAACGGGAGATAGCCAAAAGCAAAATCTGGCACCGAGCAGAAGAAACAACGACTGGTGGCCTAACCAGTTAAATTTAGGGATTCTACGACAAAATTCATCACTGTCCAACCCAATGGGAGAAGATTTTAATTATGCGGAGGCTTTCAAAAGCATTGATTTGGGTGCAGTCAAGAAAGATCTTTACGATCTCATGACCGATTCACAGGATTGGTGGCCTGCTGATTATGGACATTATGGGCCATTGTTTATCAGGATGGCTTGGCATAGTGCAGGAACTTATCGCATAGCCGATGGACGAGGCGGGGCGGGTTCTGGAACACAGCGTTTTGCACCCCTTAACAGTTGGCCTGATAATGTGAATCTTGATAAGGCTCGTTTGCTGTTATGGCCCATCAAGCAGAAATATGGAAATAAAATATCGTGGGCCGACTTAATGATTCTTGCAGGTAATTGCGCTCTGGAATCGATGGGTTTTAAAACTTTTGGATTTGCAGGAGGACGTGCCGATGTCTGGGAAACACCACAAGATATTTATTGGGGGTCTGAAGGAAAATGGTTAGACGATAATCGTTATACGGGCGACCGAGAATTGGAAAGCACATTAGCCGCTGTTCAGATGGGATTGATTTATGTAAATCCGGAAGGACCAAATGGTAATCCAGATCCGGTAGCATCAGCACGTGATATTCGGGAGACTTTTGCAAGAATGGCCATGAATGATGAAGAAACAGTTGCGCTTGTTGCCGGAGGACACACCTTTGGAAAAACGCATGGTGCCGCCGATCCTAATGAACACGTTGGGGTAGAGCCAGCTGCAGCAGGTATTGAGTTGCAAGGTTTGGGTTGGGCAAACACGTTTGAAAGCGGGTTTGGCGAACATACGATTGGAAGCGGACTTGAAGGAGCTTGGACGACAACGCCTGCAAAGTGGAGCCACAATTATTTGGAAAATCTATTTGGATTTGAATGGGAGCTTACAAAAAGTCCGGCAGGGGCTCACCAATGGAAACCAAAAGGTGGAGCAGGAGCAGGTACGGTGCCAGACGCACACAATCCATCAAAAAGCCATGCGCCTACAATGCTAACAGCAGATTTAGCCTTAAGATTTGATCCTATATACGAACCAATTGCCAAACGGTTTCTTGAAAATCCAGATGAATTTGCTGATGCTTTTGGACGTGCTTGGTTCAAATTAACGCACCGTGATATGGGACCAATTAACCGCTATCTCGGCCCGGAAGTTCCAAAAGAAGAACTTATCTGGCAAGACCCTATCCCAGCGATAACTCATCAATTGATAGATTATAACGATATTATTGACTTAAAGGGAAAAATAACGGACTCGGGATTATCGGTGTCTCAACTGGTATCAACAGCTTGGGCTTCGGCATCTACTTTCCGTGGCTCGGATAAACGTGGCGGTGCCAATGGTGCCCGTATTCGCTTGGCTCCGCAAAAGGATTGGGAAGTTAATAATCCTGCTGAATTGGCTAAAGTTTTAACAGTTTTGGAAGGAATCCAAGCTTCATTTAATGCAAACCAATCAGGGGACAAAAAAGTGTCTCTTGCCGACTTGATTGTTTTGGCTGGGAATGTTGGTGTCGAAAAAGCGATTCAAAATGCTGGACATTCAGTGACTGTTCCTTTTGCGGCTGGAAGGGGAGATGCTACGCAAGAGCAGACCGATGCTGATTCTTTTGCTGTTCTTGAGCCGGAAGCTGACGGATTTAGAAACTATAAAAAGAAACAATATTCAGTATCATCTGAAGAAATGCTAATTGATAAAGCACAATTATTGAAATTGACATCTACTGAATTGACAGTACTTCTTGGAGGTTTGCGTGTGCTGGATATCAACTTTAATAAAACCAAACACGGTGTATTCACAAACACTCCTGAAACCCTAAGCAATGATTTCTTTGTGAATTTACTGGATTTTGGCACTACTTGGAAAGCTTCATCCGATTCGCAGGAAGTATTTGAGGGTCGTGATCGAAAAACGGGAGAACTTAAATGGACAGGTACTCGTGTTGATCTTATTTTTGGTTCCAATTCTGAACTTCGTGCAATTGCAGAGGTTTACGGATGCGGGGATTCCGAAGATAAGTTTATTAAGGATTTCGTAGCGGTTTGGACTAAAGTTATGAACCTTGATCGTTTCGACTTGGCTTGATTAAAGAGTTGAATATTTAATTCATAATCTTATTATAAAAATGCCCCAAATAGCAAGAGACTATTTGGGGCATTTTTTTTGGATGATTAAAAACAATGATTATTATTATCAATAGTGTCTTATTGTTTTATAGACGCTATTTTTCAAATTGATTTTTTCACAACCTTAGGTCGGAATTTTTTCGATTAAAATTTCGTTTTCAGCAATGTCAAAATAAGTGCAGGTCATTTCGATGATATCAACACGCCATTTTGCAATTCCGCATTGACCGGCATGATTGCAAAAGGTTAAATAATCGGTTTGACCATCCTGGTGCATTACCAAAAATTCTATAAATCGTTCCTTGTTGGCAGATGGAGCAATCGCAATCGCATCATATTTTTCATCAGAAGTAACATTGAAATTATTTACACCATAATAGGAAACATGACCGTCATTCACGAAAGTATCATATCCTTTTACGCCCAAAATGATTAAATCTTGTATATAATTTGGAAAATCGGCGCCACTTTTCACTTTGGAATGTGCTTCTTTTATTTGTTCTATTGTAAACATATATTGGATAGTTAGGATTAATTATTGTTTCAAAAATACGATTAATGGTTTTATAAATTGGTCGAAAGATTCAATATGTGGCAAATGTCCAGTGTTGGGAATTTCGACTAATTTTGAATTTGGAATTGCTTTTTGAGTTTTCTTGCCCAATTCGGCATAATTTCCCATTGTTTTTCTAACTTCTTCAGACACCAGAGGTTTTCCAAGAGCCGTTTTATCTCTTGTCCCAATAATCAAAAGCGTTGGACTCTTGATGTTCTTGAATTCATATAAAACAGGCTGAGTAAAAATCATGTCATACATAAGAGCCGAGTTCCAAGCCACGATGTTATAGTTTGGAGCGGTTGTCCAGCCAGCACTTAGTTCGGCCCATTTTTGAAAATCGGCGTTCCATTTTCCATCATAATAATTGGCAATCTGGTATTTTTTTATGGCATCGTAATTTTGTTTCAGTTCGCCTTCATACCACCAATCTACAGTTTTGTAAGGAACAATCAGTTTCCAGTCCTCTAGGCCAATTGGATTTTCAAGCACAAGTCTTTCAGCAGTTTCGGGATACATTAAAGTGAATCTCGTGGCTAACATTCCTCCCATGGAATGTCCCAGAATAGCTGTTTTTTTAATTCCCAAATGGTCTAATAATTTTTTGGTATTTTCGGCCAATTGCTGAAAGGTATATTGGAAATTTTCAGGCTTGGACGATTTTCCAAAACCAATTTGATCTGGAACGATAACCCGAAAACCTTCTTTTGTCAAAACTTTTACGGTAGTTTCCCAATAAGCACCATTGAAATTTTTACCATGAAACAGAACAATATTTTTGTTATTGTAATTATCAGGTTTTATATCCATGTACGCCATTTTTAGCAACTGACGCTGATTGTTTATTTCTAAAAAATGAACAGGAAACGGATACTCGTAGTTGCTTAAATTGATATCTAAAGTTTTTATGCTTTCCTGTTGGGAAAAGCATAAAAACGGTAGAAGAAACAATATTAATTTTAATTTTTTCATCTTCAGGAATTATTAATTTGGAGTTGTAATAAAATTAAGGCATCCTTTTTTAAAAGCAAAAATTAAAATCTTAAAATTGTCAGAAAATATGAAGCGATTTTAAAGAGCTATAAAATCATCGCTTTTTGGAAAAACGTTTAATGCATCTACTACAATTTGAGGGGTTGGAGAGGCTAGTTTTCGTAATTTAGTGTCCATCCAGGCACCATCAACTGTTATGGTTGCACACAATGTATCTTCTTTGTAAAATTGATGGATAATTGACCATCTTGATGCATCGGCTTTCATTTTTGACATTTTGGTCTGCATGATGATAACATCGGAAAGATTGATTTCTTTTCTAAACACACATTCTTCCCTAAATAATATAGGTCCAATATGTTCTGTTTGCATAACTTTTAATGTTATTCCAAGTTGTTCAAGCAGTTCCACACGATGCTGTGCGCCAAAATCATAATAGGCACTGTGGCGTAGGTGAAAATTTGGATCCAAATCAGACCAACGAAAAGATAGTTGTTTGCTAAATGTAGCCATGGAAAAAATATTTTTTTAATTATTGGCTAAGATACTAAGGAATTTCAGGTTGATTCATAAGTTATAATGAATAAATATTTAAGATATTGAAAATGAATATTTTAATTGTTTGGTTTTATAAATTCGTTATGATTTTCAGTTTTATTTTTTAATAACTCAACATGGAAATTATGTAACTAAATATTTATAATTTTAAAACTGTTTCTCTAATTTTTATTTTATTTTTGAGAGATTTCTCGCTTTTTTTGAAATTGGCCAGAATATCAAAGTAAGAAAACAAATTTTCGAATTGTAATTTTAAAATAATTCAATTCAAGTATTTTACCTCTCAATTGAAATGATATTAATCGTAGATGATATACCTGCTAACATAATTGCTTTAAAGAAAACATTAGAACTGCACAATATAGATGTTGATACTGCTGAATCTGGTGAAGAAGCACTTAAGAAAATCCTAAAAACCAATTATTGTCTCATCATCATGGATGTTCAAATGCCTGGACTCGATGGTTTTGAAGTTGTCAAAATTCTCTCTGGCAACAAAAAAACAAAAGACATTCCCGTGATTTTTTTATCGGCGATAAATACTGAAAAGAAATATATTTTCAAAGGTTTTGAGACCGGTGCGGTCGATTATATCACAAAACCAGTTGATACCGATTTGCTTATTTTAAAAGTAAAAACGTTTTTGAAAATTTATGAGCAAAAAAATGATTTGAAAATCATGAAGGATTTATTGTCCAATGAAATCAAAATCAGGAAAGAGGCTCAGGATAATCTTGAAATTAAAATTGCCGAAAGAACCAAGGAATTAGTTTTAAAAAATGAGGAACTTGAATTAAGAAACCATGAATTGCAACAATTCTCATGGGTGGTTTCTCATGATTTAAACGAACCTATTAGAAAAATTCAAATCTTTATCGGAATCATTAAAGATCTTTATTTGGTAGATAATCAAAAAGCAATTGATTATGTAAACCGAACGATTAAATCGGCAGAGAGAATGCAGACTTTAATTTCAGATTTATTGGCCTATTCTCGATTATCTTCGACTGTTGTTTTTGAAAAAACAGATTTAAATGTTGTACTACAAGAAGTTCTGTCCGATTTTGATTATTTGATCGAACAAAAGAAAGCTATCATAAAAATAAGTGAACTCCCAACAATAGATAGTGTGCCGAGTCAATTGCGACAGGTTTTTCAGAATTTGATTGGAAATGCTCTCAAATTTTCGGGAAAGGTCGAAGTACCTCAAATCCAAATTACTTCAGAAATAATAAAAACAAAAGATTTTGACAGTGAAGTTTCTCCCGATGGAAATTACTGCAGGATTGTTATTACGGATAACGGAATTGGATTTGATGAAATCTACCTGGATAGGATTTTTGTAATTTTTCAAAGTCTGAATGACCGTAAGGAATATGAAGGGACCGGAATAGGTCTGGCTATTTCAAAAAAGATAATGGAAAAGCACAATGGACTTATTACAGCCAAGAGTCAATTGGGGAAAGGAGCCAGTTTTATTATGATTCTACCATTAAAATACAATACTAATAATTCAGATAAAATACATGAAGAACAATAATTTTAAAAGGAACTTATTAATAAGTTCACTGATTTCTATACTGGTCTTGCTTATCAGTTCAACTGCCTCTTACATTAGCATTAGGAAATTATTAGATAACACTTTTTGGGTAAATCATACGCAGGAAGTTATTTATAATTTGAATCAGGCAGAAGCAATTCTTATTGAAGCTCAAACCAGTATGCGTGGTTATTTGATTACAAAGAACGAAGAATTTGTAAGGATGAATAATGATGCCGAATTACAATCGAATCTATATTTTGAAAAACTGGATGAATTAACAGCGGACAATTATGAACAGCAAAAATCATTAACAAAATTAAAAGTCCTTAGAGATAATTTTTTCAAATATTTAAACAATCAAATTGCAAAGAAGAAGCTTGGCAAACAAACCATGACATTTGGCCTTACCGAAGGAAAAAAAATGATGGATAATTTAAAAGTTCAGTTTAAACATGTAGAAGACAATGAACAAAAACTATTAAAAGAACGTAATGAAAAGTCACAACGATATGGAGGTTATAGTTCTATTTTAATCATTGTAGCATTTGTAGTTGCGTTTGTAATTTCATTACTTTTTTTAATTCGGATTATAAAAGATTTTAATGAGCGCACACTATTACAGCACGAATTAGAACGAAAAGACAAGGAAACTGCCGAAAGAATTAAAGCGATTAGCACAGTTGCAGCCAATATTTCCAGCGGAAATTATGACATACAGGTTGATGACACTAAATCAGATGCGTTGGGAAGTGTTGGGGAATCACTCAATAACATGAGCCTTTCCTTAAAAAAATCCTTCACCTTATTATCCGAAAAAGAATGGTTGCAAACGGGTATTGCAAAACTAAACAATACCATGTTGGGAGATAAACCCTTGAGTGAATTATCGAAGGATGTTATCGAATTTGTATGCAAATATACCAATAGTAGTGCCGGTGCTTTTTATGTGCTGGATGGTGATGAACTGTTTGCTACAGCAGGTTATTGTTTTGTTCCAAATAAAAATAGAGAACGTTTTCAAAAAGGAGAGGGCTTATTGGGACAAGCTATTGCCTCAAACGAAATTTTGGAATTAAAGTCAGTACCAGCTGATTATATTCAGATTAACTATGCGTTGGGTGAAATAAAACCTACTCATATCGTGGCAGTTCCATTGATTGACAATAAGGCTGAAGGCGGTCTTGAAATAGCAAGTATCAATGGCTACAGTACTATTGAATTGGAATTTTTGAAAATCGTGTCCAATAGTATTGGAATTGCCATAAAATCGACAAAAAATCGTAAACGTGTTCTGGAATTATTAGAAGAGACAAAATCACAAGCTGAAGAATTGCGCGAACAGCACAGCGAGTTGGAAGCTATAAATGCCGAGCTGGAAACACAGACTGAAAAATTGCAAGCTTCGGAAGAAGAACTTCGTGTACAACAGGAAGAATTGGAACAAACAAATGAAGAGCTTTCGGAACGCAGCATTTTATTGGAAGAAAAAAACAATGAAATCCAGAAAAAATCGGAAGCATTGGAACTTACAACCCGCTATAAATCGCAGTTTTTGGCTAATATGTCGCACGAATTACGAACACCCTTGAATTCGATTTTACTTTTAAGCCGATTATTATCCGAAAACAATAACGATAGTATGAGCAAGGAGGAAATTGAGTTTGCTCAGGTAATTCAAAGTTCCGGTAGAAGTTTGCTGGGGTTAATTGATGAAATTTTGGATCTATCTAAAATTGAAGCAGGAAAGATGGAACTTGAATTTATGGATGTTACCACTCAGGAAATTACACAGAATATGTCTAATTTATTTTCGCAAGTTGCAAAAGAGAAAAACATCAAATTTGAAATCATTTCAGATGAAGCTCCAATTATCATTAAGACCGATAAAATGAGATTAGAGCAAATCCTGAAAAATCTAATTTCGAATGCAATAAAGTTTACCGAAAAAGGTTCAGTAAGCGTAGAAATCAAAGTAAATACGGATGATGATAAAATAATCTGTTTTATCGTAAAAGATACAGGAATCGGAATTCCATTAGACAAACAACCTTTAATATTTGAAGCTTTTCAACAAGCGGACGGTTCTACTAAACGCAAATATGGAGGAACAGGATTAGGATTATCCATCAGCAGGGAATTAGCAAAACTGCTTAATGGCGAAATAATACTGCATAGTATAGAAGGAAAGGGAAGTACCTTTACGCTGTGTTTGCCAAAATTTGGAACAATAAATAAAAAAGCCATTGTTGAAAAAACACATCCAACCGAAATTTTGGAAGTGGAAGTCAAAGAAGAAAAAGAGTCTAAGAAATACATTTCATCGGTAATTCCCTTAGAAATTGAGGATGATAGAGATACAATCGAACACAAAGATAAAGTGATCCTGATTGTAGAGGATGATATCAAGTTTGCTCAATCACTTTTGGCCTTTAGCAGAAAAAATGGTTATAAAGCAGTAGTTGCAGTTCGAGGCGATTATGCATTGAATTTTGCCATTTTATATAAACCAATCGGAATTCTTTTAGATATAGAACTCCCTATAAAAAGCGGTTGGGAAGTATTGGAGGAAATAAAAAATCATTCACAAACAAAACATATTCCAGTACATATTATGTCATCACATAAATTGAAACAGGAAAGTTTATTAAAAGGAGCGGTAGATTTTCTTGAAAAACCGGTAGCTTTTGATAAAATTCCCGAAGTTTTTACCCGAATTGAGCATATTATCAACAAGGAATCTCAAAAAGTTTTAATTATTGAAGACAACCCGAAGCATGCTAAGGCATTAGCTTTCTTTTTGGAAAACCACAATATTAACTCGGAGATTAAAAGTGAGGTTACTGAAGGTTTGAACACCTTAAACAAGGAAAATATTGACTGCGTGATTCTGGATATGGGTATTCCGGACAAACATTCGTACCAGATTTTAGATAACGTTAAAAAAAATCCAGGATTAGGAAACCTGCCAGTAATTGTATTTACTGGTAAAAGTTTATCACTAAAAGAGGAACTTAAGATTAAGAAATATGCCGATTCTATAATTGTAAAAACGGCACATTCCTATCAAAGGATGCTCGATGAGGTTTCACTTTTTTTACATCTGGTAGAAGAAAACAAAGATGCTGATGCTAAAAAGGAAAACTATAAAAAACTAAATCAGCTCAATAATATTCTGCAAAATAAAAAGGTACTGATTGTAGATGACGATGTTCGAAATATATATTCATTGACCAAGGCATTGGAAACTTTTAAAATGAATGTTATTACAGCTTTTGATGGTAAGGAAGCCTTGAAAATTCTGGAAGAACACGCAGATACTGATGTCGTTTTATTGGATATGATGATGCCAAATATGGATGGTTATGAAACTGCAGAGAAAATAAGAGCCAATCCAAGGTTCATTGCATTACCATTAATAGCAGTTACGGCAAAAGCTATGACAGGCGACAGGGAAAAATGTATCAAGGCTGGCGCTTCTGATTATATTACAAAACCTGTAGATGTAGACCAGTTATTGTCGCTGTTGAGGGTGTGGTTATATGATAAAGTTTAATACAAATGATTAACGATTATGGACAAAAAAAGACTCTTAATTATTGATGACGATTCAAGAAATATTTTTGCTCTGGTAAATACTTTACGGGCAAAATCATTTGATTGTGTATCTTGTTTAAGTGCCGAAGAAGCTTTGAAATTATTGGAAACTGACGAAACAATTGATGCAATTCTAATTGATATGATGATGCCCGAAATGGACGGTTATGACGCTATTCCGCTGATTAAGGAAATGCCTTCTCGAAATGCAACATTAATCATAGCAGTTACAGCCCAAGCGATGACAGGCGATAAACAAAAATGTCTGGAAGCGGGAGCCGATGATTATGTTTCAAAACCTATTGACGTGGATAAATTACTTCAGGTTTTATCTAAAATTTGAGTGTATTATGATTGAAGATATTGAGTTGGAAACATTCATAAATGATGTTTATGAATATTATGGCTTTGATTTTGGAAGTTATTCCAGAGCCTCATTAAAAAGACGTGTCAATAGAATTTTACAATTAGATGGTTTCACCACTTTTTATGATTTTTTATCAAAAATAAAATATGATCAAGAATATTATAAAAGAATCGTTGACGAAATAACTGTCAACGTAACTGAAATGTTTCGCGATCCTACTTTTTACAAAATTGTCCGAAATGAAGTTTTGCCACAATTGGCAACAAAACCTTTTATCCGTTTGTGGCACGCTGGCTGTTCTACAGGAGAGGAAGTATATTCGATGGCCATTTTATTAAAAGAAGCCGGATTGCTTCACAAGGCACTGATATATGCTACCGATATTAATTCTAAAGTTTTGGAAACTGCCAAAAAAGGAATTTTTCCGTTACGAATGATAAAGGACTATTCAGAAAACTATCGGGATTCTGGAGGAAAGGAAGATTTTTCCAATTATTATATAGCCAATTATGGAAATGCCAAATTCAAGGATGAACTTTCCGAAAAAATGGTTTTTTCTCAGCATAATTTAGTTTCTGACAATTCGTTCAATGAGTTTGATTTTATTCTGTGTCGAAATGTTTTAATCTATTTTGACAATAATTTGCAAAAAAGAGTCATCAATTTATTTGACGAAAGCTTAACTGTTTTAGGATTTTTAGCCTTAGGAACAAAAGAAACCATAAAATATTCTATATCATCTCAAAGCAATTACACACAGTTGGGGAAAGAGAAAATATGGAGAAAGACAAAATAATATCGGACTACAAAGTCATAATTATTGGAGGATCTGCAGGCAGTTTGCATGTGTTGATGGAAATACTTCCCGCACTGACCAAAATAGATTCTTTGGTCCTGATAATTGTTCTTCATCGAAGAGCTACCGATGATCTTACTTTGGAAGAATTAATAAAAGTTAAAACAAGGATACCCGTCAAAATAATAGAAGATAAAACGCCTTTTGAGCAGGGCTCTTTGTATGTTGCTCCTTCCAATTATCATTTGTTATTCGAAAAAGATTGCATTGCAGCCTTGGACACTTCTGAAAAAATCAATTATAGCAGACCCAGTATCGATGTGTCTTTTGAATCGGCAGCCGATGTGTATGGTAAAAATCTTATTGGAATTTTATTGTCGGGCTCCAATGCAGATGGCACAGAAGGATTAAAGGCTATTCAAAAAGCTGGAGGAATTGTTGTAATTCAGGATCCGGCATCGGCAGAAATGCCTTTTATGCCCAGAAATGCTGTCGAAAATACCATTCCTGATTATATTTTGAATGCTCGGGAAATTTTAGATTTTATTATTTCGATAAATTGTTAAAAAAGTATCCAAGTAAGATTTCTTGTTTTTTAAATTCTTATCTTACATTCTAAATTGATAACCATTAAAGCAAGTATTTTGAATCTGCCACTTAAACATAATTCTGAGGATTATGACCAATTTATTTTTTGCCTTGAAGGTGTTCCCGATGTTGATACAATCACTGTTACCGCGGTAGTCAAAAATTTGGAACAACTGGCTCTTGAGCATGGTATTGCAAGTATTTATAAGACCTGTGACACTATTGAAGGACTGGAAGAAAGCTTGAATACACTACTATATGATGACCATAACTTCAAGGACTACGAAATTATTTATTTGGTTATGCAAGGCAAAAGAAACACGATTTGCCTCCATGATTATTATTATAGTTTCGAAGAAATTGCTGAAATATTTGAAGGTAAGATGAAAGGTAAAATTTTGCATTTTGCAAATACCAAAGTACTTGACTTAAAGGAGGAAGAAGCGCAATATTTTCTAGATATCACTGGCGCATTGGCAGTTTCGGGTTACGGAGTGGCTCACAAGAATATTGACAGCAACTTATTGGACAAGGCCTTTTTCAGTTTGTGCCAAGAAATGGACGATGTGGTGGATATTGTAGAAGAATTGCATCAAAAGCATTATGCACTCTGTAAATTGCTTGACTTTAGATTGTATTATTAAAAACTGAGTTACTAAAAGCTCTAGGGAATTTGTATTAAAAAAAGTTAGCCATGAATTACACAATTGTCACTAATTTTTATCGAAATTGAAATTGAATTTGCTTCGTCAGTCGCTATTGTTTGGGGGTGACTATGTATTATTTTACACCAAATAAATTTGTTTTAGTGTAGATAAGTTCTATATTTGTGATGTAATTAAATGCAATCACAATGATAAACCAAGACTTCAAATCGATATTAGACTTAATTAAAGCGTTTCCAGATGAGCAAACTTGTATTAACCATTTAGAAACTTTGCGTTGGAATGGTAACGTAGTAAGTCCTTTTGATGCTTCTTCAAAGGTTTATACTTGTAAAGGTAATAAATACCGTTGTAAAAATACAGGTAAGTATTTCAATGTAAAAACAGATACTTTATTCGACAATACTAAAATGGAATTGCAAAAATGGTTTCTTGCAATTTACTTGGTTACTTCTCATAAAAAAGGAATTTCATCTTTACAATTAGGACGTGATTTAAGTATTACTCAAAAATCTGCTTGGTTTATGTTGCAACGTATTAGAAAATGCTTTGGTATCGAAAATAACACCGAATTAGACACCGAACTTGAAGCTGATGAAACTTATGTTGGTGGAAAAGAAAGAAACAAGCATTTAAGCAAAAAAAGTCCTCACAGTATGGGACGTTCTACTAAAGAAAAAACTCCTGTTGTTGAAACAATTGAAAGAGGTGGAAAAGTTAATGAAAATGTTGTTGAAAATACTTCTTCAAAAGTTTTAACTCGTGAAATAATATCTAATGTAAAAGAAAGTGCTTCTTTATATACTGATGAATGATTAGGTTTCAAAGGAGTTTCAAGAATTTACGACCATTCAATTGTAAAACATAATCAAGACAATATGTAAATGGTAGAATCCATACCAATATAATTGAGGGGTTTTGGAGTTTATTAAAAAGAGGTATCTTTGGAATGTATCACTTCACATCTAAAAAACATTTACAAATGTATGTTGATGAATTTGTTTTCAGATACAACACAAGACGCACAACCGAAGCAATGCGTTTTAACCTATTGCTTTCAAACTTAAATAATCGTTTAACTTATAAAGAATTGATAGGATAATGGAGAATATTGAAAACACTTCTGATTTTTTATTTTACTCTTCGAATGATGGTAAAACAAAAATAAATGTAGTAATAGATGAGAAAAACGAAACTGTTTGGTTAACTCAGCAAAGAATTTCAGAACTATTTAATGTAGATAGAACTGTAATAACCAAACACATAAAGAATATTTTTGAGGAAAATGAATTGGATAAGGACTCAGTTAGTGCAATTTTTGCACATACTGCCTCTGATGGAAAGGAATACAAAACAAACTTCTATAATCTTGATGCAATAATATCTATTGGTTATAGAGTAAATTCATATCAAGCAACTCAATTTAGAAAATGGGCAAATACTATTTTAAAAGAATATTTAATTAAAGGTTTTGCTTTAGATGATGATAGACTAAAGCAAGGAAAAACATTATTTGGGAAAGATTACTTTGATGAGTTAATTGAGAAAATCAGAGAAATCCGAGCGAGTGAAAGACGATTTTATCAAAAAATAACTGACATATATGCTACAGCATTTGATTATGATAATAAATCTCCAATCACACAAACATTTTTTGCTACTGTTCAAAATAAACTTGAATTTGCTATAACACATCATACCGCTCCAGAGATTATAAAATTAAGGGCAGATTCTAAAAAGCCTAATATGGGATTAACTTCTTATAAGAACTCTAATGTTAAAGGAAAAGTTTTAAAATCAGATGTAACTGTAGCAAAAAATTATTTAAGTCATGAGGAAATATCCGAATTAAATAGAATTGTAACGATGTATTTAGATTATGCTGAAAATCAAGCAAAAAGAGGAAAAACAATGTATATGAAGGATTGGGCATCAAAATTAGATGCGTTTCTTGTGTTCAATGATTATGATGTTTTAGAAAATGCGGGGAAAATAAAAGCAGAAATAGCAAAATCATTCGCCGAAAAAGAATATGAAAAATTTAGATTGATACAAGATATTGAATATAAGTCTGATTTTGACAAAATTGTTGAAGGTATAAAAAGTACAGGAGAATTACCTAAAGAGATAGACTCAATAAGAGTAAATCCTCTATCTATAAAATCAATTAAACAATTATCTGATTTCAACGCTAAATTAAAAAAAGGCTTAGATTACAATCCTAAAGAAGATAAATAGTAAATAAAACTAAACCCGATTAATTTCGGGTTTTTTAATATCATTCCGTAACAAGTTCGTATTTTCGATTAATACAACGCATCCTAAAAGGAACAAAAACAGACGTTATCCAATCGAAAGAACTACAAAGTAGCTATTAGCAGAAATCAGGCAAAATGTCCTTAGATATTCTTTAAATAGTGACCGTCCCGCCAACGCTTCCGAGTTGGCAAAACCTTTTAGCTGAATACCAAGAAAAACGAGTAACTTCGTCATAATAGAAAATGTGTTTTTTCTAGTGTAAAGTTATATATAGTTACCTTAGTGGCGAAAATTTTTAAAAGCGAATGTCTCGTAAATGCTCCCAAAACAATTTAATTTTTGGCGTATCTTTACAGGTATTAAAATTTCAGATAATGATTCTCTATATTAAAAATATGGTCTGCAACCGTTGCAAAATGGTTGTTAAAAGCGAATTGGAAAAACTTGGTATTTCGACTCAAAAAATAGAATTGGGTGAAGTTACCATTAACAAGGATTTGGATACCAATGAAAAAGAAGAATTGAATCAGGTGCTTTTGAAACTGGGTTTTGAACTAATTGATGATAAAAAAAGCCGATATATTGAAAAGGTAAAATCGCTAATCATTGCGTTAATACACGAACAAAACAATGATTTGAAAATTACGTTATCCGATTACTTAAGTCAGAATGTGTATCACGATTATTTCTATCTTTCCAATCTTTTTTCCGAAATTGAAGGCACTACAATTGAAAAATATTTTATAGCACAGAAAATTGAACGTGTAAAGGAATTATTGGCTTACAAGGAATTGTCTTTGGGAGAAATCGCTTTTCAGATGAACTATTCCAGTGTTGCCCATCTTAGTAATCAATTCAAAAAAGTAACAGGGCTGTCTCCAAGCCATTTTAAAAACATACGTTTTAGTAACAGAAAAGCATTGGATGAAGTATAATCAAGTTGTTGATTGCAGTTTAACCAAAAATCACATTATCTAATATTGGGATTTTGTTTAACAAAAAACCTCTCTGCATTCATTTGTTGAAATGCAAAGAGGTTTTATGATGGAATACTGCTTCGGAATTATTTTGCAACTTGCATATTGGTGCTGATAGCAATCCTGTTCCATGCATTTATCGTAACAACTGCCATTATCAGTTGTGCAATATAATTTTCGTCAAAAAGCTGTGTTGCTTTTTTATATGTTGCATCAGATAATCCGTGATTGTGAATCAATGTGATTTCTTCGGTAATTGCCAGAATCACTTTTTCTTCCTCAGAGAACAAATCCGTTTCCTGCCAAGCATTCAGCAAAAAGATGCGTTGAAGTGTTTCCCCATATTTAATGGCATCTTTCGTATGCATATCGATGCAAAAGGCACATTTGTTAATTTGTGAAGCACGGATTTTTAGTAATTCTTTATGCGTTTTTGATAATTGTGTGGTTGCCAAATAACTTTCCAATGCAAACATTGCTTTGTAAGCTTGTGGGGCAATTTCGTTGATGTCGATTCTCTTTTCCATTGTTTTTATGAATTTAAATTTTGATAGGACAAAGTTCAAAATCATGGAGCAGAAAAAACTTAAACTGGTTTAAGAACGTTTTTTATTTCTGATTTCGCTTAAATATTCCGGAGTGAATCCTAGGAAGGATGCGATGAGATATTGCGGAATTCGCTGTACAAATTCGGGATATTTGCTGTTTAGCTGATGGTAGAATTCTTCTTTGGAAAAACTGTACAAATATTTTATCCGCATCTGTGAGGCACCATATGCACGTTGATAAATGAATCTAAAATAGCGTTCCATTTTTGGAAATTCAGTCAATAATTTTTGTTGTGACTGATGGTCAATGACTAAAATTTCCGAATTTTCGACAGCCTGAATGTAAAATTCAGAAGCCAGTTTGTTTTCAAAAGCGATATTATCCGTGATCCACCAATTTTCGATGGCAAATTCGGTAGTTTGCTCAATGCCTTTTTCGTTAACAAAAAACTTTCGCAGACAGCCGTTAAGAACAAAATAATGGGATTTGCATATTTGTCCTTCAACAAGCAGATTCTCTTTTTTTCGGACTTTTATAACCTGAAAAAAAGCCAAAATGTCGAGAAATTCACTTTCGTTTATTTCTATAAATTTTTCTAAATGTTTTTTGAATCTTTCAGGCATAATTTTTATTGGTTCCAAAAATAGTTAAAACTATGCACTTTAGTGCATTTTGCTTTCAGCTTCTAAAAATGTTTTTCACCACAAATTGCACAAATTCTCACAGATTAATTTGTGGAAATTTGTGCAATTTGTTGTTGAAATAAAGTTTTCCAACCTTGCAAATTTTCAGTCTGCCAAATCAAAATCTATGGACTTTGAGTCCAGAGTGGTTTAGTTGGGTTTTGCTTCAACAACGGCTAAGTTATGTATTATTTTCCATTCGTTGTCAGTATCCAAAACTAGTGAATTATAAGAAACAAAATGATTCTCTGAGCTTTCTATACGAAGTTTGACCGAAGCAATTGTTCCATTCTCGTCTATATTTTCAATGGTCATAATTCTTGGCAGTCCGCCAAAAATTCCCGCCCGAATATTGGATAAATATTTTTCCTTGTCAATTATTGTTACTCCCGATGTTCCCATAAAATTGTTGCTAGTAACTCGAAAATCCTTATGCAATACCTTGTCCAAAAGTACAGTGTCGCTATTGTCTCCGCCTTTTACAAAATTGGTTATGGCTTGTTTTATTTTATTAGTCATTGTGTTTTGAATAAAATTGATAGTTTAGATTTCGATTAGTTTAAATTTTGAATACAGCCAGTTTCTGAACGATTTCCTCTCTTTGGTACCAATCATTATAGACTAAGTCTAATGTACTAACTTTTGAAGTTCCAAAATCATGGTTCCTGTATTTTTCGATACAATTCATAAACTGGTTTACATCATTCAGTTTCTCTCTGAACCTGAGTGCTGTAATATGTGCGGTAGTCAAGGGGTATCTCTTGTCAATGCTTTTTTGCAGGCTGGATTTTCCAAAATTGATCCTTAGATTTTCCCTGATTTGATTCAAGGTTTCCGTTTTTGGAAATCCCTGCACCAGTATCGCCGAGTCGGAAGCGGTGATTCCCTTGAATTCAATTTCAAATTCAGTGACAGGTTCTAGACTTTTGCTTATGATTTCGGCATATTCGTTGACATTAATGCCGGCTAAACTAAAACCTTCATAGCAGGAAATGATAGACAGCGTGGTGATATGCAAATCAGGATTGGGATAGTAGTATTGCTCAGGTTCGATTTCCTTTAATTCATTGAGGAAATTTTGAATTTTCTTTTGGGTTTCAATTTCTGGTTTGATGACCAATGTCATTCCGAATCTTTTATCCAATGGATTGTCTATGTTTAAATCAATTGAATATTCATTGTTTCGAATTTTTTGTGAAGATTCATTGTATAAATCGTGGTAGAGTTTATGTAGGTTTCTGTTGTGCATGGAGAATTTATTGGCCTCAAATTTAGTCTAAAACTGTGTATGTTAGTTTTTAGATTCTAAAAAAGTTGCCATAAATTTTCACAAATTAATTAGTATTGATTTCGTCAGTTGCTGTCTCGTATGTACAATTTTGTAACAAATAAATAAGTCGATAGATATTAGACTTATCTTACTGATGAAAAACCAATGCCCTAGCCCTGACAGAAATGGAAATCCTTGTTGGGCGGGGTTCGCCCAGCAAGATTGTAATGTATGGCAGGAAATAGCTCCTAATAATTACAACTATTCTAATTGGCAATATTCCATTTTTTGATGTTCTCGGCATTGATTTCGTTGGTTCCATCTTTTGGATTGGGTTGTCCTTTTCCCGTATTGATTAAACTTTTCAGGCTGTTTTGAATGAATCCTGTCCAAGCATCATTGCATATATTGTAGCATTCGTCTTTTGGGGTTAAACCTTCGTGGGTTAATTTTACCTTGGTTTGCTCACCTTCTTTCGAAATCTCAAAAAACATCTTGGTGTTTACCCATTCGGTTTTGTCTTTGGTGAAGCTAAATTCATTTGCCAGCACTTGATAAACTAATTTCTGATCCTGAATTTTTTCAATAAGTTTTATTTTGCACAGGTGGATGTCTTGGTAGTGATAGAAAAAAGTTTCGCCTAGTTGGTCGGTTTCGCCCTCGATGTCTTCGCTCCACCAGCCTCTAAAGTTTTGTATGGCGTTGAAAGCTTCTGTTGGTGTTTTATCAACCAAGATGGTCGATGTAAAATCCTGATTTTTCATATAATTTGGTTTTTATTTATTTCAATTTTTCTGCCAGTTTTTCCAGGTACTGCGTCCAAGCACCAGCGCAATTGTCGTAGCATTCAAATTTTGGAACCAGGCCGTAATGTGTAAAAGTAACCTTGCTTTTGTCTCCTTCTTTTGAAATCTCAAAACCGAATTCGGTATTGGTCCATTCATCGGTTTTATCTACAAAGGAGAGATTGCTCTCGGTTACTTTCCAAAAAACCTTTTGGTTGTGTATTAAATCATTCAGTTGCTGTTTGGTATAATGCACTCCATCACCTGCTTTGAACGTGAATTCTTCGTAGAGTATATCGCTGTTGCCCTCAATATCTTCGTCAAACAATCCCACCCACCATTTGCGGACATCGATTAAGGTTTCAAAAATGGTTTGGGGAGTTTGGGAAGATTCAAAGCTGAATGTATAATTTTTAGTTTCTGTTTCCATTTGTGTTTATTTTAAGATTGAGCTAAAGTTACGAATAAGGGGAATGTGGAATTCTTTTATATTTGTTAAGGTGTTGTTTGTTAGAACGTTAAATTTGTTTTAAATATTGGTCGCACTAGTGTGAAAATAATTTTTTATAAAGGTACATTGTAACCCTAACAACGAAAGGTTGTAATTTAGACATTATAGCGGGCTGATTTGGACATGATTAAATGGTATCTTTATCAAAAAGAATTTGCAATGAAACATCTTACCATAATTGTTCCGGACGGTGAAAATAATTTGAGCAGTATTGTTGGTGCTTACAAGATATTTTCGAGAGCCAATGCGTATTGGAAACAAACGAGGAATACCGAATTGTTTTCGATTCAGTTGGCTGGTATTTCCAAGGAAGTAGAATTTTATGAAGGGCTATTTTCGGTGCGACCGCACGTTAATATCGCTGAGATAACCAAAACCAATCTGATTGTTATTCCGTCATTGAATCATAATTATGATAAGGCAGTGACAGAAAATAGAGTTTTGATTGACTGGATTGAGAAGCAATATAAAAAAGGGGCAGAAGTTGCAAGTATATGTACTGGAGCTTTTATGCTGGCATCATCGGGACTATTGGATGGTAAAAAATGCTCAACCCATTGGGCGGCCGCTGACAATTTTAGAGAAATGTTCCCAAAAGTGAATTTGGAAACTGACAGGCTCATTACTGATGAAAATGGCATTTATACCAATGGCGGTGCTTATTCTTTTTTAAATTTAATTGTGTATCTAATTGAAAAATACTTCGATAGACAGACGGCAATTTATTGTTCCAAAGTTTTTCAGATTGAAATGGACAGGAATAGCCAGTCTGAATTTGCCATTTTTACAGGGCAAAAACTACATGAAGATGATACCGTGAAAAAAGCACAATCCTACATTGAAAGCAAGCTGCATGAAAAAATATCTGTTGATCATTTGTCTTCGACCTTCTCCGTAAGCCGAAGAAATTTTGACAGACGATTTATTAAAGCCACCGGCAATACGCCTGTAGAATATATGCAGAGGGTAAAAGTGGAATCGGCAAAAAAAGCCTTTGAGTCCACTCGCAAAACTATTACCGAAGTCATGTATGATGTGGGATACTCGGATGTAAAAGCATTTCGGGAAGTGTTCAAAAGGATAACCGGCATGTCACCAATTGATTATCGAAACAAATACAATAAAGATGTTATGGTTTGATAAACAAGAGATTTTTTTATCTCTTCTAAAGTAATGCATAGAAACAGAAAAACCGATTAAATTGTCTTAATCGGTTTTTTTGATATTGAAATTAATCTGTTGTTAAAACAGCATTTGTGCCAATGGTGTAAGCGACTGCGCTGATTTTGGCAGCAAAGGGGTAAGAGCTTGTAATTGAGCAGGCGTTATTAGTTTTTTTATTTTGGTTAAAAATGATTCTCTTGTGGTAGTCATTTGTGAATTATAACTGGCAACGTCTGTTTTCTTGGTTGGTAAAATATTTTTCTTTTTGTTTAGTATTTCATTTACCAATGAATTAACTGCCGGTTTTTGGGCATCGGTAAGTTTTAATTTGGGAGATAATAATCCCATAACCTGATTGGAAATACTGGCTACGTCAAATGTACTTGCTGTTGCAGCAGTTTTGCTAGCGGTGTTGACTGCATTTGTAACACTACCAATGCTTTGTGCATTTACAAATGTAAATGTTCCGAAAAGAAGGGCTGTAATGATGAGTTTCTTTTTCATAGTTGTTGATTTATTGGTTTACAATTTATTGTTACGACAAGGTATGAAAAATTATTCTACTTTAATTTAAAACTTCAATTTTGAATCCCGCTTTTTGTATTACTGCTATAATTTCTTCCTTTGAAATTCCTTTAGATACCACCGAAAGTGTTTTATTGGCATCAGCCGTATCGACATTCCATTTGGTAATTCCGTTTGTACTGTCTAGAATGGGGGAGACTTTGGCGATACATCCATTACAATTGATATTGGTTTTGAAAGTATAAATGGTTTCCTTTTTTTCGATTGAATTTGTTTCCATATTGAATTTTTTATTGTTTACTTTTTTCCATTTTAGTCTGAGGCTGTTACTTACTACACTTACGCTGCTTAACGCCATCGCTGCACCGGCAAGCACTGGATTTAAAAGAAATCCGTTGAAGGGATACAAAATACCAGCTGCTATCGGAATACCAATGACATTATACAACAAGGCCCAAAACAGGTTTTGTTTGATAGTCGCTACAGTGAGTTGGGACAGTTTGATGGCTTCGGGGATTTTGCTGAGGTCAGATGATATGATGGTCATTTTTGCCACTTGCATCGCAATATCGCTTCCTTTTCCCATGGCAATACTAACATCAGCCTGAGCCAGTGCCGCACTATCATTTATTCCGTCACCAACCATTGCCACAATTTTTCCCTCTCCTTGTAATTGTTTTATAAAGTCAAATTTTTGCTCAGGCAGCACTTCGGATTTATAATTTGTAATGCCTGTTTTTTTACAAATGGCAGTTGCAGTGGCTTCGTTATCTCCCGTAAGCATATACACGTCAATTCTTGATTCCTGCAATTGTTTGATGGCATCAATAGACGTTTCCTTAATTTTATCTTCAATGGCAATAGCGGCAATGGCCTGTTTTTCGTCCGAAAAAAAGATAACGGTCTTCGATTCGATATTCCATTGATTGCTTTTTTCAATAAGCACATCAGCTAGGAAAATATTTTTCTCTAGCAATAGTTTTTTGTTTCCTATCCAATAATTTATACCATCTACAGTTGCCGTAACTCCTTTTCCGGTTACGCTTTCAAAATGGTCTAAGGCAATTACGGAAATGCCTTTAAAATGATTAATTATGGCTTCCGCCAATGGATGCTCGGATTGCTGTTCTATACTTATTAAAATTTGTTTAAGTGCAGTTGTTTCATTAACCCAATAGGAATCGGTTACTACAGGTTTGCCCTCGGTAATGGTACCGGTTTTGTCCAGAACTACTGCATTTACTTTTTGTGCAAGCTCTAAACTTACCGCATCCTTTATCAATATTCCATTTTCGGCTCCTTTTCCAATACCAACCATAATCGCGGTTGGAGTTGCCAGCCCCAATGCACATGGACAGGCAATAATCAATACGGTTGCAAAGGCTATTAGTCCTTGGGAAAATCCATTTTCATCGCCCAATGTAATCCATGAGAAAAAAGCGATAAGTGCAATTATGATTACAACAGGGACAAAGATTCCCGCAATTTTGTCAACCAATTTTTGAACGGGAGCCTTGCTGCCTTGGGCTTCCTTAACCATTTTTATTATGTTGGCCAGCATGGTTTCCGAGCCTACTTTTTCGGCACGAAATTGAAAACTTCCTTTTTGGTTGATGGTTCCTGCGTAGACTTTATCATTTTCTTTTTTTAGAATCGAGATGGGTTCGCCGCTCAACATACTTTCATTGACATAGGAATTTCCCTTGATCACAATACCATCAACGGCAATTTGCTCTCCAGGCTTTACAATAATGCTATCCCCATGTTGCACCTGATCGATTGGAATGGTAATATGTTGTTCTTTCTCATTGATAATTGTTACCGTTTTGGGTTGTAGTCCCATCAGTTTTTTTAAGGCTGATGAGGTGTTGCCTTTGGCTTTTTCTTCCAATAATTTTCCCAATAAGATAAAAGTGATTATTACGGCAGAGGCTTCAAAATAAACATGGGCATGTAAACCTCGCTGATGCCAGAAATGGGGGAACAAAGTATTGAATACACTGAAAAGATATGCTACCCCAGTACCCAGAGCAACTAGGGTGTCCATGTTGGCTGATCGGTGTTTGGCCTGTTTCCATGCATTGATGTAGAAACTTTGTCCAAACCAAATCACCACGGGAGTTGATAAAATCCACATGATTGGGTTGGCGTAGGGGATATTCATAAAGAACATTCCGATGATAACAACCGGAATTGTAAACAATGCGGCCCAAAGTGTTTTTATTTTCAATTCGTTAAACATTTTCTGGTGGATTTCTTCCAATGTTTCGGTCTGGTTTTCGTCTTCCTCAATGAATAAATCATAACCCGCTTTCTGAACCATATTCTTTATTTCGGGTATTGAAACCATGTTGGGTAAATATTCAACAGACACGCTTGCCGTAGCAAAATTGACTGCTGCCCTAATAATTCCAGCTTGTATCTGTATCGCGGTTTCCACTCCAATTGCACAGGAAGCACAGGTCATTCCCATCACGGGAATGGTTTTTCTTACCGTTGTTACACCGTAGCCCAAATCCCGAATTGCGTCAATAACTTCTTTTAATACATTAGGATTGCTTGCCGTAATTACGGCTCTATTGTTGTTGTATTCAACCTTATGGGAAAGAATATTTTTAATTTTACCGATCTCTTTGTCAACGATTTGAGCGGAATGTTCACTTTCTATATTTTCTAGAAGAATATAAAAGGTATGGCTATCTGTAGTTGTCATTTTGTGTGTTTTAATACAGCAAATTTCGGTAGATAACTTTCAAATGTTTTACACCTTTTTGTGAAAGAGTTGCAAGACTTTGGTGTTTTTTTTGTGGAGACAAATTTCACATACAAAAAGATTTTAATTACTTTAGATTGCTCTTACTGCTAGAGTGTAAAAATGAATTTAAACTTTATACAAACATGTCAAATATTGGATTAATTATAGAAGAAAGAGCTGCTGATATTGGAAACTTTCTTGTGGGCAGGCTGTTGCCTTTTCGTGAAAAACGAGCCGTAGGGCCTTTTGTATTTTTGGATCACATGGGACCTGCAAAACTCAAGGATTATCAAAACTTGGATGTGCCACCGCATCCACACATTGGACTTTCGACGCTTACCTATTTGTTTGAGGGAGCCATAATGCACAGGGACAGCGTCGGTACCGAAATGGAAATCACGCCAGGCGCCGTCAATTGGATGACGGCAGGGAAAGGAGTTGTACATTCGGAGCGAACACCGGATTATTTGAGAACTACCGACAAAAGCCTGCATGGTTTACAGATTTGGGTAGCATTACCAAAAGATAAGGAAAACATTGAGCCTTCGTTTGTACATGTTGAAGCCAAGGATATTCCGGAATGGCAGCAAGAGAATGTTACGATAAAACTCATCGCAGGCGAGGCCTTTGGTAAAAAATCTCCCGTACCGGTTTACAGTCCGCTGTATTTGATAGAAATTAAAAGCACGACTCAAGCTACACTTGATATTGGAAAAGATCTTTTTGGAGAAAGTGCCTTGTATATTTTGGAAGGAAAAATCAAAAACGATGGAAATATTTATACATCAAAGCAAATTTTGGTTGCCAAGGAAAGCAGTCTTTGTGAGTTTGAAATGGCCGAAAATACTACCGTTTATATTTTTGGCGGTCAATCTTTTCCTGAAGAACATTTTATCTATTGGAATTTCGTGCATTCAGACAAAGCGGTAATCGAAAGGGCAAAGCAGGATTGGATGGATCAAAAGTTTCCAAAAGTTCCAAATGAAACGGAATTTGTGCCCTTACCACAACCTAGAACAAGATAATTGGGCATAAGTTCGCAAGTAACATCGATTTTCGGTTGTTTGTGTAACTAAATCCACTTTGTGTAGCTTCATAAATCAAAATATAGGGTTTGATTTTTAAGCAAAAATAAACCTAGTTTTACAGTACTTAAAACTAGGTTTTTGTGGTATTATCCAATGGTTTTTTGAGATTGTGTTATGAAAAGTCTTATGGGCTACTTCTGCTCTTTTTTATAACTTTCAGTATTACCATTAACGTTTTCGATACGTAATCCGGTAATCTTCCTTGCTTCCCGAATAAATTGCACATGCAAAAAGGTTTCATCTACATTAAATAAATCGTTGCCCATAGGAACAAGAGGCGTTTGAAGATAGCTTGTTACCGAAAAGAGAAGTTTGCCATCTTTCAGGATTACGCTTTTTGAGCCATAGGTGCCAGTATATTCCTTTAGTTGTTTTTCTTCAATGTTTAGTGGTTTCTGCTTTATATTTAGTGATGTCAACAGCCAAGGATAAATGCTGTGTAAATTATTAACGTCTTTTTGCGCTAACTTTTCCAATGCTTTCTGTTGAGCAATGAAAAGTGCATCAGATGCAGGAACTTCAATGTCTGGTTTTACACCAGTACCTTCCCAGTTAGTATTCGTGATAGGGTTAATTGCTCTTCCACTAGGGACAAAAATTGTAAATCGATCGTTGATAATTTCGTTTCCTCCTGGATTTGCACCTCCTCCAGTGGTTTCTCCAATGATAGTAGCTCGTTTTAAATTTTTCAGATTATAGGTAAATTCCTCCGCTGCAGAAAACGTGACATTGCTCGTCAGTACGTAAACATCCATATCCGGGCGTCGTTTACCTGTAATATATGGCAATGTCCATGTTTGAGTGTTTTCATTGGTTGGGCGGAAATAAAAATTATTTAGATGCACAGGCTCTGCACCAAATAAATAGCTGGTAATTAGCTGAATCATTTCGGGGCTACCACCACCATTTCTGCGCAAATCAATAATTAATGCATTACAATTGCTAACAAAATTCATAGCTGCCACAGCTGTTTCGCCCGCAAATTTCGGTGATTCAAAATTGCGTAGATCGATATAGCCAATATTTCCATCCAAAATTTTAATTTCCTTAAAACCGTAGTTTCTCATTTTTAATTGTTCAAGCATGGCAGAAGGCATTTCATTACTATCTGTGCTTTTGGATTGGCTTTCTTTTACTTGTTTGATGTATTCTGGATTGAGCCTTACTCGTATGTGTTTGTCCTTGCTGACGGATTGTAAGTCCGATGTAAGTCTTTCAGAAAAAACAACGGCATCTGTAATCGTAGAATAGTTTCCTTTTTTGATATTGGCAGAAAGTAAGTCTGACATTGTCTTTGCTGTCTCGGGAAAAACATAAATTTTGTTTAAGAGACTATTGATTGAATCAATAACTATCTGTTGTTCTGTTGTTGTAACTGCCGGTTGATTGGATTGAGCAACCGAGGTAAGAACAGAAACCAAGAAACAAAAGAGTGCGTATTTATTTTTCATAATTGAATAGTTTGGTTTATTAATAACAGTAAAGTGTGATTGTCGTTTTATTTTAATTTACAGTTTGTGATTATTTTATTTAATGTTTTGTCAAGAAATTCAATTTCATCTTGCGTTAATCCTTCAAGTGCAGTTTGCCTGTTTGTCTGTATAACAGGAGATAATGATTCTATTGTTTTTTTTCCTTTTTCTGTGATTTCGAGGTTAAATTTTCTTCTATCTGATTCGTTTATTTTTCTTGTCAGATAATTTTTTTTCACCATAAGTTCAATTATTCTTGTGATTGAGGCATTATCCTTAAAAATCAATTCTGCTATTTCTTTTTGGGAATAATCAGAATTTTGGTCAAGTATTATTAATATTAACGCTTGGTCAACCGTTATATCATCTACAATTTTTCCAATGTTTCTTTGTGCAATTTTCCTATATTCTTTTATTGTTTTTTCAATAGTATAAAGAACTGTGCCTGTCGGATTTTTTAGTTTCATATGTATTTATTTGATACAAATATAATTGATATATCAATTAAAATTACATGTTTCAATTTTTTTTTTAATTTTTTTGTTTCGAGTATGATATTTTGGGAAGTTTTTTGTGGTTTAGTCGAATGTATAAAACACAAATGAGGTACTTTTTTTTTTATTCAAAACATTAATAAAGCACAGTCTAAACGCTACTTTATCAATGTCTTAATTTAATCGAACTTATATTTTAATTGAGAGCGCAGATTCAAATTAGGAATATGAGGAGTCTTGGTTTTAAAATCCTTTATTCAAGGAATAGTGTTTCTTCGTTATAAAAGCAATTGGAAGTCCGATGCAAAATATTAAAATCAGTATTGACAATATTAATTGGAAATCCAGATTTTTTGGTGGTAATAAAGGAAATACGGTGGGGAGTACAATCAAATTCATTATTGACCAGACAAAAGTTCCATACAGTATTCCAGAAAGGAAGGTATTCTTTTTTAAAAGTGGGATATAAGGATAAATTATAAAATAAAACAAGGCAAAAGTGCTAGCAATCAGGTAGTGAAAACCTAATCCCAACCAAGCCATTTGTGCGCCTCCCGAATAAGCTTCCTTTTTAAAAACACCACTGGCAATTGATTGTAGAAGTTTAATTGCAGTAGTTTTTTGCAAAATAACAGTGTAGACTATTGTTGCTGCCAGAATATCCATTGTTCCTGCAACCAAACTAGATAAAAAAACCGCTCCCGCTTTAGATTTCATAACCGATGTTTTTAAGCTTTCATTGAAATTATCTTTCAAAACTATTTTTGTCACTTTTGAGTGTAACCAAAAAATAAAGTAGATGTAAATAATTTCATATTCGTAGGCTAATGTAAAATTATACACAATTGGTAGATTCCTTCAAAGATAATTATTTTTAGTTATGTTGTTGGAAATAAATAACTTATGTTTTTTTTTGAAAATTTATAAATATTTTTTAGCAGAAGAAAAAAGGCTGCAAAACAGAAGTCTTACAGCCTTGCATTTAAATCCTTCAACGCTTGTTATCTTAAACCTTTTTCAATCATTTTTTCAATTCCAAAAAATGACGAGTAAGAAATTCCGAATACAATTAGATGCATAATTGTATCTCCAAATATAGTCGCTGGTAAAACACCTGAAATTAATAATCCAAGAAATGACGACAGAATTGAAATTAGAAATCCAATGAATCCATATAATAGTTGCAGTTTTTTACTAAGAAAAGTGTAAAACAGAACACTTAAAATAACAACGGATTCAAGTCTTTTAGAATAGCCTCCATCTTTTCCTGCGTGATAACTTATATCCGTTTTTATCTTGTAATTTAAAAAGAATATTATCGCTATGGAAATTATAATGAAAAGGAAAAGTTTAGTTTTACGGCTCAATAGTTTCAATTTTGTCTTGTTTTTTTTACTGTTCTGAAATCTCTTTTAATTTATCCAATGCTTTTGGATAAGTGGTATTGAAGTAATCCATATATTCATCAATAGTATCCATATCTACCGTCAGAGTTGTAATGCCGTTATTTTCCTGAAAGCTGTAATTTTCGTGTCCGCCTGTCCATTTTTCTACCTGTTCGCCAGTGGTTACTTCGGTATCTCCGTCCAAAAAGCCATAATGCCGAATGGAAATAAAATCAGCAGGTTTATGTTCTGCAATTTCCGATACCATTCCTCCTTTTTTACCGTTTTCATCTACTCCCACAAAAAGGATTTTACTTCCTTTGTCCCAACTGCCCTCATAGGTAGAAGTAGGATTAAAAGTTGCTGTCCAAAATTCATAAGTGGCTTTGTTCTTTAAGCCTAGCATCGTTTCATATACTTTTTGAGCTGATGCGTTTATTTCTTTTTTAAATTGTAATTTTTGCATTGTTACGTTATTTTAAAAGTTTAAAATCAGTTCGATAAATGTTTGCATGTTCGGTAAAGTTACGCATAACATTCTGTTTATTATTGAGATAGTCTTAGTTATTCGGATTTTCTACCTGTGAGATAGGGAATAGGTGAAGGTCGCTTCTCCTAACTTATTTATAAAAATAATAAAAAACGCCATAAAACCGAAGTCTTACAGCGTTATCAAATTAAATAATAAAAAAAGGGTATTTTTTCAGATGCTCAAAAAGTGCAGCTGTTTGTGAAATTTAATTACATTACCAATTCCCCCAAAGCTTCTTTACTGAATCCTACCAGCTCATTGGTTCTTCCTGATTTTATTTTTGCAGTCCAGTTGGGGTCGGACAACAACGGTCTTCCAACGGCAGCCAAATCAAAATCACCTCTGTCAAAACGTCTGTTTAATTCGTCCAATGAAGCTGGTTCGGAACTTTCGCCTGCAAAGGCACCAAAGAAATCACCGGAAAGTCCGATAGAACCAACAGTAATAGTTGCAGCACCGGTTACTTTTTTGGCCCAGCCCGCAAAATTCAAATCCGATTTTTCAAATTCAGGCTTCCAGAAACGGCGTTGTGAACAATGCAGTATATCCACTCCGGCATCTACGAGAGGTGTAAGCCAAGCATCCAATTCCTGAGGCGTTTTCGCCAGTTTATAATTATAATCAGAAGGTTTGAATTGAGAGAAACGCATAATCACGGCAAAATCATTACCCACCTGTTGTCTGATTTCTTTCACCACTTCAACCGCAAAACGGCTGCGTTCCTTCAGTGTTTTACCGCCATAAATATCCGTGCGCAAATTGGTTTCCGCCCTAAAAAACTGGTCAATTAAATAGCCATGAGCGCCGTGAATTTCGATAGTATCAAAACCTAATCTTTTGGCATCGGCAGCCGCTTTTCCAAAAGCAATGATAGTGTTTTCAATGTCCTTTTCAGTCATCGTATTTCCGTTATTGAAATCTGGACGGTTTAATCCTGATGGCCCTTCAAAAGGAACCGGAGGCACCCAGCCCGAATGATGATTGTCCATAATTCCCATGTGCCAGATTTGTGGTCCCATCTGACCACCGGCGGAATGAACGCTATCAATAACCTGTTTCCATCCTTTTAAAGCTTCATCTCCATAAAAGTGAGGAACATTTGCATCATTCGATGATGAAGGTCTGTTGATAACGGTTCCTTCGGATAATATCAGGCCTACTTCTCCTTCAGCTCTTTTTTGATAATAATTCGCTACTGTGTCCGTAGGAATACCATTTGGAGAAAAAGAACGTGTCATGGGCGCCATTACAATTCTGTTTTTAAGATGTAATGTCTTTAAATTGAAGGGTGTAAATAAATTGTTTGTACTCATAATTATTTATATGTTAGATTTTATTAATGTATTTAAAAGGTGTTAAATGTCCCATAATCTGAATTTAATTATTAACCTTTTGTTTTGTAATGAGTTCCGATTTCCTGCAAGGTCTTTTTCGACCTTGTAGGTATAATTATATAGTTCTAAATACCTACAAGGTCGAAAAAGACCTTGCAGGAATTAAACTATAATTTATCTCCAGCCCCCGCCCAACGAGCGGTACAATTCCGTATTTGCTGTAAGCTGTTGTCTTTTAATATCGGCCAGTTCCAGTTCGCTCTGCAGTAAACTCGCCTGCGCAGACAATACTTCCAGGTATTCTGCCATTCCGTTTTTGAACAGCATTTTAGCATTTTTAATGGCTAATTTCAAGGTGGTCACACGCTCCTGCAAAATAGATTCCTGCTGGTTCAATTTCTCCACTTTTACCAATGCATCCGAAACTTCACTGACAGCCATTAATACCGACTGTCTAAAATTTAAAACTGCTTTTTCTCTTTCCGCTACAGCGATATTATATTGTGTTTTTAATCTTTTATTATTCAAAAGCGGTTGTGTCAATCCTCCGGCCACAGTTCCGAACAATGAAGCGGGAATGTTGAACCAGCTGCTGCTTTCAAATGAATTTAAACCGCCCTGAGCTGTTATTTTTAAAGCAGGATACAAATCGGCTTTGGTTATGCCAACATTCGCATTGGCAGTTTTCAGGGCTAACTCGGCACTTTTGACATCCGGTCTTCTGCTTACGATTGAGGACGGAATTCCGACAGCAGCATTGTTTTTCACTTCAACGGCACTAAGGGCAATGCTTCTTTTTTTCGAATTAGGAAACGAACCCGTCAACACGCTCAAAGCATTTTCCTGAATGGCAATGTTTTGTTCCAATAAAGGAACCAATTGCGCCGCATTCAGCTTTTGCGCTTCCGACTGCTGAATGGCTAATGAAGTTACCTGTCCCGCATCAAATTTAAGTTTGATGATAGTGGTTGTACTGTCAATCAGCTGTACGTTTTTCTTGGCAATATCCAATTGGGCATCCAGCATCAAAAGATTGTAATATCCTTTGGAAACATTGGAAACAATCGTAGTTTGCAATGCTTTTTTTACTTCTTCCGATTGAAGATAACTGGCAAAAGCGCCTTTCTTCTGGTTTTTGATTTTACCCCAGATATCCGCTTCCCATGAAAGTGAAATGCCTGTCGAAAAATCGTCAATATGTTTGGCACCCAATGCCTGATCCAGCGTTCTACCCGTAAAACTGTTGTCTGACGGATTGTTGGTATTGGCGGTTACAAATAAATTGGCCTGCGGTACATTTCCCCATTTCGACTGCGTAAATCGGTATTGCGCAATTTCTATGTTTTTGGTAGCAATCTGCAGATCGTTATTTCGGGCAACGGCGCTGTCAATCAGCTGAACAATGTCTTTTTCGGTAAAGAAGTTTTTCCACTCCAAATCACCAATACTGGTGGTGTCACTTGAAACCGATGCATTCCTGAAATTTTCAGGAAAGGCATCTTTTGGTTTTTCAATATCCTTGGAAACCGAACAGGATAGGATTGTGGTAATCAGAATAGTGATTATCACGGTTTTGGTTATATGTTTTTTCATTTTCATTGTAATTAAATTTCCGGACACGTATCATTTTTGGTTTCAAGTTCTTTTGAGACTTTATACGCTATGTACGTGAGGCTGATGATGATTGTCACCAGAATTGTTGTGATGTAATTTTCCATTTTTATTTTCGTGGTTATGAGTTACAGCTACTGGTTTTCCAGTAACTTTTTCTTGTAAATATTGGAATACTATGAATAAAACGGGGATGATTAACAACCCTAGAATTACTCCCGATACCATTCCTCCGGCGGCACCAATACTTATGGAATGGTTACCTTGTGCCGATGGGCCTTTGGCACTCATCATTGGAATTAATCCAACAACAAAAGCCAGTGAGGTCATGATAATTGGTCGTAAACGCAGCTTCGCAGCATCTATTGAAGCTTTGACTAATGCCTGACCCGATTTTCTTTTCTGGACGGCAAACTCAACAATCAAAATCGCATTCTTGGCGAGCAGTCCAATGAGCATTACCAGTGCAACCTGCACATAAATATTGTTTTCAATTCCAGTTAATCCAATGGCCACAAATACTCCAAAGATTCCGGCTGGGATCGATAAAATTACTGCCAAAGGCAAAATGTAACTTTCGTACTGCGCGGCAAGCAGGAAATAAATGAACACTAAACACAATAGGAAAATTGTTGTAGATTGTCCTCCCGAAGAAATTTCCTCACGGGTTTGTCCTGAAAATTCATAACTGTAGCCTGCAGGCAATTGTTGAGCTGCAACTTCTTCAATGGCTTTGATGGCGTCTCCTGAACTAAATCCGGGTTTCGGAATCGCATTCACCGAAATAGAATTGAACAGATTATATCTTGAAGCAGTTTCAGAACCATAAATACGGGATAGTTTTACCAAAGTATTTATCGGAACCATTTCGCCGTTTTTATTTTTTACAAATACACGGTCAATCGCTGTCGGATCGGCTCTGTCGGCAATATCTGCCTGAACAACCACTCGGTAATATTTTCCAAAACGATTAAAGTCGGATGCTTGGGCACTACCAAAATACGCCTGCATCGTCTGCAGAATGTCTTTGACTTTTACGCCTAATTGATCTGCTTTTTCATCGTTAATATCCAGTTGCAATTGAGGATAATCGGCTTTGAAACTGGTGAACGCTACAGCAATTTCAGGACGTTTCATTAATTCGCCAATGAAGTTTTGAGAAATACCGCTGAACTTATCCAGCTTGCCGCCAGTTTTGTCCTGCAATACTAAATCCAAGGCTTCCACATTGCTAAATCCGGGAACTGTAGGGAAACTGAATACGAAGAAGCTCCCTTCTGAAATCGCACCTAGTTTACCACGAACCTGATTCATGATTTCGTCAATATTTTTGATACTGCCACGTTCTTCATTTGGTTTAAGCAATACGAAAACCACTGCCGATGAAGGGCTGGTAGAATTCGTCAGTAAGTTGAAACCCGAAATAGCAGTTACAAATCGGGATGATTCCAAACCTCTCAGGGTATTCTCGGCTTTGGTCATTACTTTTTGAGTTCCGTCCAATGAAGTTCCAGATGGCGTATTAACCGCAATAGCAATAAACCCTTGATCTTCTGTTGGAATAAATCCTGATGGAGTCGTTTTTACCATTACAATCGTGGCTACAGTAATCAATGCCAAACCTCCTAAACTTACCCATTTGTTACGGATTAAGAATTTCAGTCCGCCAACGTAACGGTTGGTCAATGATTCAAAACTGCTGTTGAAAGCGGTAAAGAATTTTTCTTTAAATTCTTTTTGTTCATTAGGTACATTATGATCGTGCGCTCCGTGATTGTCTTTTAGAAATAAAGCGGCTAAGGCAGGACTCAATGTCAAAGCATTAACAGCTGAAATCACAATCGCAATAGCCATCGTAAAAGCAAACTGACGATAGAAAACTCCCGTTGAGCCTTCCATAAAACCAACCGGAAGGAATACCGCAGCCATTACCAATGTAATCGAGATAATCGCACCTGTAATTTCATGCATCGCTTCGTGAGTAGCAATTTTGGGAGACAGACGTTTGTGTTCCATTTTGGCATGTACGGCTTCGACAACCACAATTGCATCATCGACGACGATACCAATTGCCAGAATCAATGCAAATAATGTCAATAAGTTAATCGAGAAACCGAATAGCTGCATGAAGAAGAATGTTCCTAAAATCGCAACCGGAACAGCAATTGCCGGAATTAATGTCGATCTAAAATCCTGAAGGAAGATAAAAACAACAATAAATACCAGTATAAAAGCTTCTAATAAAGTGTGCTCTACCTGCTCAATAGATTGATCCAGCGATACTTTTGTGCTATAGAAAATATTGTGTTTTATTCCGGCTGGAAAATCTTTCGAAGCCTTAACCATCAGTTTGTTAATCGCAATCTGAATATCATTCGAGTTGGAACCCGCCAGCTGAATTACACCAATTACGATTCCTTTTTTACCATTCAGACGCGTTAAACTGTTATAGGAATAAGCACCCAGTTCCACTCTGGCAACATCTTTCAAGCGGAGTACGGAACCGTCGGCATTGGAACGTATCGCAATATTTTGATAATCTTCAGGGTTGGTTAGTTTTCCTTTGTATTTGATTACATATTCGAAAACTTCGTTGCTTCTTTCTCCAAATTTACCCGGCGCCGCTTCCAGACTTTTGTCCTGAATGGCTGCCATTACTTCATTTGGCGTTACATTATGCGTTGACATTTGTGTTGGATTCAGCCAAACTCTCATCGAGTAATCTTTTACACCACCAAAAATACTGGCAGAACCAACTCCCGGAATACGTTTGATTTCAGGAATAATATTAATTTGAGCATAATTGGCAACAAACGTCTGATCGTATTTGGACTCATCCTCGGTGTACATCCCGATTGCCATGATAAAACTATTTTGCTGTTTGGCAGTGATAATCCCCTGCTGAACAACCTCGGCTGGTAATTGACTGGTAGCCTGAGCTACTCTGTTCTGGACATTCACCGCAGCCTGATCGGCATCGGTTCCTAATTTGAAGAAAACCGTAATGGCTAATGTGCCGTCGTTACTGGCAGTAGAACTCATATAAGTCATATTCTCCACACCATTTATAGATTCTTCCAGCGATGGTGCCACCGAACGTAAAACCGTTTCGGCATTCGCTCCCGGATAAACTGCTGTCACCAAAACCGATGGCGGTGCGATATCAGGAAATTGTTGCAATGGCAATTTGGTGAGTCCGAGTACTCCTAATATCACCAGTAAAATGGAGATAACGGTTGCCAGTACGGGCCTTTGTATAAATATTTTGAACATTTTCGTAAAAATTATTTTTGGTTAATTATTTGAGTAATTTTGGCTGCTGATTTTTCTGGTTGAATGAGTTGCCCTTCCTGAAGTTTATCGATACCGCTTAATACAATTTGGTCACCTGATTTTACGCCGTCTTTGATAAGATAGTTAGTACCGCTTTTTCCGATGACGCTGATTGGCATTTTAGTAACCTTATTATCTTTGCTTACCGTAAAGACAAAAACTTTATCCTGCATTTCGATAGTAGCCGACTGCGGAACTAAAATCGCATCGTCATGCTGCATTCCCAAGCGGATTTTGCCTGTATTTCCAGAACGTAATGTTTTGTATGGATTGGAGAATTTTGCTCTTACGGTTATGGCTCCGGTTGTTTTATCAAACTGTCCGTCAACCATATCGATTTTTCCTTTTTGTGGATAAGCACTATTATCAGCCAATAGTAAAGTGACTGGAGGCAGGTTTTTTATTTTGTCACCAAGGCTGTTTCCCGCATATTCCGATTTAAATTTGATAAAATCAGTTTCTCCCAGAGAGAAATAGGCATAGACTTCATTAACATCCGAAAGAGTTGTCAAGGCTTCAATGTCTGCTGCAGAAACCAAACTACCTTGTTTTTTTGGTAATCTTCCGATGTAACCATTTACAGGAGCGGTAATATTGGTATATCCTAAATTGATTTTTGCAGATGCGGCAATTGCTTTGGCTTGTTCTATATTGGCGGCAGCAATTTTTTGAGAAGCTTTAGCCGATTTTAACTGATAATCTGAAACCACTTTGTTTTGAACTAACGGAGTCAGTTTATCTACTTCTAATTGAGCATTGATGTAAGCCGCTTCGGCAGCATGAAGACTTGCCAAGGCTGTATTTAATTGCTCTCGAAATGGACGTTCGTTTATTTTGAATAAAGATTGTCCTTTGGTAACATAGGCACCTTCATCGACCAAAACACGGTCTAAATTGCCACTTACCTGCGGACGTATTTCTACATCTACAGTTCCTTGTATAGCAGCGGGGTATTCTGCATCTGTTGTAGTGTTTTCAGTTTTTATTGCCATGACAGGCAGGAGAGGTGCGGGGGCAGCGGCTGGCGCTTGAGATTTATCTGCACAACTGATTAAAAAGACAGCCATTAAGCTTAAAAGAGTTATTTTTTTCATAGTTGATTTTTGATTTAAGTTGGTCTTGAATATTGTTGGTGTTATTGGAATAATCGTTTCAGAATTCATGCTGTTTGTTAGTTAAAGGTTAGTGTTTCTGTGAATTGTTGATTCTGAAACAAACGTTTCAGAATAAAGGCTGTAATTTAAAAGTTAGGTATGCGTATTGGGAATATTATCTGAAATAAACGTTCCAGAATTAGGTAAAAAAAATAGAAGCTATTTAAATATATTTTTAATCAGGAATTCTGACATTTTTTTGATTTTGATCGGGTTTTGATTAACGATGTACGATTGCTTCCAGCCTGTAAAGGAAGTTGCAATATATTCGGCCATTAATGATGCGTCTTCAGAATTGTCCATTTCACCATCGTCCATCGCTTTTTGGACTATTGCAGCCATAAACTCAATGAAAACATCACTTTGTTTACTCATTTGATTTCGGACTGTGGCATCTTCTGGCGCAATTTCAAATGTCGTTTTCATTCCGAGACAGCCTTTGTCACAAGATACAATCCAATCCGCTTTATCAGTAATAATTTTGATGAGTGCTGCTTTGGCTGTTTTTTCTCTAGCAACTTTTTCTTTTAATTCACACATTGCATTCTCAAAATAATTGCAAATGCATTTCATGAATAATTGATGCTTGTCGCCAATGGTGTTGTATAAACTGCTTCGATTGATTTGCATAGCATCCACAAGATCCTGCATTGAAGTAGCATTGTATCCTTTTTCCCAAAAGACATTCATCGCTTTTTCAATTTTTTCGACCTCGTTAAATTCTACACAGCGAGCCATAACTCTTAAATTTATTTTGCAAATGTAAAACTATTTTTGAAACAAGCGTTTCGGAATGAAATATTTTTTTAATTTTTTTTCAAAAGGCCTATTTGTCAAGCATATTGACTCGATATTATAGGAATACTATCGGTTTTGTAGTTTTTGGGATTTTTACAATATGAAAAGGTTGCGTCATTACAGCGGTAGCATCACCAGTCAATAAATTGGCTACTGTCACATTTATATTGTTTTGATGTTCAATAATATTTGTAATATCTATACTGTGTCCTCCATTTCCATAGATTTTATCAAAAACAGCTATTATAGTATAGTTATTAAAATCAATATTTGTTTCACTAAAATTATTTGTTACATTATTTCGTGTATTCATTTGCTGCATGAGCTGAATCCAATCTGAATTTGAATTTATTATTAAATTTTGTTGGTTTATTTTTTCGTCTCCATTACCATATAGTATATATTTCCTAATGTTTATTGGATTGATTAAGCTTCCAGCAGGTTCATTGTCGATGTTGTAAATTAATGTAGGTTTCCCATTTACACAGTCCACTCCCGAGGGTATTATTGCAACATCACAAGTGGAGGTAATTCCCCATTTTTTATTGTATTCGTCTTGTGCTTTGGTGAAATTCTCAACTTTTTTGAGGAATTCGGAAGTATTAATTTTTAAAGAGTATGGAATGAAACCAATAGGACCGCCACATGCTTTTGATCCAATGGCTGTAAAAGCCCATTCAGCGGAGTTGGTGCATGGAGTCGTATTGACTTGGGATGCGGCGATAATTTCAGCGTGCATTTTGGATAGGTTTTGATCTTCTGATTCTTGTGAAGGTGAATCGTCATTATTGCAATTGTAAAAGAAGAGACTAAAAGCAATAAATAAGAATTTTATATTTTTCATAGTTGACTGTTTATTATATAGATGCACTTGTAAAAGAAAGGTTGCGTTTAATTTTGAAAAAAAATATAATTAGTTTTATTGATAACTAAACCTAACGATTGAAACTGTTTGCTATACTTGAACGTCAGATTAATTTTTGAGAATCATTGCAAAAAAAACAAAATGTTGATTTTTAGCCCCGATGGAAGTGGAATCCTTGTAGGCTGGGGTTCAGCCTACAAGATTATAACGGACAGCGGGAACAATGCTTACTAAAAATGCCTATTGTTCCTGCTCCAAAAAAATAGTATGGGTAGTGAATTTGGTTTAAAAATTATGCATTTTAATCTATCTGATTTTTAGGTTCTAAAAGATTGCTACAAATTGTATTGGTTTATTGGCCTAAGGACTCATTTTTTTAAAATGCCTTTTTCAACGCTTTCGTTAATTATCTTCTCCGCATAATTCCAAATTGAACTTGATCCGTTTTTTATTACTTTCTTTTTTTCATACACTTTGTTGTAGGGTACACCAAACTCTTTCCAAGTTCCGCCATTATTGGAAACGTTTTGAAGCAATGGTTCAAATCTGTCCATTGTTTTTGCAAATTTGGCTTCATTGGTTTGTCCACTTTCAAATTCTTCCCAAATCGATAAGAATTCTTCTGCCTGTTCTTTTGGCAACATTCCAAAAATCCGATTGGCGGCTATTCTTTCTTCGTCTGTATTGGAATGATTTTTCGCTGTGTCATAAATAAAGATGTCGCCTGCATCAATTTCAACAATATCGTGGATCAAAACCATTTTCAGCACTTTCAAAATATCAATGGGAACATCAGAATGTTCGGCTAAAACAATGGTCATCATAGCCAAATGCCAGCTGTGTTCTGCGTCATTTTCGTTTCGGTCGCTATTAAATAATTTTGTTTTACGTTGAATATATTTGACTTTATCGATTTCCTTGATAAAATTGATTTGTTGTAATAAATTCTCGGCTTTCATTGTTTGGTGGTTTAATGATTGTCTATAGTTTTCTATTTTCTAAATAACATAAAGGTTTGATACTAAATTACTCATGCCACTTGAAGCAAACCATTCAAATATAAAACTATATTCATTAATACAGTTGCCCAAATCCCTTGTTGCTGTTATTACGTTTAGTGTCCAAATCCTTTAAATAATCCATGACTTCCGTCCAGATGTTGAATGAAATCGAACTAGCTTTCTTTTGTGCTATAGACCTAAATTAGGCAACACAAAAGATTTGGTATTGGGATGTAACCGTATCCATAACCCTGGATTTGTATTTAATTGCAGTAATGCTTTATCCTTATCTGAACTCAGATCTGTATTAAGCACGTTTGCATATGTTTGAACTTTGGCAGGAGCAGAATCGGCATCTACTACTGATTGAACGATTTTTTTTGCCTGTAATATCGCAGCTGGTCCTAAAGTGAGAATATACTCAGCAGATCGACATTCCTTTTCGTCACTTTCATTTACAAGGCTTCCACCAGCTTTAAACTTGCTAATGTGGTGTTCCAAAATACTGCTGGATATTGGGATTATCCCTGCAACATGATGAGGCTGTGCTCCTGAGAAAGGTTTAATATAGGCAAGGTGTGATGCTTGATTTTCTTCTGGGCCATGGCCAATAAAAAAGATATCCAAACCGCCCAATTCTTCCAATTTAGTCAAATATTCTATAAGTGCGAATTCTAAATCTTTTGTATCGGTTCGCATTGGTGTAAAGCTTTTTATTTTCTTGAAAAAGCTTTCTCCTAAAATACGCTCAAAATCCCTAACAAAACTAAAACCATTATTCATGCTCAAGGGTGCAAGTGCGTCTTGAGTAAACACATTCAGCCTAGCGAGTAATTCATCCTGTTCTGTTGTCTTAGCCAATTCTCCCAATAAACGATGTAACTCCTGAGCACCTCTACCACCAAGAAGGGCAATGTTGATATCACCTTCTTTTGATGTTGCGGTGCTGTAAAGCTCATTTAGCATTGCCTGTCCAACTTCGGCTTCGCTACCAAGGACAGTGGGTAGTATGCCATAATCAGTAAAATTTAATTCTTGTTGGTTCTTTTTGGACAACCACACATTATTGTTGTCTTCATCTCTTGTGAATTGCGAATTATGTATATTCATTATAATTATCGATTTTATTCTAATTTATTAATAGGGTAGGAACTCTTAAGTTAATCCTTGTTGGATACTAAATTTTATTGAATGGCAAATTATTCCGAATGCATAACCAGCTTTTCATCAAGTTAATTGGCCAAATCCGTTGTAGTTGTTGTAAGCGTTGCCTTTATATTTATTTGTAAAGCCATTTTTTAATTAACTTGGTATAATTAGGCATTATCAAATAAACCATTATTGCAACAATGACGCCAGAGATAAACAACGAATTGATAAATCTGTTCTCTGGAAAATTTAAAATCTTTAAAACAGGAAGGACTAGCAATGGGATAAGAGTAGATAAGGGATAAATTGCTGACCATGTGACCAAATATTGTTTCCAACGAGCGGGAATTTTTTGATTTTCATTGTTATTTGTGAAAAGAAAATCTAAGCCCGATTTGATTAAATATTTATCATCTTTGGAAAATAAAGGTTGTGCTTTTTTAATTAGATTTTTTCTGTCATTTGATTCCATCCATTTTGTAAGGTTTTCAATTGTGTCAAACCTTATAATTACAGTATAATCAAATGTCAAATTTGGGATAGGACGAATTATTTGCCAATCAATGTTGCCAACATAACTTCTACAAATTGAGCCAATTTCACTTAACCAATCTTCGTATTGGTTTTGTTTTCCGTCTATTATTTGATGATTAATTACTACAGTTGCGCCTTGATCTTTCATAAATATATGTAGCTTATTTATCGGTTTTGCTATGGTTACGGCTAATAGCAGGCTGTGAAAAATGAGGTTTTTTACAGTCTGATGTTGTGGTACTACAGCGGATTTGGGACTAAATTAAGCCCATTCTTCGGATTTGCCAAATCTTTCAAATACAAAACCATCTTTAAATTCAGCCAAATGACTAAATCTCTTGTAACGGCTAGTGGCTGGCTTTTTCTATTTCTTCAATTAATCTATTTTCATTTTTTCTATTTCGCCCCATAGAAGCGATTGAGCTTTTTTATCGAGGTCACAAATCGGTTCTTTCTTACGTTAATAAGTTATTTATAAAAGTCTGTGAGGCTTAATTTATACAAATGGAAATTGCCTTATTTTTGGCTAAAGAATTTGAATTAACATATAGTATTCCTTATTTTTTTGAGGAAAACCAACTCTATTAGGACTTAAAATGATTAAAATTATTGATTTGTTTGCAGGTATTGGCGGAATCAGAAGGGGGTTTGAGCAAGCTTCGGAAGGTGCTGTTGAATGCGTTTTTACGAGTGAGTGGGATGCTTTTGCAAATAAAACCTATGCGGCCAATTATCCAAACGAAACAATTTTTGGAGATATTACTGCCGTTGATGTAAATGATATTCCGGATCATGATATTTTATTGGGTGGTTTTCCGTGTCAGCCTTTCTCGCAGGCGGGTTTAAAAAAAGGTTTTGATGATACTAGGGGCACACTTTTTTTTGACATCGAAAGAATATTGATCGCAAAACAGCCAAAAGCTTTTTTGCTCGAAAATGTCAAGCGATTGAGAACCCATGATAACGGAAGAACGCTTGAAATTATTCTGAAACATGTAAAAGAGGCCGGATATAAAAATGTGCATGTAGAGGTGTTGAAAGCCAGGGATTTTGGATTGCCGCAAAACAGGGAAAGAATCTTTATTGTGGGGTTTTTGGATGAAAATGTAAAGTTTGAATTTCCTTCGCCAACAAATATCGAAACCAGGGTTGGGGATATATTGGAATCTGATATTGATGAGAAATACACGATTTCGGATAAACTATGGGCAGGACATCAACGAAGAAAAGCCGAAAATAAGTTAAAGGGAAAAGGCTTTGGCTTTGGAATCGTTAATAAGAATTCCGAATATACCAATACCATTTCTGCCAGATACTATAAGGATGGAAGCGAGATATTGGTTCAGCAAGAGGGCAAAAACCCAAGGAAACTAACGCCCAGGGAAGCTGCGAGATTACAAGGGTATCCGGATACATTTATTATACCAGTTTCGGATAATCAGGCGTATAAACAGTTTGGAAACAGTGTGCCGGTTAATACAATTGAAGCCGTTGCAAGAGAGATGCTAAAAGGTCTTGAGAATACAAAAAAAGGAATCAATAACAATCTGGAATTACAAGTCGTTGAATAATCGATAGGGGCAAATCAGGGTAGGATTGTAGGTGTTGAGGCTTCTCATGCCCGTGCCGCCTTTAATTTCCTCTTCCCAATTTACATTATTGGCAAAATCACGAATTTTTATATGTTTCCATCCCACTAGTTTTCTATCCGTTTGATTATTGATTTCCCGAATTACCAAATGATATTCGAGTTTGGTTTCAGTTGTAATTCGGATCATATCCTTCAAGCGAGGAACATCCAGTCCAAAACCTTTCGTGGCTTTTTTTGGTAAATCTTTTTCCTTGATTTCTATTAGTTTGAATTCACCCGATGGTCTTTTTAGAATCTGGTCAATATCCGAAAGTTTTCCTTTCTCTTTGCCAAATCCAATCAATCCGTCAAGGAACAATCGATTCATGTAGATTTTTAAAAGTTGTATTTCGGAAAATTGAATCATATTCTCGGTAAACATATCTGTGGTTGATTGTTCTATGGGGAATATGTTTTTGCCTCTTTTTTCGACCGAATTAAATAGTGAAGTTATTACGGTTGTAGTATTGGATGTTGTTTTAAAATTTCCAGATTCGGTTTTGAACTCATAAATTTCCATTTCAGGAACCCATAGTTGTATGGTTTCGTTTTCAAAAAACATTACGGGAGTTTTTGTCCAATTGGCATTCGTGTAGGCCACCAAAAACATTTTTTCAAAACCCAATTTGGCTAATGAACAATATATGTTTTTGTAATCTTCGTCAAGGTTCTCTTTTGGAATTATCGTTATATAGATGGAGTTGTCCAAGCTGGTATCGGTACTGTTTTTCGAAATAATGATTCCGCCTTCCAGTTGTTTGTAAAAAGGATATTTCTCCGTGATGTAGTTTTCCAGAAAAAGTTCGCCTCTAAATCCTTTAAATCTGTTTTCGGCTTGTTTGTCTCCAATAACATTGTTTGAAACCAAAATAGTTATCCCTTCGATAATTTCTAATTTCCCCATAAATGTTTGTGCGGTTTTTCTGAGTTGATTAACGAAGTTAAGCGATTTATTTCAAAAATGGAATGATTCTGATTGTTTTATGCAGGATTTCAAAAAAAGAAACTTTGTTGTTGATCTGAACCGAATGTATTAATTTTTTGCAGCAGAAAGATTAAGTGTTTTCAGTGAACATGGTTCCCGCTCTCCGTTGCAATCTTGTGTGCCGAACCCCGGCACACAAGGATTTCCACTTTGATCGGGGCTAGGGAGGGAGATTTGGTCTTTTAACGATCAAGGCATGGATTAAGTTTTCAATCTTGGGTAATGATTTGTGGCTTTGGAATTCCTTGATAATTCTTGCTGAAACATAAAATTTGATTGTTTTTTAAGAATTATTGCATGTATAGTAAAATTTAATAATATGTATTTTTTTTAGATCATTTTTCTTATATGTGTAAAAATAAATTGTAATTAAGGGTTAAGTTCTAATTACCCCCCTCTTTAATGTTAAAATACCCCCTAAACATACTTGTGTGTTGCAGTAAGTTTGCATCTGGGAATGTGAATTATTTGTTAATGTTGGATGGATTACTCTTAAAGAAATCTAAACAAACTCTAGCTGAAAATTTTATCTGATATACAATAATTCACAGGCTTATTAATTTTTATTAACCAAATGATAATAACCAAGAGATGACAAATTTTATTAAGAAAGGTAAAGCTCCTGATTGTATGTCTGGATTTGATTTAAAAAAGAAACTTACACTGTGTTGTGCATTGTTTTCCTTATCTCAAATGCATGCGTTTAATATCGCTTTTACGGATGTTGTAATGGAGCAACAAGGTGTTCAACAAAAGAGAACAATAACTGGAGTTGTCAATGATGAAAATGGTATACCTTTATCAGGTGTGTCTATTTTGATTAAAGGAACCAAAACAGCAACCATGACCGATTATACTGGAAATTTTTCTATAGATGTAGAAGCAAATTCAGTATTGGTAATATCCTATATTGGGTATGCAAACATGGAAGTTGTAGTAAACGAAAGAACTACAATTAATATAAAATTACAAAAAAGTACATCTGCTTTAGATGAAGTTGTGGTGATTGGATATGGTAAAATGAAGAAGAAGGATTTAACTGGAGCAATTGTTCAGGTTAAAGCAGATGCTTTGGCAAACCAAAACCCACAGACTGTTCAGGATTTACTACGAGGTGTTCCCGGTTTGAAAGTTGGTTATTCTGCCGATGCAAAAGGAGGAGGTTCTTTGCAGATTCGTGGACAGACTTCTGTTTACAAAGACAAAGATGGAAAAGATGGAGGTCATAACAGTCCACTTATTATTTTGGACGGAATGCAATTCTATGGTGAACTTTCAGAAATTAATCCTGATGATGTTGGTCAGATAGATATTTTAAAAGATGCATCGGCAACTGCTGTATATGGGTCTAAAGCAGCGGCGGGAGTTATTGTTATTTCAACGAAAAAAGGAAAATCTGGTAAGCCTGTCATTAATGTTACTACAAATACAACTGTTGTCAACGAAAGCGCTTATCGTAATGTATACTCTCCGGAGGGATATGTAAAATACCGTGAAGATTGGGAGACTGCCAAAACGTATGGAATTAATGCTGCAAATGGAGCATATGAGGCATATGCTGCTGCTGGAGCCCAAAAGGGACAATATGGTTATTTTTCAAGTCCGAACGATTTAGGGAAATATGGTATCACCCAGGCACAGTGGTTGGCATATCAACCAGCTTCTCAAACAAATGGTAAAAGTATCGAAGAAGTGTGGGGTCGTCGTTTGGGGATTACTGATCCTCTGCTTTTGAAAAATTTTATGGAAGGAAAAACACACGATTGGTATGATAGTACTTTTAGAACAGGAATAAATCATGATAATAATTTAAGTGTTTCCGGAGCAGGCGATAAAGTAAATTATTATATGTCTTTGGGGTATTTAACGTCAGAAGGAGCTATACAGGGTAATGATTATGACGCAGTTCGTGCTAATATGAAAGTAGATGCTAAAATTACGGACTGGCTTGAATTTGGAGCAAACGTTAATTTTCAAGACCGTACGGACGGAGACATAGCTGTTGGTACTGGTACTAATTATTGGGATGCAAATATGTTAAGAAACAGTCCGTTTTCTAACTTTAAAGAAACAAATGGAGATTATGCGAGACAGCCAATGGGACCAACTATCGGGGGGTATAACTATTACTATGACCGCCAATTTATGGAGCTTGAGAAAGGGTTTACTGTCTTTAATACCATATTCAATACTAAGGTGAATTTGCCTTATGGTATTACATATACATTTAATGTTGCGCCACGATATGAATTTTTCTATAATCGTTATTTTCAGTCATCAGGACATAAAGGCTGGAACCCAGCTACAATAGGGGTAGATAGAGAAAGCGGTAAAAAATTTACCTGGAACTTAAATAATACCATAGCATGGGATTATACATTTAGCGAGAAACATCATATCATAGCAACTTTTGTTCAGGAAGCTGAAGAACTTCAAACATGGTCTGATGTTATTAAAGCTCGTAATATTCTGCCTTCAGATGTATTGGGGTTTCACAATACACAAAACGGGACTCTTTTGAATAGCTCATTTTCTACTACAGATACACATCAGACAGCCGATGCATTAATGGCAAGACTTTTTTATTCTTTCGATAACCGTTATATGCTGACAGGGACCATACGTCGTGATGGATATTCCGCATTTGGAACATCTTACCCTTACGCCACTTTTCCTTCCCTTGCATTCGCATGGAATTTTAAAAACGAGAACTGGATCAATTGGGATGCTTTGAGTTCAGGTAAATTACGTTTGTCTTGGGGTAAAAATGGAAATAGAACGCTTACTGATCCCTATTTAGCTTTGGCAAACTTAACCTCAGATGGAGCAATGGGTTATATTGATGCGTCAGGAAGCATCGTTGACATGAAATTTTTAGCAATTGATCGAATGAAAAATCCAAACCTACAATGGGAAAAAACAACAGCAACAAATATTGGTCTTGACCTTGGATTCTTAAATGACCATATTACAAGTACAATAGATATTTACAGAATGATTACAAATGATATGATCATGAATCAGCGTTTGCCTGGTTTCACTGGATTTCCGTTAATTGCAACTAATCTTGGAGAAGTTGAAAATAAAGGAATTGAAATAAGCCTTACTACTTTAAACATAAAAAAGCCAAACTTTGAATGGACTACCAGCGTTGCTTTTTCATATAATAAAAATACCATAAAAGCACTGTATGGCAATATGGAAGACATTAAGGATGATAATGGTAATGTTATCGGAAGCAAAGAGTTAGATGATAAGACGAATGGATGGTTTATTGGTAGACCAATCTCTCAAATTTGGGATTATAAAGTAATTGGTATCTGGCAAAAAGAGGAAGCCGCAGAAGCAGCTAAAGCTGGACAACGCCCTGGTGATCCGAAAATTGAAAATAGTTACACTGCTGACGATGTTAATGGAAATCCTATTTATAACGAAAAAGACAGACAGTTTTTAGGCGAAACAGCTCCTCCAATTAATTGGTCACTGCGTAACGAATTTAAGATTTATAAAAATTGGAATTTGGCAATTAATATGTATTCTTATATGGGACACAAATCACTTGATGGACGCTATATGAATACTTATAATGATGGTAGTTTGTACACAAACAACTACAATCCATTTGTAAACCCATATTGGACAGTTGATAATCCAACCAATGACTGGGCACGCCTTGATGCTAGAGGACCTGCAGGTGCCGGAACACAAAAATTGTATGATCGCAGTTTTATTCGTTTGGACAATATTTCGTTGGCCTATACGCTTCCTAAAGATCTTTTAGGCCGCTTGCATATTAGAAACTTCAAGATTTATGCTTCTGTTCAGAACGCTGCAACGTGGTCGGCTTCTGAAGAATGGAAATATTACGGAGACCCAGAAACAGGGGGATTGGCAACACGAATGTTTAATTTAGGTTTTAATGTTTCACTTTAAAAATTACTTAGCGATGAAAAGATATATAAAAAATAAAATTGCAAAACTTGCGCCTTTAGTAGCAGTTACTGCTCTTTTGATTTCTTGTTCAGAAAATTTTCTGGAACCGGATCCACTTTCAGTTTATGAACCCGAAGACACATTTACTACAGAAGCTGGGGTGAAGTCAGTTTTAGCATCTGCTGATAAAGGATTACGTAATAATTATATTCATTATAAAAATGCAGGTAATAGTGTGCCTATCGGTACGGAATATGTTTTCTCAGACATGGCAAAATATGGTAAAACGGATAATACCAGTACTATTTCTGATTTTGCCAAAACCATAGTTCCCACCGGAAGCTTTAAAACAGATACAAATGATGATTTTTATCTTGGATTTTATTGGGATGAGGCCTATACTGGAATTAAACATGCTAATACGGTATTGCGATACATTGATTATGTGTTAAACTTATCGCAAGAGGATAAAAATAAATATATCGGTCAGGCCTATTTTCATAGAGCCTATCGTTATCTTAATTTGGTATATCAATTTGGAGATATACCATTAATTACTAAAATTCTGGAGGTTCCAAAGCAGAGTTATTATTCTACAAAAAAAGAAGCAATTATCGAAATGATTACTGCCGATATGGAAAAAGCTGTCGAATGGGTACCGGAGCAGTCAAAACTGCCTTACTTGGGTTTAGTTAACAAAGGGGCATGCCGACAGTTATTGATTAAGTGTTATTTGGCATCAGGCAGATTTGCAGAGGCTGAAGCACAGGCCAATATTCTTATTAATCAGTCAGGTTATTCTTTGATGCAAAGTACTTTTGGGACTTTTGATCCAGGAGGAAATCCAACAACTTGGACTATAACCAGAAATGTCGTTTGGGATTTACACAGACCTGAAAACAAAATTATCGCAGGCAACAAAGAAGCAATCTTGATAATGCCAAACGGAGGGGTACAATCATTTTTACCGTTTGCTTCGATGAGAATTTTTGGTCCAAACTGGAATTCAGGTACGCTTACCACACCGGATGGTAAACAAGCAGCAAATCGTTTTGCGTCTAACAATGCTAATTATCAGGCTAAATATGATTATGCAAGAGCACTGGGACGTGGTATTGCTACTATTAGCGCTTCGTATTATTCGCAACGTCCTATGTGGGTCGTAAACGGTATCGAGGATAAGCAGGATCTTAGACACAACAGTACTGTTGGTAACTGGGTGAATATGACTGATCTTAAATACAGTGATAAGACTTCGGCTTACTATCAGCAAAATTTTAGAATGAAACATAATGGTACTCTGCTGTCAAAAGATACCCTTCGTGAATGGTTTGATTTCCCGTTGTATAAAATCTATTTACATGATGTTGTAAATGAAACCAATGCAAATGCAAATGATTTTCAGGGAGCAAGTACCGGAGGTAAGGCGCATTGGTATCTATACCGTTTAGCCGAAACGTATTTGTTAAGAGCAGAAGCACGTTTTTATCAAGGTAATACTGCTGGAGCAGCTCAGGATGTGAATGTTATCAGAGCAAGAGCCGGAGCTTCTCAAATGTATACCAATGTAACTATTGGGGACATTTGTGCCGAAAGGGGAAGAGAACTTTATCTGGAAGAATGGAGGAATGTAGAATTAAAACGTATTTCGCACTGTCTTGCACTTAGCGGAAAACCTGATGAATGGGGTCAGACTTATAGTAAAACCAATTGGGATAAACAGTCTGGAACTGATGCAGCTGGAGGCAGTTACTGGTATCAGCGTATTACGCATTATACCCTTTACAATAAATACCCCGCTGGTATTGTGGTTCCAAACGGTACCAAGTTTTATAGTATGGACAAACGTAATAATTATTGGCCTATTCCAAACAGTGCTATAACGGCTAATATTAACGGCAAATTAAGTCAGAATTACGGTTATGATGGTTACGATCCTAACGTTAAAGTTTGGACTAAATGGCAGGATGCTGTTGAGGACGAAGGAAAACTCTAAATAAGCTAGTAGTTTGGTTTTGGTTAGAAATTGGGACATGAATTAATTTGTGTCCCAATTTTGATTAAAGCAAAATAAATGAATAAAAAAGTAAAACTTATTTTTTAGAATAGCCATATTAATGTTTTCTTTGAATCATGTTTGAAGAAAAGTTAAATACTATTGATTAATTTATAATTATGAAACCCAAAATCTCATTTTTCATTTTAATGGTCTCCATTGCATTAATGATTACAAGTTGTAAAAGTAGCGCTGTAAAACAAGAAAAGCCAATCCCGCAATCTAGGGAGGAAGTTATTGCCATTATTGACAAGGTAAACAGCCATTGGCAAGAAGGTCATCCTCAGCCGGGTATCGCTTTTTGGAATGTGGCAGCTTATCACACAGGAAATATGGAGGCTTATAAAGTAACTAAAAACAAAAAATATTTAGATTATTCTACGGTTTGGGCTGAAAAAAATCAATGGATGGGTGCAAAATCGAATAATAAAGCCGAATGGAAATACAATTATGGTGAAACTGACAAGCATGTCTTGTTTGGTGATTGGCAGATTTGTTTTCAAACGTATATTGATTTATACAATTTCACGGGTAAAAAAGATAAAAATAAAATTGCTCGCGCTCGAGAAGTAATGGAGTATCAGATGAGTACAACGGCAAATGATTATTGGTGGTGGGTTGATGGATTGTACATGGTAATGCCAGTAATGACCAAATTGTATAAGGTTACCGGAAACGAAATGTATTTGGAAAAATTACACACTTATTTGGCTCATGCCAATAGTATTATGTATGATGAGGAATCCAAATTATATTTTCGTGATGCAAAATACGTGTATCCCAAACACAAAAGTGCCAATGGAAAAAAGGATTTCTGGGCTAGAGGAGATGGGTGGATTTTTGCTGGATATGCCAAAATTATTCAGGATTTGCCTAAAAATGCCAAACATAGACAAGAGTACATAAACCGTTTTAAGGACATGGCGGTAGCTTTGGCGGCAGCACAGCAAAAAGAAGGCTATTGGACACGCAGTATATTGGATCCCGATCATGCACCGGGACCGGAAACAAGTGGTACCGCTTTTTTTACGTATGGTTTTTTATGGGGAATCAACAATGGATTTCTAGATAGGGAGACCTATTTGCCCGTGGTTAAAAAGTCATGGGATTACTTGACCAATTTTGCATTACAAGCCGATGGAACTGTGGGCTACATACAGCCTATTGGAGAAAAAGCGATTCCGGGACAAGTTGTGGATAAAAATTCTACTGCCGACTTTGGTGTAGGAGCTTTTCTATTGGCTGCATCAGAGATGTCTCGCTTTGTAAAGTAGTAAATTGGTAAAACTTGAAGTATAATTTATTCAACTTGTTTCTTTCAATTTTGCACATATTCATTAATTGAATATGGAAGTATTTTATTGTGAAAGGCTTAATAAACGGTTTTGCCGACAATTATTATTTTGAAAAGGGATTATATACCCTTTGTATTTAAATTTTATTATTATGATGAAAAATTTTAAAAGGTTCTTATGTTATGTTATTGTTTTTTTTACAGCTTTCAGTTATCAAACACATGCACAGGTTGGGGCAGAACAAACATTTATTGCATCGGATAATTGTTTTAGGCTCAACGGGCAGCCTTTTGTAGTAAGAGCTGCAGAGCTTCATTATCCCCGAATTCCAAAAGCAAAATGGGAGGAACGTATTCGTTTGTGCAAGGCCATGGGAATGAATACTATTTGTATTTATTTATTTTGGAATCTTCATGAGCAACAGGAGGGGGTATACAATTTTGAAGGACAGAATAATGTGGCAGAATTTGTCAAACTTATAAAGAAAAACGGAATGTACTGCATTGTACGTCCGGGACCGTATGTATGTGCAGAGTGGGATATGGGCGGACTGCCATGGTGGCTTCTCAAGAAAGAAGATATTAAGGTTCGTTCTCTTGAAGATAAATTTTTCATGGAGAGTGCCGGAAGGTATTTAAAAAGAGTAGGGAAAGAGTTATCTGGTTTGCAAATACAAAAAGGTGGAAACATCATAATGGTTCAGGTAGAGAACGAATATGGAGTATTTGGAAAGGATAGTAAATACATGGGAACAATCCGTGATTTAATTAGGGATTCAGGTTTTGACAAAGTTCAACTCTTTCGATGTGATTGGGCATCAAATTTTGATCGTTACCAATTAGATGGTGTTGCAAGTACCTTAAATTTTGGTGCCGGTTCGAACGTTGATGAGCAATTCAAGAAATTTAAACAGGTAAATCCCAAGGCACCACTAATGTGTAGCGAATATTGGACTGGCTGGTTCGATCAATGGGGAAGACCTCATGAAACCAGAAATATAGATACTTTTATTGGCAGTTTAAAAGATATGCTTGATAAGGGAATATCATTTAGTTTATATATGGCTCATGGTGGTACTTCTTTTGGACAATGGGCGGGCGCAAATTCACCACCGTATGCACCAACAGTTACTTCTTATGATTATGATGCCCCAATTACGGAGGCAGGTATTCCTACCGATAAGTTTTATGCAATCAGGACTCTTATGCAAAATTACCTCAATCCGGGAGAAAGTATTCCAGAGGTACCAAAAACAGATTCTTCGATTGTCAAATTATCGGATATTACCTTGACCAGTAAATCAGTTTTGTTTGATAATTTGCCAAAACCTATCATTAGCAATGAAGTACGTCCGATGGAATATTTTGGACAGGGATGGGGGAGCATACTTTATAGAACAACTATAGAAGCTTCTTCCGAGGAACGAAAACTCGAAATAGATGCCGTGCATGATTATGCAATGATATACCTCGATGGAAAATATCTGGGTAAACTTGACAGAAGATTTGGAGAGAAAACCATTACTCTTCCTTCGGTAAGTAATAAGGCGACGTTGGATATTTATGTTGAGACCACAGGAAGGGTTAATTATGGAAAAGAAATAATTGACCGTAAGGGAATTACAAGCAAGGTTTCAATTTTTCATGGACAAAATAAAGTGGAATTAGCCAATTGGAAAATTTATCTATTCCCTTTGTTTACAATGAATATAGACAAATTATCTTTCAAAGAGGATAAAAACCCTGCAAAAGGACCAGCATTGTATAAGGGAACTTTTTCCGTAAAGGAAACAGCTGATACCTTTTTGGATCTTGGAGGCTGGGGAAAAGGAATGGTAGTCGTAAATGGTCATAATTTAGGACGTTTTTGGAAAATTGGCCCAACACAGACTTTGTTTTTGCCAGAATCATGGCTTAAGAAAGGTACAAATTCAATAGTGGTTTATGATATATATCCGAAAGAAAAACCAATAGTAAAATCATCTGTCAAACCTATATATGAAGTGGTTATTGATAGTTCTTATTTGCATAGAAGAAACGAACATATTGATCTTTCTAAAGCAACTCCCGCTATCGAAGGTACATTACCAGATGCACAAGGCTGGAAGAGTATTTCTTTAAATAGCCCTGTTTCAGGTCGTTATATTTGTTTTGAAGCATTAAATTCACAGGATAAAAATGATGTAACTACTTCTGTTGCCGAGTTTGAACTGATTGGATCCGAAGGAAAAGTATTGGCGACAACTTTATGGAAAGTGGTATATGCCGATAGTGAAGAAATTACAAGTGCTACCAATTCGGCCGATAAAATATTTGACAAACAGGAATCCGTGATTTGGCAAACTGTTCGCAAAGGCGGAAAAAGTCCACATCCGCATCAGGTAGTGATTGATCTTGGTGAATCGGTCTTGATTTCTGGATTTAAAATTTTACCAAGAAGCGATAATAAAAAAACAGGCAATGTGAAAGATTTTCGTTTTTATGCGCAACAACAACCATTTAGCTTTGTTAAGGACTAGTTTTTAAACCAAATAACCATATATTTGGCTGGGGCAACAGTAATTTTCGTAATAACTGTTGCCCTTTTTATGCTTATGAAATAAAATTCAACACGCTGTAAATTAGGTAATAATAAAAAAAAATCATCCAAAGAACTAAAATTAGTTAATTAGTCCTTGAGTTTGTTTTAAATTTGAAAATGTTCTGGATTGCAAATTCACTCTAAATTGAATTATTTTGTTATTGCCTTGGTTAAGTACTCGTTTATGAAAAAAAAAATTAAGATTAGTTTCTTGTTTTGTTTGCTGACATTTTCCGTGAATTGTCAGGAATATTTAGTTCGGTTTTTAGATATTTCTCAGGGATTGTCTAACAATTCGGTTACTTGTATTTATCAAGATTCTCAGGGGTATATTTGGTTTGGATCCAATGATGGTTTAAACCGTTATGATGGTTATGACTATAAGGTGTACAGGAATGATCTCAAACAGAGTAATACCATATCGGCTAATTATGTTTTTAGTATAGATGGCGATTCACAAGGCAATATCTGGGTAGGAAGTGCAAATGGGGGCAGTGTCCTTAATCCAGTTTCAGGACATATCTCCCAGTTAGCCGAAGGTAGTAATACCAATTTGATCAAGGGAGAAAGCATACGACAAATCAGGGCATATTCAAAAGAATACATGATGGCAGCATGTGAAAAATCTGGTTTGGTAATTTTTAAAAAAGGTCAATACATAGGAAAACAAGTAGCGTTAATTGTAGGAACCAAGAAAATTTCACAATATTATGCTTCAACTATAGAACCCATTGTCGAAAAGGGTTTCTGCTGGGTTTTTATTAAAAATTACGGTCTATATAAATACTGGATAAAATCCCAGGTATTGGAATTAATTTCCAACGAAAAGCTTCAGGCAAATTATTTGAAAAGCCATGCCGACGGTCATCTTTGGGTTGGTACTGACGAAGGATTGTTTCGGTTCATGGAATCAACTAAATCGTATGGTAATAATTTATTCGGACACAAGATTATAGTTACTAATATTTTATTTGATAAAAATAAGGAAACTTACATTGCAACAGATGGTTCGGGAGTATTTAAAATGAACAAACAAAATACGCCAGTACAATTTAAGGATCAGGGAAACCAACAAATTTTAAAAAGTGATGCGGTTTGGGGCCTATATGAAGATAAGGATAAAAACAAATGGTTTGGAACCTTACGGGGCGGGGTAAGCATGATTGGGAGTTCCAAGCGTTATTTTCGTCATATAAAAAATACCGAGGGAAATCCAGCACTTAATTATATCTTATCATTTTGTGAAGACGCAAACCATAATTTATGGATTGGAACAGATGGAGCCGGCTTGCGAATTTGGAACAGATCCAAAAATACATTTGCAAAATTTACGCAGAATGAAGGACTCTCCAGCAATTTTATTCCCAGTATCGTTTTGGATGACGAACATAATTTGTGGGTAGCAACTTGGGATGAAGGATTAAATAAAATTAATACCGTAAATCGCAAGGTTCAACATTATAGTTTATACAACCCATTGACAAAACATGAAGAACGAAGTGTATGGTATGTGTTTAAGGATTCAAAAAGTATTATATGGGTAGCAACCAAGGAAGGAACACTTTATTTTTATAATTCACTAACTGAAAAATTTGAAATATTTAATTCAGATATATCAGGGGTGCTGAGTATAAACGAAAGCCGTGACGGAAAATTATGGGTGGGTACCTATACTGATTTGATCGAAATAAATACCAAAACAAGAAAAATCAATAAAACGAAAATTGGCTATCCAATAAGATGTATTCTTGAAGACAAGAAATCTGATTTTTGGATTGGCACATCAGAAGGAGGCTTGTTAAAATTCAATCGGAAGAACAAGTCATATAGTAGATTTTCTACAGTCGAAGGACTGCCATCCAATATCGTTTTGAGATTATTGGAGGACTCGGAAGGGTATTTGTGGTTGAGTACCTATAAGGGGATAAGCCGATTTAATCCAGTAAAAAAAACGTTTCACAATTTTACGGTTTCTGATGGACTGCAAAGCAATCAATTCAGTTATAATGCAGGTTTGATTTTATCAACGGGTGAATTTATTTTTGGAGGAATTAATGGATTTAATATTTTTTACCCTAATCTGATAAAGGAAGTAAATAGAACTTATAGGGTATTACTTGACGATGTTCAGGTAAACAATAATTCGGTATTTGGAAATACAAATTATTTCAAAGTGAACGCGAGTGATCAAAAAGTCTTGGAACTGCCATTTGATCAAACAACGCTATCACTCGATTTTGTGGCATTGGATTATGAAAATACGGATAAAATTAAGTATGCCTATTATTTGGAAGGATGGGATGAGCATTGGAATTATGTTTCCAATAATAGAAATGCCCGATATTCACGGCTGCACGAGGGAACATACCATTTTAAGGTAAAAACTACAGATAATTATGGGAACTGGGGAAAGGAAGTTACATTAATAAATATTCGGGTTTTACCGCCATGGTATCGTTCTTGGTGGGCATATACGCTATACGTATTAGGATGTATTGGAATTGTGTTTTTATATATTAGGTATAACAATTACAAGCAAAGAATGCGCTACGAGGTAAAGCTGGCGCAAATGGAAAATTTGAAGGAAAAAGAGTTTTCAGAAAAACAAATGTCGATGTTTACTTATATTTCCCATGAGTTCAGGACACCTCTTTCGTTAATAATCAATCCGTTAAAAAAAGTAATAAAACAGCAAAATAAAGACGGAGAGACTCCAGACGAACTTTTGGTGGCCCATAGAAACGCAAGAAGATTATTGAGTTTGATGGATCAGCTGTTACTTTTTAGAAGAGCTGAAAATGATGCAGATCAATTGGTATTGTCTGAGGTTGATTTAAATAAATTATGTGATGAGGTATATCAGTGTTTTACGCAGCAGGCAAAATTTAGAAAAATTAATTATGAAATTGTACTTCCTCAAGAAAAAGTCAATTTAATTGCTGATTATGAAAAAATAGAAATTTGTATTTTTAATATTGTTTCCAATGCCTTTAAATATACATTAACAGGAGGTGATATTTTACTCAGTTTAGAGGAAAATAACGGAGAAGCAATTATTACCATCAAAGATACCGGCGTTGGAATTAGCAAGAATCAAATTGGTCATATTTACGAAAAATTTAGGCAAATAAATTCAAACAATAATACAGGTAAGGGGTTTGGTATAGGATTGTTTGTTGTAAAGCATTTTATCGAAAAACATTTTGGTTATATAAAATGTGAGAGCCAAGTAGGTTTGGGAACCGAATTTAAGCTGTTTTTTAAAATGGGTAAAGATCATTTTGGCGATCTGCCAATTGTTGAACATTCAGGCAAGATGAGTGATATTGTAAAAGAAATAGCTGCAGAAACTACATATCACAAAGGCAATAAGGATCATTCAAAAGATAATAATGCTGTTATCTTAAGCAAACTAAAAGATGATGTAGTATCAGATAAAAAATCAATTCTGATTATTGAAGATAATAAGGACATCAATAATTATCTGATAGAACTTTTTGCAGATGATTATTTGACGTATAGCGTTGATAACGGTACTGATGGCTATGAAATGGTTCGGAAAATTATGCCGGACATTGTTCTTAGTGATATTTCGATGGAAGGATTAAGTGGTTTGGAACTTTGTAAAAAAATTAAAAATGAAGAAGGCATTAATCATGTTTTAGTTGTTTTGTTAACTGCATCATCTAGTCCGGAAACTCATCTTCAGGGAATTTCTGATGGAGCTGATGATTACATTACAAAACCTTTTGATGATGAAATTTTGAAGGCAAAGGTGGAAACATTGCTTCGTAACCGAAGTCAGTTAAAGAACTATTTTCTGGAAAGTATTACCTTGAATCAGCATTCCTATAAAGTACCAATCGAGTCAGCTAATTTTTTAAAACGATGTATAGACGTAATTGAGAAAAATTTATCCAATCAGCAATTTACGGTTAAACAGTTTTCGGTTGAAATGGGAATGAGCCATAGCCGATTATACACTAAAATAAAAGAAATCTCAGGTTTAACCTTAAATGGATTTATACGATCAGTTCGTTTGCGTAGAGCAGCAGTACTTTTATTGACCGAAGATATTCGCGTTTCGCATGCCGCTTCTCAAGTTGGGATTGAAGATATCAAATATTTCAGGGAACAATTTGTTAAGCTTTATGAAATGACTCCGTCAGAATTTATAAAAAAATATAGAAATTCATTTAATGCCGAATTGAACATCATACAAAAAATAAAGGCTTAGTTCAATAGCTTAATGGGGGTTTCTAAAGGGATAATGTGATTTACCCCCTTTAATTTGTGATTTACCCTCCTTTGAATTTTTCTAAAGACTTGTTAATTTGAAATATCTAAATTATTACAGTTTTTAATAAGTTACTGTTATAAGTTTAGATGATATAAAACCAACGACAGCCCGCTGTCTCCATAATTGTTCTTTGTGACAAGCGGGACCTTTAAAAATTTATCAATTAATATGAAATATTTTAGAAGCCGGAATATTTTGCTTCTTCTTTTTACTGTATGCTCATTAACAGCACAGGTTAAAAAAGAGTATAATTTGGAGCAGCGTGACTATTTTGTAAAAATGCTAACTAAAATTACTCATCCAGTGCTTCAGGCTGCAGCCGAGGATCGCTTAAAATTGACAATGCCTGTTGAAACTGCACCCCATGCCTATGGTGATAGAGACAAAGTAACCCATTTGGAGGCATTTGGCAGAACACTTTCAGGGATATCACCTTGGTTACAATTGGGATCCGATGATACACCCGAAGGAAAATTGCGAGGAGAATATATCAATCTAACGGTTGCAGGAATAAAAAATGCAGTAGATCCATCTTCAAAAGATTATATGAATTTCAGTGAAGGGGGACAACCTCTCGTTGATGCCGCTTTTTTTGCTCAGGGTCTGCTCAGAGCACCTTTGTTATGGGAAAAACTGGATAATACTACACAACAGAATGTTATAAATGCCCTCAAAAGTACCAGAGTAATATCTCCGGCTTATACAAATTGGCTATTGTTTACGGCAATGATTGAAGCAACTCTTCTTAAATATGAAGGCACAGCTGATATGGTTCGAATAGAATATGCCTTATTGAAACATAGTGAATGGTATCTTGGTGACGGTACATATGGTGATGGTAAAGATTATCATTGGGATTATTATAATAGTTATGTAATTCAGCCAATGATGCTGGACATTATCAAGGCTTTAAAGGATAAAAAAGCCACACTTGCAAATTGGCGCTATAAAAATGAATTCATAGTGAATGCAGATAAATTTATGGCGCGTTCCAAAAGATATGCAGCAATACAGGAAAGGCTTATTTCTCCAGAGGGAACCTATCCTGCAATTGGCCGTTCTTTGGCTTATCGTGTAGGGGCATTTCAAAGTTTGGCACAGATGGCGCTTCTTCAGCAGCTACCAGATGATTTAAATCCGGCACAGGTGCGATGTGCCTTGCAGCGTATCATTAAAAAACAGATGGAAGCTCCTGGAACCTTTACAGATGATGGCTGGCTGACCATAGGCTTTTATGGACACCAGCCCGAAATTGGCGAGCCTTATATCAGCACAGGAAGTTTGTATTTATGTACAGAAGCTTTTTTGCCTCTCGGATTGCCTCTGCAGACTCCATTTTGGCAGGCTCCTGATGCGCCATATACACAAGAGAAAATTTGGAGCGGAAAAAAAGCGGATATAGATCATGCTTATTATGATGAAAAACATACTGATGAAAAAAAATGGGAGATAGTACTGGATTCCAGTTCCTTCAAATCCAAGGATAATTTCGATAAGCAGTGGAATATGTTTTATCCTTGGGGCACAGATCATAATGGCACCGCGCGTATGTTGAAAAAACAGGTACAATTGATTAATAGTATTTTAAAGATTACCGCCGTTCCTGTTATTAAAGACGAAGGAAAAAGCAAATCTGATCCGCATTATAATATCAGATATCACAGTGGAGCTGTACATGCCAAGCATAAAATAACGGTTACAGAAGAATATCCTGTTTACCGTGTATCCGGTGAGTTTAAAGCTCCTGTGAAAAAAGGAACATGGCCTGCTTTTTGGCTAACTGCCGTAAATGGATGGCCACCAGAGACAGATATTCTGGAATTTAAAGGAGATAGCTTTAATTGGCAGAATACATTCATTACGCCTAAAAATTGTACCACTATAAAAGAAAATATTCCAGATGCTTCCTCACGCTGGCATCAATACAGTATAGAACTTAAGCGTGTCGATGCTATTCATAGTGTTATTTCTTATTTTTTGGATGGTGAAAAGATGGGAGAACATTGGACAGATTTTACAAACAAACCTATGTGGCTTATTATCAACCTACAAATGGAAGGATCTTCTGGAGTAGTTGAAAAGCTGGAGAATACAGAATATTTGGCACGGAATATTTCTATTAAACGATTAAAAAAAATATAATAAAAACAACAATAAAACTGATATGAAGAATTTTTTAATTATTCCTTTCTTATTAATTGCAGCGTTTGCAACTGCTCAAAACAATGAATGGGAATCCCCGCAAATAGTCGACAGAAATAAAGAACTGCCCCACACTGGTTTTATGATTTATAATAATCAGGATGATGCAATAAGAGCGGTACCCGAAAAATCTACTTATTATCAAAGTCTAAATGGTGCATGGAAATTTAGTATAGTAAAGACGCCTAATGAACGTCCAACTGATTTCTACAATGCTAATTTCAATGATAGCAATTGGAAAGAAATTCAGGTACCTTCAAATTGGGAACTTAAAGGTTACGACATACCTATTTATACCAATATTGTTTATCCATTTCCTAAAAATCCGCCTTTTATCGCTGATAAATACAATCCTGTAGGCAGTTACAGAAAAACGTTTACGGTGCCGGAAATTTGGAATGGCAAAGAAATAATTCTTCATTTTGGATCTATTACAGGCTATGCCCGAATTTTTGTAAATGGAAAAGAAGTGGGCATGACTAAGGCTAGTAAAACTCCTGCCGAGTTTAATATTTCGAAGTTTTTAACTAAAGGACAGAACCTTTTAGCCGTACAAATATTTCGCTGGCATGATGGAAGTTATCTCGAAGATCAGGATTTTTGGAGACTTACTGGTATAGAGCGAGATGTGTATTTACAGGCACATCCAAAAGTATCTGTGAAAGATTTTGAGGTAATTGCAGACCTTGATGATACGTATACCAATGGAAATTTTAAAATGAAAGTGCAGGTCAAAGGGCAAAAAATAACTAAGGAAGATAAAGTATCATTCCGTTTTACAATTTTAGATGCAGAAGGAAAGACGGTGTTTTCAGAAGCAAAGCAGAAACAGCTTACTAGCGATGAATTAACTTTTAAAGGAATAATTGCCAATGTTAATAAATGGAATAGTGAAAATCCGTACTTATACAAATATTGCTTAGAATGGGAAAATGGTTCTAAGGACAAAAACTATATAGCGGGCGATATTGGCTTTCGCAAAGTTGAAATCAAAAACGCTCAGTTGCTTGTAAATGGTAATACAATTAAGGTTCATGGTGTTAATATTCATGAGCACGACCCTATTAATGGGCATGTTCCTAACAGAGAATTGATGATGAAGGATCTTGCTCTAATGAAGCAAAATAACATCAATACCATTCGTATGTGTCATTATCCACATGACCCTTATTTTTACACGCTGTGTGATAAATATGGTTTTTATGTTGTGGATGAAGCGAATATTGAAACTCACGGTATGGGTGCAGAACTGCAAGGTGGATTTGATAAAAGCAAACACCCAGCCTATCTGCCTCTTTGGGAAGCAGCGCATATAGATCGTATTACGCGCATGCTTGAAACAGATAAAAATCATCCATCAATAATTATCTGGAGCATGGGTAACGAATGCGGAAACGGACCGGTATTTCATAATGCCTATAAATGGCTTAAACAAAGAGATCCGAATCGTCCCGTAATGTTTGAGCAGGCTGGTGAAAATGAAAACACTGATATTGTTGCTCCAATGTATCCAGGTATTAAATACATGAAAGAGTATGCATCAAGTAATAAGACAAGACCTTTTATAATGTGTGAGTATAGCCATGCTATGGGAAATAGCAATGGTAATTTTCAGGAATATTATGATATTATGGCAACAAGTCCTAAAATGCAGGGAGGATGTATTTGGGATTGGGTTGATCAGGGAATTACAACTCATGACACTAACAATGTTGAATACCTTGCGTATGGTGGAGACCTTGGCGGAAAAGATTTGCATAATGATGAAAATTTTTGCGCAAACGGACTTGTGAATGCTAATCGTATCCCTCATCCTGGACTTTACGAAGTAAAAAAAGTGTATCAGTATATAAAATTCAGCTATGAGAATCAGAAATTAGAAATAAAAAATCTTTACGATGATACTAATCTCTCTGTTTTCAATTTCAAATGGGAACTCTTGAAAAATGGAGTAAAAATAAAAGAAGGAAATTTTGAAATTAAAGTTCCAGCCGGTCAATCAACGGCTATTCCTCTTGAATTTGAAAATGATGGGGTAAGCGAATATTTTTTAAATGTTTATGCATTGACAAAAAAAGCGACGGATTTAGTCCCAGCGGGACACGAGCAGTCAAGAGAGCAGTTTAAATTAGGTAGTGGCAGTTTTTTTGCTAATGATAAAAGCATTGAAGGGAAAATCAAATACCATCAAAAAAATAATGTTCTTAGTTTTACAGCAGCCAATAATGTAACCGGTACTTTTGATTTGTCGACAGGTATGCTTACCAATTATAAAAATGCTGATGGTATAGAACGTATTGCTGCATTTCCAGCTCCATATTTTTGGAGAGCTCCAACGGATAATGATTTTGGCAACCAAATGCCTAAAAAGCTCAGTATTTGGAGAGAGGCACATAAAGCTCCAAAAGTGAAAAGTGTTATTGTTGGAAAAAGCACGGCTCAGGGCTTGCCAATAACAGTTGAGTTCATTTTATCTGGAGTCGAAATAAATTATACGGTTAACTATCTAATTCAGAATGATGGCAGTATAAAAGTAACGGCTACTTTAGATAAAAATGGAAAAAAATTGCCAGAAATTCCTAGATTTGGAATGAGAATGGAATTGCCCGGAAAATTTGAGAATCTTGAATATTACGGTCGCGGACCATGGGAAAATTATGATGACAGGAATACTTCATCATTTGTAGGAACGTATAATGATAAAGTAACCAATCAATTTACCTGGACGTATATTCGTCCACAAGAATGTGGTGCCAAAACAGATACACGTTGGATAAAGCTTACTAATTCTAATGGTGCTGGAATACAAATTACAGGTGTACAACCTTTAAATTTCAGTGCATTGAATGCTTCTACGGAAAATTTAGATCCCGGTTTGACTAAAATGCAACGTCATACTAATGATGTAATTTTAAAAGATACTGTATATTTACATATTGACCTTAAGCAAAGAGGAGTGGGAGGAGATAATAGCTGGGGAGCATTGCCACATTCACAATATATATTAGATCAAAATCAATACAGCTACAGTTATATCATTAATCTGTTATAATTCTATAGTTTATGATGGATTAATGTAAAAGTTAATTTAATAGTTTTGCTTTTGAACTAATTATTTTCTTAGTGGCTATGCAAGAAAACCCAATAGTAAACAGAAAATTAAAGATAAAGAGAACTAAAAAATGAGTAAACTTAAATTTGTATTTGGAATTTGCTTCCTGTTGTTTTGTTGTATGGGAAGTTCACAAACTAAAAATTTAGAAAAATTTTTCCCAGGTGAAACTTGGAAAGACACAGAGGGTGTGCATATCAATGCTCATGGGGGAGGTATTTTATATCATCAGGGAGTTTATTATTGGTTTGGGGAACACAAAGGGAATACCAATGATGCACAGGTTGGCGTTACATGTTATTCTTCAAAAGATTTATATAACTGGAAAAATGAAGGTACTGCGTTGAAAGTCACATCAGAACCCAATTCACAAATTACAAAAGGTAGTATAATCGAAAGACCCAAAGTTATCTATAATGCAAAAACAAAAAAATATGTAATGTGGTTTCACCTTGAGTTTAAGGGGCAGGGCTATATTGCATCCAGAACGGGCGTTGCTATTAGTGATACTCCAAGAGGCCCTTATAAATTTATTAGATCTTACCGTCCAAATGCAGGCAATTGGCCATTAAATTTTAATGAGGAATGGGAAAAGAAGCATGCTGGTGAAGATACTCTCAAGTGGTGGACACCCAAATGGTATAAAGCAGTAGAGGAAGGGCTTTTTGTACGCAAAGGATTTAATCCTGGACAAATGTCAAGAGATATGCAGCTTTTTGTCGATGATGATGGAAAGGCTTATCATATTCATTCATCCGAGGATAATCTTACTCTTCATATAAGTGAACTTACAGATGATTATCTTGACTTCACGGATAAGTTTATAACAATTGCTCCGGGTGGTCATAATGAGGCTCCAGCCTTGTTTAAGCAGGACGGAGTATATTATATGATTACTTCGGGGTGTACGGGTTGGGACCCAAATGCGGCCAGATCGTTTAAGGCTTCTACAATTTGGGGACCATGGGAGTCTCTAGGTAATCCATGTAAAGGGGAAGGCGCTGCAACAACTTTTGAATCACAAGGTACTTACATATTGCCTGTAGCAGGAAAGAAAAATTCTTTTATTTATATGGGAGACCGCTGGAGACCAAAGAATCCCATAGATGGAAGATATGTTTGGCTTCCTATTAAAATGACAGAAGGAAAGCCTGTAATCGAATGGGAAAAGGAATGGGATTTAAAGTCTTTTAAATAGATGTTATCTCGCTAATTCTCTTTGGTGTTCAATTTCTAAATAGTTTAACTTAAAAGCAAATGACGTAGTATTTACGGTTACGTTTTAATTTAAAGCCAAAATATGATCTTGGACCAAAGATGTTTTTAAGTTTGAACAATAGTAAAAAAAAATCATAGGAATCACAAAATAATAGATATGAGATTGTTAGAAAAAAGAAAAACCTTTGTGTTTTTTCTTTGTGCGATGGTTGCAACGGCAGGACTACAGGCACAAAAAACATTGAAAGTTACCGTTACTAACCCATCAAGTTTTGATCGTCAAGAGGTTGTCAACATCAAAATGAGTTCAATAGCCAAATTTTTAAAAGGCAAACAGGAAAAGGACATAAGAATTGTTTCCAAAAAATCAAATACACCTCAAATACTGCAGTGGTTGGATAATGAAGGAGATGGTCAAAATGATGAATTGTTATTCTACGTAAAAATTTCATCCAAGAGTTCTGAAATTTTCACATTGGAAGAAAATAAAAGTATTCCTCAGCCCGAAATTTCAGTAACCACTTATTCCCGTTTTGTTCCTGAAAGAACAGATGATTATACTTGGGAAAATGATAAGGTTGCATTTCGTACCTATGGCCCGGATGCACAAAAACGTACAGAAGAACATCGGGAAAACGGGACTTTGAGCAGTGGTATAGATCTTTGGTTAAAAAGAACCAATAAATCCATCATCAATAGCTGGTACAAGGGATATGAAAAAGACCCGATGTATTATCACAAGGACCGTGGTGAAGGTTATGATCCTTATCATGTTGGCGGAAGCCGGGGAACTGGAGGAACAGGTGTTTGGGAAAATGACAGTTTATTGGTTTCAAAAAATTTTGATGGTTACCGAAAAATTGCCGAAGGTCCTCTGCGTACCGTGTTTGAATTAACGTACAATCCATATAGTTCTTATAATGTAATCGAAAAGAAACGAATTTCACTCGACCTCGGTTCTAATTTTTCAAGATTTGAAGTGAGTTATCAATCAAACAAAGTGTTACCAAATTATACGGTTGGAATTAGTTTGCATGAAAACAAGGGAAATGCCGAAATATTTAAGGATGAAGGTATATTTGCCCATCATGAAACAATCGATGGAGTTTATCTAGGGGAAGGTATAGTTATTCTTCCTCAGCATTTTCAAAATGCAATCGTCAATAAAAGTAAGGCAAAGGATCAAAGTAATCTTTTGGTATTGACGAAGCCAACAGGTAAAATAACTTATTTTGCAGGTTTTGCGTGGGGTAAGGGAGGTCAGGCCAGTACAAGTGCGGAATGGATTCAAATTTTGAAAAAACAGGCAGAAATAATTGCTCATCCACTTATCTTGAAATACTGATAGATTAAAATTGCCTTAAATTTTTATAGTACATTATGAAAAAAACATCTTTCCTGCTTTTGCTTTTGATAACATTACCAGTATGGTCGCAGCAAGGCACTCCAAATTCTTCTGATAATAACATTTTTAAAATCAACAATCCAGACTACAAGTTAAGTCCCCACACGGGAATGACGAAGCAACATTGGAAAGATGCTGCATTATATTTGCTAAAAGGGGCTTTTAGTTATATTCATACTCTTGATGATCCCATGAAGTTTCCTAAACAGCCAGGTGTGAGTTATCCAAAGGATGAAGCAAAAGTTCCGACCGAGAAGTTGGAAGGGCTTTGCAGAACCTTGTTTATAGCTTCGCCACTTTTAAAGGAAAATCCCAATTTAGTAATTAATAATATTAACGTTGGAGAATATTATCGGTACCAAATAGGAAAATTGATAGACCCAAAAAGCCCTTCCTATATTATCCCGAGAGCAAAAAAAGATGGTCCTAGTCAGAATTTGGTTGAGTTTGGAGCCTTGGCAGTGTCAATGCTTACCAATCCGGAAATACTATGGGATCCATTGCCGCAGGAGCAAAAAGATGCTTTGGCACAATCAATGCTTAGTTATGGAGATGGTCCTACGGTAGATTCCAATTGGAAATTTTTCAATGTTTTTGTGTTGAGTTTTTTCAAGGAACATGGATATGCTGTTAATGAGAAGCTGTTAGTAGAATATTTGCAAAAATCGTTGGCACATTACAGAGGTGAAGGATGGTACAATGATAGTCCTGCGTATGATTATTATAGTATGTGGGCTTTTCAAATGTATGGAGCGATTTGGTCTGAATATTTTGGAAATAAAAATTATCCCGAAATAGCTTTACAGTTTAAGAATAATTTTAATGACTTAAAATCGAATTATCCATATCTGTTTAGCCGTGATGGAAAAATGGTAATGTGGGGAAGAAGCATTAGTTATAGAATAGGATCCATTATTCCTTTTCCGCTTATGGGATTGGAAAATGATCCTAAGGTTAATTATGGCTGGATGCGAAGAATTTCCTCAGGGGTTATTCAACAGTTCTTGCAGCATCCTGATTTTATGAAAGACAATGTTCCAACATTGGGTTTTTATGGCGCATTCGAACCGGCAGTACAAGTGTATAGTTGCAGAGGGAGTGTCTATTGGATGGGAAAAGCTTTTTTAGGACTTTTGGTTCCGGATGATAGCCCCTTTTGGACAGCCAAGGAAAATGAAGGAGCGTGGGAAACTGAATTCAAAAAAGATGAGGTTTATAATAAATTTCAAAAAGGTTCCGAAATTTTGATTACCGATTACCCAGCCATTGGTGCATCGGAGATTAGGGCTTGGTGTCATGCAAAGAAAAAAGACGACTGGCAAGGATTCAGATCGACTGAAAATTACAATCGTCTATCATATAATAGTGCTTTTCCTTGGCAGGCAGATGGTATCAATGGTGAAGTTGCCATGGATTATGTTTTCAAAAACAAGGCAAATGAATGGGAACCATTACGATTATTTAAGTTTAAAAAATTTGAAAATGGGGTGTATTATCGCAGTGCAGTTCTTGAGACCAATGGAAGCATCAAAATGGATTTGGCAGATATTCCTTTGCCAAATGGAATTTTGAGAGTTGACAGAAACAATAGTACAGAACCAGTTGATATGCGATTAGGGCATTATGCATTACCACAACTGGATAAGGAAATTTCAACCGTAAATAGAATGGTAAATGGACATAAGGTTACGATAATCAATAACGGAAAATATCAATTGGCGATGATTCCGCTTTTGGGCTGGGAAAAAACAGAAGTAATGTCGACCAAAAACCTGCATCCCGAAGCGAAAAACAGTAAAGTGATTAATGTTTCAGGCAATTTTACTCCCAAAACTACGCAATCAACAATTTATGCAACATTGATGTTATGGAAAAAAGCAGGTGAAAAGTTTTCGGATAAGGAATTATTGCCCGTAAAAAACATCAACTATTCTGAAAAAGAAAATCAGGTAACTGTTCATTTTTCAAATGGCGTAGTGAAAATTCTAGATAAGAATCAGGAATAACTCCAAATTCTAAATAAATATACCTCGATTCAAGTGAATTGGAGAAAAATCAAGGCTAAATGGAAACATTAGCCTTTTTTTTTGCTGTTATAAAAATGATAACTTGAATTAGCATCATTTATAGCTATAAAATAATCCGAATCTGGCTCCCTAGCTTTTAATGATCTGGCTATCGACAAATCCTGTTTCTTTATTGGAAATGCAAACTAATCGAATCGTTTAAACTCAATAAAAGTGATTTGTATACCATATTATTGTATTTTGTCCCCCTGTTTATATAAGTAAAATTTTATATTTGTTAGTTTAAACAATATTTTGGATTGTTTTTCATATTTAAAATCTAAAAATATGAGAAATCATTATAATACAAAAGTTGTTTAACAAATGTAAATTAACTAACCCTTAACCAACCAAATCATTTATGAACAAGAAAATTACCGTTTCTTTTTTTAGGGAAACAGCTTTTATACTGCTGTTACTCTTGGGAATATCCACTCAACTATTTGCCCAGCGTGAAGTTGAAAAACTTAATCGTGGTCTAGTGGCCATGCGTTTAAGCACAACCCAAGTCTATATTGGGTGGAGAATGTTGGGAACCGAACCAACGGATGTAAGCTACAATTTGTATTGTAATGATGTCAAGATAAATGATATTCCAATTACAACCAGTACTAACTACACACATACTATCGCTACTGATGGAACTTATACGATTCGTGCCATTATCAATGGTGTTGAAGAACCAGTTTCTGAAGCTGCTACCGTATGGGCAAATCAATATCTGGATGTCACCATGCAAATTCCTCCCGGAGGAACCAATGTGAGCGGAGCTTACACTTATACCGTTAATGATTGCAGTGTGGGTGATGTAGATGGGGACGGACAATATGAAATCTTCGTGAAATGGGATCCAACCAATTCAAAAGACAATTCCCAGCCTGGCTTTACGGGCAATGTTTACATCGATTGCTACCGTTTGAATGGAACCCTTCTATGGAGAATCGACATGGGAAGAAACATTCGTGCCGGTGCCCATTATACACAATTTATGGTCTATGATTTGGATTCAGATGGTAAAGCCGAAATGGCCTGCAGAACAGCAGACGGAACCATAGACGGAACTGGAGTAGTTATTGGCGATCCATCGGCAGATTACAGAAATCCCAATGGTAGTACAACTTCTACAAGTACGTATGGTGCTGTCATATCCGGCCCTGAATTTTTAACTGTGTTTAATGGATTAACAGGTAAGGCAATGGCTTCGACTGATTATTTGCCTGCACGCGGAACAGTATCCTCTTGGGGCGATAGTTATGGAGGCCGTTCTGAACGTTTTATTGCTGCAGTTGCCTATCTTGATGGATCAAAACCAAGTTTGATAATGGGACGTGGCTACTACACCAGATTGGTGCGCGTGGCTTGGGATTGGAGAAACAATACACTTACCCAAAGATGGATTTTTGACAGTAATACTTCTGGTAATTCTGCCTATGCGGGTATGGGGAATCACCAAATGACTGTAGGAGATGTAGATGGCGATGGTAAGGACGAAATATTCAATGGTTCCAGCGGAATTAATGATGACGGGACAAAGCTTTATGCCAATACCTTGGGGCATGGTGATGCATTGCACATGAGTGACATGGATCCTGATCGTCCAGGAATGGAAATATGGCAATGTCTGGAAGAACCTGCCAAATACAAAACCAACGGCCTTGTGTTTTTGGATGCCAAAACAGGAACTACGCTATGGGGGATAAATGGCGCGGCAGGTGATATTGGTCGTTGCAACGCCGCAGATATAGACCCACGTTACAAGGGATATGAATGTTGGGGTAGTGCAGGTGGTGTAAACTATTTAATGGACTGCAAGGGGAACCTCATTAGCAATTCAAAGCCATCACAAAATTTTTCCATATGGTGGGATGCAGATTTAAATCGTGAATTATTGGACGACAATCATATCGACAAATGGAATTATACCACTTCCAAAAGCACTAACTTGCTCACGGCAGCAGATTACGATTCAAACAATACGACAAAAGCGACACCTTGCTTGAGTGCCGATCTTTTTGGAGACTGGCGTGAAGAACTTATTCTTCGTAAACTGGATAATACTTCTATTAGGATTTTTACGACTAACATCCCTACAACATATAGATTGTACACCTTGATGCACGATACTCAATATAGAACGGCTATCGCTTGGCAAAATTCAGCATATAATCAGCCACCTCATCCAGGTTTTTATTTGGGAGTGGGCATGGATCCGCAAACGAAGCCCAATGTGGTTACTGTTGATCCAAGCCTGTCAACAAATGACATAAACGAAAGACCTTCTGCAAATGCCGTTGTTTATCCAAACCCTGCAGACTTAACATTTACCATTGCTGCTGCTGGAAAATTTACTTATACAATTCACAATCTTCTTGGAAAGGAAATCGGAAAAGGACAAGGTGAAAACAAGGTAGAAGTTGGAGAAATTGCAATTGCATCAGGAGTTTACATCATTACCGTAAAATCCGAAAAAGGAACCTCAACCATAAAACTGGTTAAGGACTAAATCAATTCTCAAAAAATAACAATGAGCCTCAAGATTTTTCTTGGGGCTTTTTTTATGGGATTCCCTACGGTCGGGCTATCCATTCCAATCTTTTGTTTCGAAAAAAATCGAAACAAAAGGATTTCCATTTCTATCCCTAATCCAAAAAGACAATAAGAGATTTTATGCCAGTTAGAAAATGTTTTAATTAAGGATTTTTTGCCAGAGCATATCCTGATATAATCCATCAAAGAAGAGTAGGTACAAGAAAATCCTATTCTAACTTTGCGTCTTCGCGTCTTTGCGAGAGATGAATTAAAAGCTTACTGATATTACTCGTGAGATTGTAATACATACCATACGACCCCATTCAATCCGCATTAGCTGAGGTTGATTATAACATATAGTTCAAAAAACACACTCCGAGATTTAACGATAGCCAACGATATAATGTCATTGTCAATTTGAAAGAAAAACTATCTATTTAAAAATAATGTGTTTTTTTTTCTCCTAATTTTTTTTGTAAAACGCATAAAAACAAGGTGTTCCTGTTATTTGCACTCCTTATTATTGTATTTCGTCCCCCTATTCGGTATAGGTGAAAATCTATATTTGTCGAAGTGAGAAGATTATACTAACAGATAAGATAAACTATGAGAAATTAATTTAGGAAGAATAAAATGCAGGTATCGGACATCATGCCAAAAACTTGCTCAACAAGAAATACGAATTAACTAACCAACCAAAAAGCATGAAAAAAAAACTATCAAAAAGGAACTATGCCTCATTTGAAGGGATTAGTAAGAAAAATAAAATTACTCTTCTAATTTACTTATTGCTTTCGTTTTCAATATATGCGAAAGAGCAAAAAAAATCAGAATTTAAAAAAGTCAATTTAGCTTTTCAACCTAAGTCAAACAAAATAAATTCGGTGATTACTGAAAAAGTTCTATTTGCTCAGGAGAAAGAGATCACTGTTATCGGAAAGGTTTTGGATGATAAAGGCCTTGGAATACCAGGTGTTACCATTGCCATAAAAGGTAAAAAAGTGGGTGTTGCGACCGATATGGATGGACATTATAAAATTGACAAGGTACCCGCAAGCGCAGTTTTAGTGTTCTCGTATGTGGGTATGGTTACACAGGAGGTTTCCGTTAACGGCAAAATGATCCTGAATGTAACATTGAAAGAAGCTTCAAACGACTTGAATGAAGTAGTTGTAATTGGTTATGGTACCTCAAAACGAAAGGATTTGACGGGATCTGTAGCCTCTATAAGCATGGAAGATTTGAAAGACATACCTGCGACTTCCGTTTTGCAGGCAATTGCAGGAAGGCTTGCGGGCGTGAATGTAACAATTGCAGACGGTTCTCCCGATATGCCCATTAAAGTGCGAGTAAGGGGTGGAGGTTCCATCACTCAGGACAATTCGCCTTTGTATATCGTTGACGGTTTTCAGGTGAACAATATTAATGATATTGCTCCAGGAGACATAGAGTCGATAGATGTTCTTAAGGATGCTTCTTCGACTGCAATTTATGGTGCTCAGGGAGCAAATGGAGTTGTCTTAATCACCACAAAAACAGGAAAAGCTGGTAAGACAGAAATTAACGTGAATGCCTATACCGGTATTAAGAACACCTACAATTTAACCGAGGTATTGTCGCCATATGATTTTGTGTACTTTCAAAAAGAACTAGATCCGGGGACAAGTACAACCAGTACTTCTTTTTACAGCATGTACGGTTCATGGGATGATGTGGATATTTATAAATCCAAAAAAGGAACAGACTGGCAGGAAAAACTCTATGGTAATACGGGAATCCAAAAACACTTTGATATTGGTTTGACAGGTGGTGAAGAAAGTGTTAGGTATAAAGTGAATTATAACCATGACGATGAGGATTACATAATGTTGAATTCAGCCTATAAAAGGGATTATCTAAGTTTTAGCTTAAATAAAAAAATAAGTTCAAAACTGACATTTGACTTTAACCCAAGAATATCAAATACCATAATTACGGGACCTAGCGTTTCTTCAGGAAGCAAATTAAGGGACGGAATCAAGTATGCTCCGGTTTATAGCTTGACTAGCCAGCCCGGAAACGCATTGGGTGGTGCCGATGACATCACTTCGGCCGAGGCTTTGAGTACATTGAACGATCCTGTTTATAATATAGTTAATGAATATAAGGATCAGAATAGATTTAACGTAACAATTAATACCGGGATAGTTTGGAAACCAATAAAAAGCCTTACTGTTTCGTCAAAGGGAAGCTATGCTGCCAATCGCGATTATACCGACAATATTTGGTTGAACAAAACAGGGGAAGCCAGTGCCAATGGAGGCCAGCCTGTAGCCAGACGCACAGATTCCAAAAACTCCGTTTGGACAATCCAAAATACGATTTCCTATAATACCGACTTCTTAAACAAAATTCATAAGCTAGAGGTAATGGCTGGTCAGGAAATGTATAATTCCGAAACCAAGGAAATGCGCAATGATTCCAAATTTTATCCTGTAGATTTTACAGCAAAGGATGTATTGGCAATGTGGAATTACGGTACACCGCAGCCTACGTATACCACCGTATATGAGCCATCAAGAACTTCCTCTCTTTTTGGACGTATCAACTATACATTTCATGACCGTTACATCTTGACATTAACTGCCAGATTGGATTCAAAAAATGTATTTTCCGAGGAAAACCGTGAAGGATTCTTTCCGGGAGCGGCATTTGCATGGAGATTATCAGATGAATCATTCATGGAACCAACAAGGAATTGGCTGTCAAATGCAAAATTTCGTTTGAGTTATGGTGAAGTTGGAAATGCGCGTGTAGGCTCTTACTGGAGACAGGAATATGGCTTTCAGTCTTCGAGTAAAAGTTTGTATTATATAAATGAACAACCTCAAAGTGCTCTTGTTACTTCAACTATTTTGAAAAATGAAAACTTGACTTGGGAAACTACGGTGTCGGCCAATTTAGGTCTTGACTTGGGCTTCTTCAAGCAACGTTTACGATTAACTGTGGATGCTTATAAAAATGACACCAAGAATTTAATCCTAGGAGTTGCATTACCATCGAATTCGGGTTATGATACCCAGTATCAAAACATTGGAAGAACTTCTAATAAAGGCTTGGAGGTCACAGTATCGGGTGATATTGTCAAAACCAATCAATTTATATTATCCGGTAGTTTCAATATAGCATTCAATAATAATGTAGTGAAGGAATTGGATGGTTCCAGCGAAATGATTGCCGCTTCAAACTGGGCTCCTGCCGTTGGAAGAGACGATTACAGAGCCATTGTTGGACAGCCGGTCGGATTAATGTACGGATATGTTTCCGATGGGTATTACGGTTTTGACGATTTTACGTATGATAATGTACAAAAGAAATGGATTTTAAATCCGGGAGTTGTTGATGCTTCCAAGGTAATTACGACTTCGGGGAATTATTTTGGACCCGGTCATATCAAACTTAAAAAATTGAGCGGAGACGGTACAGTAATCACTCCGGATCAGGACAGAAAAGTTATTGGAAGGGCACAGCCTAAACATGTTGGAGGATTTTCTTTTAGTTCGGCTTACAAGGGTTTTGATGTATCGGCCATGTTCAACTGGTCTTATGGAAATGATATTTACAATGCCAACAAAATTGACAATACCACTTTCAGCGGTTCCAAAAGATACCAAAACATGAGTGCGGAAATGGGCATCGAAAACCGATTTACCACAATTGACCCTGCCACGGGATACAATATCATGTTTGGACAAAATGCAAATCCAGCTCTTTTACAGGAAATTAACCAAGGAAAAAGCTTGTGGCACCCACTATCCAATTCCACTATTTTGACCGATTGGGCAATTGAGGATGGCTCTTTTTTACGTTTTGGAAGCTTGACGCTGGGGTACACATTACCAGAAAGTGTTACAAGAAGTAGTTTCGTAAAGAACGTTCGCTGTTATTTCACAGGAAATAATTTAATGATTTGGACTAAATACTCAGGTCAGGATCCTGAAGTAGATGGTATCCGAAATACACCATTAACACCCGGTGTAGATTGGTCTGCATATCCAAAGCAAAAAACATTCCTTTTTGGAGTTAATGTAACATTTTAATTAAAAAGAACATGAAAAAATTATTATACTATACCAGCATTATTTTTCTGATTGCCTGTATTTCATGCGATCAGGATTTTTTGGACACGACATCGCCTTCCAAGTTAAGTTCCGAGACGGTTTTTAAAACACAGTCCATGGCCAAAGCCGCTATTATGGGGATTTATGGGAAAATGACCGATACATACATTTATGGACAAAAATTATCGGTTAACTGGCAAGGGTTTTCGGATATTGAGAGTAATCAGGGATTTACCGCTACAGCTTATAATTCCACAACCAGTGATCAGGGAGCGGGAAATTTTTATGATGATGCCTATAACCAAACAACAAAGTGGCAGGTTCTATTTCAATTGGCCGAGTTGGCTTCGTCTGCCGTTGACGGCATCAGAAATTCACCTATTCTTGAATCTCAGGCAACACAAATGAAACCGTTATTGGGCGAGGCTTTGGTGATGAGATCATTGGCATACTTTGAGTTGGTTCGTTATTGGGGTGACGTGCCTTTTAAGGCTGGGACTTCCAAATCGGATTTGTCGAATGTCTATATTGGCAAAGTGGACAGGGATCTTGTTTATGCCCAATTGGTGCAGGATCTAAACGAGGCACAAGGATATTTACCGTGGCTAAAATCGACTGCCGAATATAATACTGCAGAGCGCATTACCAAAGGTTTTGCTAAAGGACTTTTGGCAAGAGTGGCGCTTTTTGCTGGCGGTTGGTCTCTGCGTGACGGAAATCTGTTTCCTGGAAAGGATTTGGAACACAATCCAAATATTCCCGAAACAGGGGGATATTATGTAGGAAGAGTCAAAAACTGGAGAGACTATTATAGAATTGCTTCGCAACAAACTGCCGAAATAATTGGAAATCCTGCAAATCCGCATCATTTGGATTCGGAATACGAAAATATATGGAAAACCGTATGTGGTTTACAGCAAAATACAAGCAACGAAAATTTATATGAAGTGGCATTTGGTCTTGGTAACAATGGAGACATTGGCTCCTTGATGGGATATGAAGTGGCGGCCAACAGTAAATATGGAAGCAGGGGATTTGGAGGAACGTATGTAGGTTCCCATGCCTATTATTTCTATTCGTTTACTCCAGAGGACAAACGAAGAGATGTAACTCTAAGCTGGTTGAATTATACCAAGGACAATGTTGAGGGAGTGAAAAATGATCCACTAAGTGTGAACTTTGCAAAGTGGAGAATTTACTGGATGTCCCCTTCGTATTTGTCATTGCATAAAACGGCAAATTCACGTATTGCTACCGGAGTTAACTGGATAGTAATGCGCTATTCCGATATCTATTTAATGTATGCCGAAGCTGAAAGTGCCTTAAGTGGTGCTGATGCCGTGAATAGTGTGGCAGGAATTTCGCCTAGACAGGCATTGGAGAAAGTTCGTGAAAGGGCTTTTGGAGGAGGATCCGCAAAAATAAAGGAATATGATTCCAATTTCTTTGAAGCAATTGTAAATGAGCGCGCTTGGGAATTTGGTTGCGAAAACATCCGCAAGCACGATTTGGTTCGATGGGGATTATTGTATGACAGAATTGAAACGATGAAAAAAACGCTTTGTTTAATGTTTGACAATAAGGTATCAGTAAAGATTTTTGACAAAACCTATCAGGCGTCCGATTTTCCTAAAACGGTTTATTACAAGCTTAAGGATGCCGAATATATCGACAAGAATTCCCTTAACTATTACACAAATCTACCTGCAAGTCCAGGTCCCGAATATAAGAAAGTTGATTGGTTTCCTACAACTGCTGCAAAACCGCTTTCAGGAACAAATAAGAATTACATTGACTGGCCAGTAAAAACGTTATTGGCAGGTTCAGGATTGGCCAAGGAGTATGATTATTCCAGTTTGTTAAGTTCGATGACCAATGGAGCCGAAATCCAAACGAATCTTGCCCAATACACCAAGGGCAATGGCAGCTGTAATTACAGACATTTTTTCGCTATCTATTATGAGGATATTTTTGAGTCCAAGGGTCAAATAAAGAATTCATACGGATTTTAATAATCGACATTAATTTAACTATAATCATATGAACAAAATAAAAATAATTTCAGGTCTTTTACTGCTTATCGCAACGATGGTGGGCTGTGAAAAAGATTATAATGATTGGGCGGTAGATTCCAGTTACGACAGGCTTTTCAAATCTATTGTTTTTGAAACTTCGGCAATACAGTCTACAACAGTAGAACTTAAGTTTACCAAATCAATTGGGGCGACAAAGTATGTTTTCGAATTCAGCAAGGACAATTTGCAATTTAACCAAATTGTAAAAACCGTTGTTTTATATGCCAAGGATTTAGTACCCTACGCAACTTCATCGGATCAAGCCAAGGTCGAATACAGGCAACTATTTAATGATCTTGACGGAACGACAGAGTATTCCGTTAGGATGAAAAGTATCGATGAGGTAGCGGGTAAGGAATCCAAATACAGCCAAATCTTGTTTGTCACGCCGGCAGAGCAGCTTTTCAAGGGATTTACTGCTACAACCAATAGCGTAAGTTTGAATTGGACTGTTACGCCAAAGGTGACTAATGTAAGCTTGTATGACGAAACTTCGGTATTGGTTCAGAATTTGGTATTGACCGAACAGCAAAAAACTACAGGTACGGTTATTTTTGAGAATTTAAAGAGCGGAACAAATTACACGGCTAAAATTTTTAATGAAACCAATATTCGTGGAAGTTTAGCCGTAAAAACAACAGGTTTGTTCAATAGTACAACCTACAAGGTTTTGATCACTGATACGGCAGCAACTATTGGAACCGCTTTGCAAGGCCTTGTTGCTGGCGGAGCCAAGGACATTACCGTTGAGTTTGCAGCTGGAACTACTTTCAATATTGGAGGCGATATTACCATTCCAATTGGTGTGAACGATATTGCTTTCGTGGGTTCCAAAAACAGCAGCGGAGTTTTGTCAGCGTTAAATAATGTTAGATTTAGGCTTCAGGGTAATGTACGTAATATTTTTGTCCAAAATTTGGCCACGACTTCTGCGGACAGTTTCTTTATTGACTTGGCTACTAAAACTATAGCAGATATACAGATTGACGGATGTACAGTTTCCAAAATAAATTCAATCGTAAGGTTAAGTGGTGTCTGTGTTGCCAATAATATAATTGTAAAAAACTGTTTGATTTCACAGACTGGAGGTTATGGAGTGTTGAATGTAGCAGCCGGTAGCACTGTCAACTCAATTAATGTCTTTGATTGTACGCTTACTGAAATTAGTACCCGTTTTGCAGATGTCAGGATCAAAACAAGCATTAATTTCAAAAATATTACCTGCGTAAACACTATTATGGGTATGGGGCATCTTTGGAATTTTGACAACAATAACCCAGTAACAGTTTCTATGCAAAACTGTATTATAGCAGGACCTAATGGGGCAATAGCTCTCAATAGCACTAGCGGTACTTACAGCAATATCAGTATTTCGTACACCAGCAATTACAAGACAAAAGATGTACCTATCGGGACAAGGCCTCTAACAGGTATTTCGGACATCCCCCTTAATATGGCAGATTTCTTTGTAGATCCTGCCAATGGAGATTATCATATCAAGCCTGGTATTGGTTTTGCGGGAACAGGTGTTGCCGGAGATCCTCGCTGGTTTTAATTTAAAATAATTGTTTGGGTGTAATTGTTTTATGAGGTTCATTTTATTTAAACAGAATTACCCAATGAGTTAAATAATGTTTTTTTTTATGACTGTCCGTTACGAGACTAAATGTAATTTGGCCACTATTAGTTAGTTAGTATTCCTGGTTTTTATGAATTGGTTAAATTTGTAAAAGTGTGGTTTGAAAAAAGTTAAGGACAAATAACGGATAGTTGTATTAAAAATAAACCACTATGGATCTTAAGTCAATAGTTTGGTTGGTAGACTTAAAGTCTGAACAATTGCAAACCTATTTATTTGCCACAAATTGTAAAAATTAGCACTAATTAATTTGTGCAATTTGTGGCATCTTTTTTAGAAACTTCAAAGGATAAAAGTACCAAGGCCGCATCGGTTAAGCCTAAAGTTGAAGCCAATAATTACAATATTCAATATAAAATTAAAAGAATGAATCAAATCAGAATTATCACATGTTCTATACTGTTGTCAATGAGCATGTTTCATGGAAGTGCGCAACAGAAATTAAAATTGCAATACGATAAACCGGCTACAAATTGGAACGAGGCATTACCGCTTGGAAATGGTCGTTTGGGAGCCATGGTTTTTGGAAACCCTCAAAAAGAAGAACTTCAATTAAACGAAGAAACGGTTTGGGCGGGTGAACCGGGAAATAATGTCCCAAAAAATGTATATTCAAGTATTGAAGAAATTAGAAAATTGCTTTTTGAAGGAAAAAATAAGGAGGCCCAAGATGTGGCAAACAAGACATTTCCAAGACAGGCTCCAAAAGATTTAAACTATGGAATGCCGTATCAAACGGTTGGAAGTTTATGGATTGACTTTACAGGGCATGAAAATTATACGGATTATCATCGGGATTTGGATATAGAGAAGGCAGTTTCTTCTGTTAGTTATAAGGCAAACGGAATTACCTACAAGAGAGAGATATTAACTTCTTTTTCGGATGACATTATTTTGGTGAAGCTCACTGCAGATAAGAAAAGCAGTATTGGTTTTTCGTTATCCGTCACAAGTCCGCAAGTGTTAAACAGTTCTAAAACTCAAGAAAAAAAACTGTTATTTGAAGGAACAACAGGAAATGTAGACAATAAAACGGGTAAGGTAAAATTTGTTGGTGAAGCAGTCTGTACTTTAAAAGGCGGAAGTTTAACGGCTACAGCTGATAGATTGATAATCAAGGATGCAGATGAGGTTATTATAAAAATTGCTATAGCTACCAATTTTAAGAATTACAATAATCTTTCTGCAAATCCATCCAAGAAAGTGGCCGAAGTTTTAACGAGAGCCTCAAAGAAAAGCTATGCGGAGTCCTTGAAAAGTCATGTAACGGCTTATCAAAAATATTTTAATAGAGTGTCTTTGTATTTAGGGGATTCACCACAGTCCGCCAAAACCACTGATGTGAGAATAAAGGAATTTGCAACCTCTTATGATCCGCAGCTGGTAGGACTCTATTATCAGTTTGGAAGGTATTTGTTGATCTCGAGTTCACAGCCAGGAAATCAACCTGCCAATCTTCAGGGAATCTGGAATCATAAATTAAATCCGGCTTGGGACAGTAAATACACGGTAAATATCAACACCGAAATGAATTATTGGCCTGCCGAAATAACAAATTTGAGTGAAATGCATCAACCTTTGTTCAGTATGCTGAAAGATTTGGCTGTAACGGGAAAAGAAAGTGCATCAGAAATGTATCATGCTAAAGGTTGGAATATGCACCACAACACCGATTTATGGAGGATGACGGGAGTGGTTGATGGCGGTTTTTATGGGCTTTGGCCAATGGGGGGTGCGTGGCTTACCCAACATTTGTGGCAACATTATTTATATACTGGAGATCGAGAGTTCCTAAAGGAATATTACCCTGTTTTAAAAGGCGCAGCCCAGTTTTATCTGGATGTGCTGCAGGAAGAGCCAGAGCATAAATGGCTGGTTGTTGCTCCTTCGATGTCTCCCGAAAACACCTACGAAAAAAGTGTGGGAGTTTCTGCGGGAACAACAATGGACAATCAGTTGGTTTTTGATACTTTTAACAATATCCTTAATGCTTCGAAAATTTTGGAAAAAGACAAATCATTTGCCGATTCGGTTGCAGTTGCCTTAAAAAGACTGCCTCCAATGCAGGTAGGGCAATATTCGCAATTGCAGGAATGGCTTCATGACTGGGACAAACCCAATGATCATCACCGTCATATTTCGCATTTGTATGGATTGTTTCCGTCAGGACAGATTTCACCATTTAGAACACCTCAGCTTATTGAAGCGGCCAAAAACACCTTGGTGTCCAGAGGAGATGTTTCAACTGGTTGGTCCATGGGCTGGAAAGTAAACTGGTGGGCGAGATTATTGGATGGCAATAGGGCATTTAAATTGATAAAAGATCAATTAAGTCCCGCACCATTGGAAAGCAAGGGAGGATCGGGAGGTACGTATCCCAATCTTTTTGATGCGCATCCACCGTTTCAAATTGATGGTAATTTTGGATGTACGGCTGGAATTACCGAAATGCTATTGCAAAGTTATGATGGTTATATTTACCTGCTTCCTGCCATACCGGATGATTTTAAAAGCGGAAAAGTTACCGGTTTGAAAGCTAGGGGAGGTTTTGAAGTAAGCATGGAATGGGAAAATGGTAAGGTAAAACAATTAACGATAAAATCCAGTTTGGGAGGAAATTGTAGGTTGCGGATTGCAGCAGCAGTTGAATTGAATGGAGAAGTTAATTTGGCTGAAGCCAAAGGAGAAAACATAAATCCTTTCTATCAGGTTGAAGCTATAAAAGAGCCTTTAATTGCTGAAAAAGCAACATTAAAAGGATATCAATCGCCAAACACGAAGTTGTACGATTTCAATACGGCAGCTGGAAAAACTTATATTTTCAAGGCAAAATAATTCCCATTGAATATTGAAATAATACCCCGCAGTTCTCATTTTTATTGATGGACGGTGGGGTAATTGTTTTTATAAAGATCTCAAATAACACTAATATTTAATAATATGGTACGTTTCTCATTTTAAGTATCATTTGTATTCAAAATAGAAATATAAAGTAATGCCAATTACGAATATAATATAGTCATCCGTGTGCCATTTTAGCACGATAACATACAATTATTTATGCTCTTTCCGATATTCCATTGGGGTCATTCCGTATTTTTTCTTGAAGGATTTGTTGAAATATTTAATATCCGAGAAGCCTGTCATATAGGCAATCTCTTTTATTAAAAGCTGGTTGGACGTAATTAATTGAGCAGCACGTTTTATTCGAATGTCTCGTATAAATTCAACGGGAGAATAACCGGTAAGGCTTTTTATTTTGTAATAGAAAGTAGTACGATTGAGTCCGATAAACGCTCCCAAATCTTCAACCGAAAAATCATTGTTATCGATGTTTTCTTCAATAGCCTGAATCACCTTAAGCATAATTTCTTCGTCCTGATCCGATATCAAATGAGGCTTTGGATGGAATTCCTTAAATTCATTTTCCTCAATGGAACCGAAAATTTCCTGTAATCGTTTTCTTTGAGTAAGAAGATTTTCGATCCGGGCTTTTAAATAGGATACGCTAAAAGGTTTGGTAATATAATCATCCGCTCCGTAGGTTAAGCCTTCCAGCTGACTTTCTATAGTTGCCTTTGCGGTGAGCAGGATGACAGGAACGTGGCTGGTTTCAATATTTGTTCGGATCTTTTTCAATAATTCGATACCATTCATTTCAGGCATCATAATATCGCTTATTATAAAGTCCGGATTTTCGTCTATAATGGTTTGGTAGCCAATTTTTCCGTTTTCAGCTTCCAAAATCTGATAGTCGCTTTCGAGTATACTTGTTATAAAGGCACGTAATTTAACATCATCTTCAACCACTAAAATTTTTATTTTTTCCTGATTGTTTTTAGATGGTAAATGAGGTGTTATCTCATTGATATTGACTGCTTCTTGATTGTTTTCTTCCGAAATAAAAATAACATCTTCCGAAAAATGCTCTTTGCCCAATTTCAGGTAAACCGAAAAAGTACTTCCCTTGTCGGGTTCGCTGACCAAATTTAATGTGGCATTATGTTTTTCAATAATTTCCTTGACCAATGATAAACCAATTCCGGTACTTGGATTATCAGCTTTATTGTTGAAGGAAACAAATCGGGTAAAAAGTTTATTTATTTTGTCTTGCGATATTCCTATTCCGTCATCGATGATATCGATAGCAACCTTTTTTTCATCTTTTGTTATATTGACCCTAATTGATTTTCCATTTGGCGTATATTTAAAGGCATTGGAAAGCAGGTTCATCATTATTTTTTCCAAACCATTTTTATCGGCCCATATTTTGGTATTTCCAATTTCTTCATTGAAGGAGAAATTTATTTCCTGCTCTTTGGCTATTTCAATAAAATCATTGAAAATGGCTTTTACATATTCGGCTATATTTATTTCTGAAACTTCAAGATTAACATCTTGAAACTTACGAAAATCTAAAATTTGGCTTACCAATCTAAGTAATCTGTTTGAACTTTGCGAAATATATGAAAGTTGCTTTTTCACGGTTTCTGGAGTTCTGTTGTCATTTATGAGATATTCGATTGGCCCATTTATTAAGGTTAATGGTGTTCGAATTTCATGCGATATGTCAATAAAAAACTTCTGTTTCATATCCGACATACGTTTTTCTACCTTCACGTTCGTCTTTAATCGATAAATTGTAATCAAGGTGTAATTTATAAGAAAGAGGATTCCTATGAATACAATTCCATAAATTATATAAAAAACGGTTGTATTCCAGATAGAAGGTTTCACTGTTATGGGAAGTTGTCTCTCGTTTTTGACCCATACTCCTTGGCTGTTGGTTGATTTTATTTTAAAAATATAATTACCCTTTGGAACATTGGTGTAAATAATGCTGTTTTGATTTTGCAGATAATTCCAGTTTTCGTCAAATCCTTCCAATTTATAGGCATATTTAATGTTGGAAGAATTTATGTAATCCAGTGCGGCAAATTCAATTTTAAAAAAGTTTTGATTATGATTTAAAACCAATTCCTTGCTGTTATCAATCGAAGAATCAAAAAGTGGTCTGTTGTTCTCAGGTTCTTTCTGATTCATTACCTTAAAATCGGTCAGTGCCAAATAAGGGGAATAGTTATTCGATTTTATCTGATCCGGAAAAAAATGCAAAATACCATCGGCATAGCCAAAAAGCAATTCACTGCTATTGAGATGAAATTTTGTGGCTTCCGAAAAGTTTTGACCTTTTGTAATCAATTTTATTTGCGGAAAAACTTCAAAAACTTCCCTGTCAGGATTAAAACGCGTCAGATTATAATCGGCAGCAATCCAGATTTCACCATTGGCATCTTCCTGAAGTGATAGTATATTGTCCGAAGGCAGACCATTGGCTTGTGTAAATCTTTTGAAACTTAAAGGATAACCCAAGGCATTTTTTTTAATTACCTTGTCAATTCCGCCATCCGAAGTGGCAATAAACAGTTCATTTTTTTTAGTTATACAAAGATCAATGATGTCGTTACCACTAAGGCTTTTGAGTGAATTGGCCTCAATTTCATAATGATGTATCTTGTTGGAATTTTTTATGATGCTGTTGGGATTGAAAACTAGCAGTCCATCGGTAGTTCCTACATACAGTAAATTTTCGGACTGATTGATGCAGCGTATTTTGTTGAAATTTATTTTTGGATATGATTTCCATGCATTTTTATAGTGGATAAATCTTGTTTTTTCATTGTTGGGTTGAATAAGATTTAGTCCGTCAAGTGTGCCAACCCAGATTTGATTTGTTTTATCCTGAAAGATGGAATAAATATCATCATTGGATAAACTATAGGGGTTTGATTTGTCATTTTTATAATGGCTAATCAAATAGGAAAAAGATTTTTTTTGAGGACTTAGTTTGTAAAGTCCATCACCTCGGGTTCCAATCCAGATATTTGAACTGGAATCTTCGGTTATACTATAGATATTTTTGTTCCAAGTTGAATTTTCAGCCAATTTTCCGGAAGGGGAAAGATGACCTATTTTATTGAGGTATTTGTCCAAAATTATGAGTTGGTTTCCTTTCGTAGCGGTCCAAATAATGCCATTTTTTTGCTGAAAAATACATCTTACCTCAGTGTCGTTAAAACGAAGTGTTTTGAAATTGGTATTGCTAAATGTAATTTTTGTAAGGCCAGACGATTGTGAACTGTACCATAAATTATCTTGATTGTCAAGATAGGCACAATGAAAGGTTCTTGCGAAGTTATTGGGAGTGACTGATGATTCTTGTACTAATGGAATTAATTTTTGGCTTACAGGATCAAATTTTGAAAATTTTCCGCCATTGGGCTGAACCCAAACTTCACCTTTTCGGTTGGAAAAAACAAAAGCATGTTCTGATATGGTAAGTTTTTTTGTTTGCTGGAAATTGGAAAGAAAGTATTTTAATTTATTCGTATGAAAATCAAATAGATAAATTCCTTTTTCATTCTCTCGTATAAACCAGAATAAATGATTTTTAATGATTGTAATCGGAACTAAATTTGTTGTTTTTAATAGAGGATTAGTATTGGAATCATGGATTTGAACTGCATTGGTATAAGTATGTATGGTACAAAAGCCTTTTTGGTCTGTTATGGCAAGAACCGTTTGGTCGTCAAGTTTTTCCAAACGAACGACATTGGCATTCAATTCCAATGTAGTCGTTCTGAAAGTACGATCAGTTTTGGAATATTTTACAATCTTCCCATTGGAAGCACCAAACCAAATTTCATCATCAACTTCGATGACAGAATAAAATGATTTTACATTCGACTTTTTATCTGAAAAATAATGAATGGGATTGTTGAGTTTGCCTTTTTTTATGACTGAGATGCCATTATCAGTTAATAACCATGAATTTTGCTGTTGGTCTTCATAAACAACACGTACATGATTTGTAAGGAGATTTTTGGACTTTTTGTTATACACTTTGGTGTTAAACAAGGAATCTCGAACAAGAATGCATCCCGAATTCTCCGATAACAACCAAACATAACCGGATTTTTGAGCAATAATTTTACCTAACCTAAATTCCTTGATGGAGGGATTTTTGATAAGATTCGTACTCCAGAAAGACTCCGATTCAGGGCTAAAACAATAAGCATTGGAGTGGGAGGAGTTGGTTTTAATCCAGATTCGGCAATATTTGTCTTCTACAATTCGATCAATCCGTTTTTTTTTCATAAAAACGGTATCGGAAGGTTTTGATTTATAGTTTTTAAAAGTATATCCGTCATACTTGCTTATACCATTGAAGGTAGCTAGCCAGATAAAACCTTTTTTATCTTGCATTATTTGATTGATTACGTTGTGAGGAAGACCTTCTTCAACCAAATAGTTTTTGACAGCATAATTTTGTTGTCCAAAAAAACTTAACGAGAATAAAAGTGCTAAAAGATGAAATGAATATTTATAGGTGATTTTTTTCATTAAGTTGATGAATTTCAGTATTTGTCTATTCTTGAAAAAGGATTTTTGGTTTGGCTGTTTTTTTATTGGTCGGTTTGCATATTCGGCTATTTGACAAAAGTTTTTCAACCTTAAACGAATTGTAAATCTAACTTTTTTTTTGCTAAAATAACCAATTCAAAAAAGGGTAGACAAGCCGTTTTGACAATAGAAGCATTAATGTTTTTTTGTTGAATTAATGGTATAAAGGAATAGGCCGAGTAGGGGAGACTTCGGCCAGTATTTGTTTTACAAATTGAAAATAGTCAAATCTTCATTCACATTTGTTATTTCAGCCAAAAGCATTGATTCTTTAGTATGAATCTAATTCTATCTCCCGCTCCTTTGGAGGTGGGCAAAACTATTATTTTACAAAAATTACTGTTTCTTTTGTATTGAGTTACTTCTAACTCGATTTTCAGGCTCAAATAACTGACTTTGTTTTTTAGGTTAATGACAATTTTGGATCAATTTTTGAGGTTAATTCGATTATGGTAATTGTTTAGTGAAAATATTTTTATTCTTAAAGTGTGTCAAATGAAACACTTAAAAAAAACACTGAAAAATTGATGCTTTTTTTTCAAAAATACCCTTGCATAACCAAAAAAGGTTCTTATATTTGCACTCGCAATCACGAAATGATAGCGACATACTGGAGAAATGGCAGAGCGGTCGAATGCGGCAGTCTTGAAAACTGTTGACTGTAACAGGTCCGGGGGTTCGAATCCCTCTTTCTCCGCTTAGTGACTTACAAAGTCCGACAAAAACCTCGAAATCTTAGGATTTTCGGGGTTTTTTCTTTTTAGAATAACTCAAATTATTCAGTCTTTTTCAAATTATACGAGATAAAATCGAGACCCTAATATTTATTAGAAATTTGGGTCTCGCTGATTTGGTACCTTGCTATTAATTTGCAATTCTCAAGAAATGGATTGTAGTTTTTTAACAAGTACTACATTAAATGGATCAAGTTCAAAAGTTGGGGACTAGGCAAATAATTTAGTTAATCGAAATAAGAAGAAATCGACTTTTCTGACTCCTCTGAATTGATTTCTAAATGCTTTTATTTTAGCATTAAAGGATTCTGCAC